>Ga0315282_10010712_pt1 | contig 14324 bp, 12 predicted proteins | sample YL17G07_20_MG_FD_203693 | JGI IMG/M metagenome (GOLD analysis project Ga0315282, IMG submission 203693) | Sediment microbial communities from Yellowstone Lake, YNP, Wyoming, USA - YL17G07_20 | ecosystem: Environmental > Aquatic > Freshwater > Lake > Sediment | place: USA: Wyoming | collected...
CAGAACCTAGTAATCCTTTAGATGTAATGTTGGGGTGCATTCCGGGGGATAGAAATATGATATTAAGGATTCTCGTTGGATGCTTCTGAAAACTATAAAAAATCATATAACCGATAATAAAAAGCAGATAACAACTACACATTAAACCAAGCATTGCTATAAGGTCGCCTAAAAGTGTAGTTACTCCTATCGGTAAAAAAAATCCATACGGCCCGTTATCCATATCGCAAGTTCCATTAATACGACAAGCTATGTTTTTAAAAACTGATTCTCTATAATGTGGAATCGCTCTGACAACATCCAAACACTTGTAATTCTGAGACCCTTTGATTGTATCAACACCGACTACACTTGTCAATGATACTGAGATAAGAAGACCAACAGCTAGAAGACTTACCCCTGCAAGGACCAACTTCTTCATGGGACTCCTCCCTAGAAAGTAATTATTAAAGAGTCTTTTAAGCTTATTCTTACCCTATATAAAAGAAAGGATAACCTTCTTTTCTTTTCGTCAGACATAACCAGATTTTCTGGTATAATAATAAGTACAAAAAATAGAGGCTGTGATAAACACACGGTACTAAAGAAGTGCTCGCATGCTCCAGGATACCCCGACCCCGGAGATCGGCACCGCATGCTCCCCATCCGCATCAGTCCATGACAGCTCCCCGGTCACAGTGACGTACCCAATCTTCATGCCGACATAGGTGGGGAACTGCCAGATTCGATTCACCGAAGAAAGCACCGAGCAGTCCGCACTCAACGACAGCTTCGAACCAAAAAGCAACGACTGGCTCACCAGGTAACTCGGATTTAGACTCGGAGACGCCTCCAGGCTGAACGCGGACGGCATCTTCACCAACGGGAACACCCGCTCATCCCGCGCCGTGACCCGCACCTCTACGTTCTTCAGTTCCGTGACCGAATCCCCCTGATCCGTCGTCACGATCACCGTGCCGAACGGCGCGAGCACCGGCACCTTCTCCGTCACAACCGCAGGCGCGGGCAAGAAATCAGACACATACACCATCCAGCCGTTCTCCAACACCAGACTGCACCAGTCCCACCCGTTGATCTCCGCACGGCTGACAAGACGCGGCGACCACGCATGCTCATACGTCCCCACCCCGCTGACGGTCGACGCCACCCCATCCACCGTCACCGTCCCAGAAATACCGCAATCAAGGAACACGTAACTCGCAAGCGAACTGTTCGACAACGCGAACGCCCGGCTCCCCAGCGTCCATACCGGCAGCGCGAACGCATGGAAATCCAGGTCGACGACCACGGTGTGCGCACTGTCGATCTCGGGATCCTCCGCATGCACATGCCACGACGGCGCCGTCCCCTCCACCCAGGACGACTCGTAGCTCAGCTTCACCCCCGGCGAACTCGCGACCAGCGTCCCGCTCTTCAGCACGCCCAGATAATGCCGCTTGTTCACCATCCCCCCATACCCCACGCCACTCGGATCCAGCAGACTGATCACCAGCAGGTCCGGCTTCGCCGTCCCCAACAGGTCCCCCGGCGCGAGATGCGCGAAGCTCACCCCAACCGCCCAGTCCTTCAGACCGCCACCCGAGCCGTTGAACACACCCGTGAAATACCACCACTCCCGAGAGACGCCAAGCCCGTCGAAATGCACCCCCTCATCCTCCCCGGAGACATCACGACGTGTCGACGGCACCAGAGAAACCGGCGGCAGCACCGTCGGAACCGACACGTTCGCATCGACCGGCACAACAGGAGGATCAGACGAGGGAAACAGCGGCGACAACAGATCAGCCTTATACAAAAACCCGGTCGAAACGACCAGCAACCCGATAACGATACAGACGTCGACCGTCCGCAGTCTCCGAGGCATAGATCTCAATTCTCACCAAACTGTTACAGAAGGATTCCCCCTTCTATTTATTAATAACTTCCTGTACACCCCTTACCCAACCCCCACAAACCAAGCTTAAATAAATCCAAGGAGAATTACCCCACCCCGGTACACGCAAGGAGGCGAACAAAAATATGGCACCCCATGAAAACCTCGAGACCACGTTCCCCGAGCTCAACCTCATCCACAACAAAGGACTTAGCCAGAAAGTCCAACAGGTCTGGACCACCGCCAAAGACCAAGGCAAATGGACCAGCTTCGACGACGTCCCCTTCACCCTCCTCTTCCCCGACTCCGGCCGCCTGGTCGACCACACCAGACGCATTACCAAGCTCGTCTGGGCCGTCGCCAGCGCCAGAGAAGAGCATCTCAACACCGACTACCTCATCGCCGGCGCCCTCCTCCACGACGTCGGCAAACTCCTTGAATACGAGACGTTCAACGGGAAGGTCGAGAAACGCGTTGGACAGATTCAACGCCACCCTGCGATTGGCGCGAAACTCGCCCAAGACCTCGGACTCCCCCCGGAGGTCGTCCACATCATCGCCGCACACTCCCACGAGGGTGACACAATGAACCGGACGCCGGAGGCGATCATCGTGCACCACTGCGATTTCATCGATTTCGAGATCAAGAAGACGATGCAGACGACAGGAGAGCAGAAGAAATGAGGCTGTACGAGTACGAGGCGAAGAAAGTCTTCCAGACCATGGGGATCCCCACCCCGAAACAGTACGGCGTGATCCATTCCCCCAAAGACCTTGACTCACTCCCGCTGGAATTCCCCGTGATGCTGAAATCCATGGTGCTGGTCGGCGGCAGAGGCAAAGCCGGCGGCATCAAGAAAGCGAAGAACAGGGAGGACGCACAACGAATCGCGACGGAGCTGTTCAAACTCACCATCAAAGGATTCCCCGTAGAAACCATCCTCGTCGAAGAAGCAGTCGAGGAAACCGGGGCATGCTACATCGGCATCACCATGGACCCGGCGACATTCAACAACGCGGTCATCGTCAGCGCCTCCGGAGGCGTCGACATCGAGCAGGTGGCAGCAAAGAACCCTGAGGCGATCATCAAGAGAGAGATACCGGATAACGCCAAAGAACTCCCAAAAAACGTGACCCAGGACCTCGCCACATCCCTCGCCGCACACCTCAAGGGGAAAAAAGAGACGGCGAGCACCCTTGCCGAGATCATCTCGAAGGTGTACGCGACCTACCAGCGATTCGACGCCAGACTCTGCGAGATCAATCCCCTGATCATCACGCCTACCGGTGTTGTCGCCGCAGACGCAAAACTCGTCCTCGACGACAACGCGCTCTTCAGACAGGTCGAGCTCCTTGAACTGCTCGGCATCACCGAGAAACGACACGATGTGGCGGAGCGGACCAAGAACGAGCTGCGCGCGCAGTCCGCCGGGTTCCCGTACATCGATCTTCTCCCGCAGTCTTATACGAAGGACCCGAAGAAACTCTACGTCGGCCTCATCCCCGGCGGCGCAGGGTACGGGATCTTCTCCATCGACGAGGTCGCCACCATCGGGAACCGCTATTTCCACGACCGCGTCGTCCCCGTGAACTTCATGGACAGCGGCGGAGGACCCCCGCAGAACCGGGTCGCCGAGATGTTCCACCTCCTCATGGACTACCCGGTCGTCGACCTGATCGTCACCTCGCGGTTCGGCGGCATCTCCAGCTGCGACATCTTCATCCGCGGCATGGTGCAAGCCGTCAAAGAACGTTATGAGACCGGGCGGCGAATGGTCCCAATCTTCGGCAGGATGGTCGGCACCGACCTCCCCAGCGCACGCACGTTCCTCGAACGAGCTAAGGCAGAATATCCAGAGGCATTGCAACACGTCACCATTTACGTGGGAAACCAGCGGGTCATGGCAGACGTGATCCGCGAGGGCATCCAAAAAGCATTCGAATCCAAGGGGTGGAAGCCATGAGGCTCGTGCCCCCGGATCAAGGAATGCTCTCCTACATCATCGAGAGCAAACGACCGGACCTCGCGAAAACAATCAAACAGACCGGGGTCATCGAGACCGTCGTCGTCGGCCTGGGAGGACAAGGGACACGGCACGCGGAGCTCATGCAGCAGTACGGGACGACCATCACCGCAGGCATCGCCCCCGGCCGCGGAGGGACACGGCTCCTTGAGACAATCCCGGTGTACGACACCATCGTCGAATGCCTCAAAGAACACCCCAATATCGCGGTCGCCAGCATCTGGCGGCATTACTCCACCGCGAAGGACGCGACCATCGACGTCATCGACGCCGGCATCCCCGTCGTCATCCTCATCAGCGAAGGAATCCCCTTGAAAGACGTCCGTGATATCCTTGTCGCAGCACGGAAGCACAACACCGTGCTCATCGGCGGGAACACCCCCGGAGTCATCTTCCCCCCCGAGGGGATCAAGGCAGGGATGCTCCCCGACGTGTTCTACCCCGAAGAAGTATCTCCTGATGCATTTGGGCCGAAAGGAGTCACCATCATCTCTCGAAGCGGCGCCATCCTGTACCATCTCTCAGATGCGCTCGCAAGCGTCGGCATCGCCCAGAACGCGGTCATCGGCGTCGGCGGGGACGGGGCGATCGGCTCCACCTTCCGCGACCTCGTCCCACTCGCCATGGCCTACAAGAACACCGACCTCGTCGTCATGGCAGGGGAAATCGGCGGATGCCAGGAAGAGCTCCTCGCCGAGGATATGAAGAAGAACCCGAAGAAATACCCGAAGCCCCTCGTCGCACTGATCTCCGGGGCGCACGCCCCCGAGGGGAAAACCATGGGTCACGCGGGAGCCATCGTCTCCCCCGGGCAGGTCTACGGAACGTTCCAGTCAAAGAAAGCCGCGTTGGAGGACGCCGGCGTCCCCGTGGTGAACAGCCAGTACGACCTCATCACCGAGGTGCAGCGGAGACTTGCGAAAAAAACCTACTTCGACGTGGAGAACTACTACAAGAAAATGAAGACGATCTGGGATGCCCCCTCCAAGAAACCCGGCTGGGGGACCCTCGTCACCAAGGTCATGCCAAACAACCTGCTCATCTCTGGGTATTCATTGCAGGACATCGTGGAGAAGAAGAGCGTTCTTGAGACCGCCTACCTCCTCGTCAAAGGAGAGTTCCCTGACACAAAGACACTGGAGGAGATGCGGAAGATCGCTGTCGATGCGGCAACACGGCCCATCCCGAAAGTCACCCGGCTGAAGAACGAGGACATCTCAAAGACACTGGTCAAATACTTCGTCCTTGACGAAGAGCTCGCACGATACCCCGAGGGAGGCACTGAGGGCGCGGTGAAAAAGACCGTGTTCTGTCTCGGCCGAGTCGCCCGATACCTCAGCGGCATCTTAGGCACGGAAAAAGCGTTGGAGAACCTCCGTGGGAACGAACCGTTCTCGCATATCATCTACCACGCGGTGACCGGCAATAAAAAAGTGGATGAAAACTATTCCCGGATAATCGAGGCGATGATCGTCGCCTGCGTCGACCATGGGGTGACCCCGCCGTCTGCCCAAGCGACGCTCATCGCGGCGTCCACGAGAGCGCCCTTCGAGGTCGCCGTGGCGCAAGGCGTCGGCGCGATCACCGATGTGCATGGCGGCGCTGGCGCGAAGGCCGCGGCACTCTTCAATGAATGCATCAGGAAAGCGGAGAAGGAGCATATCGACGTCGCGCAGGCCACCCGGGAGATCATGAGGACCTATGTCGAAGAAGGAAAACGCATCGAAGGCCTCGGTCATCGATTGCATACCAAAGACCCACGCCGAGACGTGCTCTGGGCTCTCTCCGCTCAGACCGGCATCACCGGGAAGCATGTCCAGCTCTCCAAGATCGTGAGCACGGTCTTTGAACAGGTACGAGGGATGAGCCTGCCGATCAACGTCGACGGGGTGATCGGGGCAATCGTCGCAGATATGAACCTCGACCCATCGATGGCGAAGGCGTTCTTCATCTACGGCAGGATAGCGGGCCTCTCCGCCCATTACTTCGAAGAGGTCGCATCGCAGCCGCGCATGCGTCAGATCAACTTCGCAGAAGCAGTGTACAAAGGGAAAGGACCACGAAGCATCCCATGATCAATCAACGGGCGGATCGGATATCTCTCCGTTCCCCGCATCTGAAAAAACATTAAATATGGAGTCATTATCATACGAAGGTGAGTAATGAAGATTCTACTGGTATTCCCACGGATTGAACACGGAGCAACAACGCACTCAGATAAAGGATCATGGAGTTCGATCCTGTTCGGGTACCCGATTATCACGTTGCCTCATCTCGCGGCTATCACCCCGCCGCATCATGAGATAAAAATAATTAATGAGAACTATGAAGACCTTGATTTCAACGAGCCGGCGGACCTCGTGGGGATCACCTGCTACACAATGACGGCGCCCCGGGTCTACGAACTGGCTGATGAGTTCCGGAGACGAGGCAGAAAAGTCGTCCTCGGTGGATACCATCCGACCGCGATGCCGGGTGAGGCAAAAGAGCATGCGGACTGCGTGGTCCTCGGTGAGGCGGAGTTGACGTGGCCGCAGGTGATCGAGGACGCCTCGAAGGGCAGGCTGCAGCCGTTCTACGGGCCGAGCCCGGAGTTCGACATGGCGAAGATCCCGCCGCTGCGTCGGGACCTGATCCGGCAGAACCCCCTCATTGGTGCGGTGCAGTCCACGCGAGGCTGTCCGAACAAGTGTGAGTTCTGTGCGATCGCGAGTTTCTGCAAGCATGGGGTTAAGCATCGGCCGGTGAAGAACGTCGTCGATGAGATCAAGCAGATGTCGAACCCGATCTACGTGTTCCATGACCCGAGCCTGACCGTGAACCCGGCGTATACCCGGGAGCTGATGAAGGAGCTGATCCGGCAGCGGGTGCACAAGGGCTGGGTGGGCAACGGGAATGCGAACGTGCTGGGGAAGGTCGATGACGAGTTCCTGGACCTGGCACGCCGGTCCGGCTGCGTGGAATGGTTCGTTGGCTTCGAGTCCGTGAGCCAGGCGGCGTTGAACGGAATCAAGAAGGTCGTCAACAAGGTCGAGGATTTCAAGAAGACGATCGATAGGATCCATGACCATGGGATGACGGTGCAGGGGGGCATCATCTTCGGGTTCGATGAGGATGCGCCGGATATCTTCGATACGACGCTAGAGAAGATGTACGAGTGGGAGCTGGATGCAGTCGAGGTGAACATCCTGACGCCGTATCCGGGGACGCCGCTGTACGATCGCCTGGAGATGGAGGGCCGGATCCTGACGAAGGACTGGTCGCGGTACAACCAGGTGGAGGTGGTCTTCCAGCCGAAGCAGATGTCGCCGGAGGAGCTGTTCGCGGGGGCGCGGAGGGTCGCCAGGCAGTATTATTCGGTGCTTGACGTGATCCGTCGGGCGGTGCGGGTGATGTGGCGGGTGAAGAAGCCCGCGGCGGTGCTGCCGGCGGGGACGAACTACACGTTCCGGCGGTACTACAAGCGGGATTTCGGGTTCTAGGCCGTCTTCTTTTCAAGTAAGAGGGTTTCGAAGGAGCCGAGGGCGCTGGTGTGGACCTGGTCTTTGACGGTGAAGTAGGTGGCGATGTCGAGGTTGTCGAGGATGCGGTGGTCGGTGTCGCTCATGAGGCGCAGGACGACGCGGCAGCGGTCCGTGATCCGGCCGGGGAGGGAGGCGAGGACCTCCTGGGTGTTTTTGACGCCGTAGAGGATGAAGATGACGGTGAAGTCCCTGACGGGGTAGGTGAGTCCTTCGCCGTGGACGACGGTGAGGCGGTCGGCGAGGTTCTGGCGGCGGATGTACTCGGTGCCGGAGCGTACGGCCCGGGGGTCGCGGTCGATGGTGACGACCTGTGCGTGGGTGTAGCGGGCGATGAGGACTGGGGTGGCGGGTAGGGACCCGCTGCCGATGACGAGGACGCGGTCTGCCGCGGAGACGTCGGCGAGGGCGGCCTCCTTGTGGACGACGGGCTCGTAGAACTGCAGGTAGATGGCTGAGACGACGGGGAATTTGACGCCGAGGCGTTCGAAGACGATGAAGCCGAGGTCCATGATCGGTTTGACGGCGCTGGTGGGGATCTTGTTGCCGACCTCTTGGAACACGATCTTTTGGGCGTAGGAGAAGAGGCGGGTTACCAGGGGGGGCATGACGTCCGGGGGGAAAACACTCCCGGTGGTTTAAACATGCTGGTAACCTGGGGGCAGGTGGTCATCGGTATCGTCGGAAAAGTAGGTTTAGGTGAGCTCGTAGCGGCGCCGCAGCAGATGCTGCGAGACGAGCGTCAACACGAGGGAGCCGGTGACCAAGGCGATGGTGAACCCGGTGAGGCCGAGGACGCCGAGGACGAAGGCGGAGGCAAACAGGACTCGTTCAGCGACGAAGAGCTCATGGGCCCCCAGCATCCGCGCCGGTGACGCCTGGTCCACGAACCGGTAGAGCAGCCCGTACATGACCCCCAGGAGGATCATCCCGAGGGCGAGGAGCAGGAAGAACAGCGTCGGGAAGGAGAGCAGGCTGGCGGAGACCACGAGGATGATCGCCAGGCCCAGGTACACCAAGGAGAGCCCGAGGGAGATTGCGAGCGCGGGCCGCATCCCGTACCGCACCGGCGTGGTCCGGCAGCCGGCGGCCTGGTCCCCGGACACGTCGCGCATCGCCCCGATGATGTTGCTGTTCATGTCATGGACGAAGAAGACCGCGGCCAACGCCCACAATGATACCGATAGGTGCTGGAACGGCAGGACCGCGGCGACGCCGAAGATAAAGGTCACGAGCGTCAACATGCCTCTCGTCAGATTCCCCCAGAGCCCCAGCGGCTTGGTCCAGCGGGCGTACACGAAGACGAGGCCCGCGGCCAGGAGCGTCAACAGGATATTGGCCCACGTGAGCAGGACCGTCAGTGCGAGTCCGACGGCGGCGAAGACCCCGCCGACCAGGAGCGCCTCACGCGGGGATATGCGCCCCGAGGGGATCGGCCGGTGCGGCTTCTGGATGCGGTCCAGCGACCGATCCGAGAAATCCGCCAGATACAACCCCGCAATCCACCCCAGGATTGGGATAAAAAAGACCAACGGCCACGATGGGGGCAGCGTCCGGGCCGCTACTACAGATCCGGTAAGGCTGACCAGCCCGCACCAGAACAGGGTGTACGGCCGCATGGTCTCCACATGGGCGTACAGCTTCTGCAGCACGTGCCGGGACCCGTTCTCCACGGGCAAGGGGAACCGCCTCGCCTCATTTAAACCTTCCAACACCGAAGCGATTCGCTGACGAAGCTTTATTAATCCGCGGCCCGATTGCGGCCATCCTGACTGGGAGTGCGGGAGCAGGACAATCCATGACGAAGCCGCAGCCACACGACCCCTGGACCCCAAGCGACGAGGGCGACCACTTCCCGATCATGCGCGAATGGTGGACCATCGAGACGATCTTCACCAGCCGGCGGGACCAGCGGAAATGGGCGCTCATGAGCTCGTTCGGCTTCGAAGGCGAGACGCCCTCATGCTTCTTCCAGTACACCCTCTTCGACGTCACCGGCCAGCAACGCTGCATCCTTCAGAAAAGCATCAACGACAACCCCGCGAAGCTCACCCACGTCAAAGACCGTGTCGACGTCCACTACGAACAGTCCTTCATCACCGGCCGACACCCGCAGTACCAGGTCCGCATCGCAGACGAACCTGCCGGCCTGCGCGCCGACCTCACGTACCAGGCGGTCGCCCTGCCCCGCTGGGTCGCCCAGGACATCACCAACGGCTCCCTGCCCATCGGACTGAACAACTACCGCTACGGGTTCAACCCGCACAGCCATGTCACCGGCACCCTCCACCTCAACGGCGAGGACATCGAGGTGGACGGCGTCGGATACTACGAACACATCTGGGGGAACTGGAGCTACAGCAACCCCTTCCGCCTTCTCGCCGACGTCTCCAAGACCCTAGGCATCTACAGCAGGATCCTGCTCTGGTGGCTCGCCCAGCATCGGCCGCGCATCCCAAGGCGGCTCTCCTTCGCATCGGAGAACAACATGTTCGGCTACGACTGGACCTGGGGCGTCTGCGACAACGGCTGGAGCCTCTTCTACGGCAACTCCCTCTTCTGGCTGCGCGAAGGACCGGCCGCCGGCCTGCTCATCATCTCACCAGACGGCCGCACCTACTGGGAGATCGGAGACCTCACCTTCCGCTACCTCCAGACCCAGTACATCGAGGAGTACGACGTCTCCTACCCCCGCGCTCTCGAAATCCAGGGCACCTACCAGGATAAGACCATCCGGCTTCAGTTCACGCCGACGACCGCAAGCGACGTCTACATCTCCCCCAACGCCGTGAACCGCTTCTACAAGGCATTCATCCTCACCCAGCAGGCAGGCCGCATCCAGGGCACCGTCACCAGCCACGGAACGACGACGGTCCTCACCGGGGACTGTAAAATAGAGAACATGCGGCAGGCGCCGGTCCTTGGCCACAGCGCCCTAGACCTCGAGATCACCACGCCTCCCGCCGGCATCGGGATAACGAAGACCCTCACCAGCCACCGCCTTGGTAAACAGCTGACAGCCTGCCTTCAACTCACCCCACGGCCGCATGCTTCATTCCGCCTCCACACGCTGAAAAAAACCGGGCGCAAATCATGATTCTTCTCCAGAGATAATTTTAATATACTATGGGGGGGTTACCCGCGACCTATGAAGAAGACGATCCTGTCTATTGCCGACGTCGGCGAGGAGATCAACGCGGTCCTTGATCTCGGCATCGCGCTCAAGCGTCAGGTGGCGGCCGGCAAACCCATCCGTTTTCTCGAGGGGAAGACCCTCGCTATGATCTTCGAGCGGGCGTCCACGCGCACCCGGGTCTCGTTCGAGGTCGGGATGACGCTGCTAGGCGGCCATGCGATTTACCTGTCTAAGGATGAAGTCGGCATCGGCACTCGTGAGACGCCGGAGGACGTGGCCTTGGTCCTGTCGCGGTACGTGGATGTCATCATGTACCGGGCTGTCGACGAGAAGCACCTGCAGGAGCTTGCCGCGTTCGCGACTGTCCCGGTCATCAACGGGCTGGACCGCTTCGAGCATCCCTGTCAGATCCTCGCTGACCTCATGACGGTCAAGGAGAAGAAGGGGCGGCTGGAGGGCCTTCGTTTCACGTTCATCGGCGATGGTGACGACAACCTCACGCATTCCTATCTCCTCGGCTGCGCCTTGACCGGGATGAATATCACGGTGATCGCCCCGAAGGCGTACTGGCCGTCGGGTACGTATTTGCGCAAGGCCAAGGAGATCGCGGCGGCGAAGCATCGCACGGTCACCGTCACCGCGGATCTGAGCGCGGTGGCCTCCTCGGACGTTGTCGCCACGGATACCTGGGTCTCGTTCTGGTACCAAAATGAACGGAAGAAACGCCTCGCGGACCTTCAGGGATACACGGTCACGTCGCAGGTCATGAAAAAGGTGAAGGCGGACGCGGTCTTCCTGCACTGTATGCCCATCTACTATGGGGAAGAGGTCACCAAGGACGTGGCGCACGGCCCGCAGTCGGTTATCATCGATGAGGCTGAGAACCGGATGTGGGCGCAGATGGCGCTGCTCCTAATGCTACTCGTCCCTGATGCTCAACAGCTTCTCGGGTAGCTGAGCAGCAGCTGGATGAGGACGTCCAGAAAGAGCAGGACGTAGGAGAACAGGAGAAGATTGTAGCCTTTTCTGCCGACGAGTCTCCCGAGGTCTTTTTGCTGTTGAGGGTCTTTCGCCTGGAGTAATCGGAAGGAGAAGAACAGGGTGTAGGCCCAGAGGGCGAGGAAGGGGAGAAGGAAGATGAGGGAGAGAATCGAGTACAAGTAGAGCAGGATCCCGAGGATGCCGGCGAGGACGAACATGGCGAAGGAGACCGCTGCCGCGACCCGGGGCCCAAACGAGGTGGCGTAGGTCCTCACGCCGATCCGTCGGTCCCCGTCGCAGTCAAGGATGCCTTCGGCGATGTCGTGGGCGTCATCCGCGAAATACGTGAACAGCACGAGGAGGGCCATGGGCAGCAAATCCGCCCGTTCGATGGACAGCGTGCCGAGCAACGGCGCGGTGATGGAAAAGTCCACGCAATGGGGGAGGGCGGACCAGACCGCGAAGAAGCCAAACAAGGGGACGACCAGCCATTGGACGGGGGTGAATATCTCGGAGTAGGCTGGGAATTTCACGCGTTTTTTAAGGTACTTGTCGTGGACGGCGACGAAGAGGGCGGCGCCGCCGACGAGGATGAGGCACCAGGGGCTGATGAGGATGGCGAACAGGAAGGTCAGTGCAGAGAACAGTAGGGCGATGGCGAAGAACCGGCGTGGGGAGATCCGCTGTCTCGGAATCGGACGGTCGGGATGGACGACGGCGTCGATGTCCTTGTCCGTGATGTCGTTCCAAATGAGGGCGGCGAAGAACCCGGCATACATGGTTGCTACAGAGAGGATAAGGAGGAGATAGGTCTGGGTGGTGTACGTGCGGATGCCGTACGCGAACATGACCGTGCCGGAGTACATGAAGAAGTAGCTGAGGAGTTCGTAGGCCGGGAAGGACCGCCAGGTGGCCAGGAAGGCGAGCGGGTGGTGGTAGAACCGGGACTTGGCTGGGGTGTCGGGCGGGGTTGGGTCTGGCATGAGGTCGAGGGGGGAAACGAGAAGGAGGGGTAAAAAGATTATTGCTTCTGGATGTCGAAGGTGACCCAGCCCATGGGCTCGATGAAGGGGAAGGGGTTGTGGCGGATCCGGTGCAGTACGGCCATGTCCGGGTGGGTGGCGAGGAAGTGGTCGATGTGCGGGCAGGCGATGTCGACTTCGCGGACGATGATGTGGGTGCGGGCTTTGGTGGTCTGGGCGAGGTGTTCGAGGATCTTGATTTTGGGGATGCTGCAGCTGGAGACGATGACGGTGTCGAAGGCGGCGACCGGGTAGGTGAGGCCGTCTCCGTGCTGGATGCTGATGCGGTCGGTGAGGTGTCGGCGTTGGATGACGCGGAGGGCTTTGGTGACGGTGGTCGGGTTTTTGTCGATGCCGACGACGTGTCCGTTGCTGACGGTGGAGAGGACGATCTCGGTGAGGGGGTAGGCGCCGCTGCCGATGTGGAGGATGTTGATGGCGGTGGCGACGCCGCAGTGGTGATATTCTTTTTGGTATTCGCCGCCGATGGTGTTGTCGTAGAGCCGTGCGGCGACGTCGCTTTTGTAGGAGCAGTAGTCCGCAATCTCCCAGAAGGAGTTGGAGATGAGTTTAATAAGGGTGGCCGCTGCGGTCGGACGAGGGTGGGATGTCTGCGTCGAGGTCATACGGTCTCGCTGAGGTGGAGGTGTGGTATCCCCCGGGGTCTGAGGGTGGTTCCCCTTGAAGTGGGTGGATATGCGGGAGCCTAGTATTTAAGAATTGCCGGTTCGGGTGTCCTTGTCCGCGTATCGGTGTTTGAGGGAGACGAGGAGGAGGTTGCAGCTGACGCCGAAGGCGTTCGCGAGGATGATCGCGAGGTCGTCGCGCAGGATGCCGTAGAGCAGCCAGAGGCTCATGCCGAAGGCGAGGAACAGGGGCATGCCGTAGGAGACGTCGGTGAGGCGTTTCGTCCGATAGCCTTTCAGGAGTTGGGGGATGAAGCCGACGGAGGTGACCGCGCCGGCGGCGACGCCCAGAAGGGTGAAGAGGTCGATGTTCATGGCTGACACCTATGGGGTAGCGAGTGTTCGATATTAAAGGATTGGAAATAAAAGCAAGTGTCCTACAAGTTTCCTTATCAATTGAGCTCTCGAAATATGAAAAACCATTTTTATTAGGCAAATCAAATTCGTGATTGTATTATAAAATAATTTGTTTTTTATTTATCGTATGAAAATATTTAAATATAACCAATTAATTAGAAAAATACATCCTATCTTTGGTATGGAACAACATGAAAATGGAAAGGAATGAGAGGAAAATACTACACACGATAGGTGCTGGGTTCCTCTTAAGTACCATGATTTTTCTTACTCTGACATCAACAGCCCATGGTAACGACCATGGTCAAGATGATTTTATCCTCCCTCCCTGGGGAGGTGGCATGGTCCACTGCGATTCCCAATTGACTGATAATATCAGAATGCCAGTCCCTATAGCTAATGCAACCAATACGGTCGGCGAGGTATGGTACTGCAATGATTTCGGCGGGGAAAAATATGGGACGTACGGAAATGGTATCTCGGGGAATGGCAGAATTGCTGCGTGTTCGTTCGGGCTTTTTGATTTTTTGGGAACTAGGTTCAATACAAATGATAATCTTATCATTTATGATTATAACGGCAGTCGCCTCTGGTCTTCAGGGTATTGGAGGTGGTTCAACAAAACACAATATCCTTGGTCGTTAGATCCTTCTGCCTGCGGTTCTGTCCCCATGATTGACATGCATGACCGGGTTGTTGCTTGCGATGTTGAAAAGATAATCATG
>Ga0315282_10010713_pt1 | contig 14322 bp, 10 predicted proteins | sample YL17G07_20_MG_FD_203693 | JGI IMG/M metagenome (GOLD analysis project Ga0315282, IMG submission 203693) | Sediment microbial communities from Yellowstone Lake, YNP, Wyoming, USA - YL17G07_20 | ecosystem: Environmental > Aquatic > Freshwater > Lake > Sediment | place: USA: Wyoming | collected...
GTCGGCCCCGCGGTCCAGGAGTGCCCGGACGTTCTCGATCTTCTTCGCTTCCACCGCCTGGAAGATCGGCGAATAACCGTACTCGCGCGTCGGAAGGTTCACGTCCGCCCCGCCGTCGATCAGCCGGTGGATGTCCGTGGGACTCCCGTTCCGGGCCGCCAGGTGCAGCAGCGCGTAGCCCAATCTGTCGTAGTCGTTGACCCCCGGGATGGGCTGCGGCTTCGGAGGCGGCGTGACCTTCGGCTTCTCCACCTTCGGCGGCGGAGTCGGCGTGACGACTTTCGGCGGAGACGGCGTGACGACCTTCGGAGTCTCCGTCGGGGGCGGTCCCCATGTCGAAAGGACGTAAAGCGTCACGAGGAGTGCAGCCGCCGCCCCCACCCCCAGCCAGATCCACTTCGCCGGGTCCGAACCCTTCGGACCTCTTCCCGCCCTGGTCGTCATCACGTCCTCCTGCCCGTGGGGTGCTATGGTTTCTGGCGGCCGCCCGCCGCCTTGAGGAGCTTGACCAGCTCTTCGTTCCGGTTCCGGCCCTCTGCCGCGAACCAGAGCGGCGTCCACCCGGTGTCTCGCATCGGCGCGTTCACGTCGGCGCCCTTCTCCACCAGCAGTTTCGCGATCTCCACGTCGCCGTTCATCGCCGCCAGGTGAAGTGGCGTGAAGTCCTCCGACCCGCGCACGTTGACCTTTGCGCCGCGTGCGAGCAACAGTTCCACGACGTCCTTCCGTCGGGCGACGACCGCCCAGTGGAGCGGTGTGTACGACAGCCGGTTCGACGACGAGTTCACGTCCGCGCCCCTGTCGAGGAGCATCTGCACGGCCTTGAGGTATCCCTGCCAGGCGGCCTCATGAAGCCATGTCCCGCGGTCGCTCACGAGGTCGTCGAGCGTCCCGCCGGACTTCAAACGGTCCTCGACGCGTGCGGTGAAGTTCGTCTCGGCGTCGGCGGGCGTGGGCCTGGGCGGAAGCGGCTTCGGCGTCCGTGCGGGTCCGGGCTCCATCACCACGCGCAGTCCGGCGTTCTCCATCACCCAGCCGTCGCTGAAGTCCACGGGCTGGCGGCTGTCGCTGCGACAGCGCTCGGGCGGATCGCGGAACGTCCCACCCCACAGGACCTTCGGCGTCGTCGTGGTGTCCGTGACCTTTTCGAGCGCGAGCGACCCCGGCACACCCGACGCCAGACACCACTCCGACACGTTCCCGTGCACGTCGTAGAGCCCCCAGGCGTTCGGCGACAGCTTGGCGACCTCCGACGGCTCGAAGCCCCTCTTCGTCGCCGAACTCCACGCCGCGGACTTGACCCCGTCCGTCCCGTCCCCGGTCGAGTAAGCCGTTGTCGTCCCGGCGCGACAGGAATACTCCCACTCGTCCTCGGTCGGCAGACGAAGCGTGCGTCCGGTCACCTCGGACGCCTTGACGCAGAACGCGCAGGCCGTCGCGAAGGACATGGTGCACGCCGGTTCGTTCGGCTTTCCGTACCACCGACCGGGGCCGCGCCGCAGGACCGCCTGGAACTGCCGCAGCGTCAGTTCGGTGCGACCGATGTAGAAGGGCCTCAAGACCGTGAGGGTGCGGGGTTTTCCCGACGCCTCCGACAGTCGCAGCGTGCCGGGACGCACGAGGACGAGCGAGAGGGTCGTGTTGTCGCCGAGGTCGAGTGCGATCTCCGGCTCGAGCGTGATTGGAAGCTCGAGCAGGGTCAGACCGGACGGGAAGGCGCCGACCGCTCGCCCCGGACCTTCCGCCGGCGTCGGCGATGTCAGCCGATGGATCAGGACCGCTGCCGCGATTCCGGCGAGGATGCCGATTCCGCCCCACACGAGCCGGGCGAACGGCCCACGCGGTGGACGCCGACTCGGACCTTGCGTGTTGATGACCGCCTCCTCCGACATGAGCGGCACGCCGACGACGCGGCCCCATGCACTTAGTTTAGTCGCGAAAGGAAGGACTGCAAGGGCTTTTCAGGTCCACCATAAGAAGGGCGCGCCGAAGCGCGCCTTGGGGGAAACGGCGGGTTCGACCGCAAGGGGTACGCACCCCCTATTCCTTCTCCTCCTCCGTCGCCGTCTTCCTCGACGCCTCGATGATCTTCTGGGCGATGTTGGGGGGAACCACCTCGTAGCGGGCGAACTCGATGCTGTAGGACCCCTCGCCGCCGGTAATGGAGCGGAGCTCGGCGTCGTAGTTGGTGATCTCGGCCAAGGGGACCTGGGCCCGGATGGTCTGGAAGTTTCCCTGGGAGTCGATCCCGAGGATACGGCCGCGCCGGCTGTTCACGTCCCCCGTGATGTCGCCCATGTTCCGTGCCGGCACCGTCACCTCCATGTTCACGATCGGCTCCAGGAGCACCGGCCCGGCGAGCATCATCGCCTTCTTAAACGCCTCGCGTCCGGCGATCTGGAAGGCGATGTCCTTCGAGTCCACCGGGTGGGTCTTCCCGTCGATGAGCTCGACGCCCACGTCGACGACCGGGTAGCCAGCGATGACGCCCTCGGCCATCTTGTTCTGGATGCCCTTGTCGACGGAGGTGCGGAAGGGCTGGTCGATGGAGCCCCCGAAGATCTTGTCCACGAACTCGTACTTCTTCCCACGCTCGATGGGATACAGGTTGATGACCACCTTGCCGTATTGTCCGGCGCCTCCGGTCTGCTTCTTGTGGGTGTATTCGACTTCGCTGGCGCGCTTGGTGACGGTCTCGCGGTAAGGGATCTTCGGCCGCTTCGTCGTCACCTCGGTCCCGCGGGACTTCAGCCGCTGGATGGCCACGTCGAGGTGGAGCTTGCTCATCCCGTTGAGGACCAGCTCCTTGGTCTGGGTGTCGCGGTTGACGGTGATCGTCGGGTCCTCCTCGGCGAGCCGGCCGAGACCCTCGGAGATCTTCTGCTCGTCCCCGCGACTCTTCGGCTCGACCGCCAAGGCCACCATCGGAAGCGGAAACTCGATCGGGGTGATCCTCGCGTCGCTCTCCGTCGTGAGGAGCGTCGCGGAGACCGCCACGTCCTCCAGCTTCGGCACCGCGAGGATGTCCCCGGGAATCCCTTCGCCGACCGTCTGCTGGTCCTTCCCCTGGACGCGGAAGAGCTGTGCCACCTTGTAGCTTTCCCCGGTCTCTCCGACGACGAGCGTCCCGTCGCTCGGGAGGCGTCCGCTGAAGATGCGGAAGTAGCTGAGCTTCCCGATGAACGGGTCGCTCATGATCTTGAAGACCTGTGCGAGGAAGGTCCCGGCGGGATCGGGCTCGATGGGCGTCGGTGTCCCTTCGCGGACCGCGAGATGCCGCCTCACCCCATCCACCGGCGACGGGGCGAACGACCCCAGCGCGTCCAGGATGTCCTCTACGCCCTGACACTTCTTGCCGTTCGCGACGAGGATGGGGACGACCTTCCCCTGGGCGATCGCCCGGCACAGGACCCCCTTCAGCTCCTCGGCGCCGATGGTCTCGCCCTCGAGGTATTTCTCCAGGAGTGCGTCGTCCGCTTCGAGCGCCGTCTCCATCAATTGGTCGTGCACGGATCCGACGTCGCCGATGACCCCGTCCGGCGCATCCCCCGACGCGGGGCCCCCAAACGCGACTCGTTGCGTTTGGGGACCCCCTTCGACTCCGCTCAGGGCCTTGAGCCCGAGCACGTTCACCACGCCCTGGAAATCCTGTCCCTGTCCCACCGGCAGCGTCATCGGGATGCACTGCTTCCCGAAGTTCTCCCGGATGGATTCGAGGAGCGTCTCGAAGTCCACGTTGTCGCCGTCGATCCGCGTGACGACGATGAAGCGGGCGAGTCCCTCCTTCTCCGAGGCGGCCCACATCTTCCGGGTGTTGACGGAGATGCCGGCCGTGGCCGAAATCACCACCACCGCCGTCTCCACCGCCCGAAGCGACGAGAGCGCCTGTCCCACGAAGTCCGGATAGCCGGGGGTGTCCAGGATGTTGACCGTCTTCGACTTCCAATCGAGGTGGAGACACGAGGTGTAGATCGAGGACTGTCTTTCCTTTTCCTGGTCGTCCCAGTCGGAATGGCTCGACCCGTCCTCGACCGACCCCAGACGCGTGGTGGCTTTGGCGGTGAAGAGCATGGCTTCAGCGAGCGTGGTCTTTCCGGAGTCGCCGTGTCCGACGAGGGCGATGTTTCGGATGTCACCGGTCGCGTATTTCGCCATGCGTGCCTCCGGAAGTCCTTACCACGCCTACGGGTTATGACGTAATAGGAAGGGCCTGTATAGCACGTTCCGCGGGGAAATCAAGGGAAAAAGCCAGCGGGGAGGAACAGCAAGGCCTAAGGCCTAAGGTCGAAGGCCGAGGGAAGAGAACGGCGAGGACCATCATCGGGTGCGCCACGGCCGACTCGTCCGCTCGACCGCCGAATCGAGAAAATTCTTGCAACAGATAGAGATGTGCTGTATGGTCAGGCGGAATGGGGACGCGAGAGAACAAGTTGAGCGAGGGGCGCGGTCCGGCCAGGCGGCGAAGGCGGCGGAGGATCCTGGCCGTGTCGGCTGCGGTTGTCCTGGTTCTCGCAGGGGTTGGCGTCTGGGCGCGGTGGCGGCCGGCCCGGGAATTCGTGCCCGGCCCTCCCGGCAGGGATGAACTGCGGATCGTCACCTGGAACGTCGGCTATTTCAGCGCACAACGCATCAAGGCCGCACGTCCCTCCGACACGGACGCCATCGTCGCGGTCCTGCGTCAGACGAACGCTCACCTGATCGCCCTGGAGGAACTCGGGTCGAAGGAGCAGACCGACGAGATCGCCAGGGGCCTGGGAGGCGACTGGAACGCACACAGCACGGCAACCGGTCACCCGGGGCAGTTCCTGGGCGCCTTGAGTCGACTGCCGGTCTCGAGCACCGAGCAAAGGGAAGCCGGCGGGAAGAAGATGCTGGGCTTGTCCGTGCAACTCGGCGGGGGCCGGAGAGCATTCTTCCTTTCCATGCACGCCCCTCTTCCCCTCGGGGGAAAGGCAAAGGCGCTCGACTACATCCGAACCGGGGTGGCCTGGACGCGCGATCGTCCCGAGGAGATCCGCGTCCTGGCGGGCGACCTCAACTGGAACTTTCCACCCCCGAAGGGCGACGCCGTCGAGACCGACGAGCTCTACCGGGAGATCCGCGCCTTCTCGGCCGACGGCACCGCCCCCATCGGCCTAACATTCTATGCACATACGCGCATAGACCATGTGTTCTACACCCCGTCGAACCTTCCGCTCGTCGCGTCCGGCTGCGGCATCATCAACCCGCAGGACCGCTATGCACGTGCACCCGGCTGGCGCGACCACAGACCCGTCGTCGTCACCATTCAGCTCCCCGAAAACAGCCTCCCCTGAGCAAACCCGGTACCGCCCTCCGTCTTGGAAAGTCCGCCGCAGAACTGAGCGGTCGCACATAAGTTCTTTCAAGTACGTCCGAGGTTCATGCGACCGCTTCCGTTGGGGGTCTGGGAGAAAGCGCCCTTTCTCCCAGGGTCGGGGCCCCCCAAACGCGATTCATTGCGTTTGGGGACCCCGGTGACAGGCCGAAAACGCGATGAATAAGAGCGTTTTCGACCGCTAGAGGGGCGAAGCCCCTATGGAATGTGGTCTCACCGTGGGTTCCCTCACACTGTAAAAGATTTAGGTGAGACCGCATAGTCCCGCTCTCCTCCCGCCTTGCTTCCTTCGACCTTCGGCCTTAGACCTTGGACCTTGGACGTTGGGCCCCGCCGAAGGCGGGCAAGCCCCCCACAAACATGGCGGGTAAACTTCGGCCTTATGCCTTCGGCCTTTTTTTCAATTCCACAAACCGCCTTGCCCAGGCTCCGAAACACGGTAGAATGACTCAAGGTCGGTCCACGACCGTCGTGGGCTGAGGTCCATCCTGGAAATCCCGGCTGAAGGGGAACACCATGTCGAGGCGTTTCGTCGTGCTGTGTCTCGCGTCTCTGGCGCTCTGGGCGAGTTCTCCGGCGTTTGCCCTGCCCACGTCGGACGAGGTCCTCAAGATGATGGCGGAGAAAGAGGCCACGGTGAAGACGATGCAGGGCGATTCAGCCACTACCGTCTCTACTCCCATGGGCCAGATGAAGGGCGCCGGTCAGGTCTTCACCGCCAAGAGCGAGGTGGACGGAAAACCCGTTCAGAAAATGCTCATGACGCTCAAGTCAACGGTCCAGGCCGAAGACACCACCGTGACCACCGACATCAAGATCGTCAACGACGGGCAGTTTGTCTGGCAGGAAATGCGGACCCCGATGGCGCCGGCGGTGCAGGTGATCAAGATGAGAGTCGGTCAGCTATCGGGCATGCAGGGCCCGGGTGCGGTGGCTGCCCAGCGGGTCGAACAGCTCAAGAGCCAGTTCGACTTCAAGGGCGTCGCCGAGGACACCATCGACGGGCGGAAGATGTACGTCCTGGAGGGAACCGCGAAGCCCGACCAACCCCGGGCCATTCTGCTCTCCAAGGTCAAATACTATCTTGACCAGGAACAGATGCTCTTCCGTCGGATGGTGGCGTATGACAAGGAGGGGAACGAGTTCAGTCGGTTCGATCTGACCAACGTGAAGATCAACGAGGAAATAGACCCGAAGCTGTTCGAGTACACGCCCCCGGCCGGCGCACGGGTCGTCGACAGGACCCAGGACGCGGCCGGAAAGTAGACCCAAGACCAGGAAGAGGCTGAACCGGCGGTCATTCCTTCGTCGGCAACGCGTCGAGGAATCTCTTTCCGAGTGAGCGTGCCGCCGCAACCACCCCTTTGAGTTGCCGCGGGGCCTTTTCCTCGGCCGTCTCCGCGACGCAATAGACCATCACGTCGCAGAGGAAGCCGATGTCGGTGAAGAGGGGCTTCGCGTCGCCCTTCCGGTCGCGGACTTCGCGCGCCCTCGCGGAGAGTTTCTTCGCCAGCCACTCGTACTGGGTGCCCGTGGCCGCCTTCTCGAGCGACTCGGCCGCCTGCTCATACTGCCCGTCGGCCGCGAGCTTCTCGCCGGTCAGGAACACGGCCAAGGGGTTGTCCGGCCAGACCTGCATCGCGCGGACCACCTCCAGGTCGGCCTTCCGACCCTCATTCTGGCAAAGATACTCGGATGCAAGCACCAGGTGAACCAAGCTGAGCCATTCGGGACCGAAGCTCTTGGGGTCCTGTCCGCCCACGGCCGCTGCGAGTTCCCCCTGCTCGACCCCCAGCTTGGGAAAACCGTTCATCGAGAGCGCCACGCCGCGAAGCAGGTGGAAGAGCGACTTCTCCTCGGGCGTGACCAGGAGTTGCGGGTCCACCGTCTCCATCTCATAGAGGGCCAGGCGATTCTGGGATAGCAGCAGAGACCCTATGAAGAGCACCACGTTCAACTTCGCCGGGGGATTGGAGGAGAGGGCGTTCATGTCGGAAGCGATGCCGGCCCAGTCGGGTGTGCCGTCGGGCAAGTCGGCCCGTCCGGAGCACTCCCCGGCCACTGCGGCGGCGGTCAGCGCTGCGTCTTTCATGGGTCCGGAGAGCGACGACGCGCCGCCGCTTTGTGCCTGCCGGGCGGCTAACCCCAGCGACGTGAACACCGCCTTGATCGCCACACCCCGCGCCGTCCGGTAGGCCCTCGCCTTGAGCGAGGAGACTTCCCCGGCCAGTCGCTTGTCTTCCTCGGCGAGGTCGGCGAAGCGTCCGGCATCCCGGGCGGCGGCGAATGTCTCGGCGGCGGTCACGTTGTCGGCGGCCGTGGTGCCGGGGCGAAGGATAAAAGTCCTGGCAAGGTCCGACATCTTCCGCGCGCGCTCCGCCGCCTTCGCCGCTTCCTTCGGGGATTTCGCCCCGCGCGCCGCCTGGGCCTCGTCCCGCGCCTTCGTCGCAAACGTCTTCGCCTCCCCAACCGTCTTCGGCGCCGGCTCCCGCCGCGAACACCCCACCATCAACACCACCAAGAGCACGGGAAGCGACCACTTCATCCACAGCCCTCCCGAGAGAAGACCGAAGGAAGACAAGTCCCGTCGATGCGTTCGCCAACTGGCCCATGTCGAACCCCATCGGGTGCATTATAGCAGGTCCCGACGGAATTGGAAAGTCCCGCGCCGTCCAGAAACGCGAAAGCCCGCGCCTTTCGGTGCGGGCTTTCAATTGCATTCATGCGAAACCGATTTCAACTGACGGCCGACGGGTCTCCGCGCAAGTCAGGTCGCGCGCCCTGCCCGTCGCTCTACGTCTCTCCTACCGTCGACGGCGGATCAGACTGACTGCTCCGCCCAGGGCCAGCAGCGCCAGCGTGGCCGGCTCGGGGATCGCGCTTGTCGGGTTCGACAGATTCTCCCCGGCGGTGTCCACGTAGATGTCGTCGAAATACATGTCACCCCAGTCGGTGATCATCTCGAAGGTCCTCAGGGAATCCGCCTCCACGTCGCCGCCGCTGGCGGTGTTGAACAGGAAGCCGTCGGCCAGTTGGGTCTGCGTGGCGTAGGCGCCGCCCTGGACGTACACGTCCCAGGTGTCGTTGTCGACGCCGTTCACCACGTTGTGGACGACGTACCAGAAGCTGTACCAGGTGCCACAGTCCGGGACAAACGGTTCGTCGTTGATGGCACCGTTCCTGAGGAGCAGGGTTCCGTCACCAGCCAGGGCGGTCCGGGTCCTAAAAGCGCCCCAAGTGTGGGGCGTCGCCAGCGAGGTAAGGCCCCAAGCTTGGTCGTGAGGGGCGTCCGGGCCCGTCGACATGAACCGGTAAAAGAACGTCGCCGGCGTCGTGCCTTCAGGCATCGTCAGACTGCTGGAGTTGTTGTACGCAGTGTACTCGTGCTCCTCATCGAAGGTACCATCGTTATGCGACTTCAACACCTTGTTGGAGGAGGGACCCGACGGATCCACCACGGCCGTGAAATACCCGACGTCGCCGGGGGTCCAAGCGTGCCAGCCGTTGTGGCCATCGACGTTGTCGCCCGCGGTGTAACTCTGGAAGTCATCGATGCCCACAAAACCGGCTTGCGCCGCCGGGCCAAGCACAAGTGTGGCCAAAACGCCAACCAAGATCAGACATGCGAACCTCATTTGTTTCCCTCCTCAAGAAGAACGGGTTGAATCCAGTTGTGCCTCTTTTCCCAAGTCAAAACTCCCTGCCTGCCGACTCAGCACACGCAGATTACGCAGTCCAGAAGCGTCCAGGACTGGCGTTGCGCGCCGACTCCAGCGTGCGGTACCGGCCTCTCTTGCTGTGATACGTCCAATGAGGTCCTTCTCATTACCTTACAAAAAACCCTTCACCCAAGTCCGCCAAAAGAGGCGGAAGGTGGTCTTCCCCTTCGTTGCAGTCGTTCTGACAAGCGTTCTGACGAACCCCGCACCTTTGGTGAGTAGCAAATCCCGTGCCAAACGGATCAAAATTCCTCACGGCACCCGATTCTGTCGTCTCAACTCTTTTGTTGCGGGGCAGTTAGGGCGTGGAATTATTTTTTCACGACCTGAATTCATTCACAACAAGGCGGCCCCCGTGTCTAAAAATTCCAACACCTCCGTATGCATGGCGTGCCGGTCGGTAACCGAAAGGCTGACTGGACAACGGGTTACGCCGTTGGGCGGTGATGTCCTGAAAAATGAACGCCTGTTTGCACAATCTCACCGTGCCCGAGGCGGAAGGTGGAGGCTTCTATTGCTCAATTACTGCCAGTGAAATGGGAAGATGGGGACTGGGGTGCTCCCCATTGTCAAGACCAAGAAAGGGCTTGAATGGGCCGAAGGTCAAAGGCCGAGGGCGGAAGGCCGAAGGAAGAAAGGCGCATCGGGCAGGCATCGTCTTCTTCGGGTGCCACGGCCCCGACCCATCGGGGCCGTGCATGGCTCAGCATCCCATCTCGCAACCATCTCACGTGCGCCAACGCACGAAATTCCCGGTCGCACGAAACCCGTGCACTTCGGGTTTCCCACACTACCCTCGACCATTGAATCAACTCCTCATGTTGCCCAAGCAGGTCAACGAAACCTATGATGTACCATTGCAGGCAATAGTCATCCGGCATGTCATCAGGTCCAGTCATTTTTCCTCTCCTCTCATGAACAATCACGGCTGGGCAAGTCAGCCGCGGCACCCCGGATGACGGTCCTGGCCGGTCTCTTCCCTCGGCCCCGCCCGAGGCGGGCAAGCTTCGACTTTGTGCCTTCGGCCTTATGGGCATGGCGAGCACGGTCCCGACAGGTCGGGACCGTGGCACCCGGTGTGGCCTTCGGCCTTATCCGCGGGCGGCTTCGATGGCCTCGGGGAGGGTGAACCGGCGGTCATAGAGGGCGCGGCCGACGACGACGCCTTGGACAGTGGTGCGGGCAAGGCGTCTCAGGTCGTCGAGGCCCGATACGCCGCCCGAGCCGATGACCGCTATCGGACTGGCCTTCGCGAACCGCTCGATCGCGGCGACGTTGGGACCCGTGGTCGTCCCGTCGCGCAGGACGTCGGTGTAGATGTAAGCCGCTAGCGGAGCGTCCGCAAGCTTCTTCAGGAGTTCCGCCGGCGTCACGTCGGATGTCTCCACCCAGCCGCGCGTCGCCACGAAGCCTTTTCGCACGTCGACGCCGACGGCGACCCGGCCGGGGTATTGTGTCGCGAGGTCTCTCACCCACTGGGCGGACTCGACGGCGCGGGTGCCCAGGACGACGCGGTCGGCGCCCGCGTCCAGGAGCGCCTTGATATCCTCCTCGGCGCGCAGTCCCCCGCCGACTTCCGCCTTGACAGCGAGCGCGGCGAGGATTCTCTTGACGATTTCCAGGTTGCGCGGAGTCCCGTCGAACGCCCCGTCGAGGTCCACCACGTGCAGGTACTGTGCCCCCTCGCGCTCCCAGTGACGCGCCATGTCGACCGGGTCGTCCCCGAAGACCGTCTCCTCGGCCGCCTTCCCCTGACGGAGTCGGACGCACTTCCCGCCACGGATGTCCACCGCTGGAATCACGAGCATGTCCTACTCCTCGTCGTGGATCAACTCTCATAGGTGACCGAGAGGACTCACGTAACCGCAAAGGTCGCAAAGGTCGCAAAGGGAAATAGATGTTCAAGAGCGACAAGGAGTTCAACCGCGAAGGCAGGAGGAGAGAAAGAAGAAATCGGTTCTCCGACGCTCCTGCCGTTTCTGGTGTCTTGGTGCCTTGGTGGTGAAAGGGCTTTCCGTTTCTTCATCCGCCCCTCACCCTCGCTCTCCCCCCGGCGGAGGGAGAGGGAATTTGTCTGCGTTCGTCTGCGGTTCCAATCATTTTCTTCTTGCTGTCGTTGTTGAACCCAAATTCTCGCTGTCTTCCTTTGCGACCTCCTGTCTTCGCCCGAGCGCTTCGGCGGGCAAGCTCCGTCCTTTTGCGGTTGCATTGCCGCTGACCCACCGGCAAGGTCGCGACAGATCGGGACGCCACATCTACCACCGGACGAAATTGTCGAGAATCCGGAGTCCCACCTGCTGGCTCTTCTCGGGGTGAAACTGGGTCGCCCAGATGTTGGAGGCGGCGATGGCGCTCGTGAAGCGCTCGCCGTACTCGGTGCGCGCGGCGACCACCGACTCGTCCTCGGGCACCACGTAGTAGGAGTGCACGAAGTAGACGTAGCTTCCGTCCGGGACGCCGGTGAAGAGCGGCGCGTCCGCCGTCTCTTCGATCGTGTTCCACCCGATGTGAGGCACCTTGAGTCCCCCGGCGCGAAAGCGGACGACCTCCCCGCGGACGACGCCGAGACCTTCGTGCAGCCCGTCTTCGTGGCTTCGGTCGAAGAGCAGCTGAAGCCCGAGACAGATGCCGAGGAACTTGCGACCGGAGCGGATGTGTTCGAGGATGGGTGTGGTGAGTTGGCGGCGGTCGAGTTCGGCTCGAGCGTCGGCGAAGGCCCCGACGCCCGGAAGGACGAGCTTATCGGCGCGGGCGACTTCCGCCGGGTCGCTCGAGACGTGCACCTTGCCGCCCGAGGCCTCCAGCGCCTTCCCGACGCTGTGGAGGTTCCCCATGCCGTAGTCCACGACGACAATCACGCCCTGTAACCCCTTATCCTGCGGCTATTTAAAGAGACAGGCGCACCCCGCCCCTTGGTCGCCATTCGTATGGAGACCATGACGGGGTGCGCCGATCCACCAGATTCTGAGTTGTGCCGGTCGCCCGTTCGATGGGACCTCTGGGGGCCGCAGACCCAAGGCCCACGGCTCGCGAGGTCGAGCCCTGTCGAGGGGTTCGCTCGAACTCAGTCACCCATGCCGAGGCCGGACTTCGCCGTCGGACCCGGAAACGAACCACTCTCCGCCGCAGGCAGCACCACGATCTCCACCCGTCGGTTCTTGCTCTTGTCGGTCGAGACCGGGTGATACATGCTGAAACTTCCCGCGTAGATCCGTCTCGGGTCCACGCCCTTGTCCACCAGGTATCTCACCACCTCCGTCGCTCGATTGGACGCAAGACCCCAGTTATCCTTGTTAACGGGCTTCGTCCGCACGATGGGATCGGTATCGGTGTGTCCTTCGACGCGCACCATGTGTCCCGGGAAGGTGTTGTTGAGTATCCCGGCGACGCGGTCGAGGACCTGCCGGCCCTTCGGCGTGATGGTAAACGACCCGGACCCGTACATCAGAGAGCCCTCAATAACGATGGCGGGTTCACCGTGACGCATCACCACGGTCGCGCTCGACCCGAGCTCACGCTGGATGGCCTCCAAGTCAAACGTTCCCGACGTGCGCGTGGGCGAAGTCACAGGAGCAGTGGGCGGGCTCACGGCACTCCGGTCGCTCTCCATCTTGGACCGGAGCGATTCCCCCTCCGCCTGGAGTGCCTCGTTCTTCTCCATCAGCCGCGCGTTCTCCTCCTTCAGCGCGTCAAAGTTCGCCTTCGTCGTCCCGTGCTGACCCTGACAGCCCAGCGACGCCACAAGTCCGACACCCAACGCAAACACCAACCACCCTCGGAGTCCCTGCATCCTTTTCCCCCTTTCTTTAGAGAAATTGATTGACCAGGACTGCCCTTTCTCGCCGCTTATTTCCCGAAGCTGCGTCTCAGAAACACGACCAGGAGCGTCACGAACACCCCCAGAAGGAACGACACCGACACGACCATCGCCGAGTTCGTCGTCCATCGCCAACTCTGCAGGATGAAGATGATCGTCGCCCTCTCCACGACGTTCTGCAGCACCACGACGACGAACACCGTAATCAGCACGATCAGTGCGACGATCTTGACCCAGCGGAGGAACGCTCGGACGCGCTCCCTGAGTGCGGCAGGCTGCTCGGCCACCCCCGTCCTCCGAAATCGAGCCAGCGGCGAGCCGTTCGGCTCGTGTCAGGACGTTCAGGCCGGGAGCGGAACCCGCGTTCAAACGGCAGCCCTTCGGGGGCCCCCCTCCGAAGGGCTTGCCCGCCGTTCGAACCGGCCGTCCCCTGAACTCGCCCGACATCCCGCGCAACGTCACAATTGCGCGACACAAATAACAGCTAGCGTCGGGTTTGTCCAGTGGAGACTGCCGTAAACCCGCAGAAATTTTGCGATTTTCTCGCCGGACCGCACGTGTTGTCAATGGCTGGGACTCGGATGCCGAAACGCCCCCACTTTCGTATCGGACATCCCTCCTCACGGACTTTAGCCTTTTTTTCATCTTTTTCAGGGAACAAGACCGCATCCCGGCGAGACGACCATCGGCGAGCTAGTAAGTCCCATCACCCCGACAGTCCACCATCTCATGATCTCGTTGCCCCACAGCATGACCACCAGTGTCCCGAGGGAGAGGAAGGGTCCCAGTGGGATTTCGCGGTTTCGTGTCCTAAAATAAGACAAGAGCCCGACTACCGCTCCGACGAGCGAGGCGACCAGAAAGACGACCGGCACCGCCCGCCAGCCCAGGAATCCGCCGACGACGGCGAGGAGTTTCGCGTCTCCCAGTCCCATCGCCTCCCGACGGAACACCTTCGTCCCGAGGAAGCGGACCACGAGGATCACCACTGCTCCCGCGACCATCCCGGCCAGCGACGCAAGAACTCCGTCCACCGGAGGAAGCTTCGCCAGCCATCGGCTCAAGGTCTCGCTCACTCTCCCTCCCCCGGGGTGATAGCCCACGTAGAGTGCATGCATCCGCGGATATGCCGCGCTTACGAGAAGCGCTATCACAATCCCGAAAATCGTCAGTCTCCGCGGGATGATCTTCCACTCGAGGTCGACGAAGCTTGCCACGACAAGAATCATCGCAAGTGCCGCGTAGGCAAGGTATAAGGGCACGGGCGCCCTCAACTCCATGACAAGCCTGTAATAGAAAAAAACGAGGATGGCCGCTGTCAGAAATTCCACCAGCGGATACTGCATCGAGAACTTCTCGCCGCACTCGTGGCATCTTCCGCCGAGGAGGAAATATCCGAGGATGGGGATATTCCATCGGCCGACCGGCTG
>Ga0315282_10010714_pt1 | contig 14322 bp, 15 predicted proteins | sample YL17G07_20_MG_FD_203693 | JGI IMG/M metagenome (GOLD analysis project Ga0315282, IMG submission 203693) | Sediment microbial communities from Yellowstone Lake, YNP, Wyoming, USA - YL17G07_20 | ecosystem: Environmental > Aquatic > Freshwater > Lake > Sediment | place: USA: Wyoming | collected...
CGCTCCCCGTCATCGGGCTGCCGGTAGCGCGGGGCAGCCTGGGCGGCCTGGACGCACTGCTGTCCACAGTCCAGATGCCCAGCGGAGTGCCCGTCGCCACGGTGGCCATCAACGGCGCGACGAACGCCGCGCTGCTGGCCGCGCAGATATTGGGGACGACGGACGCTGAGATTGCCGCGAAGCTGGAGCGGATGAAGCGGGAGATGGCAGAGCAGGTCGAGGCCGCTTCCGCGCGGCTCGCAGAAAAGCAGCGAGCGGGGAGAGCGAAGCCATGATCGAGCGCTACTCATATCCCGAAATGCGCGCGCGCTGGGAGCCGGAGAACCGGTACCGCAAGTGGCTGGAGGTCGAGGTGGTGGTGGCCGAGGGCTGGGCACAGATCGGCCGCATCCCCCAGGACGCGGCCGCCCAGTTGAGCGCCAATGCCGATCACCTTCTCGGCCTGGAATTCGACTTCAGCTCCGTCGTACAGCGCACCCTGGAGCTGGAGGGCGACGTCCCGGGGTTCGAGCCGAAGCCGGGCCAGCCGGTGATACGGCACGATCTCATCGCTTTCCTCACCGCCGTCTCTGAGCACCTGGGCGAGGAGAAGCGCTACCTGCACTTCGGCGTGACCTCCTATGACATCGAGGACACCGCGCTCTGCCTGCTGCTGCGCGAGTCGTGCGATCTCATCGAGCAGGACATCCGGGCGCTGTGCGACGCGATCCGGGAGCGGATTCGCGAGCATCAGTGGACGCTGATGATCGGGCGCACTCACGGCGTGCAGGCGGAGCCGATCACGTTCGGCCTGAAGCTCGCCGTGTGGCTGGCGGAGCTGGAGCGGGGCGCGGTCCGGCTGGGTCAGGCCAGGGAGAGCGTGAGCGTCGGCATGGCCTCCGGCCCGGTCGGCAGCTATGGGACGGTGGACCCGAGAGTCGAGGAGTACGTCTGCCAGAAGCTGGACCTCCAGATCCCCAAGGCCACCAGCCAGATCGTCCAGCGCGACCGCCACGCGCAGTACGTGACCACGCTCGCCATCATCGCCGGCTCGCTGGAGCGATTCGCGACGGAGGTGCGGAACCTTCAGCGCACCGAGATACTCGAGGTCGAGGAGCCGTTCCGCACCGGTCAGCGCGGGTCGTCGTCAATGCCGCACAAGCGCAACCCGATGACCTGCGAGCGGGTCTGCGGGCTGGCGCGGCTGGTGCGCTCCTACGCCGTACCGGCGCTGGAGACCATGGCGATGTGGCACGAGCGCGACCTCACCAGCTCCAGCGTCGAGCGAATCATCCTCCCGGACAGCAGTGTGCTCATTGACTACATGCTGCGGAAGTTCACGGACGTGGTGCGGGGAATGGTCGTCTATCCCGAGAACATGCGGGCCAACCTGGAACGGCTCAAGGGGCTCGTGTGCTCGGAGCACGTCATGCTCGCCCTGGTAGACGCCGGCATGCAGAAGGACGAGGCTTACCACACCGTTCAGTCGCTCGCCATGCAGGCGTGGGAAACCCGCGGTGACTTCCGGCAGATGGTGGCGAGGGAGCCCGCAATCGCGGGCCGCTTATCCGGGGATCAGATGGACGCGTGCTTCGACTGCGACCGGCACCTGAGGCACATCGAGCGAGCCTACCAGCGGCTCAGGATCGAGCAGGACTGCGGCGAGATAGCGGGGTGGCCGGCCTACGACGGGCCGCCGGCCGACCGCGCCACGGAGCCCCCTGGCGCGGTGTTGGAGGAGATCGAGTAGCCCCCAGGATGACCGGCTGGCAGCGCTGCCGGTGATCGCTCCGGGCGAATCTAGCTTTCGGGCTCCTCGGCAAGCAGCTCCTCGACTGCGGCGAGCAACGACTTTCCACCCCGGTCGACGCGCTCTTCGAGCAACCGGAACGCCTCCCCCTCCGACAGCCCACTCCGGTCCATCTGCGCCCGAACGGCCCGGCGCATGAGCAGCCAGACCCGAAGCGTTTCCTCAGGGTCATCCATCTGCTTCCACACGCGCAGGAACATCCGGAAGCGCTGCTGCGAGGACTCGACGAGGGCGGGGATCTGGCTCCCGAGCACCGGCTTGAGCACGTAGTTCATCGCCCCCACCTGCTCGGCGTCCTGCCTGAGCTGGCCCCTGCCGGTGACGATCACCACACACGTGTGATGTCGCAGCATGAGGGTGCGCGTGGCTTCCAGGCCGTCCATCTCCGGCATCTGAATGTCCATCAGCACCAGGTCGGGGGCCTGTGACGAACAGAGGTCGAGGGCCTCTGTTCCAGTCCCCGCGGTTCCTACGACCTCAAATCCGTCCGGGACTAGACGGACTTCCGTCGGTGACTAGCCGCCCACTCGACGACCGCGCGGAGCGCCCGCGGTTCCGGCCACAGCGTCATGCGGGAGGCGGTGGGGGCGCAGAGGAGCAGGTAGGCCGCCGGAGAACAGTCCGGTCACACTCGAAGGCGCGAGCAGCAATGCCCGGTATCCGGAGCGAGACCGTCAACTACTGTGCGGCCGACCCCTCCTCGTGGCAGAGCGAAGGGGATGTCGCGGTAAGCGTGCCCGGCGTACGCGCCGGGTCGCCCCTCACGATCGCCCTCCAGGGAGCCGCCGCGTGCAGAGGTGCGCCTCGCCACGCGGAGCCGGACCGCCCTTATGAGCTGCAATGCGAGGTCAAGGGCAGCGGCCGCGTCGGCCTGGCCTGGGTGAGAGAGGGCAGGCCTCTGAAGTCGGCGGGGGCGCCTCAAGCCAGCGACCGACAGGTGTGGAGGTCGCCGGACGACACGCCGAGCTTCGCGCAGTCGGCCGTCATCGGCTCGGTCTGGTCCGGCCCGTTCGACGCTCGGGACTGGGAGCCGCTCGCGCTCGGCGGGATCAGCCCGCGCGCCGCAAACCGCGTCCAGGTGGTGCTGGAATCGTTCGGGGGCGGCGCGCAGTTCGACGCGCCCTACCTCGACGGCCTCGGCGCGGTGACGCCCGAGGTGATCCTGCCCGCAGCCTATCATGTGAACGGCAGGAAAGACGCAGTGATCGCGGTGCGGGATCGCATCTCGGGCGGCCGCTTCGAGCTGATGTCAGGCGGGTCGGTCGCCTTCTCGGGCGCGCTGGAGCGCTGGGGCGAGTACATCTGGGGCAGGGAATACTGGACGGCGGACTTCAGTGATGTGAGACAGCCAGGCCGGTACCGGCTCCGGGTCCTGACGGAAGGCGGATGCGAGTCCCTGTCGCCCGAGTTCGAGATCAGCCCGGCCATCTACCTGTCGCTCCCGAATCTCACGCTCACCTGGTACTACACGCAGCGCTGCGGAGTCGAGGTGCCTGGCTGGCACCTGGCGTGCCACCTCGACGATGCGCTCATCGGCCGCAGTCACGATCGCAAGCTCGGCCCCGGCGGCGAGAGCTGGACGATCACGGGCGAGGCCGACCTGACCGGCGGCTGGCACGACGCGGGCGACAATCACAAGTACATCTGCTGGTCGTATCTCGCGCTGTGGGCGCTTGCCCGATTGCAGGGGATCGAGCCGGCGGAGCTGCGGAACCTGGGGGAGGCCCTGCCTGATCCATTGGCGGAGGCCGCGTGGGAAGCGCGCTTTCTCCTCAAGACCGTGAGCCCGGATGGCCTGTTCCCGCTGGGCGTGATCTCGCGCTTCGGCTGGGTGAACGTGCCCGTGCACCAGGAGACCGACAACGTCCGCGGCACCGGAGACGAACGCGCGCTGCCCGACCCGCACGAGCGGATCTGCGAGATCCCGACGTACGGCCCCGAGTTCACCTCTGCGCTGGTCTCGAGTTCGCTGGCGGACCTCTCCCTCGCGCTCCGCGGCCAGGACGATGATCTCGCGGAACGCTGCTTCGCGACCGCGAGGCTGACCTGGGACAAGCACCACCGCGCGGAGCCGCCGGGCGCGGAGTACCTGCGCTGGCACGCCGCCTTCGCCCTGTTCGATGCGTCGCTGTACCGGCGGCAGGCGACAGCCGACGTCAAGCATGATCTGGAGGCGCGGATCGCGAGGATCGTCGCTCACCAGAAGCCGGAAGGCGTGTTCCCGTTCCCGAAGATCTGCGACGACTACCGCGAGCAGGTGCTCGGCCCGCCGCCCGAGGAGCGGGCGAAGCTCCCAGACCTCTCCCCCCACAAGAGCCGGTACTGCATCTCGCACGAGGCCTGCGGGGTTGACTATATCCCAAACCCGTTCATCTACCTCCACGCGCTGCTCGACTACCTGGAGCTGTTCCCCGAGGGGCCGCAGGCCGATGCCGCGCGCCGCGCACTTGGGCTGGCCATGGACCTGGCAGTCTCGCTGTGCGAGAGAACGCCGTTCGGGCAGATGATGGAGTGGACGTTCGCGCCCGACCCGGTGAACTTCGTCCACATGTTCCACGGCTATAACTGCTCCCTGCTCTCTCTCGCCGTGGTCGCGGCGCGTGCAGCGAGGGAGCTGAACCGGCCCGAGTTGCTGGCCGTCGCCGAGCGGCAGATGCAGTGGGTGCTGGGTCGCAATCCGCGGGGCACGAGCCTGGTCAGTGGCGTCGGCCACAAGCAGATCGGCCTGTACCACACCGGTCTCTCGTTCCAGGACGACCACCGCACTGGTGAACAGCCGGGAGGCGTTGTGAACGGCTTCGTCTCCATGGGCGCGCCGCGCATCACGTACTCCGGCCCGACCTATCCCTGGGACTTCCCCTACCTCGATATTCGCTCGTCAGCCGATGAGGCCGAGTGGCGCGGCGTGGACGCGAACTGGTGGACGAATGAGACCTGGGTGCCCAATTGCTCCTGGTTCATCCTCGCCGCGATCGCGCTGCACAGAGCGCTTGCGTAGCAACGAGGGCCCCCCGCCAGCGCCGCGTCGCACGTCGGGAACACGTGCTGTAGTCAGCGCGGCAGCAGCGAGTCGGCGTTCGCATCTACGCATGCGGCGTCAGAATGAACAGGAAGGCGGAGGCGACCACGAGGTAGACGCCGACGCCGCAGGCAAGCGTCAGCCAGAGCGGGAGGCGTCCAGCGAGAAGGTACACGACGACCAGGTAGGTCACCCACGGGATCGCACTGAAAGCTGCGGACCGGACGGCGATGCGCAGCGCGTCCACCCCGTCTTCCCTGCCGATCCACCACCACGTATAGAGGGAGATCGCGGGAACCGAGACGAGCAGGCCGGTGGCGACGTAGTGCCCGCGGCGAGCGCAGCTGAGCAGCACGGCGATCAGTACACCGCCCAGGAACGCTTTGGCGAGTATCTCCAGTGACCCGCGCATGTGGCCGTTGTGCTCGTGCGATGGGATAACGCGGAACGCGTTTCACTGGCTGTTCGGCTCCGCGCTGCGCCGGTCCTGCACGGTGAGGTCTGACACAGAAAAACGCGATCGCCCCGAAAGGATGAGAGAGGTCCGCAGCAAAGATAACCACGCTCGCATGTTTGACGTGGGAGCCCTATAGGGAAATACTAGGCGTCTGCGCCAACTGCAGACGGGGCCCTCGTGCTATATCCCCCTCTGACGCACGGGGGCCCACCCTTTCTGGGGGCGAAACATTTAGCGAACAGGCTGTGCCGCCAGGAGCGGTTGGGCTGACTCACGAGCCAATGGGGCGCAGCGCTGGGGGACGATCGCCATGCCGCTCGTGCGCTTCGGGGTCTCCATCCCACAGCAGTTGGTTGATGCCTTCGATCGGCGGACCCGCAAGAAGGGCTATTCCACGCGCTCGGAGGCCATCAGGGACATCATCCGCGACTACCTCGTCGAGGGCGAGTGGGAGGGCTCGTCAGGATCCGTCGTCGGCACCATCACGGTGGTCTACGGCCACGGCATACGCGAGCTGCCGCACCTCCTGATGGAGCTGCAGCACGCGCACCATGCAGAGATCTGCTGCGCGACTCACGTGCACCTCGACGAGCAAAATTGCCTCGAGGTGATCGTCGTCAGAGGCATGGCGAAACAGGTGCAGTTAATCGCCGACCGGCTCATCAGCACGCGCGGCGTCAAACACGGCAAGCTGGTGTGCACCACGACCGGGCGGACCCTCGGGTAGCGCCCAGGGTCACCGGGAGTACAGCCCCACCAGCTCTGTCTGTCCCAGGGTGTGGCCCTTCATCGCGCGCTCGAGATCGTCCTTCCGCACGCCGGGCTGCAGGGTGAGCTTCGCGTTCAGCGCGTACAACTTGAAGTGGTAATGGTGGACGGGCCCCTTGGGCGGCGCCGGCCCCTGGTAGCCGATCCCGCCGGAGCTGTTCCTCCCCTGCTTGGCTCCCCAGAGCTTCGGTAGCGTCTCGGTCTTCGGCACCGCCTCCGGCAACGAGCGCGCTCTCGCGGGAAGCGCATACAACACCCAGTGAGTCCAGGTCCCGCGCGGCGCGTCCGGATCATCGCAGATGAGCGTCAGCTCCGCCGTGCCCATCGGGGGCGTCGTCCAGCCCAAGTCCGGCGACACGTTCTCTCCGTCGGCCGTGTACTTTGGCGGGATCCTGCTGTTGTTCCTGAACGCCTTGCTGGTCAACGACCACGGGCCCGGGCTCGATCGGCGCGGCGCGGTGGCCTGGGCTGCAGGTGACCTGGACCCTTGCGCGCCGCCGCACCCCGCGCCCGTCACGCCCAGCACAATGGCGCCGGAGGCGAGGACCGCCCGGAGAACGCTGGAGATCGCAGGTGCGCACATGCTCGCCCTCCTGGTGTGTGCATTGGCCATAGGCTACACCTCGCGGCGCACTTTGTGAAGGAGGTGCGCGGTCAGCGCGGGCATCCGCCGTACACCGATGAGCTCATCAAGCGGGCGATCACCGAGGGACTCGACCCCGGAGGGAAGCCCCTCGACAAGACCATGCCGCGCTGGAAGATGTCAGATCGCGATCTGGACGACGTGATCGCGTACCTGAAGCAACTCAGCGGGGGGAAAGCACGGCAGTAGCTGCGGTCCGTTGCTACCCGACTGCGCCCTTCCGCGGCAGGAGCACGCGAAATGTGCTTCCCTTGCCCTCTTCGCTCTCCACCTCGAGGTGGCCCTCGTGAGCGGCGATGATCTGCTTGCAGATCGAGAGGCCGAGGCCCGTCCCGGTGATCTGCGCGGTCTGCGGGGTCTTCACGCGGAAAAACGCCTCGCCCAGCCGCGCGAGCGCTGCCCATTCTGCGCCGGCCCGGCCGGGCCAATGCTCCCTGGGACAAAGATAGGCCCCGCGCCGAGAGCTGAGGTGGAGACCGCGGCCGTGGCGACGGGGCCAAAATTGCTGTGCGTGGTTCGGTTGTAGGGATGCGTGCTCTCTCATGCCGCGATCTCCACGCCAATCTATGGCTCTTCTCGCCCAGGAAGTCAAGCGCCAAATGCGCCCACCCTTGGGCCACAGGCGGCCGATGTCTGCATGCCGAGGCCACATGCCATCCCGGACCCAAAGGCCCAGCACGCGCCCACGGGGCGGCCCTTTTCCGCACGAAGGGGGGAGGCGGTCCGGCCGTGCCACAGAAACCGGACCGCCACCCATCCCGAATCCTAGACTTTGCCCCCGAGTTCTTCCAGGCGCAGCCTCTCGGCCAAGCCCCGATCCTCCCGCAGGATTCGAAGGCACTCATCGGCATAGACGTTTACGTCCGCCTTCTTTGAGACCTTCCCATCCACCCGCGACAGGAGTTCCGACAGGGCCGAACCATCGCGAGGCGCCGCCCGCCGCCTCTCCCCCCTGATTCGTTCGGCGAGGGCTTCCTTCTGAGCGCCAAGAGAAGGCCCCTGTGTGCCCTTGTGGGCGACGATTCGGGACGGGCGGGCCTACAGGGTGCCAGGGAGCTTTCATATGGTGGGTCTCGGGCCGAAGTCGGCAACGGAGTCATAGCTGATCGCCCCCGGCCGGAGCTGAACCTCTCCCCAGGGACCCTCCCCCCCAACCGACCGCCCCTCCCCGCTGGCTATGGCTTGCTATATTGGTGACCGAGTAGCCTGCACTCTCGCTTGTTCGCTCTTCCCTTGACGCGCCAATCTCGCCGGGATAGAATCCATCTGCCAGTCGCTGGAGCGGACAGGCAAACCTGCTCCAGGCTGGCGTGGACAATCTGATAGGTCTTGCTGACCTAGGCTGTCGCTTCTGGGACGAAACTACCACTCGGGGATTTCCCCGAACTACCGAGAGCGGAAGCCTGGTGCGGCGCTCCCCATCTGGAGCACCGCCCGGGCGATGCTCTTCGGTAGGCCCTGTGGTAGGGGCGTCCCAGGGGGCACGCACGTGTGCGGTGCTCCAGCCATTTGGGACCGGCAAGTCGGGGAGAGGCGCCGTGGGTCTGATGGAACTCGAAGTCACTCTTGCCGAAATCGCCACGCGATTGCGAGAAGATGGATTCCCCAACGAGCAGGCGATCTCTCTTGGCATCGTTGTTCCGGTGCTTCAGGACTTGGGCTGGAACACGCGAAACCCCGCTCTTGTCTGGCCTGAATATCAGACTGGTGAAGGACGCGCTGATTTCGCCCTCTGCCACCCGCCATCCAAACCGGCCATCTTCATTGAGGTGAAGCAGCCTGGTAGAGCCGAAGACGCCGTCCGGCAGGCATTGGCGTATGCTTTCCAGACCGGCGTCCGCTTCATCGTCTTAACCGATGGTAGGACATGGGGCTTCTATTTGCCGGCGGCGCAAGGCAGCTACGAAGACCGATGCGTTTACAAGCTCGACCTCTTCGAGCGCACCCCGGCCGAGGCTGCCGAAACCCTCAGGCGCTATCTCGACCGTGAGCGAGTAGAGTCGGGGGAAGCACTGAAGACAGCCGGCAAAGACTACTCGGACCGCGAGCGCCGCTCACGTGCCAGTGCGCGCATCCCGGAAGCGTGGCGCGAGTTGGTCGAGAAGGGGGATGAAGACCTTGTCGAGCTTCTCGCCAGTGCCGTTGAAGCCAAAGCCGGCGTTCGCCCGGACAAAGACGACGTGGTGGAGTTCCTCAAGAGATTGGGCAATACCTCTCCAGTTACACCCCCTGAGCCCCCTGAGCGGTACCGCGGGCAGGTCATTCTGCGTGGTAAGACATACCCGTACAAGACCGCCAAAGAAGCAATGGTGATTGTCCTCCGCGAACTTGCAAAGGGGGATCGTACTTTCCTTGAGCGTTGCTCCCAGGACCCCCGCGCCCACGGCACGACCCGCCGGTACATCGCGCGCACACCAGAGGAACTCTACCCCCGCGATCCAAAGCGCTACGATTCGTGTGAATCCTTGCCGGGTGGATGGCTGGTCGCAACTAATAATGATAACGCGCTTAAGGAAACCATCATCAAACTTGCTGCCGAAGTTGCCGGACTGACCTTCGGTACAGATCTCATTGTGAAGCTTTAAGGGGAGACACACATGCCTCGATTCAGTGAACCACAACGGGTCCGCGTAGACAGCCTGAGAAGCGACCCTGCGACCGCGCCGAAGAGCGACGAGACACTCCTGCGACTGATACGCGAAGCAGTCGAGGGAACGGTCCCGGTCTACGTGGCGATAGTCCCGCTCGTCCGCTGCCGTCCGTTTGACCTCGATTACGGCCCCGAGAGACACCCCGCCATCGCGGCAGCAATCGAAGCCACGATGCAGCAGCTTAGCGAGCTTAACTCGGGGCAGCTTCGCCCGGCTCCGTCGATGCTCGTGTACCCGCGCGGCCGATGGTTTGTGGTTTCCGACGATTACCCGACCCTGTTTGCCTACCTCCGCAGCGAGTGGAGCTATGTCGCGGCCGTTGTGTTGGGTGAGCCGGAGGGCGAGGGCGTGGAGATCGTGCGAGGCCCGCTCAGCCCCGAGGAGGCGAAGGCCGCGATCTTTGGGGGGATGGTGAAGGAGTAAGCGGCCGGTAGTTCCGGGGCTGATACTGCTCCGCAATTCCCACTCAGGAAAGCAGCCGACATGGGAACAGTGCGCATGTGGTGGTCTTTCGTCTGCTTCTTCGTGTGGCCCCGCCGGTTCGTGCAACATGCCACACAGCACGCGATCGACGTCGAAGTTGAGGGGAACACGCACCTGGCGCAGGAGATGAAGTTCTACCCGAATGGCGACAAAGCAACGAAGCTGCGCGAGCAGGCGCAACGCACCTCCGCCCGCATCCACCAGAAATTGCGGGCGTCCATCCTCGCGAATCTGCTGGCAGTTGTCCTCATTCTGCTTGCGGCGAGGGTCAGCGCATTGCTTCTTCCTCCGCTGTGGCCCGCCACTCTCACCCTTCTGCGGGTGGCCTCAGCGGTCCTGATTATTTGGGCAATGTTCGGGAGGTTGGGCTGGAAGATACAGACATGGAAGGGGAAGGCTTTGCCGGAAGCAGTTAACTGGATGTGGTTCCGGCTCACGTACGGACTAGGGATGTATGCGCTTTTCCTCAGCATGATAGCCTGGGCGCGCTGATCCGGCACGCTCGTCGCGGCCACTCGGGTACAGCGCGCGAACTGACCGCGGTTCCGAGATCGGGAGGCAGCCATGCTACTCCATGAAGCAGTTGCAGAGGTACTCCGACGTAACGGCAACCGACCGATGCACGCCGACGATATCGCGGCCGAGGTGAACCGCTTGGGGCTGTATCGCATGAAGGATGGTCGGCCCGTGTCGCGCAAGCAGGTTGTGGCCAGAATGTGCACGCCTGAGCATAATCACTTGTTCGAGAAGACTTCGCCAGGGCACTACCGGCTGCGGTGATCGCGAGGACCCGGCAGCCCACACGCCGAACCCCGCAGCATCCCGAAGGAGGGGGGTGAACCATGAATGCTGAATGGTCGCAGGCAGTGTCGGCTTGGGCGCGGGCCAGCGAGGAACTGGCCTGGATCGCCGCAGCGAGTAGATGCACTCCAGCCGCCGGTGCCAGTCCGAGTCCGGGTGCAGCGTGCTGTACAGCTCCGGCGACGAAGTCTCGATGCGCAGCAGGAACCGATCCGCTCCCGCCTCCCGCATCAGCCGGTACTCGCCTTCAGGGCGCTCGCCGACGGAGAGCGTAATCGCGAGATCGCACTCCTGCTTCATCTCCCACACGACGCCCACCAGGAGGTCCGCCGTGTACTGCGGGTCCTCGCCCGATTGCAGCACCACTGTCCGGCAACCCAGCGCGGCCGCGCCGCGCGCGGCCGCCAGCATCTCCTCGGGCGTCATCCGGTAGCGCGAGAGCGCGCGGCTACCGCGCCGCAGTCCGCAGTAGAGGCAGTCACGTCGGCAGTGGTTGGAGAACTCGATTAGCGCGCGAAGCTGAACCTCATCGCCGATCGCGGCGGCGCGAGCGCGATCCGCCGCCGCGAACGGCGCGCAAGCATCGCGCTCGTCCGTGCCCAGAAGCGCCGCCAACTCATCCCGGGGCGCGCGATGCTGCTCCTCGAGGCGGTTCAGGATCTTTTCGGCTGTCGTGGTCACAGGCGCCCGTACCTCTTCCGCCTCCATCGCCGTCGTCGGAGCCGGTACCAAGTCCCCCGGATCGGTCACAGGTAGAGATCTCGCTCCCCCGCCCGAGTCGCCGCCAGGCACTGCTTCACCGTCTCGATCAGCGGCGGCGCCACTTCGGCCAGCAATTCGTCCGCGAGCCGTTCGCCTACGACTCGCGTCTCCGGGCTGGCGTAGTCGATCAGGTACTCCTGAAATGTCAGCAGAGCGTTCGGCGTGCAGTACCGCTGGATCTTGCCCGGCTTGGCGAAGTCCATGAACTCGTGCCCGGTGCGGCCGAGTCGGTAGCAGGCAGTGCAGAAGCTGGGCACATACCCGTGCTCGCACAGGTCCCGGATCACCATGTCAACAGAGCGGGTGTCGCCAAGGCAAAACTGCTCTCCTTCTTCCACGTGAGGGCGTCCGTCGGAGTAGCCACCGGGGTAGACGCGAGAGGCGGCCGAGATCTGGGACACACCGAGCGCGAGCAATTCGCGTCGCATGTCCGGCGTCTCGCGGGTGCTCACGATGATCCCCGTGTACGGCACGGCCAAGCGGATGACCGCCACGATCAGCAGCAGGTCGTCATCGCATACCGGATACGGAATATGCTCGGCAGCGGGGGCGTTCTGCGCCGGCTCGATTCGAGGGAAGGAGATGGTGTGCGGTCCCACGCCGTAGCGACTGTCAAGATACCGCGCGTGCGCGAGCAGGGCCAGCAGATCGAATCGGTAGTCGCACAGCCCGAACAGCACGCCCATCCCGACATCCTCAACGCCGCCGGCGAAGGCGCGGTCGAACACGCCAAGCCGCCAGTTGTAGTCCGCCTTGGGTCCGGATGGATGCAGGCGGCGATACTGGTCCGGGTGGTATGTCTCCTGGAAGCACTGGTACGTGCCCAGGGTTTCGCCGGTGATCACCTCATACGCTGTGCGCAGGACCGCCTCCATCACGCCGCCCGTCGCGCCGAAGATCACGCCGGCCCCGGTCGAGGTGCCCAATGGATCATCATAGTTCTCTTCGGGGAGTTGCGTGAGGTCAGTGCCGGCCTCACGCAGCATCTGGCCCAGCTCTCGGGTGGTCAGCACGAGATCCACGTCCTTGTACCCCGAGGAGTTCATCTCCGGCCGCTCGCACTCGAACTTCTTCGCGATGCACGGCATGATCGAGACCACCACCATCTTCGCCGGGTTTACGCCCGCTTTCTCCGCGTAGTAGGTCTTCGCGACCGCGCCGAACATCTGCTGCGGCGACTTGCAGGTGGAGAGGTTGTCGAGCAGATCGGGGTAGAAGTGCTCGGCGAACTTGATCCACCCCGGGCAGCAGGAGGTAATGAGAGGAAGCTCGCCGCCCTCGTTAATCCGCTTGATCAGCTCGTTGCCTTCTTCGATGATGGTGAGGTCGGCGGTGAAGTCGGTGTCGAAGACCCGGTTGAACCCCAGCTCGCGCAGGCCGGCCACCATCTTGCCGGTCACGAGCGAGCCGTGGGGCATCCCCATCTCCTTGGCCAGCGCCTGAAGCTCGCAATTGCGGCTGCGCACGCAGGTCAGGCACTCATTCGGGTGGTTGGAGAGCAGCAGTTCGACCACCAGGCGCCGCGCATCGCGAACCGCATGAGAGTGCGTATTGACCTCCATGCCGTCGGCCACCGGAAACATGCAGGCCGGCTGCAAGCTTCGCTGGCCCTTGATGTCCACCAGGCACACGCGGCAGTGGCCCTCGGGGAACAGGTCCTTGTGATAGCAGAGTGTTGGGATATAGATGCCGGCCTGCTGCGCGGCCTCCAGCACGGTCATCCCGGGCTTGGCCACGACCTTCCTGTTGTTAATTGTGAGGGTGATCGTATCCACGGGGATCTCCTTGCAGTATCACGCGCTCGGCTTCGGCCGGCTGGCCTGAGTGATGACGCATTCCTCGACAATCACGCCCTGCCCCAGGTGCTGAGCGACGATCGTCTTCGCCTTCTCCGCGTCCAGGTCGCCGGAGGTCACCGTCGGCAGGCCGCGCCTCTGTACTTCCATCATCGGCTCGCGCTCGCACAACCCGCGGCAGCCGGTCTGGCTGACGACGACATCGCTGAGGCCCCTCGCCTCCAATTCGTCCACCGCCGCCAGCAGAACATCCCGAGCCCCCGAGGCGATCCCGTACGTGCCCATGGCCACGATGACCTTCACCCCGGCCTCGCCGTTGCGCAAGGTGAGCGCTCTCCGGACCCGATCCCGCAGCTTGTTCAGATCCTCGACGCTCTTCATCCCTTCTCTCCTTACCGGACAGCGAGTTACTGCACCGCCAGGTGGCACTTGAGGCAGCGATTAGCCTCTTCCCGGGCGGCCTCGGGAGAGTGCCCGAGTTCGACTTCGGCGAAACACGTCACGCGGTCGCAGACCTTCATCTCTCGGGCATAATCACCTGCGGTTTTTCGATCGCCTCTTCATCATCGGTGAGCGGGCCGCGCTCGTCTTGGAGCACCACCGGCTCGGCCGGCACGCCCCGCACCTGCTGGTCAATCATCCGCGCCGCCTTCAGGCCCTGCGCGACGGCCTCGATCACCGTGCTCGGCCCGGTGACTGCGTCGCCCCCTGCATAGACCCCCGGGATGTTCGTCGCCAGCGTCCGCGGGTCAACCTCGATCTGGCCCCAGCGATCAACCTTGAGCGGCGACTCCGACGGGGCCACCTCGGCCGACTGGCCAATGGCCACGATGACGGTGTCAACGTCGAGCGTGAAATCGGCGCCCCCGACCTGTACCGGCCTGCGCCGACCGCTGCGGTCGAACTCCTTCAGCTCCATCTGGCAGCACTCGAGTCCGGTGACCTTCTTCTTGCCCAGCACCTGCTTTGGCGCCGCCAGGAAGTGCATCTTCACCCCCTCGTGCATGGCCTCGGTGATCTCCTTCGGCTGCGCGGGCATCTCGTCGCGGGTGCGCCGGTAGATCAGGCGGACTTCCTCCGCGCCCATGCGGAGCGCGGTACGTGTCGCATCGATCGCGGCATTGCCGCCGCCAACCACTGCGACCCTCTTGCC
>Ga0315282_10010715_pt1 | contig 14321 bp, 14 predicted proteins | sample YL17G07_20_MG_FD_203693 | JGI IMG/M metagenome (GOLD analysis project Ga0315282, IMG submission 203693) | Sediment microbial communities from Yellowstone Lake, YNP, Wyoming, USA - YL17G07_20 | ecosystem: Environmental > Aquatic > Freshwater > Lake > Sediment | place: USA: Wyoming | collected...
ACCGACTGGTGCCTGAAAGGAACATTCCTTAACGCCCTGTATGGGAATCGGCAGTGATAGAGCCTTCAATAAACCCGGAGGTTGCATAAGTTTCGCAGGAAGGTGAGCTTCAAAAGAGAGACATGCAGTATCAGGCATTGGTAATAAGGTATTGATGCCCCCAACAGGATGCTCATTTCGCATCTCCCTCAACACTTTCAAATGTTAAGATTCGAGATAAAGATGACCTTATGATCGTCTCGTCTGCATTGAATGGAAATGCTGATCTGTTGGTCACTGGGGATAAGGAGCTTCTCGATTTGGGCAAAATAGAAGACATGGAGATAGTCTCTCCCAGGGGATTTTGGAAAAAGATGCGAACCCAACCATCGCATCCTCCCGGTAAGGGATAGAAGTAGGCGTTGAAGATTAGGCTTTTTTATTGACTTAGAATATAAAGAAGAATTATGACCTAACTTACTCCAGCTGACGATGGATAGCTACCATTGAGTTTTCGCATTCGATAGATGAAACGAAATTTATTTTGAAGTATAATAGGTGTGAAGATGCCGGAGATATGTCGTTTCTATGGTATAATTATAGCGATGTTTTTTGATGATCATAATCCCCCCCATTTCCATGCCCAGTATGGAAAGGAGAAGGTAACGGTCGAGATAAACTCTCTGCGTGTATTGGAGGGACGAATTTCTCCTCGAGCTTTAGGACTTGTAATGGAATGGGCTTCTCAGCACCAGAGCGAGTTGGTGCGAAATTGGGAACTGGCCAAAAATAACCAACCCCCAGAGAAAATTGCGCCTTTGGCGTAGATGGAGGTCCATGATGATCCACGATGTTGTTTCTGCGTCTTACAGGGGTGAATACAAGATTGAAGTAACATTCGATGACGGGAAGGGAGGGGTCGTAGATTTCTCAAAATACCTTGACAAGGGAGGCGTCTTTAGCCGTTTCAAGGATATTAATTTCTTTAGGAATTTTAAAATAAACCAAGAGCTTGGGGTTCTTACATGGCAGGACGAGATAGATGTCGCGCCAGAGATACTTTATGCGGAAGCCACCAGGACATCACTTCCGAATTGGATGGAAAAGAAACCAAAACCTTCAGTGAACAAGGCACACCAGCGGACGGCTAATAGCCGCCGTTGAGCTTGTTGGTTGCCTGCACCTGTCTGCGGTAGACAGGGCAGGCGCACTCCCCATTCTGCAATCAGGATAAGATCTCTCTCAACGCTCCTGTCAGGGCATGAATGTTATAGAGCCGGCATGTATCGCCCATTAAACCGACCCTCCATATCTTCCCTTTAAGATGTCCCAATCCTCCACCCACTTCGATCCTGTAATTATTCAGGAGCCTCGCTCGTACCGGGGCATCATCAACCCAATTCGGTAGCGCCACAGAGGTTAACATGCATAAACGATACCCTTCCTGGGCAAAAGGCTTGAAACCAAGTCCTTCGAGCTCCATCTTTAAGCGATCGCCCAGGGCCTGATGGCGATGGAATCTTGGCTCAAGGCCCTCCTCAAAGATGATCCTCAGCCCCTCTCTCAAAGCATAAAGCATCGAGGCAGGAGCGGTGTGATGATAAATCCTTTCTTCTCCCCAATATCTCTCAAGTTTGAGTAAATCGAGGTAAAAGCTCTGAACCTTTGTCTTCCGGGAGCGAAGAACATCCATGGCCTTAGGACTCGCAGTAAACGGAGAAAGTCCTGGAGGGACGCTAAGTCCTTTCTGCGTGCAGCTGTAGCAGACATCGATCCCCCACTCATCGACCTTTATCTCCCCTGCCCCGAGAGAGGTGACGGCATCCACCACGAAGAGGGTATCTGTCTTCTTGCAGTAAGCTCCGATCTCTTCAAGAGGCTGCCTCACTCCTGTGGAGGTCTCGGCATGAACCACACCGCATATTTTTGCATTTGGATTTTCTTTCAGCGCCTTAATGATTCTCTCCGGTTCAACGATTTTTCCCCATTCCTGTTCGATTCGAATCACCTTCGCCCCGCATCGGTCAGCGACCTCGGTCATCCTCTCTGCAAAAAAACCATTTACCCCGATGATGACCGTATCTCCGGGTTCAGCAAAATTGACGAAGGAAGCTTCCATCCCGGAGCTTCCCGTCGCAGAGATGGCAAGGGTCATCCGATTTTTCGTCTGGAAAAGACCTCTCAACATCTCGCTGATTTCGTCCATACATTTCAAAAGCTGGGGATCGAGATAACCAATCACTGGATTCAACATGGCTTGATACACCCGGTAATTCACATTGCTCGGACCAGGCCCCATCAGAATCCGGGGGGTCGGTTTCATATCTCCCATTATCCACCTTTCCATCCTCATCCCTCCTCCAAGAGATTTCTAAGAAAATCCCGAAATCTATGTAATCAAGAGAGCGTGGAGTAGTTTTCCGGGGCTCTCTCCAAGTCTAATTTCATTCCATCGCTGGCAGCGATTACTTTCGATCCCAACTCTTTCTCTAATTCAGCAGCCACGACCCAGGGTTTTGCCTTGATCATCGTCATCCCAAAATGGGTCAGGATGGCCAATTTCGGCTTTGCCTTCTTAATGATGCTCTTCACATCTTCTATCGAAAGGTGGTCGATTGGATCGTCCCCAATGGGTTTAAGTCGAACCACATGAATGACCAAGATTTCTCCCCGATAAAGGTTCGGGAGTTCCGGGAAAAATCTTGTATCCGTGATAAAAGAAACCGTACGGGGCGATGTCTTGAAATTGAGACCGTAGGTCTCTACCCGATGCTGGTGTTTTCGGGCGGTGGAGAACTGAATGTCTCCAATCAGATATTTGGAATCCTCCTTTAACACCTCCACTTTCTCAACATAACCCATCGCATATTTTAAAACAACCGGATCTTCCTCCAGGGCATCCCTTGGAGCGAACAGAACCCCTCTTCTCTTAAACCCTCCTTCCGTCATCGCTTCAATCATGACGTTCACATCGCCGGAATGATCTAAGTGTTTATGGGTAAGGAGAATGCCGTCCAATGTGGACGGATCTAATTTGGGTTTGCTATTGAGGCATCGAACCAAAGCACCTGGCCCAGGATCGATGTAAAGATTTGTTTTGCCGACAGAGAGCCAGACTCCGCCCGAGGCTCGGAGTTGCTTCATGACTACAAATCTGGCACCTGCCGTGCCCAAAAATTTGATGAATGCCATATGTATACTGAAAATCCCCCCTCGCCCCCCTTTGACAAAGGGGGGGTTGGGGGGGATTCTATTGCTCACTTTCCAGTTCTCTTAACCTCTTGTCGCTCAGTCCGAAATAGTGGCCGACCTCATGGATCACCACTTCTCTAACCTTCTCTTTGATCTCTTCCTCCGTCTTACACATCGATTCAATGGGGATCTGGAAGAGCGTAATTTTATCCGGAAGGACATTCCCATAGTAAAACCCCCTCCGATTTAATGGGATGCCTTGATAAAGTCCCAGTAATTCGAAGGGAGATCGCAGCCCCATCTCTGAAAGGAGATCTCTCGAGGCTCTATCCTCCACGACCACATCCACATTCTTCATCTTCTTTTTAAAGAATTTAGGAAGCCTCTTCAACGCTAAAACCACTAACTCCTCAAACTCTTCTTGAGTCAATTTCATAAATAGGGTTCAAGGATTCAAGGGTTCCAGGGTTCAAGTGTGTGTTTTTAAGGTCTTAACTGGACCCCTTGGCCCCTATAGACCCCCCGACCCCTTTTTTTACTTTTGGAGCTCCGGGACGATCTTCTCGAAATAATCCAGAACCTGTGGGTTACTCAAGGCGTCCCTGTTCAGAACCGGTCTTCCATGGATGATATTGGTGACAGCACTTTCCACCTTTTTCATATTCATCGTATAGGGGGCGTCAGGCATCTCCATGATGATGGCAGGCACATGTCGAGGAGAGGCCTTTTCCCGCAGGGTCTTCTTAATCTTGTCCATCAATTCTTTTGTCAAGCTGCCCCCTTGAGCAAGCTTGACAAACAGGATGATGCGCTGTTCGCCCTCCCAATTTTGTCCGATGGCAAGGCTGTCGGCAACTCCCTCAATCTTCTCCACCACGTTATAAATTTCAGCTGTGCCGATTCGGACTCCGGAGGGTTTCAGAACGGCGTCAGAGCGGCCATAGAAAGTAATGCCCTTGCTGTCACTGTGCATGACGATGTAGTCGCCGTGTCGCCAAATATTGGGATAGTACTCAAAGTAGGCGCTTTTATACTTTTCCCCATTGGGATCGTTCCAGAAATAGAGCGGCATGGGAGGAGCCGGAGCTTCGCACACCAGCTCTCCTTCCTTATCCCATATAGGTTTCCCATTCTCATCGTAAGCCTTCACTTTCATGCCCAAGCCTACGCTCTGCAGTTCCCCGGCATAGACGGGTTGGATGGGACTGCCGATGGCAAAACAACCGTTAATATCCGTGCCCCCAGCGATGGAATTGAAATGGAGATCCTTCTTGATCTCCTGATAGACCCACTCGAAGCCTTCTGCTGAGAGAACAGAGCCGGTTTGAGAGATCTCCCTCAGGGAGGAGAGATCATATTTCTTTCCGGGCTGGATTCCCTCGCTTCGGAGATAGTTGATATAGCTTGCGCTCAGGCCAAAAATGCTTATCTTTTCGTCCTGCGTCATTTTCCACATCGCCCCAGCATCAGGATAATTGGGGTTGCCGTCGTATAAGACAACCGTGGCACCGACGCCCAGCGAACTGAGCAGCCAGTTCCACATCATCCAACTGCAGGTTGTGATGTAAAAGACTTTGTCCTCGCGCTTAACATCCGTCTGGAGGATCAGCTCTTTCAACTGGTTGAGCAAAATGCCGCCTGCGCTCTGCACCATGCACTTGGGTTTGCCGGTCGTTCCCGAAGAGAACATGATGAATACGGGATGGTCAGCGGGCAATTGTTCGAACTCAAGAGCGGGCTCTTTCCCCTTAGCCAAAAAATCTTCATAATGGACAGCGTTAGGAATATTCTTGATATCTTGTTTCTCTCCCACATAGGACGCAATGACTACCTTCTTCAGGGAAGGGATGGCCTTGGCAACTTCTGCTGCATTCCCCAAAGTGTTGAAGGGCTTCTCCTTGTAAAAATAGCCGTCCACGGAGAATAAGACTTTGGGTTCTATCTGACCGAGTCGATCCAGCGCAGCCAGGGCTCCGATGTCCGTAGCGCAAGAAGACCAGACGGCCCCGATACTGGTCGCAGCCAACATGGCAATGGCAGTCTCCATCAAATTTGGCATATAACCTGCTACCCGGTCTCCTGGACGAATCCCTATCTCTCGCAGAGACGCGGCCAGACGTGCTACCGTCGAGTAGAGTTCTGCATAGGTCATCTTAGCCGATTTCTTCGTCTCTCCTCTGAAAATAAAGGCCAATCGATCATCTCTATACCGCAGGAGATTTTCTGCAAAATTCAGCTTCGCCCCCACAAACCAACTCGCCCCTGGGAACTTTTTCAGGTCATCTACCACCTGATCGTACTTCTTTGAGGCTTTGATCTCACAAAAGTCCCAAACGGCTGCCCAGAAATCAGGAATGGAGTCCACAGACCATTGAAATAAATCATCGTATGTTTTAAATTTTTTCCCATACTTTCGGTTAACAAATTCTATAAAGCGCGTCATGTTGGCATTCTTGATTTGATTTTCTGATGGTTTCCATAAAGGCTGCCTCATAAAAATCCTCCCTTCCGAATTTATGTATTTTTTTACTTCCCCGCGTTCACTAAATATCACTCTTGACATTTTCCGTCAAGAAGTTTTTACGACCTTTTGAAAGTGGGGACGCCAAGCCCTGCACACCCTCCGGCGCAGGGTTCTCGGCATAGGGTCAACCACTCACTCAGCCTTCAACCTAAGGCCAGAGCTTTTTTTTTCTACCCAAGTATGTTATTAATTTTTTATGTTACCTAACAGGAGAGCTGCGTGGGACTCTTAACAGGATTAAAAATGCTTGATCTTTCAAGGCTTCTGCCAGGCCCCTTTTGTTCCCTGCTGCTGGCAGATTTAGGGATGGAGGTATTGAAGGTCGAAGACCTTGAACAGGGGGATTATATGCGGAGAATGGGCCCTGTCCAAAAGAAGGATAGTGCTCATTTCTTAGCTCTAAATCGAAATAAGAAGAGTATGACACTTAACCTTAAGACGGAGGAAGGCAAGGAGATTTTTTATAAGCTCATCCAGTTGTACGATGTCGTATTAGAGAGTTTCAGGCCAGGGGTGATGGATCGCCTCGGCATCGGCTATCACGAACTGAAGAAGAGAAACCCCCGCGTGATCCTCTGTTCCCTCTCTGGCTATGGGCAGGATGGACCATATCGAGAAAGATCCGGTCACGATATAAACTATATCGGCCTGGCAGGAGCACTTGAGATAACCGGACCGAAAAATGGAGCCCCTACCCTCCCGGGCGTTCAAATAGCAGATATCGGTGGAGGAGGAATGATGGCAGCCATCGCCATTCTCGCCGCTGTCGCCCACCGGGAAAAAACAGGAGAAGGGCAACTCCTTGATGTCTCCATGTTGGATGGCGTCATTTCCTGGCTCTCTATTCATGGAGCAAAATATTTCATGGATCAAGAACTTCCGGAACGGGGGGATATGCTCCTGACGGGAAGATATGCCTGCTACCAGGTCTACCCAACGAAGGACGACAGGTACTTCTCCCTGGGAGCCTTGGAGCCGAAATTCTGGAAGAATTTCTGTGAGGCGATCGGACGGAGAGATCTCATTCAGAAACAATTCATCGAGGGAGAGGAACAGTTTCGCGTGATCGATGAGATCCGAGAACTTTTTAAGACCAGGAATCAAAAGGAGTGGGTTGACTTTTTCAAAAATGTGGATGCCTGCTGTGAGCCTATCTTAACCCTCGAAGAGGTTTTTCGTCATCCTCAGGTTCTCCACCGGCAGATGGTTAAGGAGTTCGAACACCCTGTCGAAGGAAAAATCCGACAGATCGGAAACCCCATTAAATCAGCCCGATTCCCTTTTGAGATTCATACCCCCCCGCCTTCATGGGGAGAACATACGACGGAGGTGTTGAAAGCCATCGGCTATTCAGACGAAGAGATCAAACACTTTAAAGAAGTCAGGGCAATCTGACAAAATTATTGGAATGATGGAATATTGGGGTGATGGAATAATGGGTAACAGCAGATAGAGAGATAATGGGTAGTTTGTGAAGGCCAAGATTGAAGTCGACCGAGAGAGATGTAAAGGGTGCGGGCTTTGTACCATCTCCTGTCCGAAAGGATTGATACGGATGGGAGATGAAATCAATCGCCAGGGATATTTTTATGTCCTCTGGGATGGGGATGAAGCTTGCACTGGATGCGCAATCTGCGGAGAGATCTGTCCCGATGTGGCGATCCGGGTGTGGAGGGAGAGTGGAGAATCAAAACCCTGAAAAGATATTGGCAAAAGGAAACGAAGCCGTTGCCATGGCTGCTATTGATTCGGGATGCCTCCTCTATTTCGGATATCCCATTACCCCTCAGAATGATATTCCAGAATATCTTTCCAAACACCTCCCTGCTCTGGGCGGAGAGTTCATTCAGGCAGAGAGTGAAATTGCCTCGATCAACCTGCTCTTAGGGGCTTCTGCCACAGGGGCAAGGGCCATGACCTCTTCTTCCAGTCCGGGCATCTCCCTCATGCAGGAAGGAATTTCCTATATGGCCGGAAGTGAACTTCCTGCCCTCATCGTCAATATCTCGAGGAGCGGACCGGGCCTCGGGGGAATTTCTCCCTCTCAGGGTGATTACTTTCAAGCCACCCGGGGCGGAGGGCATGGAGATTACCGGGTCATCGTACTTGCTCCCTCCACGGTCCAAGAAATGTATGACTTGACCTGCCTTGCTTTTAACCTATCCGATAAATACCGGAACCCTGCCATGATTTTGGGGGATGCCCTGATTGGGCAGATGAAGGAACCCCTTCTCCGCAGAAAATGTGAAGAGATGGACCTTCCACCCAAGGATTGGGCCTTGACCGGAGCAAAAGGGAGAAATCCCAACCGGCTTAAGTCGCTCTATCTCCAGGACGGTGAACTTTCGGAACATAATTGGAAGCTCCACCAGAAATATGAGCGGATGAAGAAAGAGGAAGTCCGTTTTGAAACCTTTCGGGTCGAGGACGCTCAATTGGCCATTGCGGCCTTTGGGAGTATGGCAAGGGTGTCAAAAACCTCTGTTGAGCTGGCAAGGGAAGAAGGGATGAAAGTTGGCCTTTTCCGACCCATTACTATCTTCCCTTTTCCGGAGAAGGCTCTTTATGAGCTTTCAAAACAGGTGAAGCTATTTTTGACCGTTGAGTTAAATACAGGGCAGATGGTAGAGGATGTCAAGCTTTCCGTGAGCCGGGATGCCGACGTTTATTTCTATGGGAGACCTCCGGGCTCGCTTCCTACTCCGGAGGAAATATTGGAAGAAATTAGAAAATATTACTGATGGAATGAATGTCAAATGTCAAAGCTCATAACCCAAATTCTGAAATGAAGGTTACGGCTGAGGTTGAGGTTAAGCTTAAAAAACTAAAATTCTAAACCTTAACCTAAACCTTAACCTGGATTTTGATATTCATTTGGCATTTGCCTGCCTGCGCGGAGTCCCGCCTTGCGGGACGAAGGCAGGAATTTTGATATTTGAACTTAGGAGTTGAAAGATGGAACTTGTCTTCGAACGTCCAGAGTGTCTTATTGATATTCCCTTCCATTTCTGTCCCGGATGCCACCATGGGATCGCCCATCGATTGGTGGCAGAGGCCATTGACTATTTCAAGATCAGAGACAAGACGATTGGAGTCGCCTCGGTGGGTTGTTCTGTCTTCATGTATGACTATTTCAATGTCGACGTGTTGGAGGCACCTCACGGCAGAGCCTCCGCCGTGGCCTCGGGAGTGAAACGGGCCAGGAAGGACCGGATTGTGTTCACCTACCAGGGAGATGGGGATCTGGGGGCCATTGGAATCGCAGAGGTCATCCATACCGCCAACCGTGGTGAAAACATCACCATCATCTTTGCCAACAATACCGTCTACGGGATGACCGGAGGACAGATGGCACCCACCACACTTCTCGGACAAAAGACAACTACGAGCCCATACGGAAGAGATTTTACCCACGATGGCTATCCCATTCGAATGGCAGAGATGCTGGCCACTTTGGAGGGAAGCTCCTTTGTGGCAAGGGTGGCCGTGAACAATTCTGCCAACTTGATGAAGACCAAGAGAGCAATTCGTAAAGCCTTTCAGATGCAGATCGAAGAGATGGGTTTCTCTTTTGTCGAAGTCTTATTGGCCTGTCCCACCAATTGGGGGATGAACGCCTTAGAGGCAAATCGCCGGGTTGAAGAGGAGTTGATTCCTTATTTTCCACTGGGAATCCTTAAGGAAAGAAAGATGGCAGATTACCTATAGGACCCAATCTAAAATGCAAAATGATCGGTGTGAAATGATTTAGCGAGGCGACCTTATTAACTTGAATAGCGGAATTCGAATTTCGAATTGATCAGAATTAATACATTGAATTTGTTGGGTGATGGTTTAAAATGAACGATCGCTTGTATTATGATCTTATCATCGCTGGTTTTGGGGGACAGGGAGTGATGATGATCGGAAACCTTCTGGCCTATGCTGCCATGGAGGAAGGAAGACACGTCACCTATCTCCCCACTTATGGAGTGGAAATGAGAGGAGGAACGGCCAGTTGTACCGTGGTGATCTCCTCCCGGGAGATCGGATCCCCTGTTGTGGGAAGACCCCATGCCGCCATTGTCATGAATCTGCCGTCGTTGGTCAAATACGAACCCCGGATTCTGCCCAACGGTCTTTTGCTCATCAATTCCTCTCTCATCGATCCTAAGGAGACCTCCCGGCAAGACATCGAACTTCTTCCAACCCCTGTCAACGAGATCGCCATTGAAAATAGAAACCCGAAGCTTGCGAATATGGTGGCTTTAGGCGCCTTCAATGAAAAGTCGAAATGGGTTCGGATGACCTCTCTGTTTGAGTCTTTGGAAAAGGTATTGGATGAACGTTACCACCATCTCATTCCATCCAATATCAAGGCCATCCAAATTGGTGCCGAATTCGTCAAATCTCTTCCCTAACCCCCCTCACGGGAGAGGGGCAGAGTGAGGGAGAAAGGAATTTAACAAAAACCCATCAAAAGGGGGAGTGTTATGGAAGCAGAAAAGGATTTTGAAGAGATCCGTGTAGGAGAAAAGATGAAGGCCCTAAGAGAGAGCAAGGGACTTTCATTGAAAGAGTTGGCCGATTTGACAGGATTTTCTACGGCACTTCTCTCTCAGATGGAAAATCATCTTGTCTCCCCATCCCTGGGAACCATGATCAAGGTGGCGAATGCGTTAGGGGTGAAAGTGGGCGATTTTCTCGGTGAAACCCACGGAGAGCCTTTCACCATTGTGAGGAAGGACGAGCGAAAAAGGGTTTCTCGATTTGCCTCAAAGGAGGGGGTAAAATATGGCTATTCATACGAGTCCTTGGGGTTCGATAAGAAAGACCGCCATATGGAACCTTTCATCGTGACTCTGGAGCCCGCCACAGTCAAAACCTCAAAGACCTCTGTCCACGAAGGTGAAGAATTCATCTTTGTCCTCGAGGGCGAGATGGAGGTGATTTTCGGGAACCATACCGATATCCTCTACCCGGGGGACTCCATCTATTACGATTCAACCATTCCTCATCGAGTCCAATGCCATCAGGAGAAGATAACGAGAATCTTAGCTGTGCTCTATGCTTCCGGTTCAAAAGAATGATCCAGTTAGACTTACCACCCCTCACCCCCTCCCTCTCCCCCTGCCTACCGGCAGGCAGGCGATGGGGAGAGGGGAAGGGTGAGGAGGATCTTTCAAAGGTCAATATAGCCAATACAAACCAGATGAAAAAACGGCTCATCTTCTTTTTCCTTCTTCTCCTCTTCATCATATCGCCCAACTTTAGTTTCGGTCAAACACATCTCAAGGTGGGTGCTCTGATCCCTTTCTCTGGACGATGGGGGGATTCGGGGAGAGAATGTGCCAAAGGCATGTTAGATGCGGCAAAATGGATCAATCAACGAGAGGGAATCTTTGGAAGGAAATTGGAGATCGTCCTGACGGATGACACTTCCGAACCCGCTGAAACCATGGCCGCCTACCGGAAATTGAATGAAGCGGACCGCATCCTCCTCCTCTACGTTTATTCACCAGAAACAGCCATATCCCTCCTTCCTCATTTCCACTTCGATCGAATCCCTACCTTGGTGAGTGCCTTCCCTTCCCATTCAGCCGACCCCATCAAGTACCCGTATCTTTTCTCAATCACTCCGACCTCTCTTGATTTATCGAAAATTGCCATGAAGTTCATTTCAGAGAGATCCGGTATCAAAGGGAGAAGGCCCAAAATTGTCTTTGTTGGATCGCCTGACCATTTCGGCCGACATTTTTTGGATCAAACGAAGGAATATGCAAAAGCCTTGGGACTCGATGCCGGACCTGATATTTGGATCCCCAACCTATCGCAACCCAGAGACGGAGAGGAGAAAAAAATCCCGTCCCTCCTGTCGGCAATGAGTTCGTACAACCCTGACTTCGCCTACCTGAGCCTCACTTCTAAAGAGGCTTACATCATCCTGCAAGAAGCCAAGAAAATGGGGCTAAAAACAAGATGGATCTGCAGCATGAAGGCGTTTGATGAGAGTCTTTCACCCTTCGATGGAGTTTTTGGGGTGCAGCCCGTCTCTCCTTTTGGAGAAGATGTTCCCGGGATGGCTGGAATCAAAGAGGCCCATCAGCGATGGCATCCCTATGATGTCCATACGCCCTCTTATGTCGAAGGATGGGCTACCGTCCAAGTGATCTCAGAGGCCCTGGGAAGATCACTTCCAGAACAAGGGCTCTCGCGCGAAAGGGTAAAGTCTGCTTTGGAAGGTTTTAAAGACTTCGTAACAGGGGGTCTCACTCCTCCCATCACGATCACCTCCAAGGATCACCGACCCAGTGTGGAATCCAGGGTCTTTATCATCAAGGACGGAAAGATTTCCCGATACACCGGTTTTATCTCCATAGGAAGGTAAACCCTGTTGTTGCATTAAATTGGCCCTACAAAATTTTTAAGGAGGGCAGGGGCAACGCTTACCATGATGTGAAAAACCTTTGCCACCACATTTGGGAGTGGTTATTCCTTCCCATCCTATGGTTCCTGAAACCCATTTAATACGTGGTTCCTTTGCACGATGGTCGACGCCAATGGCAAAGAAATTCCATGGATTGACAGGGGGGTGGTAGGATTCTCACGAAAGGTCTATCTTTTGAATGAATAGTGAGCCCTCTTCAAGCAACTGCCCAATAATTCTAACAGGGTGCTGAAAAAGTCACTTTTTCAGGCTGATCAAAAATGCCCCTGCCTGTGCTGAGGCTTCGGCAGGCAGGCAGATGCAAGTTGAGCACTGCGAAATCCCGCCTCCGGGGGCGCCCGAAATCCTGAGGAGTGAGGCGTACTTGGAGTCCGCCGCAACGACGAAGGATGAGGGGAATCCCGCGCTTCGCGGGACAGATGGGCGTTTTTCAGCAGCCTGCTAATAGTCAAATGGCTTCCCCACCCCAAATGACAGATTTTATCCAGCCATCGCTGAGAGTGAACATGGTTTTTTTCCATTTCATAATTTTCTTGACAAAAACAGTAGATACTTGTAAAAAAAGAACAATTAGCATTTAAAAAATGCAATTCGCATTTTTCAAAATAAGGTTTTATTCCAATCCCCAATGGGTGGGGAAGATTGTTACAAGGAGGTAAGTTCTATGAAAAAGCAGTCTTTATTGGTTTTAGTAGGAGTCCTTCTGGGAGTATTGGGCTTATCGAACATTTCATTTTTTGGATTTGAAGCCAAAGCGGCGGAGAAACCGATCGTGATTGGAGCTCCCCTTGCTACCGCCTTTTTATACGGCTGGGATGCGGAAAGGGCGATGAAGCTGGCCGTGGAAGAAATCAATGCGAAGGGAGGCGTTACTGTCGGTAAAGAAAAAAGACCATTTAAAGTAGAGGCCATGGATACCCGCGATCTTGAACCTGGCGTACCTACCAGTGATGCTCTATTGGTGGTAGAAAAACTTATCTTGGAGAAAAATGCTGATTTTATCGTGGGTGGCCCTGTCCGTTCTGAAGGAGCCCTCGCCGCCATGGATCTGCTCTCCAAGTACAAGAAAGTTTCCATATTAACGACAGGAGCCTTGACCCCAGCGTATTCCAAGCGGGTGGCAGATGATTATGAGAAATTTAAGTATTGTTTTAGAATCTCTGGCGAAGTCGGCTGGATGGTTACAGGAGAATTCCTCCCCTGCCTCATGGATATCAAAGCAAAATACGGTCTCAATAAACTTTTCATCATGATCCAGGATGTCGCACATGCCCGAGGGGGAGGTGATCTTGTAGTCAAATTGGCTTCAGAAAAAGGTTGGGAGGTTGTAGGAAAAGAGATCTATCCAACTGGGACAACAGACTACTCTGTGGGGCTGCTGAAGGCCAAAAAGGAAAATGCCCAAGTGATCCTCATATGGATGGATATGCCTGAGACTTCCATCCTCCTTAAGCAATGGTATGATATGAAAGTACCTGCACTCCCCTTTGGCACAATCATTTCTGCTGCGGAGGAGCCTGGCTTTTGGAAGGCCACAGAAGGAAAAGGAGGATTCTGCCTGGCCAGTGTGGTCAATGCAGGCAATTCTCCATCTAAAGCGACTCCCTGGACAATGAGGTTCGTTGAAGCCTATACAAAGAGATGGAAGGTAGAGCCTGAAGGCTACGGGACTTCGTCGAGTTATATGGCAGTCTATGTTCTGAAAGATGCCATTGAACGCGCAGGCACTTTAGACTCTGACGCAATCGTAGCAGCCCTTGAGAAGACAGACTTAATGGGAGTCTACGGCAGAATAAAGTTCAATCCCAAAAACCACCAGGTCATCCCAAGTGTTGATCCAAACGAAGGGGCAGTCGGAACAATCTTCCAATGGCAGGCTGGGAAAAGGGTAGTGGTTTTCCCGGCCAAAATTGCTATGGGTGAGGTTAAACTTCCTCCCTGGATGAAGAAGTAAAGAAAAAGAATCATTGCAAAATATAAAATTAGCAATACAAAGCGATTAATGAAAAGAAATAAATTGATAATTGCTAATTTTGCAATGGCGATCTAAAATTGGTTCTGGCTATGCCAGGTTAAAGGAAAGGGGTGGGGGAAACCCATCCCCTTTTTTACGTGAGATACTTCTAAAATGGTTATACTTATCTACGGGATCATCAATAGTTTCTCGCTCGCTTTGATGGCGATTGGTTTTACTTTAGT
>Ga0315282_10010716_pt1 | contig 14319 bp, 16 predicted proteins | sample YL17G07_20_MG_FD_203693 | JGI IMG/M metagenome (GOLD analysis project Ga0315282, IMG submission 203693) | Sediment microbial communities from Yellowstone Lake, YNP, Wyoming, USA - YL17G07_20 | ecosystem: Environmental > Aquatic > Freshwater > Lake > Sediment | place: USA: Wyoming | collected...
CTTCTCTGCGGCTGGACATCGTGCCCTTTCCCTCCCGAAAGGACATCGAGCCCCTGGCCGGGATGACCGCCCCAAAAGATCTCCCCGTTGTTGCCTCGGCGATCATCGGCCAAGCCGATGTCCTCGTCACCGGAGATAAGAAACACCTGCTGAAAATAAAGCGGGATTCGTTTCCGTTTCCCGTTTTATCTCCAGGGGAATTCCTCGATAAATTCCTTCCGGGCTTCCTCAAAGAAGTCTATTAACGGCTTACCAGACGCCGGGGATGAGGCGGTAAGGGCAATCGCTCTCCATTTCCGGACACTTCATCATCGTCGTTTCCGCATCCTTGCACTAAGTCCAGCCAAGGCAGACCGGACATAGCGGGGAAATCGAGATCCGTAGGAATTCAATTTCCCGGGAGATAAGCTCGATAGGTCAAGCTCTTCCAAATCCAGGTTCAACTTCCCCCGCTTCAGGAGATAAACGGCGTCCAGGAGGGCTTTTTCAGGCTCGGCGATATCGAGGCCCTTTTTAATGCTGTGTCCGAAGAAGAGGCTCTCCCGGAGCTGACGGAACTCCACGGCCGTCCCCTCCAAGGTCATTTTTTTGGAACGGCGGGTTGTGGCGAACGTAACGGAATAAGGGATCTGACTTAAAATTCCGTAGCGCGATAAGGCCGACTCGAACGAAAGATAGGAGGGCGTATAGAGAAGGTTTGCCGGGAGCGCCGTTTCCGCCGAATGAATCGAGACCCGATAGATCCCCCGCCGCATCCGCGTCAGGATGCCCTGGCCGACGAGGCGGTGGAGGACAACCAGGAGCGTTTGCCTGCTTCTATAACCCAGGATCTTTTGCAGGTCGGCCACGGACCAGCACGGCTTGTTGAATCGGCCAAGGCTTTGCACCAACTGGATGTCGCGAGGTTTTATCCGGTCCATTTATCGATGAGTCTCCAATGGCCGCGGGGAAGATACTTTCTCAATTCGCGCCTCAGGACCGACGGGGGGAAGCCCGCCGTATCCGGCTTGAATTCCCGGCCCAGCTTCTGGGAGATGAACCAAAGGTCATAAAGGTCGCGCGGCTGACGGCGAGCCTCGAATGCTTTTCGCTTGTCCTTCTCCAGCCGCTCGAGCGTCGCCACCTGGGCGAGAACCGTCATGTTGGTGACCTCGCTCGAGAGGAGCTTCAATTCATAATCCCGGCCCTGTTTCCAGGATTCCTTCCGGATGGAGACTTCGATTTTCATGGAAAACGGACGGCCGATGTAAGGGATACGGAATTGAAAGAGAGCGAACAAGGTATGATATTTGGTCAGGGCCTCGATCAATACGGCTTCAGGCACATTTTTGGCGGCGGCGAGACTGATTTTCTTGAAGTCCTTCTCCAAAACGGGGCCGAGGGCGGAAAAATCCAAGTCATCGGAGAATCGGGGCGAGCCGTAGGCCAACCTCAGGGCTGTTCCTCCCTTGAAAACCAGAGAATTCCCGATTCGGGATTCAAGAAGCGGCTTCAAGACGGCAATTTCGAGCTCTTCCCTAACGACCTGCTCGACGGCGGTCCCCAGCTTCCGGGAGAGGAATTCGGCGGAGGATTGGTCCATTAATCAATCCTTGTTAATTAACAGAATCGTTAATTATGTTCGAATTATATTCCTGCGCAGCGGGCGAGTCAAGATGTGGCGTAACAAAAGGCTAGATATATCGTTTCACCCGGGGCCAGATGGAGGGGATGGGACTTATGGGGCCGCCGCCGACGATGATGATTATCGCTGATCAACAGACGTCTTTCATCAAAGAGATGATCGAAGAATTCCTTTATGAATACGAAGAGGCCTATGCGGCGCTGGACCGGCTCAACGAAAAAAACTCAAAGTGCCTGACGACCGAAGAGCTGGAGAAAGAGCTTGGTCTATGACGTCAACTGGCATGAAAGAGTCAAGGAAGATTTGGCTGCCCTTAGAAAAGAAGACGCCGCCAGGACCATCGCCAGCATCAAAGAGCGTCTTGTCCAGGATCCCTTGGGTCTGAGCAAGCCGCTCAAGGGTATTTTCAAGGGGCTCCATCGGCACAGGGTTGGCGATTACAGGATTGTCTTTGCGGTTGATCATGAAAAACGCCGCCTGATCATCCTTCATTTCAAACACCGAAGATAAGGCCGGGGGCGGAGCCGAAAAAAAAGAGAAGTGAGATCAGAAAGCGGAAGCGCGGTGAACCTCAGAACTTATAGCCGAACAGGATGAAAATGTTTTGGAATCTTCGAAGTCAACAGGCCGAAGCTCAATGGACGCGCTGCGGCATCGGCCGGGCGTCGTTCTTCAGAAGCGATGTCACGAGCGCCCGCTGCTTCCAGAGAATGCACCCCTCCCCCGTCTCCCGGGCCAGCTCCGGGACGGCGCGGATGGCTTCCAAGAACTTCGACCGCAGCGCAGCCCGGAGCGGCATCTTTTTAAGGTTGCTGTCCGAAAACGGGGCAAAGGGGCAGGGCTCGACGTCGCCCTTTGGGTTGATGTGGATAAAACCGCGGCCGGCCGCAAGACAACCGCCGACATCGTCTTCATCCCAGGGCACGGCGATGAAAAGGGCCGAGTGAGCAGCCCGCCAGGAGGGGAGCGCTTCCCGCATCTGCGTCCGCTGGTCAGCGGTCAGGGTCCAATCTTCAGTAGCCTTGACCGTGGGCGTATATTCCAAATAGAGGAAGAATTTGCAGCCCGCTTTGACAAGGCTCTTTGTGTAATCTGGGGCGGTGATGGTTGAAAAATGGGGGCGGGTCAAGGTCAGCGAAACTCCGAAGAAGATCCCCCGCTTCTTCAGCCGGCCGATGATGGCCTGGAGCCTGTCATACGTCCCCGGCCCGCGCCGCTCGTCGGTCATGGCCCGGTCGCCCTCCAGGCTGAGGAGGGGGACGATATTGCGCCGGCGGCGGAGGGTTTGAATCCAGTCGTCGGTCAGGAGCAGGCCGTTAGTGAAGACAAAGAAAATGATCTGAGGAAAATCCCGAAGAATCCCCTCCAGATCAGGCCGCAGAAGCGGCTCGCCCCCGGCGATGACGAAGAACGAAACGCCCAGGTCCCGGGCTTCTTCGATGACCTTGCGTAGCTCGGCCGGGTTGAGCTCGCCGTCAGGCTGAGGGCGGAAGGATTGGGCATAGCAGCCTTTGCAGGCCAGGTTGCAGCGGTCGGTGACGCTGAAAATAATGATGGGAGGCACAGACACCCCTTTGCGCCGCCAGGCAGCCCGGCGGCGAGCCGCCTTACCCAGCCAGAATAGGGCGCGGACAAAGGCCGCGGCCTGACGGGGGCTGCTCAAGGCGACGCGGACGGCGTCTTTAAAAAAGACCTTCAAGGCGCCGTTGAGAGGCCGTGGGGCGGGAGCGGATGTGGGTGTGGGTGTGGGTGTGGATGCGGGCATGGATGTGGTTGTGTCCATGTTAATAAGGACGTTTTGTCCATGCTTTTAGATACACTTCATCTAGTATATACGATATCGGACGGATATGGTTCAGACGGATAAGGCAGCGACACCTGTGAGTTCATGGCGCTAGGGAATTCTAGGGACACGATACTAAATCCAGAGATTTGGTTCATGTCCCTGAATTCCCTGTCCCTGAATTCCCTGATCCGCGGCGAGTCAGGGCGTCGAGGAGGATGGCCGACATGACCCGGATGCCCACCGGGATGGCGTCCTCATCGACCATGAAATACGGCGAATGCAGAGTCGCCGTGCTCCCCTTGGGCTGAGTCCCCAGCCTCAGCAGGGCGGCGGGAACCTCCCGGCCGTAGTAACTGAAATCCTCGGCGATCATGCCGGGCTGGCCCTCGACGACGTTCGCCTTGCCCAGCACGCGCTCGGCCACTGCCGCGGCCCTTTTCGTCAGCTCCGGGTCGTTGTAGGTGGCAGGCAAACCGTAGGCGTAATCAAATTCGTATCGGGCGCCGGCCGCCTGGCAGAGGCCGGCTATGGTGCGCTCGATTTTCTCCCGGACGAGGCGGCGCTGGTCGTCACCATAGGTCCGGACCGTGGCCTTGAGGTCAGCCCGCTGAGGAATGATGTTGCTGGCCGACCCGGCGTGAAAGGAGCCGACGGTGATCACCGTGTCGTGGTGGACATCGATCTGGCGGCTGATCATGACCTGCAGGGCGACGACGACCTGGGCCCCGACCACGATGGGGTCCGGGCAGAGGTGGGGGTTCGCGCCGTGACAGCCTTCGGAGAAAACGGTGAGGGAGAACGTATCGGCGTTGGCCATGACATAACCCGGGACGTACTTGAAGACGCCGGCGGGCGCCGAGTCGTCCACGTGGAGGGCGAACATGGCGGTGGGCTTGATATCTTTGAACAGGCCGTCCTCGAGCATCAGCCGCGCGCCGTCGCCCATTTCCTCGGCGGGCTGAGCCACAAAGAGGATAGTCCCCGTGATATCTTTTTTAAGACGAGTCAGGACAGTGGCCACTCCCAGGAGAAGGGAGGTATGAACGTCGTGGCCGCAGGCGTGCATGACGCCGACTTCCCGGCCGTCGAGTGAAGCCCGCTCCTTCGAGGCGAAGGCCAGGCCCGTTTCCTCGGTGACGGGCAGGGCGTCCATATCAGCCCGGTAGCCCACCACGGGCCCTGGCTTTCCGCCGCGGAGAACGCCCAGGACTCCCGTTCCGCCGATCCCCGTGCGGACCTCCAGGCCCAGCGCTTTGAATCGGTCGGCGACGAGGGCTGCCGTCCTTTTCTCCGTGAGCGACAGCTCAGGATGGGCGTGGATGTCGCGGCGCAGGGCGACGATGTCGGGGGTTATGGCGCGGACGATCTCCTCTATTGTCCGGTCGAGTGGTTGGGTTTGAGGATAAAGGTCAAAGCGAAGGGTCAGGAGAAATAAAGGCAGGAGAAAAAGGGCAAGTTTGTGTTTTTTCATTTGTGTCTATTATAGCTATTCACCCAATTCTTCGACAGGGGGCAAAGGAGAACTAGAATTGCCGAGAGGATGTTTGGAATTGCGCTTGAGAACGAATAGGTGGCATTGTCGTCTCATCAATTGGTCTCAAAGATTGGGTCTGATAAAGCACAGCCTGACTGCTTGACTTAAACGGCGCTATCTGTTATCATGATTTCAAATCTGTAATCATGGGAGCAAATAGCATGGTCCGCACCCAGATCCAGCTAACGGACAACCAGGCACGCGATTTGAAGAGATTAGCCGCGGCACGCCATCTATCCATGGCGGAACTGATTCGCCAGGGCGTTGAGGTTGTCCTGAGGTCGAACACAGTCATGGATATTGCCGAAAAGCGAAAACGGGCGCTCGCCTTGGCCGGAAAATTCCGTTCAGGCAAACGGGATATCTCGAAGCAACATGATAAATACCTGACGGAAGACTACGGAAAATGAACATTTTTGTCGACACCTCGGCCTTCTTTGCCCTCCTGGACGCTGACGACGCCCATCACAAGAAAGCCAAAGGGGCCTGGGTGGAGGCCCTGAAGCCCGAGAATAATCTGGTAACCACCAACTATGTTCTGATCGAAAGCTTCGCTTTGATCCAGAACCGGCTCGGCCTGGATGCCTTAAAAGAATTTCAAAATGATATCCTGCCGCTCATCGGAATCGAATGGGTACTGGCTCACCATCACACCAGGGCGGTGAGCGCCCTTTTGGCCGCATCTAAGAAATCACTCAGCCTGGTTGACTGCGTCAGTTTTGAGGTCATTCGCGATTTAGGCCTATCGAAGGTCTTCTGCTTCGACCCTCACTTTTCCGATCAGGGCTTCACCTGTATTCCCTAAGTCGTCCCTTCTTAGTTCTGAGACGCGACGCTAGATCAAGAGATTTGGTTCAGCCTCGGAATTACGCTAGAGTCAACTGGTTATCTCAACCATATGTCTGGAATTCCTGGGACACGAAACTAAATTAAGAGATTTAGTTCATGTCCCGGAATTCTGGCGGCCCCGAACTCTGATCGCGCCCCTCAATTCCGTTTAGGTCCTGGAATTCTGGATGGGCGATTCGCGGAGACGGGTGGCCAGCAGGACGCAGACAACGGTGAGGCCGGCCAGGCCGAGGAGCGAGGCGGTCATGGCTCCCGTGGCCGGCGATTTGAGGGCGTCCATGGCGAAGATGAAGGCGATCCCCGAGATCTGGCCCATGACGATAAGCAGGGTGTTCGAGGTGCCCTCCGGGGCGGGGTGGGTGATTTCGGCGGCATACTGAAAACCGATCGGCCCGGCGCTGAGCAGGAAGAACCCGAAAACAAAGCCGGAGAGAAGGAGTAGCCCGTAGCTTGTGGCGTAGGTCATGCCCAGGAGCCCGGGCAGAAGTCCGGCCAGGGCCAGGACGATGAACGGCTTGCGCCGCCGGAGTTTATCCGAGAGCATGGACATGACGACCGCCCCCAGGATGGCGCCGATGAGCATCAGCCCGCCGAGCAGCCCCGCCTGGGAGATGGTGAACGCGCGCGGCCGGATGATGTCCTCGATCCAGGTCGAAACACCGTTGAATAACCCCAGGCCGACGAAAAACATGACCAGGAGAAAGAGAAAATCGCGGCGGCGGAGCATCGACCGAAGCCCCTCGAACATCATCACCCGCTCGTCGCTCCCCGCCGGCGTGGGCGGATGCTCGCGGGCGGCCAGGAGGAAAAAGACCGCGGCGGCGGCTGTGGCGATTCCGTAAACAAGCAGCAGCCGGTCCAGGCCGAGGCGCAAGACCAGAACGGGGCCGAGGAGCATGGCCGCCAGGGGCCCCATGTAAAGGGCCAGCGTCCCAAACCCGGAGGCCGTGGCCCGCTCCCGGGCCGGGAACCAGCGGGCGGCGACCTTGGTGATCGCCCCGATGACGAAGGGCTGGCCGACGGCGATCCCGACCTGGGACAGAAAGACGGCGGTGAAGTTCGTGGCGAAAAGCCCCCTGGTCATGGCGAAGACGGCGCTCAGGGCCGCGCCGATGCCGACCGCGGCCTTGAAACCCCAGGTGTCGATGACCCAGGCCGCCGGCAAAAAGAGCAGGATATAGACGACCATGAAGCTCATGGACAGCAGGCCGATGTTAAGGTCGGAGGTGCGGAAGAACTTGGCTGCGGCGCTGGTGATCGGGGCGAAGGTGATCCATAGCACTTGGGTCATAAGGGCCAAGAGCCCGAAGGCCAAGAGGACCACCCACCGATAGCGATAGACTTTGAAATCCTTGGCAGGTGAAATAGGCTTAGCAGGGGTAGGCATCGAGACGTACCTCCTTTCTCGGAACCGCTAAAAATAAAATTGAATCTGAGGCCCTGGCTGGAAGAGAGGCTTGGTCATGATAAGCGCGCGATGAAACTGTGCGGACACAATAACGCAGCCCGCTCCCAGAGTCAACTTTATATTGGTGACAGTCAACTAATTACCGAAATTCAGAACTGGCTGAGGTCAATTTGGGTATTTAGTTGACTGTCACCGAAATTAACATCGGCGATAAAACCGACATCGGCAACTTCTGGACCTGGTTCTGCGGCCCGAAGAGCGCTAAATATCTGGCGGCCTTGTATAAAGAGGGCGCCCGGAGCGGCGAGTTTTACTCGCGGCTGGAGAAGGACCCGGGCGGAGAGAACTCAATCGTCATGTTCAAGTCCTGCTATCCGAACTCCTACCTGGGAGGGAACCCGAGCGACCCGCCCGTGCAGGGAAAGAACCCGTTGCGCGGGCAGGACTTCGGTTCGGAGTATCACGCCGTGGGCAACGCCAAGGGCATCTATAATGACCTGCTGGCCTATTTCAAAACGAGGCAGGACAAGCTCTTTATTCTGGTCACCTCCCCCCCGCAGTCGAAGAACGAGACGGACGCCGAGCACGCGGCCTGCGCCCGGGCCCTCAGCGACTGGCTGGTGAACGACTGGCTTAAGGATTACCCGCATAAAAACGTGGCCGTATATAATTTCTATAATGTCTTGACCAGCAACATCGGGAGCGTCAATAAAAACGACGCCGGCAAGGAGGCTGGTAATCACCACCGCTTCTGGAACGGCCAGGTCCAGCACCAGAAGACGGTCAATTCCAACTTCAGCGCTTACCCCTCAGCCCCCGACGACAGCCACCCCACCGCGGCCGGGAACAAAAAGGCCACCGAGGAATTCGTGAAGTGGCTGAACGTGATGGTTAACCGGTGGCGGGAGTCATAAATCGCTTGTGCCGCACGCTCTAAGATGTTTTTTGGAAGCGGAATAGGCTAAAAATGTCCAGGGAATGTGATATAATGTTTGTAATAAATGATAAAAAACAGCAAAAAACTCTATTCTTTTGAGGATCAATTCATCAGGCGCCGGCCGCAAAATCTAAAAAAGAATTGGAAGCTTCTGGAGGCCATGTATCGGGAAGCTTCATCTCTAGGCGCATTTCCTCCTCGAGATCCCCTGGACGGGCTTGACCTGGACATTAGAATTGCCAAGGCCATCAACAGTGTTCCAAAACCTGCTTGAACGGATCGGCCGAGCTTTCCGACAATCACAAATTCCTTATATGGTCATCGGCGGACAAGCCGTCCTCGTTTACGGAGAACCGAGACTGACCAAAGATATCGACATCACCCTCGGATTTGGTATCGAAGGCTTGGCAAAAATTATAATTCTTGTAAAAAAACTCAACCTCAAGCCGCTGGTGTCCAATATCGAAACGTTTGTCAAAGAAACAATGGTTCTGCCGGTCATCCATGAAAAAAGCGGGATTCGGGTCGATTTGATCTTTTCTCATTCTCCCTACGAGCGCCAGGCGATCATCAGAGCCAAGACCATAAAACTGGGCCGAACCGAAATTCAATTCGCCGCGCTGGAGGACCTCATCATCCACAAGATGATAGCCGGCCGCGCCAGGGATATTGAAGATATTCGGACAATCCTTCTGAAAAACCCAAAATATGATTCTCAATATATAAAAAAATGGCTGGCTGAATTCGATTCCGCTCTTGGCAAAGAGTTCGGCAAATCTTTTCGAGCCATAAAAAATGGATTGAACAAAAAAGGAGGAACAATATGAAAAGGGGACTCACTCAGATTTTTGGCCTGGCCTTGATTCCGCTGCTTCTCCTGGCCCTGCCCCGGCCGGGCGGCGCGGCCATCGTCGGGTTCAAGTTCTTCGGCGGCTATAATTCCATGAACGGCGGGGATATCAACGAAGGACTGAAAGGATTCGTTGACCTCTATAAACTCGAAGCGACTTTGGCTGGAGCAACCACTCACGGTGATTACAAAGCTTTTCATGGAGGCCTGGAGGCGGGCGGCGACCTTATCATCTACTTCACTCCGATCGTAGGGATAGGTTTTGGAGCAAGCTATCTGCAGGCCCAAAGCAGTTCGGAAATTGGATTTACTCACCCGCTCTTCTCGGCCACGATGAAGGTCAAGCCCCAAGTCACATCCACTCCCATACGGGCCGGTCTGTACTTCGCCGTTCCCATGGGATCTTTCGTAAACCTTACTCTCAACGCCGGAGCGGAATACTACCTGGCCAAGGTCAAATACTCGGTCAGGTTCGATTCCACCGGCAGTTGGGATCAAACAGAAACGGATGTGGATTCCAAGGGGAAAATTGGCTTTTGCGGGGGCATCGGCCTGGAGATTAAGGTCCATCCCAATTTATCCATCCTTCTGGAAGGCCGGGGCCGCTATGCCCGCCTGGATGGATTTGAAGGCAAAGAAACCGATACAAGTTCCTCCTGGGCTCCCAGCACTGAGGACGGCAAGCTGTGGTACGTCAAGATCAACCTTGGCCCCTTGGGCCAATTTCCTATTCTCGGCTTCGACGAAAATCCCCCCCCTGCGGATCCCATGTTTCAGGACGCCCGGTCGGCCCGGCTGGACATCAACGGCTTTTCCGCCCTGGCCGGGATTATGTTCAAATTTTAGTGTAAATGGTGACAGTCAACTAATTACCAAAATTCCCGGCGATCTAAGAATATTTTGGGCAATTTGGGTAATTAGTTAGCTGTCACCAAATTAAAATTAGAACAGGGTTTTGTATCTCTCTAGCCCGGCCCGGAAGACGCGAATGGCCTTGACCAGGTCCTCTTCCTTGAGGACGTAAGCCATCCGGACTTCGTTCAGTCCCTTGCCCGGCGTGGAGTAAAAGCCCGGGCCCGGCGCGACCATGACCGTCTGGCCGTCCATCTCAAACTCGCTCAGCATCCAGGTGACGAAGTGGTCGGCGTCCTTGATGGGCAGCTTGGCCACCATGTAGAAAGCGCCCTGGGGCTTGCGGACGATGACCCCGGGAATGGAGGAGATACCCTCGTAGAGGACGTTCCTGCGGCGCTCGTATTCCTGGCGGATGGGCTCGAAGAAGCCGATGCCCATCCGGTAGGCGGCCAGGGCCGCCTTCTGCTCGATAGAGGGCGGACAGAGCCGGGCCTGGGCAAAGCGCAGCGCAGCGTCGAACACCCGGCTGTTGCGGGTGATGAAGGCGCCTATCCGCGCCCCGCAGCAGCTGAACCGTTTGGAGATGCTGTCGGTGACGATCACGTTGTCTTCCAGGCCGGGAAGCTCCAGGACGCTTTTATGGACCAGCCCGTCGTAGACGAATTCCTTGTACACCTCGTCGCCGATAAGGAACAGGTTGTGCTTTTTGGCCAGGGCCCCCACCCGGTCCAGCTCCTCGGCGGTATAGACCGTGCCGGTGGGGTTGTTGGGGGAGCACAGGATGATGGCCCGCGTCCGCGGAGTGATGCGGGCTTCGTACTCCGAGGCGGGCGAAAGCCGGAACCCGTTCTCGGCCTTGAGGGTCAGGGGCACGAGCTTGACGTCGGCGATCGAGGCGAAGCCGTTGTAGTTGGTGTAGAAGGGCTCGGCCACGATGATCTCCTGGCCCGGGTCGGCCACGGCGCAGAAGGCGAACAGGACAGCCTCCGAGCCGCCCGTGGTGATGATGACGTTGTCCTCGGTCAGGGGGATCTTGTAGGAGCCGAAGTAGGCGGCCACCGCCTGGCGCAGCTCGAGGAAGCCCTGGGCCGGGCCGTAGCTCAGCACCTTCTGCTCGAACCCGTGGACGGCGTCCATGATGGGCCGGGGGGTGGGGATATCCGGGTCGCCGATGTTGATGAAATAGACCCGCAGCCCTTTGGCCACGGCGGCGTCGGCCAGGGGCTTGAATTTCCGTATGGGAGAGGCCTGGATGGTCCGGCCGCGGCGGGAGATGTTCATCTATAAGTCCTCCAAAATAATATTAAGGCTTAATCATTTTATAGGTAGTCATGGCTCATTTCAAGGAAATTAAAGAAAGCCGGCTCCGGGAAATTTTCGGATTCCCTGGGAAAAAATTATCGCCCGGTCGAGAAGAAGCTTGCCCCGGGAAGAGCTTTCTGTTATGTTTGACCTCGGCTAATGAAGCCGAAATGATGGTGGACCCGGCCGCGCGGATCGTCAGCAGAGAATCCTGGGGCTCCTATTTCCTTTTCATCGTGGAATCCCCTCTTATCGCCCGCCGGGCGGCCGCGGGACAATTTGTCATGATCAAGGTCGCTGACGTCCCTTCTCCCCTGCTCCGCCGGCCCTTCAGCATCCACAATCGAAACGGCAAAGAAATTGAACTTTTCTTCAAAATAACCGGAGAAGGCACAGCTATCCTCAGCCGGAAAAAAGCGGGCGAAACCCTGGACATCATAGGCCCCTTGGGCAAAGGTTTTGATCTGGCGCTGGCCGCGGAAAAAGGACAAGCAACCGCTAAGGCGGCCTTGGCTGTGGGAGGCGGCCGCGGCATCGCCCCGCTATTTTTTCTGGCCAGAGAGCTGGCGGCTGCGGGACGGCCGGTCAAGGTTCTCTACGGCGGGAGGACGGCCTCGGACCTGCCGCTGCGGGACAGGTTCAAAACGGCGGGGCTCGACCCGGCCTGCTCCACGGACGACGGGTCGCTCGGTTTCAAGGGGCTGGTGACCGATCTCCTGGAAAAAGAGCTGAAAGCTTCGCCGGCCGCCGCGATCTACGCCTGCGGCCCGGAGCCCATGCTCCGGACGATCGCCGGCCTGGCCGCCGCCGCCCGAATCCCGGCCCAGCTTTCCCTCGAGTCGCACATGGGCTGCGGGTTCGGCGCCTGCTGGGGTTGCGTGAAAAAAATCCGCCGCGACGGCGAGGAGTCCTGGGTCAAGGTCTGCGAGGACGGTCCCGTCTTCCGCGCCGAGGAGGTTGTCTGGCCATGACGAATAACTGCATCTCCGTTCCGGCAGATCGTAAGGAGGGGTGGCGCGCGTGAAGGAGATGCACTTTTGACGGACCTTACGACCGACCTCGGCTTTCTCAAACTCAAGAACCCGGTGCTGGCCGCCAGCGGCACGTTCGGCTACGGCCCGGAATTCGAGCCCTTCCTCGACTTGAACAAGCTGGGCGGGTTCGTGGTTAAGGGCTTGTATTACGACCCGCGGCCGGGTAACCCGCCGCCCCGCCTGGTGGAGACGGCTTCAGGCCTCATCAACGCCATCGGCCTGCAGGGAATCGGTGTCCGGGCCTTCGCCGAAAAAGTCCTGCCCCGCCTGCAGGGGCTGGACACCGCGGTCATCGTCAACGTCTGCGGTTCAACCGACGAGGAGTTCGAGGCCGTGGTGAAATTCCTTGACGGGCAAAAGGGCATCGCCGCCTACGAGCTCAACATCTCCTGCCCCAACGTTGAGAAAAACGGCCTATGCCCGGCCCTCAGCCCGCGCCACACCCGCGACCTGGTGCGCCGGGTCAAGCGGGCCAGCCGGCGGCCGGTCATCACCAAGCTCTCGCCCAACGTCACCGACATCGTGGAGATCGCCCTGGCCGCCGAAAAAGCCGGCTCGGACGGCCTGTCGCTGGTCAACACCTTCCTGGCCCTGGCCATTGATCCCGAAACTCGGCAGCCCAGGCTGGCCAATGTCTATGGCGGGCTGAGCGGGCCGGCCATAAAGCCCCTGGCCCTGCGCCTGGTCCACCAGGCCGCCTCCCGGGTCAAAATTCCGGTCATCGGCCTGGGCGGGATCATGACCGGCGCCGACGCCCTGGAATTCCTGATTGCCGGCACCAGGGCGGTCCAGGTCGGGACGGCCAACCTTATCGACCCGCAGGCCGCGCTCCGCATCATTGCCGAGATCGAGGACTACGGCCGCCGCCACGGCCTGGCCCGACTGACCGACATCTGCGGCACAATTAAAACCTAGGGAAGCCTTCAAGGCAAAGGATATTCGCTAACGAATAAGGTGGTACGACCTTTATCGGAGCAGAGGGCCTGGGGAAGGAGCGAGGCGCCATGAGCGGTTTAGCCCGGAAGCGCCAAGGAGATAGATCATGAGCCATACCTCCGCGGCCCCGGCGCCCACGGCCGCCGACCGCATCATCATCGCCCTGGACGTGAAGAACAAAGCCGAAGCCCTGGCCCTGGCGGCGAAGCTCCCGCGGGCGCGCATCTTCAAGGTAGGGCTGGAGCTTTTTATCGCCGAGGGACCGGCCCTCCTCGGCGAGCTCCGGGCCGCCGGAAAGCATCTTTTCCTCGACCTCAAGCTTCACGACATACCCAACACCGTGGCCCAGGCAGTCAGGTCCGGAGCCCGCTACGGCGTGCAGTTGATGACGCTCCATGCCTCGGGAGGCGCGGAGATGCTGGCCCGGGCGGCGGAAGCGGCCGCGGAAGTGGCAGCCAAGGAGTCCGTGCCCCGGCCCAAGCTTCTGGGGGTCACCGTCCTGACCAGCCTCAAGGACGATGAACTACGGCAGGTCGGGTTTGCCGACGGCGCCGCGGCCCAAGTCCTGCGGCTGGCCAAGCTGGCTAAGTCGGCCGGACTCGACGGCGTGGTCTCCTCGGCTCAGGAGATCACCGTCGTCCGCCGGGAAACGGGGAGCGGGTTCCTTATTGTGACGCCGGGTATTAGGCCGGCCTGGGCGGCGGCCGGCGACCAGAAAAGGATCATGACCCCGGCCGAAGCAATCCGCCTGGGCGCAGACTATCTCGTCATCGGCCGGCCCATCACCCAGGCGCCTTCGCCCCAGGAGGCCTTCGATAAGGTCCTGGAGGAGATCAGTTCCGGAGCATAGGAAATACTGCGCGCTCAGGCCTTGGTCGCCCGGACGCGGTCTTCCTGGGACATGGCGGCGAGTTTCTTGACTTCGTCGACGTTTAACCCCAGCCCCTTGGCCACGCCCTCGCCGTATTCCGCATCGGCCTTATAGAACAGGGCGGTTTGGCGGAGCTGGATGCGCTTCTGCGCGTTCTTGAGGTGCCCGACGATGTTGCCGACCAGATGGGCCCGGTCTTCGGCGGTCATGACCTTGCGATAAAGGGCGCCTGCCTGGACGAAGTCGACATCGCCCAGCTCGTAAGCGTGGCGAGCGGCCATCCCGGAAACATCCAGGGGCGGGGCCGCCATTTCAGGCTGGGGGTAGGGGCCG
>Ga0315282_10010717_pt1 | contig 14319 bp, 21 predicted proteins | sample YL17G07_20_MG_FD_203693 | JGI IMG/M metagenome (GOLD analysis project Ga0315282, IMG submission 203693) | Sediment microbial communities from Yellowstone Lake, YNP, Wyoming, USA - YL17G07_20 | ecosystem: Environmental > Aquatic > Freshwater > Lake > Sediment | place: USA: Wyoming | collected...
CTTTTGACTCATTGTGACAATGTCCTTTCCTGCCATAATGCCCTCCTTTTAATTTGAGCATTATAGCATCTTTAGAATAGGACATTTCTAAATGTGTCAAATAGGACATTATCATATGTGGGTTACATGCCTGTCTTCGACCACTTCTCCTTTAACGTCTATCGCATCATCGCGCTTTTTTGAAGATGTAGAAATTATTTTCCGCGTGATAATAAAGCTATTGATGATAAAAAGCAATATCAATATTGCTTCAGTAATCAGCCAAAGTTTCGGCTTTAAGAAAATCCAGCCAAGCGAAAGATTGAAGATTATCAGCGCAGGCAATAAACATCCGCTGCCGCTAAAAAATACAAAAGGCCTGAGGCGTTTATCCCTGTACATTAAATACTACCTCGTAAGAGCACGAGGATTGCAGAATGCGGCACAATAATATATTTCTTATTCTCGAATTCTATTTCAACCCCGGCATTTCTTAAGAAAATACAGTAATCCCCTTCTTTTGCCTGGAGCGGGAAATAGCGGTTGTCGAATTTAGGAGTCTGCCAGGGTTCTATTTCCATTGCTGTGGGGTCGGGAATAGGATAGCCCGGTCCAGTCTTAACTATGGTGCCGCCCTGCACCTTTTCTTTCTCCTTTACTCCCTGCGGCAGGTATAAACCTGTATCGGTACGGTCTCCGCCTTCATCAGGCGCAACTAAAACCCTATCCCCTACTATGATGAGTTCTTTTTTCATATTATCATCTCCATTCAAGAAAATCGCCTTCGGCGATTAGACCCTTCCTTTAAGAGGTTTAGGAAGGTCTATCCTTTTTAGGATAACCTTAAAGTGCGATTTTCAGTGGTTAGGAAAGTGCTTTATACTTTCCTACACCATAAATAAACTTCTTACGGATTCCTTCCGAGATAGCTTGTGGCTTAAAATTACAGTCCACGCAAACTATAACTGTTCTGGCAGTAGAAACGATCTGGTTATTTTGATTCTTTATTTCGTATATAAAGTCGATTTTAACTCGCCCAACTTCGGTAACACGGGTATCTATAGAAAGGGTATCGCCATAAAAAGCCGGTGCTTTATAGTCTATTTCTTGCCGTGCGACCACAAATAATATACCCTGTTTGGTGAGCTCTTTGATTGATATGCCTTTTTCCTCAAAAAATTCAGTGCGCGCCTCCTCAAGAAATTCCAGGTATTTAGCATAATAGACAACTTGGCCACAGTCAGTATGATGGTAATAAATTTTTATCTTCATACTACTTTATTTAATAAGATTTGTCGAAATACCGAAATATTATATGCAATAATTTTGTTTTCTTCAAGCCAAATCCACTCAGTCGGTAATCTCTATCAACCCATATTCCAAATTGCCCAAACCGGTCTTGTAAGCATACTATTTCAGAATACCCACCCAAAGACCGAGTTTATTCTTAAGGGCCCTTTTATATACCAAATTTGCTACGGCCACATCTTGAATTGCCAGGCCTGTCGAATCAAAAATAGTTATCTCTTTCTGGCTTACCCTTCCTTTCTTTTTTCCGATTAAAACCTCACCCAGTGTAGCATAAATATTTTTCTTAGTAATTATACCTTTTGATAAAGGAACGTTTATCTCTCCGCTATGAGAAGCCTGCTGCCAGTCATCAACGACTATTTTTGCGCGTTTAAGTAATTGAGGTTTGAGCTCCTCCTTACCCTTGGCATCTGCGCCTATGGCATTAATATGCGTGCCCTCTCTTATCCATTCAGATTCAACAATCGGTTTTCTGACCGGCGTGGTGGTTACCACAATATCCGCTTGTTTGGTGCAATCAGAAATTTTATCTTTTATGACCATATTAAGACCAAAACGCTTGGTATCCTTTAAAAATTTCCTGGCATACTCAAGTTTATTGCCCCACACATAAACTAATTTTATTCTAAATAGCTCTTTTAAAGCCAGAAGCTGTGTCCTTGCCTGAGCACCGCATCCTACTAAACCCACAATAGATGAATCTTCTCTCGCCAGATATTTTGCCGCAACAGCGCCTGCTGCGCCTGTCCTTAAATTTGTAATCAAGGTGGCATCCATTACGCATAAGGGAAATCCGGTTTTGGGGTCATTTAATATAATTATGGCCATAACTGCGGGTAAACCAAAACGCCTGTTTTCAGGGTAGACATTGACCCATTTTAAACCGCAGGCATCCATCCCTTCTATATACGCGGGCATGGCTCTAAAGTCACCGGCGTATTTGTCGAGGTCTAGATAAATCTTTGCCGGCATCTGGACTAATTTTTTACCATAGAGTATAAATGCGTTTTCTACCGCTTTTAATACTTGCGGCATATCAATAAGGCGCTGGACCTGACTATTGGTAAGTATTAGCGTCTTTTTATTCATAAGCAGGCTCTGGTTAAAGCTTCTCTATAAATAAAGTTATAGAGAAAACATATTTTTCTTTAGAATCTAAAAAGGCAGTGTTGTGCGCTCCGATTAATTCTATAAGCTCCTTGGGGCCGCTGGCAGCTTTATAAAGTTTATTGGCTAATGCAAAAGGCACTATCTCATCGTTTATACTATGGATGAATAATTTTGGCGCCTGGACTTTTTTTATTTTTTTCAGAGAATTAAATTTATTTGAGAAAAGGAATGCAGGTAAAAAAGGATAAATTTTTTTTGCCATATCCTTCCCGCCGGAAAATGCCCCTTCTACTATTACGGCTGCGACTTTTACTTTTGAGGCAAGGTCTATAACTACTGCTGTCCCTAATGACTCCCCATACAGAATAATCTGTTCAGGCCTGATTCGCCGGCTATTCACCAGATAATTGTAAGCAGCATTTGCATCAAGATAAAAACCTTCTTCAGTGAGCCTGCCCTCGCTTTTACCAAAACCCCTATAATCGATGATAAATATATTCACCCCTGCCTCCCGCAGCATAACTAACTTGTCGAGCCTGTGTTCAATGTTGCCTGCGTTACCGTGGAAAAATAGAAGTGTATATTTTGCATTAGCGCGCGGTATAAACCATCCGTTGATTCTTACGCCGTCTTCTGTCTTTATATATACATCTTCATAAGGCAGATTCAAAGCAGAAGGATAGACTTCGATCTCCTTTTTGGGATAGAATATGCCCCAGGTCTCAATGTATCTGATACATAAGACAATAAGCCCGATGACCAATAGTATAAGAGATAATACTTTATTCATTTATCTATAAGCATGGAAACCGGGAAGTTTTTCGCTTTTTACTTTCTGGAACCGTTCATCTTCAACGTTCATAATGGCTTTGATAAAACGCCAGGCGATAAGAATGTTGGTTTTAACTTTCTCTTTTACCTGTTCACCCGCAGGTATTAAATCGCCTTTTTCATCCCACCAGACCCCCAGTTCGTATGCGGGGTTCTCTATCCAGATTCCTACATCATCAATGCCGGTTACAACCGCCCATATTTCATCCTTGTAGATTTGAAAAAGAGGAAGGTCTCCCCTTATTTCTTCGGCAAACTTAAACAGCACTAATTTGCCTTTTAATTCTTCTAACTGCATATCAGCCTCCTTCTCTAACACCCCAACATATCGGCACCTCAACATAAAGGATTGTTGAGTGTCCCACCTTCTGCGGGAATTGTTGGGTGTGCCCTTGCTGGGCTAACACCCCAACATATCGGATTGTTGGGTGTGCCCTTGCTGGGCAATAACAAAGGCAACCCCCCCATTTTAGAGAGTTGCCTTAAGAATTTTTTCTATTTTTACCATTGGCCATTTCCTTATAGCTGTAAAACATTTTACAGCTAGATAGCGAAATGGTCAAGGTTAAATCTGCAGTAGCCAGTGCATTTTATGGTTACGCCTAATCCATTCCTGCACAATTCTATATCCCATGAAACGAAACATTGCGTTGCGAAAACGCAGCCTTATAAGCATAGATATGGACATTGAAAGAGAATAAAACTTGGCATATGCGCCAAGCACGTTTAACTGAAGTTGTTTAGCAGATAATAATTTAGGCTTAAAAACAACGTGCTGGCCGTCATAAAGACTCCAGTCGTGGCTGAAAATACGATTTTGCTTCTTTAGCTCTTCATGAAACTTCGTTCCGGGCACAGGAGTAAGAATCATCATCTGGATAGTATCTATCTTTTGTTTTATGGCAAACTTCAGAGTATCCCATATGGTTTTTTCACTATCATCATCGCCGCCTAAAACAAACATCCCGTGAATTCTAATCTTCTTCCTGCGAAAAGAACGGATTGCATTTATTATATCATCAATGGTTTGTTTCTTATGGAATGCCTGAAGGGTCTTACTATTAATGGATTCAAAACCAACGCAGACCACATTGCAACCGGCGCGCGCCATAAGGCTTAAAAGCTCATCGTCTTTTGCGGCATCACAGCGCACCTGACAGGACCAGTTACGGATTTTATGCTTTAGCATAAGCTCTAATAAGGTGCGCGTGCGTTTAGGATGCGCGGTAAAATTATCATCGCAGAAGAAGAATGACCTTGCGTGCCTGGATGCCAACTCTTGTATAACATTTTCAGCGCTGCGGAAACGGTATTCACGGCCGAACATCTTTGTCACGGAACAGAAAATGCAGTCAAAAGGACAACCTCTTGAAGTAGAGATGGGCATAATGAAAGCAGGTGATTTATAACCTTTGATTAAAGAGAAATCCGGATGCGGCAGGCTATCCAGATTCTGCAGGGGCAAGCCAAAAACAATTGCCTCTTTATTTAAGCCTTCTACCACATCAACAATTACCTCTTCAGCCTCACCGACAACTACCTGCCTGGCAAATTGCAACGCCTCATCGGGTAAAAAGCTGGCGTGGACGCCTCCTATAATTACTTTTTCTTTAGGGAATCTCCCGGCTATCTCATATCCGCGCTTGGCAGTGGAAGTCAGAATTGAAATACCTACTATATCCGCGTCTAACCGGGAGTAATCAGGCCTGTATATATCTTCGTTGTAAATCTGGACATCATGGCCCCTATTCTTAAGAATAGTTCCCAGATATATTGGGCCGAGCAACGGCATATGCAATTTACTATACACATTTGCTTCTGACGAAGCCGGCTCAATAAGTACGACTTTCATGCCTATAGATTATTATAGTTGTGGTGCAGGTGTAATACGCACGTTGATGGCGCGCGGGCCTTTGGGTGACTGTTCAATTTCAAACTCTACTGTTTGTTCTTCATTTAAAGCATCAAATTTTGCATCGAGAAGGCTTGACTGGTGAAAGAATACTTCTCTTCCGTCTGTATCGCTGATAAACCCAAACCCTCTGTCACGGACTAACTTCTTGACTTTACCTGTGTGCATCAATTCCTCCTTTGACTTAAAAAACAAACCCGGCTCCCTAATGGAACCGGGCCGTTGTTTTTTAGGTTATAACTTCACTACTTTTGTAGCTTGTTCACCTTTGGGGCCTTTTTCAATCTCAAATTCAACTTCCTCGCCCTCGGCTAAAGATTTATAACCCTCACCTTGAATTGCGCTGTGATGCACAAATACATCATTGCCGGATTCGGGTGTAATAAATCCATAACCCTTTTGATTCGAGAACCACTTTACTTTACCTCTTGCCATTATTTACTACCTCCTTCCTTTCAAATTATAGTAAATAATGACAGAAACAAAAAAACCGAAAGGTTAGATATCTAAACCTTTCGGCCCTAGACTTTCTAATCTCTTATTTACTACTGGTGTTAGTATACCATCTTTTTTGGATTTGTCAACTTAAAAAAAACGGCGTATACCCAACTTACATTTTACAAGAAAATCGCCTTCGGCGATTAGATCCTTCCTTTAAGAGGTTTAGGAAGGTCTATCCTTTTTAGGATAACCTTAAAGTGCGATTTTAGAGTGGTATAGGAAAGCGCTTTATACTTTCCTATACCAGAAAAAAAGTTTATCGGCCATACCTTTCCTTTCTCATATAAAGCCTTACCCTAAACCATACATCATTTTTAGGTGCGGGCACACCCGACGAGATTTTAGTCGGCAGAATTTCTTTGCTTGAAACAGCTAATAATTACCTTGAAAGATTATTCCATAATAATTTTTTATAGAACGCAGGGAATTAATCAGCATAGATCCTAAATAATAACTTAAAATAATAATTATTATAGTTACGATTATCTTTTTCCCCCGGCTAAAACGGGGGTTTAACCAAACCAATGGCAAAACCAGGGGTCCTACGCATAGGAAAGCAATGACTATCCAGTAAGTCTTAAAATACCATTTAGTCTCAGGGCGCTTCCTCTCTAACATCTCCCCGCAATACCTGCATTTTATAGCGTCTTCCTGTAATTCTTCAGCGCAATAGGGACATTTTTTCATATATTTGAGGTAATGGCTGGCTTCTTGCTGAAAGCCTCAGCTTCTTTTAATCAATTCTAATTTGCCCCTCTTGGTTAACCGCTTTATTTGGGCTTCGCGTTTTAAGGCTCCTGACCTGCTGGAAGCCTTCTGGGTATAGAGCAATCTGACTGGAAACCGGTATTTTGTAAATTTAGAGCCATTACCGCTATTGTGGACCTTGATGCGACGCTTTAAGTTGTTGGTGATGCCGGTGTAGAGTTTGCCGTCTTTACATTCGATAATGTAGACAAACCAGGGCATAGCAGGATTAATGTGAACGAAATTTATCCCGACGCCTCGACTTTGCGTCGGTGGACAGGATTCTATCCCAGGGAACCCCGGGCTTTGATCTGAACTGGGCTCCGTTGCGCCTTTGACTTTGATACCTTTTAAAGTCCCTTCGCAATGCCTCATGCCCGGATCTAGCAAATTCTTCAGAAGGCATTTCGGGGTGTTTTGATACGGGCAGAGTTGACCTGATAAGTTTTTCAATATCCCGGACATCGCGGCTCTGGTCAGGCGTGGCAAAAGAAATCGCATGCCCGCGACACCCTGCCCTTGCGGTGCGGCCGATACGATGCACATAAATTTGGGCATCTTCGGGAAGATCATAATTAATAACCAATTCTATACCAATCACATCAATGCCCCTGGCTGCAATATCCGTGGCAACAAGCACCTTGTACCTGCCTGATTTAAAGCCCTCAAGCGCTTCGCGGCGCTGGCCCAGGGAACGGTTAGAGTGTATTTCTGCCGCCCTATATCCCATATCACGGATTGACACTGTAATCTTGCGCGCATTATGTTTTGTCCGCGAAAACAAAAGAACTGAGCCGTGATATTGCGCCAGTAATTTACTGAGGAGCCGCAGCTTGGCCTCTTTCTTGACGATAAATAATTCCTGAGTTACGAATTCTACCGTAGTCCCCGAGGGAGCAATTTCAACAGAGACCGGCAGCTTCATATACGTAGCAGCAATCTCCATAATCTCTTTGGGGATGGTTGCGGAAAAAAGCATGGTTTGCCTGTCTTTCGGCAGGAAACGCAGGATTTTCGTAATCTGCGGGGCAAATCCCATATCCAGCATTCGGTCTGCCTCGTCAAGCACAAGCATTACAACCTCAGCCGGCAGAAAATTCCAATGGCTCATATGGTCCAGGAGCCGGCCGGGAGTTGCAATCACTATGCGGGGATTCTTATGCAGCGCTTGTATTTGCCCTGGCATGGGAGCCCCGCCAATAAGACAGGCGGTCTTCATCCCGAATGAGTGGGCGATCCCCTGAAAAGCCTCGTCAATCTGGACAGCCAATTCGCGCGTAGGCGCAAGGACTAAACCCACCCCTTTCCTCTGCGCAAGGCGCTGCACCATAGGTATGGCAAAAGCATGGGTCTTGCCGGTCCCGGTCTGTGCAATACCGATAACATCCTTACCTTCAATCGCAAGGGGGATCGCCTTGAACTGAATTGGCGTCGGCACCTTAAATTTTATGCGCTCAAGGATGCCGAGAATCTTCGGGGCAATACCCAGCCCGTAGAAACTCCTGTCAGGCTGATTATTCCCTTGCGGGAGGCTGTTTGCGTTCGTCGTCTTATGCGTCATCATAGCTTAGAAACCTTTAACTTATGCTCCTGAATAACCTGGCCAAGGTGGACATGGCAATATGCTTCATGATTATAGATGCTCAATATGTGTTTGCAATGAAGAAATTTACATTTCCTGCCTTTATATGAAGTCTTTGTTTTTTTGATAGTTACTCCTTATTAATTTAAAAAACCCTGCTCCGGATTTTGCGTACCGAAGAAAAAAGCCGTAAAGGTTAGTTGTCGTGCCCTCTACGGCTAAAAGTCTTCTAATCTTTAGATGGTATCTTTTCTTTTTATTATACCACCTAATCCGGCTTTGTCAAACATAATCCTCGGTTTCCCGCACGCTAGACCGAAGGAACTTCTTTGCGGCATGACGCCGTTTTGATTCCAGAATCTTTAATTTTGCCCGGCGAGACCTTCTGCGTTTCTGCCGGCGGATCTTCTCGATACGCTTTTGTTCTTCAGAAAGTTTTCCCAGGATCGCGCACTCAATCTTCTCAAGCAGGATCTGCCGAGCGCGATACCGATTCTGAGCCTGGGAGCGCTCCTCCTGGCATTTGACTTCAATCCCCGTAAGGAGATGACGCAGGTATACGCAGGTGGAAACTTTATTGACATTCTGCCCCCCGGGCCCCTGCGCGCGGATGAATCTCTCGACAATATCCTCTTCGCGTACGCCCAAGCGCACCATCATCTCCCGCAGCGCCTTTTCTTTCTCCAGCCCAACCATAAATTAATCCTCCTAGCGGAATTACCGGATACACATTTAACTTTAACTTCATCGTTTATAGCCGCCCGATTTTTTCCGGCCTTTGGTTCGACTGCGCTCACCATTCCCTCGAACCATCCCGAGCGAAGTCGAGGGATTAAACCTGGATTTTTGCGGACGCTCTCTGCCTTTTCTCCAATGCTTAGCCTCTCCTGCGGGCTTCTTCCAAGGTTTAGACTCGCCTTCGGCTTTCTTCCAAGGCCGGGCCCCTTCCTCAGCCTTCTTCCAAGGTTTATGCTCATCAGGGCTTCTCTGCCAAGGCTTTGGCTGATCTTTCCTTTTGCGCCATCGCATAGGATTATCTTGGCTCCTGCGCCGTGGTTTAATATCTTCCATTCCAGTTAAACCGTGCCGCTTCATATAGCTACGCGAGCGCCTGCCACCTTTATACGTCCCCGGCTGCCCAAAAGGGCGCACTCGCCCATCCTTTAAGGCGAGGGGCTGCCCAGAAGGGCGTACCCCCCGATCCGTTAAGGCGGGGTACTTGTTAAAAACCGGATTAAACCAAGCTTCCTTCTGTTCTGTCTCTTGCCGAGGATACTGTCCGGCTTTAGCTTCAACCTTCGACTGCATCTTCTTTTTTAACTCACTCTCCCGGTGAGCTTCTGTTTTGGCTTTGGCTAGAGGAGGCCAAACCATGGCCTTTTGGCCTTTGGCTTTGGCTAGAGGAGGCCAAACCATGGCCTTTTGGCCTTTAGGACGCGCCGGATTAACATTCAGAACCCGGCCCATGAATTCCTTGCCGTTCAAGGCGGCTATCGCAGCGAGCGCCTGCTGCTCATCAGGCATCTGGACAAAACCAAAGCCTCTTGACTTGGGCGCTTTTTTCTCCTTCTCCATCACAATCACTGCGGAAGCGACATTCCCAAAACCTTCAAAGAGCTTCTTTACATCCGCCCCGGTGGAGTCAAACGACAAATTACCCACAAAAATATTCATGCTAATCTCCTGCAATACAATTAAACTAAACCGTGATCTATCTGATTCTTCCCTTTGTTTTTCTTTTTGATTTAACTACCGAACATAATACGTCTGCAAACGGCGATAATTTCCCGTTTTCATATGGAAATTCTTTACAGTGGGCCGGCTTAAAATTATAATCAACTTTGTGGATAGCGCATAGCCCTTCCGGGGTAAGAAAAGAACAGTGATTATCTTCATAGCTCGTTCCAACTTTATAACCGGAAGGAAAATCTTTATCCTTCTCAAGATGATAAAAATCTCCTTTTAATCCGAGAGATAATATTTTTTTAGCCTCTTCCAAATCTATCCATGCCCCAAAATCACAACAAGAATTTTTCTGCCTGCATTTCAAGCAATCAATCGTCCTCATTCCTCCCCCTTACTCTCCCCATCCCAAAACCTCCCAAGAAAATTCGGGCTTCCGAGTGGACAAATCTATACTCTTTTGGGGAACTTAATTTACCGGCTTATGGCTTTGGCTATAGGAGGCCAAACCATGGCCTTACCGGCTTATGGCTTTGGCTATATGGAAAGCCAAACCATGGCCTTACCGGCTTAACGATAATTACTAAACTGAAGCGGTATAGAAAAATTCAATCCCTTTAAATGCACGATAACTGCCTGCAATTCATCCTTCTTCGCCGAGCTGACCTTAATTTTTTCCCCTTCAATTTGAGTTTGCACTTTTACCTTAAGCCCTTTTATAATGCCTGTCAGCTCTTTTGCTTTTTCCTTATCAATACCCATACATATTTCCACTGTTTGGCGTAGATACCCCTCAAATGCCTTTTCTGGGTGATTAAATTTTAGGGATTTAAGAGAAATGTGCCTCTTTGCCATCCGGGTAGCCAAAATATCGGTAAGAGCGCGCAATTTAAAATCATTATCCGCGATCAAAGTGATCTTCTTGTCTTTGCGATCGTAGACGATAGAAGCCTTGCTATCTTTAAAGTCATACCGCTGGGCCAATTCTTTATTCGCCTGATTTACCGCATTATCCATTTCCTGCAGGTCGATTTCAGAAATAATATCAAAAGAAAAATTTGCCATAATTCAATCCTCACCCCGACACCACCTCTTACGCCTCCTGTTTATACGTATGGGGTAAATCACTATTCTACTTATTATCCTGTAAATTCTTTACAATCTTGGCAAACTCTGTGGGCACAAGAATAATCAAACTATTTTGCTCAGCACCGATTTCCTGCCAAGTTTGCAACTGTCTTAACATAAGCGCATTGGGAGACTCTGCGATAATTTTAGCGGCTTCTGTAAACATCTTACTTGCTTCCTGTTCGGCTGATGCCTTAACCAACCGTGAGCGCTTCTCGCGGATAGCTTCAGCTTCTTTAGCCATTGCACGTTTCATATTATCCGGTATTTCGATATTCTTAATTTCAACACTAATTATTGAAATACCCCATTCATCCGTTGGCCCCTGCAATATTTCTAACACCTCTTTGCCAATCTGATCTTTATTAGCTAAAAGAGTGTCTAAATCATATTTACCCAAAACATCTCTTAACTTGGACTGAGCTAATAAGGTTGAAGCCAATTGAAAATTCTCAACTGCAATAATCGACTTTGGGGCATCAAAAATTTTATAATAGACTACTGCGTCAATCTTGACCGGAACAGAATCTTTAGTCATAACTTCTTGCGGAATGACATCCATTGTTCTAATACGCATATCAACATAAATTACATATTCTAAAATCGGAATTATGATATTCAAACCTGGCTTAATTTGTCTGACATATTTCCCCAGGCGAAAAACCACACCAACCTGCCATTGCGATACAATCCTAATCCCAAATACCACACCTATAAAAACCAAGGACACTAAAAACCAAACCATACGCACCTCCTTTTAGAATAATGATAATCTGGGGTCCCAAAGGAATGACACTCAAGGAAACTTCTCTCCTTGAGAGAAGAATTACTGGGGGCTCTCCTTAATGGATGAGTGGTTCGGCAAGCTCACTATCCTTCGAGCCATCCTGAGCGAAGTCGAAGGATTTCACAACTGGCTATATTCGGAAGAGGCTAATAGAATCTCTTCTTTTAACGACCTTCGTTCTTGCGCTTTGAATAGCAATCCTTGCAGTATACCGGACGGTCATCTCTGGGTTTAAAAGGGACTTCACATTCTTTCTTACATTCTGCGCAAATCGCCTTGTGCATCTCCCGTGGAGCTTGGCCGTATCCACCGCCGCCACCTTGTTGATATGCCATGTTACCTCCTTTTTAGCTTTGGTAAAGATTCTAGTACCTAAGTTAATGATTATATGACTTTCATAGAGGAATTTCAAGCGTTTTTTTATACTACAGTGACGTCCTCATTCGAAACCTGTTCTTGGTCCGCGCTGGCCTGTATGTTTTTTTTATCCAGTTTGCTTTGTATCTTTTCTTCTTTTTTCTTTTTTTTTGCCAATTCTTTCTGATACTTTTTATATGAATAATTATCTCTTGCCAACATATCCTCCTTTAAATGAGCGCATAACTTACGGAACGATAGTAAACGTAAGTTATCTGCGCGAATTTATCCCGCCGAATATGCCAAAATTATCATAGAAAATTTTGGCATAGCTTCTGAGGCGGGATCACTACCTTCCTTATTCTTGACCCATCCCGCATGGCGAAACCCTAAATCGGTAAATGGGGTCCCACTCCTGTTAGCCGAAGGAATACCTCTAGCAATTCCTAGTTACCAATTATATAGGTCCTACTCTATTATGGCAAGAATTATCTGGCTTTAGAGGGGAAATTTATAGCGAATTACTAAACTGGTGAGATGAAAAATGTTTTCTGTCCCTATTTTCTATTCAATCATAAAATGTATATAATCGTTATTTCTCTGCCTTAAATCCAATTATTCTCTTTTCCTTTGCCGGTGGCGGCCCAAGTAGTTGCTTGATCGCCTCGAATATACCCTTTATTGTTTCATCATGTTCTGCATATTTCTTCTCTAATGCATCAATTTTTACTGCCAATTCTTTATGGGTTAGAAGAATTTCTCTTAATTTTGTAAAGGCGCGCATAATCAAAATATTGACCTGTATCGCTCTTTCGCTACTTAATACGCTTGAGAGCATAGCCACGCCTTGCTCGGTAAAGACATAAGGAAGATATTTAATATTCAGCCCTTGTTTCAAGGTCACAATTTGTGACCTTGAAGATTCTGCTTCTTCCCAGGACAATTGGAACATAAAATCACCGGGGAAACGTTTTGTATTTCTTTTTACGGCTTGATTCAAAACCTTAACCGCTTGAACTGCCCGAAAATCAGATATTTTTTTCTTCACTGGCCCAGGTATTTTTTCTTTATCTCATCAATCCATTTCCCCATCGAATCAAAAAACTTTGTTATATCATTACCTTTTGGGATTTGCTCCTGTTTCTTAAAAAAACGCCTCTTAAATTCATTGCTTATGACTATATCCGGAAGGGAATCGATTATTAAATATGCCTGCTGTTTGTCTAGCTTTTTAATTTTTTCGATTGCCTCATCTTTAGATAACTCCTTATACAACCCATACTTGACGGTGAAAAATGGATAGTCATAGACGTGTTCATAAAAATCCATATACCAGGAGTGAAAAGCTGATTTATCCATTTTATCTATTCTTTCAATAGCGGTTTTTTTCAGTTTTTCCATGTCGCTTACGGATACCAATCCTTTAGCGAATATCCTAAAAACTAAGGCAATGAGTCTAGTCTGGTTGTCTTCTTTCTCCTGAGGCTTAGATTGATTATTAACCCGGACGGCATCCTCGTTATCTATCGCAGAATCCTTACAAAATGCCTTTAATGGCATAGACAATATCGCGACAAAGACGAAAATAGCCAGTATCAGGAATAAATATTTATTTTTCATTTGCCTACTCTAATTTTTATTATACCATTTCCATAAAACATGGTATATTATTATTTATGCTAAAACGTAATATCTCCAGGGTATTCATCGTTATCTCTTCCATTGCGTTTTTGCAAGTAGCCGCAACAATTATACTTGCGCGCCACCTGCCAAAAGCAGAAATGGGTCTATACCGATTGATACTTACCATAGTAGACCTGGGCACCCTGGTAAGCCTAAGGGGAATAGACCAGGCTTTTGTGCGTTTCTTTTCATCACCTGGGATATACCCTGCAGAATACGATTGGAAGTCTTTCTTAAAAAGTTTTTTCTCGGTTAGCCTTATAATCATATCTATTATCGCCTTTATATCCAGTTTCATATACAGATTCCCGTCCTTCGTTAGCCTGGCAACTGTCATCCTAATGGTTATGTTAACTTCGATTTTTATATTTTCTTCTTTTGTGCGTGCCAGGAAAAAATACGGACTATCTATTTTTCTGAGCCGCATGAATTTCTTGATATTTTTCTTTCTGCTGGCAATGCTTTATATCTTTAAAAAGATTTCTTTGATTAATGCTATATTCTATTACACCCTGGCAGTTGTCCTGGCAGGCTGCGCCGTAATATATTATGCTTTCGTAAAAATACCTTCCGGGGAAAAACTTCTTCCTTTCTCGGTTACGAAGACCGGCATTTATTATTTCGGAATGGCGCTATCCATCGGACTTATCCTGCAGACTAGCTACTTATTTATAGGTAAAATGCTTTCGTATAAAGATCTGGCTGTCT
>Ga0315282_10010718_pt1 | contig 14318 bp, 13 predicted proteins | sample YL17G07_20_MG_FD_203693 | JGI IMG/M metagenome (GOLD analysis project Ga0315282, IMG submission 203693) | Sediment microbial communities from Yellowstone Lake, YNP, Wyoming, USA - YL17G07_20 | ecosystem: Environmental > Aquatic > Freshwater > Lake > Sediment | place: USA: Wyoming | collected...
CCTCTGCCGGTCCTCGACGACGGGGTAGCCGGCCTGCCAGACCGCCCGCTCTGCCTGCTCAATCCACAGGTCGCCGGCCCGATAGGAGCCTTGCGTGATGCCCTGGGTGTCGAAGTACCCAACGCCCTGGACCCCCAGGCGCTCGGCGGCCAGGGCGCTGTCCACCAGCCCGCGCGCAATCTCGGGCGTCGGGCCGTCCAGCCGGGTGACCAGAAAGAGGGGGAACTGCACCGCGTCCCGTGGGTGGGCGGATTGGCCGAAATAGGGGTTCCTGATGAGCGTTTCCGGGGCCTCGTCAAAGAAGAGGGCTGCCAGCTCCCCATCGACGGAGGCGCGGTTCCGCTCCCAGCCAGTCGCTGCGGGCGTCCCTTGGGACGTCTCCTCCCAAACGGTGGTGGGCACCCCGTAGCAGAGGACGATGTAGAGGATGTTTGGCGCACCCTGGCGGAGCCGCTTCGCGTCCAGCGCCCCGCGGGCCTGGAGCCAGGCCCGCACCGGCTCCTCGATTTCCCGGCTGTAGCGGACACGGGTCAGCCCGATGTCAGACGTCGTCTCCAGCAGGAGCAGGTTCGCTTCGGGGACGTGCCGCTTCTCCATATAGTATCGGGCGACCTCCACGCCGGCAGGGACAGCCTTGTTGGCAATGACAAGGGTGCTGGCCGGACGCCAGTCGCCCTCGGCGAGACACAGGCCGGAGAGAGCGCACACAAGCATGGCGATGGAGAGGACGCGCACCGTCACGGGTTCTTCCCCCCGGCGGTTCCTCTCGGCAGCCAGGCAAAGAGCGCGCGGGCGTCCAGTTCGACGTAGCGGCCCGAAGTCGCTGGCGGCTCCCCGAAGGCGAGGTGAAGCTTCATCGACCCGGGCAGAAAGACCATGCTCTGCATGGTGAGCGCCCCCTGGTTGACCATGCCCAGGAGTTCGGCCGCTTGGCTCGCCCCCAGGTGCCCGCGCCGACGGCCCAGCTCCCGGCCCAGGGTCTCGTAGCGCCAGCAGGTGAAGCCGTCGAGCGCCCCCCGGGCGCGGAAGTGATTGGTGGCCCAGAGGAGGCCTCCCTCGGGCCCCCGACGGGTGACGAGACTTCGGCTGACTTCCAGCACCGCTGCTTCCCCTTTCCCGTCGAGGAGGAGGACGTTATTGGCCACCGTGCGGGGCGACAGGCGGATGAGTTCCTCGGCCTGGGCCACGGTCTCACACTCTTCCAGGACGCGCCGATAGAGCAGTTGATAGGGGATGCCCGCCAGACCCCGGTCCGGGTCATCGACCTCCAACATCACCAGCGTGAGGCCAGCCTCGTTCATGCCACTGACGACGCCCGGGAGTCCCGGCCAGGCGACGCTCAGGAAACTGTGGAACCCCTGCGGATGGTGGACGGCGACGAGGGAGTAGTGCTGGGCGACGCCCAGGGTGGCAAAGTCCAGGTTCCGGGCCAGCAAGCCACAAGAGGCGGAGCCTTCCCCCGTCGCCGGCGGCACGGCCGCGAAGGCGCTGCAAGCAAGCACGCGGTAGAGGTCGAGGAAAGTGGCCACCAGGAAGACGTGCTCGCGCGTTTCCCCCGCTGCCTCAGCAAGGGCCCCGAGTTCCTCCAGGTAGCGCTGGGGGATGTACGGCTCCATGGCGCGGGCCATCCTGAGCGCCATCGGCCGAAGAGGCGGGGGGATGACCACGTCCAGGTAGTGAGCGGTGAGGAAGCGCACCTGCTCGCCGACGAGCGTCCCCGCAGCCCGACCCATGGCCTCCGGCGAGCCGGCCACCTGGAGCACGGGGATGCCTGCTTCGATGCTCAGGGCCCCTTCGGGCACAGAGCGGGGAAGGAAGGCGGGGCCGGGGAACTCACTTGCGCCCGTGTCGCTGCGGGTGCCCGCCAGCCCGACGCGGGCGCCCACGAAGACGACGAGGAGAACCGCGACCCACGGAATCAGCGGGAAACGCTTGCCTGCCCGCGGGCCGAAGCCCCTGAGTGGGCGAAAGCTTGTCATTGACAGAGAGCCTTTCACAGGACTCTACCCTCGAGACCGCCTCATTGTAGGAGCCCGGGTGCGGATGGGTCAAGTCGATGTGGCTGAGGCCGCTTCGGCCCCAGGCGTCGGGCGAGGCCTTCGGCCACGCTCTCCGCGCCATGCACGTCGCGGCTCAGTGGTGAACAGCGAGGCTCGGGTCAGAGGCCAGGCCCCGAGTTCGGGCTTGAGTGTAGGCGGCGCGGGTGAGGGCCTGCATTTCGTACTCCAGGTGGGCTCGGTAGGCTTCCGCCTCCTCGGGGGAGATGTCGCTCGGCACCCAGGTGAGGTCCCCGGCCCGCACGACGGCCTGGGCGAAGGGTCGGGGGAGCAGGAACTCGTCCCACTTGCTGGGCAGGACCCAGTAGCGGTCGATGCCCACAACTACAGGCCAGATGGGACAGCCGGTCTTCTGTGCCAGATAGATGATGCCGGGGGCGACCTGGTGGCAGGGGCCGCGTGGTCCGTCCGGGGTCACCGCCAAGTGCGTCGTGGCCTTCCCGGCCAGTTCCAGGAGTTCCTTCATCGCCATGGCTCCCCCGCGGGAACTGGAGCCCCGAACCGCGCCGATGCCGAAGTGCGCGGCCACCCGGGCCACCCGCTCCCCGTCGCGACTTCGGCTGACGAGCACCCGGAGCCGGCGGTTCCGAAGCGCGATCATGGGGACGAGCATGTGCCCGTGCCAGAAAGCACCGAGAACCGGCCCCGGCGGCTCGGCGAGGAGCCGCCGGTCAATGTAGATGCGCAGGGTGAGGAGGTAGGCCTTGATGAAGAGCGCAGCCAGCCAGGCCACCACCTCGAGGGCCAGACTTCGCCAACCCACCACTCAGCCCCCCAACCACTCGCCGCGGAAGACCGTCTCGGCCGGGCCGGTAAGGAAGGCCTCGCGCCCCTCGGGCCAGCGCACCTGGAGCCGACCGCCGAGGACCTCCACCACCACCTTTCGCTTGAGCCATCCGCGCAGCATCCCGGCGGCCGCAGCTGCGACCGCCCCCGTCCCGCAGGCGAGCGTCTCCCCCGCGCCGCGCTCCCAGGTCCGCAGGCGAATGCGTGCCGGGGAAGCCACTTCGACGAACTCCACGTTGGTCCGCCGGGGGAAGAAGGGATGCCGCTCGACCTGGGGGCCCACGTCGCCGACGGGGAACTCCGCCAGCGGCCGCTTCCACCCGAGGTCGCGGAGGAAGATGACGCAGTGGGGGTTGCCCACGGAGAGGCAGTGCACAGCCAGGTCCCAGCCGGCCACCCGAAGCCTCTCCCCCAGACGAGGTCCCTCGCCACGGGCTACGGGTATGGCGGCCCGCTCCAGGACCGGTTTCCCCATCGTCACCTCGAGCCAGGCGGTGCGCCCGCGCGCTCGCAGGAGCCGAAGCAGCCTGACCCCGGCCTTGGTCTCCACCCGGAACTCGCGGGTGCGGACCCGGCCGAGGTCGCAGGCCAGTTTCCCCAGGCAGCGGATGCCGTTGCCACACATCTCGGCCTCGGAGCCGTCGGGGTTGAACATGCGCATGCGGAGGTCAGCCTGCCCCCTTCCCCCCGCCTTCCGCTTCGCCGGAGGAAGAAGGAGGATGAGCCCGTCTGCCCCCACGCCGAAGCGCCGATGGCACATCCGCCTGGCGACGGCGCCGGGGCGGGGAACCGCCTCTTCCCAGGCGTCGATGACGACGTAGTCGTTCCCGGCGCCATGCATCTTGACAAACTTCATCCACGAGGCTCCCGAAGCAGTGCCCGGGGGTCTTTGGCCAGCAACTCCAGGGCGTACTTCACCATTGGCCGGGCGCGGATGGCCCGCACCAGGGCCGGGCCGACGCAGGTACTGACGAGGATGCCGAGCCGGCGAAGTCCAGGCTCAAACCCGGCGAAGTTCCGGGCCGGGCCGTAGAGGTGAATGCCCACCCAGATGGCGCGGGAAGAGGCATCGTAGTCCACCACTGTCGCCCGCACCGGTTGAGGCTGCATGTGGTAGGGGACGCCCGCAACCTCCTCCACGTGGTGGAAGAGCGTCACACACTCCAACCCCACCCCGAGGAGCACCACCCACCCGTCGGCCCGCACCAGCCGACCGTAGGGCGTCTCGGGGCCGCAGGGTGTGGGGGAAAGTTCGTGGTCGGCCAGCATCTCCTCCGCCCGCGGGCCGATGGCGGCCACCGAGTGGGTCGGGTGAAGGCTCCGGCGGGCCTCGGGGCGACGACGGAAGGTCTCGGGGATGAGTCCCGTCCAGGAGGCGGAAGCGCGCACGTCGAAGTAGGGAGGCACGTCCGGGCCCAGTTCGCGGGAGCCGGTGAGCGTGGGCACCATCACCGTCCCCTCCGGGGCGACCGCTCCAAGCAGACCCTCGATGACACCCTCAGCGCCCCCGTCAAAGCTCCCGAAACTGGAGAGGGAACTGTGGACGAGGATGACGCTGGGGCTCGCGATGCCCAGGGAAGTGAGCCCCCGGGCGAGGTCCAGGCTGGTGACCGCAGGGCCGGAGCGGCGAGGCCGAGAAGTCTTCACCTCAGGAAAAAAGGCTTTCCTCCCAAGAACTCGCTGATGGCCTTCAGCACGGGCACATGGAGCACGCCTCCAGTGATATAGATCAGCACCCAGAGGATGAGGAGAATCAGCACCCCGATGCCCATCCGGATGAGCGTCGTGACCAGTGGGGTCCGGGCGTGTTCGGCGACGTAGGCGCGGTGGAAGGTCCGGTACCGGCTGAGGCACTTCCGGCTGCAGAAGGTGTCGCCCTCGTCCAGGAGGACGCAGTCGTTACAGAGCGCCTTGTGGCACTGGACGCAGCTGCGCTCCGCCGGCCGTTCCGGGTGGTTGACGCAGAAGCCTGCCCGCCCCATCGCCTCATCCTCCTACCAGAAGCCCGGGAGGTCCCACACCCCTTCCGGCCTATTCTACGCGGAAGGTCCGTGCCGTCAAGGACGGAACGGGTGGTGAGGGCGCTCTCTCACGCAGGCCTGGGAGGCCTTCAGGCGGCGAACTCACCCCGGCGGTCGGCGAGGAGCTTCTTCAGGCGCAGGAGGACGCTCGCGTGCATCTGACTGATGCGCGACTCCGACAGCCCCAGGACCCGGCCGATCTCCTTCATGGTCATCTCCTCGTAGTAGTAGAGGATGATGACCAGGCGCTCCTTCTCGTTCATGCCTTTACTGACGAGCTGACGCAGGTCCTCGTGGGTGAGCCTCTCGTCGGGCGCGACGGCCCGACGGTCCTGGATGAGGTCCGACTCTTCCACGACAGTGTTGGAGTCGTCATCCTCCCAGGTTCGGCTCAGGGAAACGGTGCTGAAGGCGGGAGTGGAACTGGCCAGCTCCCGGTACTTGGCCACCGGGAGGTCCATGACCCGGGCCATCTCGTCGTCGGTGGGCTTGCGGCCGAGTTCACTCATGAGGCGCTTACGCAGCTCGCGCATGCGGTTGTAGCGGGTGCGGACCAGCCGGGGCACCCAGTCCCAGGACCGCAGTTCGTCCAGGATGGCGCCCCGGATGCGGGGCAGGCAGTAGGTCTCGAACTTGACCTGGCGGTCCACGTCGAAGGCTTCGATGGCCTCCACCAGACCGAAGACCCCGGCGCTGAACAGGTCGTCGAACTGAACCTCACTGGGGAGTTTGGCATGCAGCCGCTCGGCGGTGCTCTGCACGAGCGGCAGGTAAGCCTGGACGAGACGGTTTCTCAGGTCCAGGTCACGGTTCTCACGAAAGCGAGTCCAGGTACCGCGCAACCCCTCGTCGTACTCCGCCATGGCCCCTCTCCTTGCGCCCTCACGCACACGAGCCTGTCCCCCAACTCCTTCCGGGGTCTCCGGCCTCCGCTCCGACCGCCCTCCGGTCGGGAGGCGCCAGCCCCACTGCAAACAGGATGCCACGTCCTCGGGAGACCCCAGGCACAACCGCGACGAGAGAGGGCGTCCTCCCTTTGCCTTCGTCGGAATCTCCACCTCAAGATCCTTTTCGGCCGGTCGGGGAGCACGCCTCTCGGCCGAGGAGGCCTGCGGCAAAAGCGGAAAAATGTGCATCGCCGGCGAGCATCTTTTTCCTACGCGAGCCGCCACTGCTTGATCTTGTTCTGGAGCGTCCGCACCGAGATGCCGAGCGCCTCGGCCGCCCGGCGACGGTGTCCTTCGAAATGGGTGAGGGCCTGGCGGACGGCCTCCTTCTCCAGTTCGGCGAGCGGCACCACCGGGTCGACGTCCCTGCCTGCCTTCTCCGCGCGCCCCAGTGGCGACTCCTTGAGCCAGCGACGGACTTCGGCGAGGTCGATGGCTTCCAGGTGGCCGAGGACGGGGAGCCGGGCGGCGAGGTTCTCCAGCTCCCGCACGTTGCCGGGCCAAGCATGGGCCAAGAGGAGGTCCGTCAGTTCGGGGGTGAGCGCGACCGGGGGATGCCCATTGACGACGGCCTGTTCCTTGAGGAAGTGCTCGGCCAGCGGCAGGATGTCCTCCTGCCGGTCGCGCAGCCGCGGGACGGTCAGGGGGACGACGTTCAGGCGGAAGAACAGGTCCCGACGGAACCGCTCTTCCTCCACGGCCCGGGGCAGGTCCTGGTTGGTGGTGGCGATGACGCGGACATTGGCCCGCAGGGAGACACTGCTCCCCACCCGCTCAAACTCCTTCTCCTGGAGCACGCGCAGCAACTTGGACTGGAGGTGCCAGTCCAGTTCGGCCACCTCATCGAGGAGGATGCTCCCGCCCTCGGCCAGTTCGAAGCGCCCCAGCCGGGTGCGCTCGGCCCCGGTGAAGGCCCCCCGTTCGTGGCCAAACATCTCACTTTCCAGGAGCCCCGCCGAGAGTGCGGCGCAGTTCACTCGCAGGAACGGCCTCGCCCGCCTCTGGCTGAGGTAGTGGATGGCGTTGGCGATGAGTTCCTTGCCCGTCCCCGAGTCCCCGGCGATGAGCACCGTCGCCCCCGACTGGGCCACCCGCACGACGTGGGGGTACATCTCCCGCAAGGAGGGGCACAACTTGATGTGCTCCCGGATGGATTCCAGTTGGTCGGTCAGGTCCCGGGGGGACGAGGAGGGCTCCTTGCCGGCCCGGCGCCCCAGGGCCTGCTCCACCGCTCCCGCGAGCACCCGTGGCGACGTCGGCCAAGTGAGGTAGTCGAAGGCGCCCCCCTGCATGCACTGGACGGCTTTGCGGACCGAGCCGTAGGCGGTGATGACGATGACGGGCACCCGGGCCTCCTGCTCGCGGAGTTTCTGCAGGAAGGCGAGCCCGTCCATCCCGGGCATGCGGTAGTCGGTGACCACGGCCTGGTAGCGGCCGTCGCGAAACTTGGCCAGCCCCTCCCGAGGCGAGCGGGCCGTATCCACCTCCAGGCCAGCCAGGACCAAGCTCTGGGCGACGGCTTCACGGGTGCAGTCAAGGTCGTCAACCACGAGCACCCTGGCCATAACCTTCCCCGGACGCTCCGCGTCTCTCGGCCCGCTGGCGCCCCGCGCCGGCCGCCTGGCGGCGGCACCGGCGTTCGGCGGTGTCAGCGCCCTTTTCCCCAGCCTGTGCCCCGACTCAGCGGACCGGCACCTGTATCGAGACCACCGCCCCGCTCCCCCTCCCGTTGGCCACCTCGACCGTCCCACCGTGCGCCCGGACGATGCGCTGGGCCACCGCCAACCCCAGCCCCAGCCCCCCCGGCTTCTCCGTGAAGAACGGCTCGAACAGGTGCGCGAGGGCCGAGGCGGAGAAGCCCGGGCCGTCGTCTTCGATACGGACCTCCTGGAGGTCGGCCCCTTCCGGCGCCCGCCCGAGGGCCACGGTGAGCCCACCCCCAGCCGGCAACACCTCGACCGCATTGAGGAGGACGTTGAGGAAGACGCCGGTGAGGAGCCGGGGGTCACCGGCTACCGGCTCCAGTTCCCCGGCGTAGAGCCTGGTCACCGCCACCGACTTCTCTTCCAGGTAGGCCTCGGCCAGCTGGAGGGCTTCCTCGAGGAGGTCCAGGAGGTAACAGGGCTGTCGGCTCACGGCCTCCTCGGCGGCGAAGAAGAACAAGTCCTCCAGGCTGGCGGAAAGGCGCACGGCCAGCATGAGTATCTTGCGGGTGAGTTGCCGGCGGGCTCCCGGGTCATCCCCTTTTTCCTCCAGCAGGCGGCTGTAGAGTTCGAGGGCCCCCAGTGGCCCCCGGACCTGATGGGCCACCTCGAGGAGGGCCTGACCCAACTGGGCCAAACGTTCCGGCGAGCGGCCGGCGCCCGGGCCGGGCCCAAGGCCGGCCGATATCGCCCGCTCCGCTAACCCTTTCCTCTGCGTCCGCAGCGCGGACGACCGACTGCGCGCCAACGTCTTGGACACGGTCCTCCCTCCTCGCCCCCGGCCGGTGCTGGGTGTCCGCTCACCGGCCCGGCCCCTCGCTTTCGAAGAGTTGACGGATCTCCAACAGGGTCATTCGTCCCTTGAGTTCTTCCAGGCGTCGAAGTCGGGCAAAGACTTCCTCGTCGTAGAGACGGTGACCCGACTCGGTGCGTTCCCGCTCGGTAATCAGGCCCATGACGGTGTAGTTGTGCAGCGTCTGGCGGCTGAGGCCCGTGTAGCGCATCACCTCGCCGATCTTGAAGCGCTTGGGCGGGACGGGAAGCGCGCGCGGCGAAGTTCGGCGTTGCTCCCCCAGGCCTGTGGGCATTCCCGGTTTCTCCCTTTTTCTCTCCTCGGCCGTACGGAGGCAGAGGGTAGTTTACATTTTGTCCTTTACATTCTACCAGGGCCACCACCCTGTCAAGCCTCGTTTTGTCAAAAAAGTGAAATTCTCTTGCCTCGGCCCCGACTTCGGACGACCATATGTGCAGGGTTTGCTTGGGCTTCTTTGCGAGGCCGACGGCAAGTGGTGTTCGCCGCGGGTGTTGGCAGGATGGTGCGCTGCTATCGTGACAGAAGACCCTCAGCAGTTACGCATTGCCGGAGATTGGGTGGCCCTGGTCAACATTGACGGCCCGTTCCTCCAGAACTGTGCCCGGGCCGCTGCCTCGGCCGGCTGTGCGACAGAACTCCTCAGTCCAGGGGAACTCCTGGAGCAGCTCCAGTCGCGCCAACCTCCCCTCGCCGTCGTGGTCCAGGGCGGGAAGGACCCCAAAGCCCTTGAACCTGCCCTCCCCCACCTCGGGGTTGTCTGCCGAGTCCTGCTGCTCGACGGGCCGGAGACGGCGGCAGCGGAGGAAGTCCTCGCCGCAGGCGGACACGTGGACGTGGAGGTCATCCCCTCCGACCTGAGCGAGCTGGCGCTGGCGGCGAAGTTCGGCCGGGCTTTGGTCGTGGTCCGGGAACTCCGTCGCGCCCAGTTCGACCACCAGAGCGCGGAAGACCTGGAACGCAATGTCCTCCAGCTGCGCGACAAGACCATCCGGCTCTATGGACAGCAGGAGCGGATGAACGCCGTCACCCGCCTCAGCCATCAGATCAACGCCCTGGACCTGGACCGCATCCTGGACATCTGCATCAAGGAGGTGCCCAAGGTCGTAGGGGCGAAGCTCGCCTCGGTCTACCTCTATGACTACGAGCGGGGTGAACTCGTCCTCAAGCGGCACAACCACACCCGCCGCATCAACGAACGCATCCGCCTGCAGGACAACCCCTTCTCGCCCATGGCCCACGCCTTGAGCCTGAACCAGGTCATCCTCATCAGCAACGCCGAGACCGCCGAGAAGCCGCCGAACCAGATAGAGATGGAGCGGCCCTTCCAGTCCAAGTATGGCTCCAGCGCCTCCATGGTCGTCCCCCTGAAGAGCGGGGACCGCATCATCGGCATGCTCAACCTGACCGAGAAGGTGGGTGGCGGCCAGTTCGACCACGCCGAGGACGTCCCGCCGCTGGAGCAGTTGAGCGCCATCATCGGCGCCGCGATCCGCAACTGCCAACTCTTCCAGGAGGTGCAGCGCCAGGCCCGCAGCGACGGCATGACGGGCTTCCTCAACCACAATACCTTCTACGAGGAACTCGACCGGGAAATCCGACGGTATAAGCGCTACGGTGACAGCCTGTCGCTCATCATCATGGACGTGGACGACTTCAAGAGTTTCAACGACACCTACGGGCACCAGGCCGGTGACTTCATCCTGCGGGAGACGGCGAAACTCATCCGGGAGAACATCCGCGACGTGGACATCCCCGCCCGCTACGGCGGCGACGAGTTTTCCATCATCCTCCCCCGGGTCGACCTCGACGGAGCCCTTCTGGCGGCGTCCCGTATCCGCAAGAAGTTGAGCGAGCACCCCTTCGACTACCAGGGGGTCAACTTCTACATCACCCTCAGTTCGGGCATCGGCGAGCACAAGGCCAACGAAGCGAGCGCCGAGTTCGTCCGCAAGGTGGACCAGGCCCTCTACCGCGCCAAGGCCAAAGGCAAGAACCGGGTCGAAGTCGCCGAGTGAGGCCCCCGGCCGAGAGCGTGGAACCTTTCCTGTCTTGGCTCCGCAGCTGTGACTGTAGGGACAGGCCGGAAGTCACTGTCTGCGGGCGTCGGCTTTCGACCCCCTGACCCCCTGACCCGCGAGGCGCCCTAAAGACCGATGGTCGAGCGCGCGACGCAGTATCGCTCGCAGACCTCTTCGTTCCAGGTGACCCCCAGGCCCGGGCCGTTTGTTCCATCATAGCGAGCATGGCGGCCAGGCCGAGGTTGCCGGTGTCAGGCTGAAAGACGCCAAAACACCCCGCCGAGAGCAGCCGACTGGTGAGCGCGTAGTCCACGAACCCCTCCCCGCCAGCGACGGCGACCGAGGTGCTCTGGCGAAGTGCGCGGTACTGCTCGATGGCCCAGTCGTCCACCCGGTCGCAGAACCACCCGCTTGGCCCACCGTCGGGCCCTACGCAGCACCGCTCCTACGCGGAGGTTCCCTTGCGCCGAATCCGCCGGACGTAGTAGATGCGCTTGCCCTGGGATTCGTAGTAGGTCCGGACGATGAGCTCGCCGAGAAGGCCGGTCACGAGCAGGAGGAGCGACGCCGTCAACAGGAAGATGCCAATAAGCAGGAGCGGCCCGCGCGACTGCATCAGGTGAAACCGCTCCCACCCCTTCGCCAGTTTCTCGAAGAAGAGCCCCAGTTCGATGCCCGCGCCCAGGAGGAACATGATGAGGGCCGGGACACCGACAAAGTGAAGCGGCCGCGTGAGGTAGCGAATGAGGAACCTGACGGTGACGAGGTCCATCAGCACCCGGAAGGTGCGGCCGAGGCCGTACTTGGACTTGCCCCGGGCGCGGACGACGTTCCGAACGGGGACCTCGCAGATCCGTGCACCGACCGCTGAGGCGAGTGCGGGAATGAAGCGGTGGAGTTCCCCATAGAGATGGATGTGCTGGAGCAGGTCCCGCCGGTAGGCCTTGAAGGTGGTGCCAAAGTCGTGAATCGGCACCCCGCTGAGCCACCGCATCAGGCGGTTGGCCACCGCCGAGGGAAGACGGCGAAGCCAGAAATTATCCACCCGGTCCTTGCGCCAGCCACTGACCAGGTCGTACCCGTCATCCAGAGGCGCCAGCAGCGCGGGAATGTCCTCCGGGGCGTGCTGCAGGTCTCCGTCCAGGGCAACGATGACGTCTCCCAAGGCGTGGTCGAAACCGGCTGCCAGGGCAGCGGTCTGCCCGAAGTTGCGGCGCAACTCTATGACCGTCACCCGTTCGTCGCTCCCGGCCAAGCGCTCCAGCACCACCCTGGTCTGGTCCAGCGACCCGTCGTCGACGAAGACCATCTCGTACGGCTTCCCCAGGCCGTCGAGCACGGCGACCAGCCGACGGTACAGTTCCTCGACGTTCTGCGCCTCATTGTAGAAGGGCACCACGACCGAGTAGCTCAGCGTCGGCCGCTCCGCCTGGCTCTGACCTTGTTCAACCATCGCCCAAGTCCTCGTAGGTAGCCCAAGTCCAGTTGTGTACCTCGGCCGCCACGCGCACCTCCGGGTCGCAGAGGGCCTCCAGTTCCCGCGGCCGGCTCACCCGCAGGCGGGTGGGAGGTTCGCGCCCGTCTGCGGCGAGACCCGGATGGACCATGACCTCCCCCGTCCCCTCGGGGGCAAAGCCGAGGAGATGCTGGAGCAGCGGGGCGGAGATGCCTCCCGTGGCTTCCACGCCGAAGAACCAGTCCGTCGTCACCAACCCGGCCTCGCGGACGGCCCGCTGGGCCTGGTGGCCCCATCGACGGGCGACCCGCCCCAACACCGACTGGCACATGCGGTGGCCCGTACCCCACTCCTCGGGAAGAAACCGGCCGAGGTGAGGCAGGCGCACCTCGGCCGTCGTCCGCACCGCCCGGATATGGTTACGACGGGCAGCCGTAATCACGATGGGTAGCAGCGACGCACAGAGATGAACGTGCTTGTGACTGTCAAGGTGGGAGGGGCGAAGGTCGTGGCCCCAGGCCCAGGCAAGTTGGGCCTCCACCTCCCTTTCGACAGCCCGCCGGACAGGCTGCGACAGCGGCGCTCGCCAGAAAAGGCTGAGCAGCGACCGGTGAAAACCGCCCGCCCGGCCGAGCAGCGGGGCTACTTCGCCCGGAGGCGCGAGTGGCCGGCCTTCCGTGAGGTTCAAATGGAGACCAATGGCTAACCGCGGTGCCTCACGGCGGGCGCGGTCCAAGGCCTCCTCCGCGCCGGGAAGGTTGGCCATCAGGGTGGTGCTGGTGACGACGCCGTCGCGGTGGGAGCGGAGGATTCCACGGGTGACGGCCGCGGACCAGGCAAAGTCATCGGCATTGACAATGAGCTGCTTCACGGGAAGTTCAGCCCTTCTTCCACCACGGCGCGGGAGAGCGTGCCTTTTTCGCCGAAGGTCACCGGCCTCAGGTCGAGCCCTGCGGCCGGGCGCCGCCGCCGACGGCGCTCACCGCCCGGACGTAGCGGAGGCGGAGGTCATGGAGCACGTTGGCGAAGAAGTTCTCTTCCTGCGGCGTAAGGTTCCCTTTGGTCTTCTCCTGGAGGAGTTCCAGGAGGTCAATGGTCTGCTGGGCCTGGACCAGGTCCACCTCGCGCCGACGGGTCAGCGGGTTCTCCATTTCCCCCAGGCTCATCAGCGCCTGGGTGGCCAGACCGGACAGGAACTGGGCGAAGGACGGCTTGGGAGGTGCGCCCGGCTCTCCCGCCGGCCCCCGACCCGTGGCCGCCCGGCGAGCCTGGCCCCTCTCCTGAGCGGCGAGCCGCCGGCGCTCGTCCTCCACCTGCTTCTTCCACTCCGCATCGACCTTCTTCCCGGACTCTCTCTTTTCTTCTTGCTGGCTCATGCGATGCACCTCACTTCTTGGCCGGAGCCCTCCAGGCCTGCCGGACTACGCGTCATCTGCAGCTTCTTCCCTTCGCTCCTGGCTACTCGCCGACGCCCGCCGGCGGCGCCTGGCCCTTGCGCCCAGCCCGCCGCGCGAGCGCCGCGGCAATGAACGCCGCGAAAAGCGGATGGGCGCTGAGCGGGGTCGACTGGAACTCCGGGTGGAACTGCACGGCGAGGAACCAGGGGTGGTCCGCCAGTTCCACGATCTCCACCAGGTCACCTTCGGGGCAGACGCCACTGACGACCATGCCGTGACGGGCAAAGAGTTCCCGGTAGCGGTTGTTGAACTCGTAGCGGTGGCGGTGGCGTTCCCGGACCTCCTCCCGACGGTAGGCCTCGGCCGCCCGGGTCCCCTTCGCGAGCACACAGGGGTACTGGCCCAGACGCATGGTGCCACCCTTTCGGCGGACGCGCCGCTGCGTGCCCATGAGGGCGATGACCGGGTGGCGGGTGTGGGGACTGAACTCGGAGGAGTTGGCTCCGCGCAGTCCGCAGACGTTCCGGGCGAACTCGATGACGGCGCACTGCATCCCCAGGCAGAGGCCGAAGTAGGGCGTCCCACTGGTGCGGGCATAGGTGATGGCCGCCACCTTCCCCTCCGTGCCCCGGATGCCGAAGCCCCCGGGTACGAGGATGCCATCCATGTCCCGGAGCAGGGCCTCGGCCCCCACGCGTTCCACGTCTTCCGACTCCACCCGGTGCACCCGCACCCGGCAGCGGTTGGCGATGCCGCCATGGGTCAGGGCCTCGTACACCGACTCGTAGGCCGACTGCAGGCGGATGTATTTGCCGACCACGGCGACGTCCACCTCCTGGGTGGGGTGGCGAAGTACTTCCAGCATCTTCTTCCAGGGCCCCAGGTCGCGCCGTCGGCCCCGCAGCCTCAGGTGCTTCATGATCAGGGCTTCCAGGCCCTGTTCCTCCAGGATGACCGGGAGTTCGTAGATGCTCCGGTCGAGGAGGTCCTGCTCCTCGATGACGCACTCGGTGGCCACGTTGCAGAACAGGGCGATCTTACGGCGCTGCTCCTCGGCGAGGGGCTTTTCCGTTCGGCAGATGAGGACGTCGGGGATGATGCCGATCTCCCGCAGCCGAC
>Ga0315282_10010719_pt1 | contig 14316 bp, 9 predicted proteins | sample YL17G07_20_MG_FD_203693 | JGI IMG/M metagenome (GOLD analysis project Ga0315282, IMG submission 203693) | Sediment microbial communities from Yellowstone Lake, YNP, Wyoming, USA - YL17G07_20 | ecosystem: Environmental > Aquatic > Freshwater > Lake > Sediment | place: USA: Wyoming | collected...
CTTTTCCCTCGCGCCCGCCAGGGCCGGAGAAAGCGATGCATGTAGATGTTGGCGAGCAACGGGCTGATGACGCCACCCTGCGGCCTCCCCCGCGTGCTGCGTCAGCCACCCGTCATGCGCCGCCCGCTCCGCTCATCCCGCTCCTCGACGGGCGTCTTCAGCCACATCTTCAGGAGGTGGAGCACGTGCGGGTCCACCACACGGCGGGCCACGCTCTGCAACAGCTCCTGATGCGGGATGGTGTCGGAATATTTCGACAGGTCGGCGTCGACCACGTCCGTGTGCCCGTCGCACAGCGCCCTGTGGACGGCCCGGACAGCGTCTTGGGCGCTCCGCTTCGGTCGATAGCCATACGCGCTGTCGTTGAAGTCTGCTTCGAAGATCGGCTCCAATACCAGCTTGACGGCGGTCTGCACCACCCGGTCCCGAATCGTCGAAATACCGAGCGGGCGCTGGCCACCGCAAGGTTTGTCGGTTCCTCAGCAGAATCTATGGGTGACGATAGGCTCCGGTAGATCGCCGAGCGTATGGTGCAGGGCGATTTCCAGACATGTGTAGCTCCGAAATCCGTACGCCTTTCTGGTGGTCAGTTTCGCTTTGTTGTTCAGACCTCCGACGGCGCCGGCCGAGATCTGGCCGCGTGCGCGGAACCAGTTCATCAAGAGAGGTCGATGGGCACGGAGCATCCGAGCGACCTTCTTCATGGGGTCGATGCGCGAGCGCATCACCGCGGTGCAGCAACGATCGAGGAACCTCCCCGCCCAGGGCACGGAGCGATACTGCCAGAACGGCTCGAAGTCCTCGCGGAGCAGCATGGCGCGGACCGCTTTCAGGTTGTGGCGGACGAGATCGCGCAGGCGACTCCGGTCCTCCGCCGTCCGATTCTCGCGCCGCCGCAGCAGCACCCACCGCGCCTTGGTGAGCAGGGCTGGCCGTCCATGCTGTCTCAACTCGCGCACTTCCGACCGCCGGACCGGATCGATCGCCTTGCCCATCTGCTGGGCGATGTGGAACCGGTCGAGGATATGCAACGCGTGCCCGGCCTTCTTGGCGACGACGGTGACGTACGCCTTCCACATGTCGCTGCACACGAACCGCAGCGCCTGGGTTCGCGCGTTGCCGAACCAGCGGAAGAACCCGAGGAGCGTCTTCTTCGTCCGGTCCTGCCCAATCCACAGCAGCCGCTTCCGAGCGGCGTCGATCTGATGGACGACGGTCACGTAGCGGTGTCCGTGCTGCCACTGCAGCTCGTCGATCCCGATCGCCTCGATCCCGGCCAAATCCAGGTGGGCGCGGCCCCAGTTGACCGCCATGGCGACCGAGCGGTACACGGTGTCCCAGCTGGTGTGGAACATAGTCGCGACCTCGCGCCAACTCACCCGCTTCGCCCAGCGGGCCAAGAACCGCGCGTCGGTCGTCGTGAGCTGGTGCGTGCCGTCGGCTCATGGCACGCGCTCGACATGCACGCCCCCGCACGGGGCGCAGTCGACGCGCCGCATCATGTACCAGAGCGGCACGAACTCGAACCGCCTCGGCTCCAGTCGGTCGTACTGCGGCCCGCGACGTCCGCAGCCGGAGCAGCGTGGACCGTTGCGCCGATGCGGGTAGATGTCCACCTCGAGTGCGAGTCCCCCCGACCTCTCTTGGAACCGCGCCGAGCCGTAGACGAATCCCCGATACTTCTGAACGCGATTCAGGAGAGTCTTGATCTGCATCCCGCCGCTGCCCTCCGAGACCTGGTCTGTGTCGTCACCGCCATTGTCTCAGAGTCGACGACGGGATGCGTCGGTGGACCGTCCGGGCCTGTGGAAGCTGTCGGACCTGTGGACGCCAAGAACGCGCCCACAAGGTCCTTGCAAACCCACAGAACGGGTTGCCACAGCTACCACAGGCCTTTCTCATCTCTTTCTCTCGTTCCTCAAGAACGAAATCAGAACCCCTCACTCCGCGGTCACTTTTCGATCCACAGATTCTGCGGAGGAGGCAGATCTGTCAACGAGCAGTTCGGCACGACTGCAGGTAATGTGGTTCTTTCGCACGTAGCCCGGACGACAAGGGGAACATAGCGGGTCGGCGACATGATCTTCCGATACGGCAGCGACGAGTTCGTCGTGGTGCTCGCGGAGGCCAACCGGGCCACCGCCGACGCGATCGCAGCCCGCGTGACGGCGACGCCGTCGACTCCATACATCCTCGCCTCCGGTCCGGCCGTTGGCGTGGGTGTTCGGGTCGCCTCAGCCGCAGCCCCGGATGACGGCAGTTCGTTGTCGCCAGAACCCTTCAGCGTCAGGCGCCGTTGAGCAGCTGTCGGCCTTCTCCGTCCACTGCACCTCACGTGCACTAGAAACGGTCTCGGTCGACTGGAAACCGTACTCGGCCAGTCACCTTTCCGGCCGGACGAATCAGCTTCGCATCGAAAGGCGACGTTATGACCACCGGAATCGAGCAGGTCGAAGAGCTCATTCGAAAGGGTTTGTTCTCAGACGCTTTGCGGCAGCTACGCCAACTCGGTACCGCGTCGGCGGCGGTCGATCTTCACCGGGTCGTTCTCGCTGAGCTCCTCCAACTGACCGGGCAGCGAAGTGAGGCCCGCCAGAATGCAACGCTTCTGTTGCGGTCAGGGAACCTCCCTCCGCAGCTTCGGGCCCGGTGTCATCTTACGGTGGCTACTTGTGATCGGCATAGCGGGAGGCTGGGCGATGCCATACTGGGTTTCCAAAAGGCGCTGTCCCTCGCTGAGGAAGCTGGAGACGAACGCCAAGCCTCCTGGGCACTGCTGAGGCTCATGCTGACCGTGGCGGAACATCCGGGGCCCAACAGCGCAATAGCACTGCTGTCTGAAGTCCGGAAGAAGGTCACGCAAGCGGCCGATCGCCAAATCGTGGCCGCCCTGCATCTTTTTCTCGCTGAAATTGAAACGAAGAGAGGTGCCTTTTCCGCGGTACAACGACATATCAACACGGGTAAAAGGCTGCTCGAGTCACAGCCGAACTTGTGGCTTGAGGGCGTCGCAGCGACGTCGCAGTCCTGCTTGTGCTTCCTGGAGTCGGATATCGAGAAGGCGGACACAGAGGCAAGGAGAGGTCTTGAGCTAGCCATTCTCTCTGGGCATGCGATAACTCGCCTCGCCTCAACGATCAATCTCTCTCACATTCACCTCGCTCGTGGTGACACAGGCCGGGCGCAGCACCGCCTGTCAGAGGCTTTGTCGATGTGCGGCCAAGGTGGAGGAGCTGAAATCGCCGTCCTGGACGGGCTCGCGCAAGTGAAGCTTGCGGAAGGGGACCTTGAAGGAGCAGAACGGACTTGGAGCAGGATCGTGGCACGCGGCGTCACCCCAGGAGAAACGCTGAGCTACTATCAAGTCTGTGCATTGCTCACACGCGCAAAAGTGCTCCTGACCGGAGGTCGACACGAACAAGCGAGTTCGTTCCTGTCACAAGCTCTCGAGGCGGCGTGCCGGACGGCGGATCCCAGCGTCGTGAACCCCCTTCGTCTAGCCAAAGCGGAAGCCCTGGCGATGCAGGGGAAGTTGTCAGACGCCGCCGACCTGATCTACCAGGCGGCTGAGGCGACCGACCCGGCGTCGGTGGACATCATCGCCGAGGTCCAGCGCGTCGCCGGAAAGGTGCTCGCCCGTGCGGGCAAGGCGGGCGCCGCGGCCGTCTGCTTCGAGCGGAGCGCCAGGATCCTCGGCGCGGTCGGCAACATCTGCGCACGTGATGCCGCGCTGCGGGACTTCGACGCTGCGGTCGCCGACCGGAAGCGAATCACGACCGAACGCGCAGCCGCGGCCCCGGGCGTCCTGCACCGTGCGGCCGCCGTACTCGACCTCGCCTCGCACCCCGAACTCGCGGGACGAGAGATGCTGGAACTGCTCCGCGAGACCGGCTGCGTGCGGCGTGCGCGCCTCGTCGCCGGGGGACGCAAGAGCGATGTGCTCGCTGACATGGCTTCGCCTGCCCAAGCGCCGGACGAGCAGCGCGCCGACGAGGTCCGAATGGCATTGGGCATCCGCAGGGAGCGCAGCATCGAGCTGATTGCCGAGCCGAAGAGAGACCTCGAGTCCCGGCTGTCGCTGCTCGCCGCGCGGGGCCTGCTGAAGGCCGCGCTCAGCCTCGAAGAGCATCGGCGGAATGAGCGCGAGCAGGCGGCCTTGTGGCCGAGCGAGACGACCAGCGAGACGCCGGAGGGCGTGTTCGCCAGCCAGCAAATGGCAGAGCTGCTTTCAACCTCCCGCAAGATCGCCGCCACCAACCTGACCGTCCTCATCACCGGCGAGACGGGCAGCGGCAAAGAGGTGCTGGCCCGGGCGATCCACCGCGCGTCGTCGCGCGGGAGTCACGCGTTCCTTCCGTTCAACTGCACCTCGGTGCCGCGCGACATGCTCGACGCGCAGTTGTTCGGGTATCGGCGGGGCGCCTTCACCGACGCCCATACCGACTTTCCCGGCGTCATCCGCTCGGCCGCCGGCGGCACGCTCTTCCTCGACGAAATCGCCGAGCTCGGCCACGACGTGCAGCCGAAGCTGCTCCGCTTCCTCGAGACCGGCGAGATTCATCCGCTCGGCGAAGCCCGCCCGATCCACGTGGATATCCGCGTCATCGCGGCCACCAACGCGAAGCTGGAGCACCTGGTGTCGGCCGGCACGTTCCGCGAGGACCTCTTCTATCGCCTCAACGTGATCCGCTTCCAGGTGCCCCCGCTGCGCGAGCGGCGCGAGGAGATCCCGCTGCTGGTCGATCGCTTCCTCCGCCAGTTCAGCGAGGAGTTCCACAAAACCGGCTTGCGCGTCGCCGAGGAGACGATCGAGTTTCTGCTGCTGTACTCGTGGCCGGGCAACGTCCGGCAGCTCGCCAACGAGATCCGGCGGATGACGGCGCTCGCCGAGAACGGCGCCGTGCTGACGCCCGAGCACCTCTCGAACGATCTCGCCGCCTCGCGCCGCACGGTGCCCAGCGCCGACCGCTCCACACCGCCCAGCGAGGTCGTCGTCCGCCTCGATCAGCCGCTCGGCGCCGCCGTCGAGCACGTCGAGCGCGCCCTGGTTCGCTTCGCCCTCGACGCCTCCGGCGGCCGGCTCGACCCGGCCGCCAAAGCGCTCGGCATCTCGCGCAAGGGCCTGTACCTGAAGCGCCAGCGCCTCGGCCTCGATCCGCCCGCCGCGCGGCTAGCAGCCGTGTAGCGTTTCGCGACTCCAGACCGCCCTGCCCGTGTGGCCGCCTCGCCACACGCCTGCTGACGCGCACCCGACACACTCGCGGCCCCTGGCGCGGTTTCGATTCGGCTGCGCACATGACTGCCGCTGGTCGTCTTCTTGCTCTTATCTTTCACCCCGCTGTTCGCCGTGACCGCTTTCGAGGCAGGCTGATCACCTCGGACGCCCCCTGGTGACGCGTTTCGAGTCACGGGCCCTGTCGCGGAAAAGGAGCCGACCATGAGGACCTCGACCGCCGAACGGCCGCACCCGGTCACCCGCGCGCCGCTCGCCTCCGTCCGCCCCGGCAGGAACGACTGGCACGTCGCGCACGTGCCGCTCGTCGAGCTCAGCGACCTGCACTGGGACGAGGGCTGCGTCTCGGAGGGCCGCCAACCCGAGCCGACCCTCTACGCCTATACCACCTGCGACGCCATCGTCTCGGGCGAGCTGCCCCACGCGGCCGCCGGCCACGCGCACCCGCACGCCGTCCGCGTCTGCATCCTTCGCGAGGACAACGACCGCGCGATCTTCGACCGGCTCCTGCTCGAGGCCGGCCAGCCAAGGGCCAGGCTCTCGGAAGTCACGAGTCACGCGTAACGGGGAACGCGTCACGAGTAGCGCGTCACGAGTAGCGCGTCACGAGTCACGCGGCCTCACGTCCCCCGGCAAAACGAAACGGGCGGACCGGAACGATCCGATCCGCCCGTGGTGTCGGTCGATAGTCGATAGTCGACAGTCGAGCACCGGCACCTTGCACCTGGCCCCGCCCGGCGCCGGGGGCCCGCTACCTCGCCAGGTAGAACGACGGCAGCGGCAGGTCCCGCATCGTGTGCAGCCCGGGCGCGGCCCGAATCACCTTCGGGACCGAGTTGACCGCAATCGACGCCGTCGCGATGTCCCCGTGCACGCCGCCCGCGATCTTCTGGCAGATGCGCGGCGACCCCTCGATCACGACCGAGTCGTAGGTCTCGGGCGACCCGAGGTAGGCTTCCATGTGCAGCTTGATCACCGCCTCGCCCTTCCGGTACCCCACGCCGTCCTGGACGATGCCGGACACGTACCCGGGATCGACCGCCAGGAACTCGCTCGACACGGTCTCGTCGGCGATCTTCGGCTGGATCTCGTCGGTGATCCGGTCGAGCGTCCAGCCCATCGCGCCGGCGATCATCGCGATCGACTCCCTCAGCCCCACGTGCCGCACCGTCCCCGCGTCCACCTTCGCCTTGAACTGCTCGCGCGTCAGCCCCGCGCCGATCTTCTGCTGGAACGGCAGCCGGCGGATGCGCGCGTCCTGGACCCGGTTCACCGTAATCGAGTCCACGCGCTCGCACACGGCGGTCAGCATGATCGGCAGCGCGTCCATCGTGAACCCGGGGTTCACGCCCGTGCCGACCACCGCCACTTTCGCCTTTTTCGCCATCTCGTCGATCTTCTTCGCCAGGCGCTTGTTCGAGTGGTACGGGTACGACAGCTCCTCGGTGGTCGACACCACCGGCACCTTCGCCTTGAAGATCGTCTCGAGCTGCGGGACGACGGCCTTGAGCGGCGACAGCGTGCAGTGCAGCACGACGTCCGGTTTCGCCGCCCTAAGCGTCGCCGCCGCATCGGCCGACACCTTGACGCCCACGCGCCGGCCGAGCCCGACGACGTCGCCGATATCACGCCCGGCCTTCGCCGGATCGATGTCCACCGCGCCGACAATCTTGAATCCCGCGCGGGTCGCCACCTGCCGGGCGACCGCGCTTCCAATGGGGCCGAGACCGAAGTGTAGAACCCTGATTGGCATGGTGCAGCTCCTGTCGAGAGAAAGAGGCCACCCGGGGCCGGATGAATCGCGCGGATTATATCCTCTCGGACAGGGCTGGGAACAGGGCACGGAGCACAAGGGCCGGAACGACCACTAGACCCACCACAAGATCGCATGAATCCTGCCCGCCGTTATGTCAGATGGTGACCACCGGTCTCCCCGTCCCTAACCTCAGGGTTGCGTCTTGTCGGACGCCGAGCGAATGCCCGCCCGATCAACGACTTGCCGCTTCGCCCTCGCTTTCTTGGTGCGCTCCTGAGGCGACACGAGCGGACACGAGGACAGCGAAACCTCCCGAGCCGTCCGGGTGAAAGGGGCGTGCCGGCGCTCGCCGGCCGGATCCGGGTAGGCGAGGCCCGCCCCCCTTCCGCGCAGTCAGCTGCCGCGTGCAGCGATTCACGACGACCGCGGGCACGGAGAACAGCCGCCACGCCGGCGATCCGATCCACTCGTACGGCACCACGACGTGCCCCCGTACCCGCACATCCACGAGCTCGCTGCCGCGCCCGGCCATCGCGGGGGAGTCCAAGAGGCGCACGCCGGCCGCGTCTGTCGCGGACTGGTCGAGCGCGATGGTTGTGGGTTACGAGTCCAGCCTCCGCTGGCCCTCATCGTTCGACCGGTCCATTCATGCGGTCATCCGGCACGCGCATCTCACGGCCGACAAGGCGTCTCGTCCCCAACGACTGGTCGTGCGTACGCCGACCGGGCGGGCGTGCGCCACGAGATTGTTTCTCAACGCGTGCACGCATTGTCCCAGCAATCAGTTGATTCCTGAAACGCGGATGCGAGGACGCCCAGCATCAGCCGGTCTTGGCGGCTGTGCGGCAACCCGATGGCGATCGGGTTCGTCGGTGCCCAGCCGCAGGCGGTGACGATGACGGGCAGGCTCTACGACGAGGCAACCGTGCTCGGCGCGGCGCTCGCCTTCGAGCCGGCGACACGCATGGAAGTGCCCACAATTCCCGGCCGCTTTGCTGCGCAGTGCCCGCCCCCTCGGCCCGGGGCCGGCCGCCCTCGGTCTCTTGATCGTCGGAGTCCCCGCCGTTCGACGTCTTGTGAGAGCCTCCCGCTCATCGACCTTTCTACCAGGCCAGCTTCACGGCCAGCTCCCCCTGGATCCCGGGGCGGGCGGTGAAGATGCGGCCGAAGTTTGCTGACAGCGCGTTACCGACACGCCCGCCTCCGTACTGATCCTGCAGGTTCTTCGTGTTCAACAAGTTAAACGCCTGTGCCATCAGGTCCAGCTTCATCCTCCCGCGCAACGGGATGCTCTTGCTCACCCGCATGTCCAGGATGTTGACGCGCGAGCTTTCGATCTGAGCCGGATCCACAGGACCCAAGCCGTTCTGCGCACGCCAGGCGTTGACAGCCGCCAGATTGAGGTCCCGACTCCCCGAGTTGCGCGTTGTCCCCGGTACGAGGTCGGTGTTGAACCCGTTATGGTTCAAGTCGAGGCCCGCAGTTGCGCTCCACGGTAGCTGCGACCGCAGGGTCCAGACCATCCCGAGTGTGACGTTCCACGGGAACAGCACCGAACCACTGGCCACCACCGCGTGACGCCGTTCGCCGACTGCCGGTCCCCAGTCGATCCCCGGGTTGAACGGATCAATGTACCGATAGAGCACGTAGTTGTCGCGGCTGTTCGTGTAGGTGTATGAGACGAGGAACTGGGTTCGGTGGCTGTAGCGCTTCTCCAACTTCGTGTAGAGCGCCTTGTATTTCACTCCGCCGGTCGACTGATACTGATCCACCCGCCCAAAGGTAGGATTGGGCCGCACGCCCGTCACGGGGTCGCGCGGGTTGATGTCCTGTATCTTTCGATCGTTCTTGGTGCGGGTGTAAACGGCGTCCACGTGGACGGCGAAGCCGCCAACCAGCTGGTGCGACATCCCGAGGTTGACCTGATCTGAGCTCGGCTGCTGGTAGTCATTCGCGACCACAGTGATGTTGGCGGGGCCCGAGACGATGAACTCGCGTGGATCGTGCCCCTGATACGGATCCGGGTACGCTGGGTTGAGGATGGTCACGCTGTAGCGCTGGTAGTTCCGGAACTCATTCAGGTTGCCCAAGATCCGCACGTGGCCGTAGTACCGGCCGTAGCCGCCGCGGACGACAGTCTTGGCGTTGTTCCCAATATCCCACGCGAAGCCCGTCCGCGGGCCGAAATTGTCCTTGTCCCCGCGCTTGGACACGTCGATGTATGGGATCTTGATGGGGAAGATCGAGGGGTCGAGATCCTCGTTGGCACAGCCGTATAACCGCTCGTACCGCAGGCCCAGGTTGAGCGTCACGTTCGACCTGACCTTCCAGTCATCCTGCACGAATCCCACATAGTACTTCGTCGGGTGCGAGGTGTTGATGGGCGGGATACTTGCTGTGAACAACACGGCCCCCCGGAGGTTCGCCACCGAGTTTGGGTCGTTCGGGTTGAAGTATTGGTCGTTGGCGAACGTGTACGAGCCCAAGAGGTCGCCCGTGTTCTCCTCTTGGTACGGCATGTAGCTGTAGTCGACCCCAAACTTCACGTCGTGGTTCAAGTGCGTAATCGCGTAGGTGTCCTTGAATTGCCACCGACTCTCTGGTCCTAGCTCGTCGAAGCTGCTGCCGTAGCTGAGGGACGGGAAGTAGAACTCGCGGCTGAGCCGGTTCATCCGCTCAGGCGGGAACGACTTGGTTTGCGTGAAGATCTTTGTGCCCGCCGGGGCGATGTAGTAGGCGGCGGTGGCGAGTTGGAAGCGGAAGTCGTTGAGCTGATGAGCGCTTGGAAGCCACGTGTGCCCCACGACCAGGGCTCGGCGCGGCACCTCTTCGTCGTAACCGTCGGTGCTGGCCGTGGTGCCGCCACAGCCGTTGCATAGGCTCCGCTCTTGCTCCTGGGCGTACCGCGCGAACAGGCTCTGGGTGTTGCTAATCTGCCAGTCGACACGACCGAAGTAGAGGTTCCGCGTGGACGGCTGCGGGAACGTGCCTTCGACCGACGAGTAGAACTGCGGTAGTCCAGTGTTGACGGTGTAGAACTGGTCGATCTTGGTTCGCTCGTAGGCAACGAAGAAGTGCATCCGGTTCCGCACAATGGGGCCGCCGAGACTGCCCCCGAGCTGGTCGCGCCGGAAAGCGGGCTTGGTCGTCTCGAAGACGCCTTGCGCGTTGAGGGCCTTGTCGCGGAAGTACTCGAACGCTGTTCCATGAACCATGTTCGTCCCGCCCTTGGTCACGACTTGTACGACGCCCCCGGTGGCGAGTCCGTACTCCGACTTGTATTGCATGTTGCTGACCTTGAACTCCTCGACAGCATCTTCGGGGAAGTTCTGCCGCGGCTCGCCGTCCTCGGCGAAGTTGTTGATCATGCCGTCCACGATATTCCCCGTGCTGTTGAAGGTCATCGACGCGCCCACGTTTACCGTCGCGAAGAAGGACCGCGTGGCGTCGAGGCTGGTACCAGGCATTAGGAGTGCCAGAGAGAGGTACTGCCGCGAGTTGATCGGCAACACGGCGATCTGCTCGCGCGTAACGACTCCGGCCACCTCGGACTTGGTCGTGTCGACAACGGGCGCTTCCCCTGTGACGGTGACGGTCTCAGTAAGCGACTGTACCTTGAGGATGAAATCCCGCCGAAGCTCGAGCCCAATCGTGATCGTGATGTCACGGACCTCCTCAGTCGCAAAACCGGAAAGCTCCGCGTGCAGGGTGTAGCGACCGGGAGCGAGCGCGGGGAACCGGTATCGTCCGTCCGCCTCCGTTGTCCCTGTTCGCGTCACACCCGTGTCCTGGTTCCGGAGCGTGACGGTGACACCGGGCAACACGCCGCTTTGCTGGTCGCGCGCGACGCCCTCGATCAACCCGTTGCCACCCTGCGCCCAGGCCTCACTTCCGCAGACAGCGACCAGCACTGCCGCAAGCGATACGTCGAAAAGACACGACCGGACGACTCGGCTTAACCCCATCGTGTACCTCCTCGCTTGGCTGCGACCACCGACGTCTGTGGTCTCACCACGAATCCGGAAGAGCAAGGCGCGAAGTTGCCTAGCGTGTGGCCGGTGCGCCGACGTTCGGAAAATGCCGTTCGTACCACGCGATGGACCGGTCGAGGATGTCGACGATGTGCTTGGTCTCGCGCCAGCCGTGGCCTTCACGCGGATACCGCACCATGATGGTCTCCACCCCCACATCCTTGAGCGCGATGTAGTACTGTTCGGCCTCGGCGATAGGGACGTCGTTGTCGTTCTCGCCGTGCAGGAACATCGTCGGAGTCTTGACGTTCGCCACGTACCGCAGGGCGGAGCGCTCCCACAGGAAGTCCATCAGCCGGCGTGGCGGCGTCTTGTCGTTAACACGCCACATCTGGTGAGGAAAGGCGCCAAACTCGACCGCCAGATAGTCGTGGTAGTACGCCATGTAGTTGAAGCTGACAAGATTGGCGATGCTCATGGCAGGAATCGCCGCCTTGAAGCGGTCCGTCTGCGTGATGATCCAGTCCGTCAGTTGACCTCCATAGCTGCCTCCCTCGACCCCGAGCCGGGTCGCGTCGATCCATGGATACCGCGCGAGGGCAGCATCGACGCCTGCCAGCACGTCCTTGGCCTCCCCTCCGTCCTGATCCTTGAAGATGGCGTCGGCGAACTTCTGCCCGTAGCCGGTCGACCCCCGGTAGTTCACCATCAGCACTGCCCAGCCCTTGTTGGCGTACACCTGAGCGGCAGCGGTGAAATTCGGCCCCTGTTGGCCATGGGGCCCGCCCTTGATCATCACGATCATCGGGTGCTTGGAGCCGCTCGTCAGGCCGATCGGTTTCGTGAGGAACGCCTCGACCTCCATACCATCGAAGCTCTTGAAGGGGAGCGCCTCGACCTCGGCGATCGACTTGTTGCCGAGCAGCGTCTTGTTGAACGAGGTGAGGGTCATCGGTGCCGCCGTTCCCTGCTTGAGGTACAGCTCTGCCGGCCCGGACGGCGTCGTCAGCGAGTAGGCCAGCCGATCGCCTTTCGCGATCGACCACGACCCGACCGCACCTCGCTCGCTCGAAGCGGGCACGATCAGCTGGGGCTGTCCGCCACTCACAGGGAGCCGGTAGAGGCGGACGTTGCCCCGCTCCTGCACGGTGAAACAGACGGCCCGGCCGTCGGGCGTCCACCGCGGCGGTCCCTGCCGGTTGTCGATGCCGTTGCCCAGTTCCCGCCGATTCCCCCCGTTCGCATCGATGAGCCACACATGGGTGTCCTCCATCGTCGTTTCGGAAGAGGTCAGCGGCCGCTTGGTGCCGAGATACGCGATGGTCTGGCCGTCTGGAGACCAGATTGGCAAGTACTCCGCGTTCTTGCTTTCGGTGAGGCGCCGGATCGTCCCGTCGGACACGTTCACCGCAAAGATGTCGTTGTTGAAGAAGCAGTCCGGATCGGGCTCTCGATTGGAAATGAACACGATCTCGTCGCCCCGCGAAGACCAGTCAATGGAGTGCTCGTAGAAGGTTCCCTTGGTCAACTGGCGCACCTGTTTGGTCGCGATGTCCACGACGAGAATGTGCAGGCGGCGGTTGTCGTTGAAGTGCGTGAGCCCCTCGGACGCGGTGGGCTTGTACAAGTAGCGCGTGATGACCATCGGATCCCCGTTGGCGTCCTCCGTTTCGGGACCCGGTGTGGCTGAGATAAAGGCAATCTGCTTCCCATCCGGCGACCACACGAGCTGCTCGCCGCTGGTCGGCAACGGGTGGTTGGTGCCCGTGACCGGCGCGAGGAACGTCGTGCCGCTGCCGTCGGCCCTGGACACGGTGACCCCCGCCGCTTCGTCCTCCCGACCGAGGTAGGCGACCTGCTGGCCATCCGGCGACCACCGGGGGTTCGAGGCGGCCTGCTGCTCGGAGCCGAGTCGGATGGCGTTGCCGGTGGCGACGTCCATGATCCAGACCTGCGAGTACGGGCGGCCCGGACGGTCGTTGTTCTGCACGCTGTACGCAATGTGTGTCCCGTCAGGCGACAGTCTGACGTCGGCAACCGACTTCAACAGGTAGAGGTCGGCGCTCTGGAACCTGGGCCCCGCTGCCGGGCGATACTCCGTTGCGGCAGGCTGTCTGACCTCGGACTGCTTGACCTGCGGCTGCCGGCTGCAGCCAGCAGTCACAGCCAGTACGAGGGCTGTCGGAATGATCAAGTGAGAACGATGGTTGCGCATCACACGGCCCCTGGTGAGCGGACGGGTTCCCGAGCGAGCCGACCGAAGCTCGTAGACTCTCGACGAGTGCAGCGGTGTCTGATTGCGACCGGGGCGGGGGAGAATGAACAGCGGAAACAGCGCCTTCATTGCGATATCTCCTCGGCGCGGTTCACTGTGGGGGGAACGGAGGCACGGGGACTCTACACCCGAGGTGGCGAGCCGTCAAGCTGTTCGCCAACAGCTGTCAAGGCAAGCAGACCTTTGGCCGCGCGCCGGACCTGGCGGCGGCGGATCGCGGCTTCAGCTCGGCGGCCAATGAAGCCGCCGCCGTGGCGCGCCGCGTCCGGCGCGTGATCTTGCCGAAGGCCGGCGCCCGATCGCCGACCCGCCGCGCGCACGAGCGGCAGCGCTGGTTCCGTCGCGGCCAACGCTGGCGCGTCGGGGCCGAAGGGCGCATCAGCGTGTTCAAACGGCGGCACGGCCTGCACCGGTGTCTCTACCATGGGCACGACGGCATGGACCGCTGGGTCGGGCTCGGCGTGATCACCAGTAACTTGCTCGCGATCGCCACTGCACCACCGTGAGACCGACCGGCGCAGGGACGTCGGGGTCTGTTCGGGCGGCGCCGACCGCCGAACAGACCCGAGACCCCGAATCGCTCTCGATCTCCTGGGAGTAGGCATGGTCAGCGATCGGCGACACGCATTCTTCACCGGAAAGTAGCTAGGAGTACTCGGCCGTTTGTGCTCGACTTGACCCGCTTCCCCGGATCTCTGGATCTGTGTCATGAAAGCAGTGATTCGCGCGCCACTGGCGCGCACGAGGCGGTCGGCGCATCGAGAACGACCGCAGTTGCTGTTGGAACGGCTTGTTGCAAGGTGCGGCAGCCGGCGATCATCTTCGCGGATTCACGATGCTCTCCGACTTCCTTATGAGAGTCTCTGCGCGTCGAACGCACCCTCAACCGTCTCCGAAATGTCTCCATGACCGACAAAGACCCGATGTTCCTCGTCGGGCGGAGTGCTAGAATCGGCGGGGTGCGGATGCTCATCTTCCGCCGTCCGTGTTCCTCCGGCGTCCGACGACCGCTCGCCGCGCGGCCTGGTTCGACTGAACGCGCGCCTCCACGTGGCTCGCGCCGTGCCATCGTGGACTGGGC
>Ga0315282_10010720_pt1 | contig 14315 bp, 15 predicted proteins | sample YL17G07_20_MG_FD_203693 | JGI IMG/M metagenome (GOLD analysis project Ga0315282, IMG submission 203693) | Sediment microbial communities from Yellowstone Lake, YNP, Wyoming, USA - YL17G07_20 | ecosystem: Environmental > Aquatic > Freshwater > Lake > Sediment | place: USA: Wyoming | collected...
TCTCGAACAATTTCAGACCCCTGCGAGGGTGAAGAGATGACTGGGCAAGACCCCGGCGAATGATGGCCGATCCGCCCGAGTCCCTTGACAAAGCGCTTTCAGAGATGACACCTGAACAGGTCTTTGGCGGCCCCCCAGGGATGGATCCGGCGGATGGAGCGTCACGTGAGCAGCGAACCAACGAAGTCGATGATGACCTTCACGTCGGCAAGTCGGCCGACGCCCTCGGCGCCGCAGGCAAGATAGCCCTCCGCCGGCTCGATGATATGGTGGCCGAGCTCCTTGAGCCGCCGGACGTTGTCCTGGACGACGCGGTTGTTCCACATGCGGTGGTTCATCGCGGGTGCAAGAACGACGGGGACGTCCACCGAGAGAAGCACGGTGGAGAGGAGGTCGTCGGCGATGCCGTGGGCGAGTTTCCCGATACTGTTTGCGGTCGCCGGCGCCACGAGAACCACCTCCGCCCAGTCGGCCAGTGCGATGTGCGTGGGGTTCATCTCCCGGTCCGTCCTCCACATGTCGACGAAGACCTGACGGCGAGAAAGCGTTTCAAACGTGAGCGGGGCGACGAAGTGCGTGGCCGACTCCGTCATGACGACGGTCACCTCGGCCCCGGCCTGCACCAGCTTCGACGTGATGTCGGCGGACTTGTACGCGGCGATGCCCCCTGTGACGCCCAACAGGATTTTCCGGCCCTTCATCCCGACTCCTCCACCAGCGACGCCCGGTCCGCCCGGTCAGATCTCTTCGTCCACCTTCTTGAAGACGTCCGACGCGGCAGGCTCACGCATCTCCTCCGTCGGCTCGATCTTGGCCTCTTTCAGTTCACGGAGAACGATGTCCAGGAGGTCTCTGCGGCCCCTTGCGACCTCCACGAGCGGACGTGCCCCCTTGACCAGCTCCCGCAGTCGTCTCTGGACGATCGCCGTCAATCGGAACGCCCCGCCTTGGGCCTCCACCAGCGGCCCCGTGTCAATATCTTTCGCCACCTCGTCTCTCCTTGGTCCGGCCGATGAGATTCCGAAGCTCGCTCAGCGCTCTTTCCAGCCTGTCGTTGACAACCACGCAGTCGTACTCGTCCGCGCAATCGAGCTCCGCCTGTGCCCGCTTGACCCTCGCCTGGAACTGCTCCTCCGTCTCCGAATGTCTCTTCCGGAGTCGCTCCATCAGCGTCCTGATGTCCGGGGGTCGGATGAAGATCAGGACGGACTCGGGAAACTTCCGTCGGATCTGTCTAGCTCCCTGAACGTCGATGTCGAGGAGGATCACACGGTCGGATTCGAGCGCTTCACGCAAGGGGCCCGCGGGCGTCCCGTACAGGTTGCCGAAACTCTCGGCATGTTCGGCAAACTCGCCGGCGTCGATCCGCCGCTGGAATTCTTCTCGCGTCAGAAACCGGTAATCCCGCCCGTCCACCTCTCCCTGTCGCGGCTTCCGCGTCGTCGCCGAAACCGAGTACGCGAGCTCCGGGTCCTCCTCGAGAATCCGGTTCACCATCGTCGTCTTGCCCGAGCCCGACGGCCCGCTGATGACGATGATCGCACCCTGCCCGTGACCCCGCATCCCCGTCCCGCTCACGCTCACTCCACGTTCATCACCTGTTCCTTCAGGCGATCCACCGCAGCCTTCGCGTCGAGGATGAGACTCGCCAGCTCGACATCCGCCGCCTTCGAGCTCATCGTGTTCGTCTCGCGGAACATCTCCTGGACCAGGAACTCGAGGCGCCGTCCCGCGGGCCCCTCGGCGTCGAGCAGCACCCTCAGCTGCTTCAGGTGGGAGTCCATCCGGTCGATCTCCTCGCGGATGTCACTGCGCTCGGCGAATATCGCGAGCTCGCGTGTGAGGTCCTCCTGCGAGAACCGGACGTCCGACCCCTGGAGCAGTTCCTGGACGCGCGCCGAAAGACGCTCACGGTAGCTCTTCACCATGTCGGGGGCGCGCACGCCGATCTCGTCCACCATCTTCCGGAGTCCCTGAAGTTCCCGAAGCAGCACCTCCCTCAGGTGCTTCCCTTCGTTCTGACGCATGCGGATCATCTCGTCCCGGGCCTCACGCACGATCCCCTCGACGTTCTTCCACACCTCGTCGAGTTCGGCCTCGGTTTCGTCGGCGGCGCCCACCATCCCCGGGAGCAGAAGCAGTTGTGCGAGCGGCACCTCTTTGCCGCCTTCGATCTGGGCCAGTTGTCTCCGGCACTCCTCGACGGCTTCCCGGTTGACGAGGAACTCCCTCACTCCGGCGAACGTGCCCTGCTTGCGGAGGTTGACGTAGACCGAGCCCCGCGAGACCTTCTCCTTCACGACGTTCTCGATCGCCGGGGTCAGCCGGTCCCACACTTCCGGACCCCGCACCGAGATCTTGAGAAAACGGTGGTTCACCGAGCGCATCTCGACGGTCACCCTGCCGCTCGTCTGCTCGCGGTGGGCACGTCCGTACCCGGTCATCGACTGGATCATGACGGACCTTTCCTGTCGGGTCGGCTGCCGGGCTTGGTCGTCGGGGTGCCCTTTTTGCAGAGCGGACACCTGCCCGGCTCGTACGCCGGGATCTCGAAATCAATGAGGTACCGGTAGTCCACGCCGAAGTCCACTTGCTTGTTCCGGCAGACGATGCTCGTGACGCCGAGGATCTGTGCACGCGTGGGCCCGAGCGCCTCCAGCACCTCCTTGGCGGAGCCCCCGGTGGTGACGACGTCTTCGGCGACGAGCACGCGGTCCGACGGACCCACCCGGAACTCCCGACGGAACTCGAATCCCCCGGAGGCCGAGCGTTCCATGAACAGTCCCCTCGCCCCGAGCTGACGTGCGAGCTCATAGGCGAACACGATGGCGCCGACGGCCGGGCCCACCACGGCGGTCACGCCGCACCCGTGCCACTTCTCGGCGAGCGCCCTGGAGAGCGTCTCCAGTCGCTGGGGGTACTGCTGGACCTGGGCGCACTGGAGATATCCCGCACTGTGCAGCCCGCTCGAGAGCACGAAATGTCCGGCGAGAAGCGCCCCCGAATCGCTCAGGACGTCCAGTATCTCTTCGCGCTCCATGTCCGGTCTTTCCTGCTTTGCTCAGGAGATCCAGAATCCCCAGCTCGAGTAACCCTCTCCCGAGGGAAGAGGGTAAGGGTGAGGGGGATCCACTTGCCGGAACTTCCTCACCCCGGCCTTCAGTCGCCAATCTGTGTGGCTCCCTCTCCCGAGGGGAGAGGGAGCAAACGACCCCGTTCCCTTCGTGTTATCGACCGAACCGGTCTTTCTCACTTCGGGGTGGAAGTCGCTCCGCCGGACTCCTTCGGCTCGCCGGTCTCGGTCACCCCGATGCTCGAGGTCTTGCCCAGGAGTCCGATCGCGATGATCAGCAGGAAGAAGACGAGTGCCGTCCAGGCTGTGAGTTTCGTGATGCTCTCGGCGCTGCGCCCGCCGAAGGCGGACTGAACCGTGCCGCCGCTCAGCGCTCCCGCCAGCCCCCCGCCCTTCACGTCCTGCGACAGCACCAGAAAGACCAGAAACACGCATACCCCCAGAAGAAGAATCGCAAGCAATGTGACGATCATGTTCTCGTTCTCCCGCGTGTCCTTTCGGCATCTGGGAGGTTCTTCGACCGGATGGTGTTCCGGATGATGCCGAGGAAGGAATCCGCCTTGAGACTGGCGCCGCCCACGAGGGCGCCGTCCAGGTGCTCCTGGATCATGAGTTCTTCGGTGTTCTCGGGGTTGACGCTCCCGCCGTATTGGATCGTGGTGTCGTCCGCAATCTCGCGGCCGAACTTCCCGGCCAGGAGCTCGCGGATGAACCGGTGCACTTCGCCAGCGTCCTCGGGTCGAGCGTTCACGCCCGTCCCGATGGCCCACACCGGCTCGTAGGCGACGACGACGCTTTTCATCTGAGCGGGCGAGAGCCCGAAGAGTCCTTTCACGACCTGTGTTCTGACGACGTCCGTGGTCCGTCCGTCCTTGCGCTCTTCCAAGAGCTCGCCGACGCAGAGAATGACCCGGAGTCCCGCCTCGACCGCCGCCTGGACTTTCCGGGCGATGAGTTCGTCGGTCTCTCCGATCACGTGTCGCCGCTCGGAGTGTCCGACGATGGTCGAGGTGCAGCCGACGTCCAGGAGCATCCCCGGGGAAATCTCGCCCGTGAATGCGCCCTTCGGTTCGAGGTAGACGTCCTGGGCGCCGAGCTGGATTCGCGACCCCCGGACCACCCGGCCCACCTGCTCCAGGTAGACGAAGGGCGGACAGACCGCGATATCCACCCGCTCCTCGTTTCCGACTTCGGCCTTGAGTGTGCCGGCGAGCTCCCGTGCCTCCAGGAGACTCAGGTTCATCTTCCAGTTGCCGGCGACAAGAACTCGACGCACGAAGGTATCTCCCAGGTCCGCGAAATCAGTTTCCGGGCTCGGCCATCCGCATCCCCAGCACCCCGGCGATGCCGCGCAGCTCCCTCATCATCCGGTCGAACCGCTCCGGCACGAGCGACTGTGCCCCGTCGCACAGCGCCTCCTCCGGACACGAGTGCACCTCGACCAGCACCCCGTCGGCCCCGGCCGCTAAAGCTGCCCTCGACATCGGCGCCACCAAGTCATACCGTCCCGTCCCGTGACTCGGGTCCACCAGGATCGGCAGGTGACTCAGTCCCTTGACGTTCGGCACCGCACTGATGTCCACCGTGTTCCGGACCGACGTCTCGAAGGTCTTGATCCCGCGCTCGCAGAGGATCACCTGCGAGTTCCCTTCGCTCAGGATGTACTCCGCGCTCATCAGCAGTTCCTGGACGGTGGAAGACATCCCGCGCTTCAGGATGACGGGTTTCTTGAGTTTGCCCACCTCCATGAGGAGGCTGAAATTCTGCATGTTCCGGGCGCCGATCTGCAGGACGTCGGCGTAGCGCGCGACGAGGTCCACCTGGCGCGTGTCCATCACCTCGGTGACGACCGGCATGCGCAGCTGGTCGCCGCACTCCCGCAGGTACTTCAGTCCTTCCTCGCCGAGTCCCTGGAAGCTGTAGGGCGAGGTCCGCGGCTTGAACGCCCCGCCGCGCAGCATCACCGCCCCCGATTTCCTCACCTGACGTGCAATCTCGAAGAGTCGCTCGCGACTCTCCACCGCACAGGGACCCGCAATAACGCTGAAGTGCCCCGCCCCGACTTTCACCCCCCGGACCTCGAGAACCGTGTCGTCGGGGTGAAAGTCCCGGCTGGCCAGCTTGAACGGCTTTAAGACCCGGATGGTCTTCTCGATGCCCGGCGTCGCCGACAGGTCGAGCCTCGCCAGTTTCTCCTCGGGGCCGATGACGCCGATGACCGTCCGCTCTACTCCTCGGCTGACGTTCGTGCCGAGATCGAGTGCGTGAATCTTGGCCACCACCCGGTCGACATCGGCCTGCGTTGACCCGGCCTTCATGACCACGATCATTCACGTCACTCCTCGACGTCCGCCCGCGGATACGAGCCCATCAGCTGGAAGTAGCGACACCCCTCCTCCACCTCCTTGAGTGCCGCCTTCACCTCCGGGTCGTCCGCGTGACCCTCGAGGTCCACGAAAAAGATGTAATCCCACGCCTTCGTCCTCGAGGGCCTGGATTCGATCTTGGTGAGGTTGATCCCATGGTGTTTGAACGGGAGGAGCATCTCGTAGAGCGCTCCCACGCGGTTCTTCACCGCGAACATGATCGAGGTTCTGTCGTGTCCGGTCGGAGCCCCGCACTTCGTCCCCAAAACCACAAAGCGCGTCACGTTCTCGTGGTGGTCTTCCACGTTCTCGGCGAGAATCCGAAGGTCGTAGAGTTCGGCCGCTTCGCGGCTGGCGACGGCCGCCACGCCGCTTTCCTCGGCGGCCTCCTTGGCGGCGGCGGTCGTGCTTGCCATGGGAATCAGCTCGGCATGGGGCAGGTGTTCGCTGAGCCAGCGACGGCACTGGGCAATGGCCTCGGGTTTCGAGGAGACCTTCTTCACCTCCTCCATCGTGCAGCGGCCCACCAGGTTGTGGTGAATCTCGAGAACGATCTCGTCACAGATCTTCAGCCCGCACGTCAGGAAGGTGTCCAGCGTCTCGCTCACCACTCCGCCCGTGGAGTTCTCGATGGGGACGACGCCGACGTCCGCCTTCCCCTTCAGCACGTCCTGGAAAACCTCTTCGATGTCTTCGGAGGGGAGGTACTGGACGCCGGTGCCGAAGTGCTCGCGCGCCGCCTGATGCGTGAACGTCCCGGCCGGTCCCAGGTAGCTCACGACCAGCACCTTCTCGATCGCACGCGTCGTGCTGATGATCTCGCGGTAGATCAACCGGATCGCCGCGGGTGGAAGCGGGCCCTTGCTCTGCTTGGCGACCGCGTCGAGGACGGTCGCTTCCCGGTCGGGTGCGTAGATCGGCAGGCCCTTCGAGTTCTTGAACTTCACGATTTCCATGGCCGCCTGGGCCCGCTCGTTCAGAAGCTTGACCAGTTTCTGGTCAATCCGGTCGATTTGTGAGCGCAGTTCGTCAATGTCAGCCACAGAGCCTCCGGCAATCTTTCAAGACCCATAAGTGTATGCAAAAAGGCGGCCGGTGTCAAGCGAAAGGGCGAAAGGGGCAAGAGACCCCGCGATCCATCCGCATCCCAAGGCCTTGGCAGAACAGCACTTACGAGCAACCAAGCATCCGGCTACCCTGCCCCTTGGCGCGTTCCGGCAGACCCATGCCCCTCACGCCGGAATATTGATGTCGTATTTCTCGCGCAGAATGTCCAGCAGCTCGTGGAGCGTCTTGATGGTGTAGTCGGGCTCCGTAAGACCCTGCACGCTCGAGTATTTCCCTTCACGACGCATGAGCACCGTGGACATCCCGAGCTGGTTCGGCGGGTCCACGTCGTTGGGTGGGTTGTCGCCTACGTACATCGCCTCCAGCGGCCAGATGTCCAACTGGCGACACGCCTTCATGTAGAGCTTGACGTTGGGCTTCCCGATGCCTATCTGGTCGCTGATGAAGATGGCCGAGGGATCGAGGTATTCCATGAGACCGAGACGCAGGATCTTTTCAGCCTGCTTGACCTGTGGTCCCATGGTGATGACACCGAGGATCAGGTCCGTCCTGGTGAGCTTTCCGAGGACTTCCGGGACGTCCGGCCAAGGCTTGAGCTGCCGGGCCTTGGTCTCGTGATAGGCGATCACCGCGCCGGCAATCAGCATCGCCGGGTTGACGCCTTCGTAGACCTGCGGGGCGAGCCTGAGCAAGAGCTTGTCGAAGTGGTACTCGTAGTTTGAGGAGAACTCGGCGATCACCTCGCGCAGCTCGCGCATCACCTCGTCTTGTTCCATCTTGAGTCCGAGTCGGATCATCTCCCGGACGCCGTTGGAACGTGCGAGTTCGGCGAATTCAGTCGTGGAATACAGCGTGTCGTCAACATCAAACAGTATCGCACGCAGTCTTGCCATCGGACAAAGCTCCCGAAGACCTCACACTCTCCCCGTTTTGTGCTTATACAGTCATGCCCCACCAGTGTCAAACCAATTCCAGTCTTGCCAACTTGACAGGAATGCTTGAGTCGGATGGGGTGGGACCTCTGCCAAAATGGCAGGAGCGGCCGCCCACGCGAAATTCCGAAACAATTCTTGTTGCTCGAAGTCAATGTCAGATAAGCACTTAAGACATCCGAGAGGATTTATTCTCCGACTTGGCACGCCATTTGCTAAGCAATAATACGGGTAGGAACTACTCAACCGTCTTTGACGACGGAGCCTGAACATACAGCTTCGGAGCAAGTCCGAACTGAAAGGAGCATTGAAATGGCAAAAGCTATTGGAATTGACCTGGGAACGACGCTGTCGGTCGTGTCGGTCATGGAGGGCGGTACCCCCGTGGTGATTACGAACGCGGAGGGCGGGCGACTCACTCCCTCCGTGGTCGGCTTCACGGACAAGGGCGAGCGTCTGGTGGGACAGCTTGCCAAGCGACAGGCGGTCACGAATCCCAGGAACACGATCTATTCGATCAAGCGGTTTATGGGTCGGCGTCACAGCGAGGTCGCCCAGGAGGAAAAGCTCGTTCCGTACGAAGTGGTCGGCGGGACCGACGAACTGGTGAAGGTGCGGGTCGGCGGCAAGGACTGGACGCCCCCGGAGATCTCCGCCATGGTCCTCCGCTATCTCAGGGAGGCCGCCGAGGCCCATCTCGGCGGAAAGGTGACCGAAGCCGTCATCACCGTCCCCGCCTACTTCAACGATTCCCAGCGTCAGGCCACGAAGGAGGCCGGGGTGATCGCCGGACTCGACGTCAAGCGGATCATCAACGAGCCCACCGCCTCGGCACTGGCCTACGGCGTAGACAAGAGCAAGGACCAGCGCGTGGCCGTCTTCGACCTTGGAGGCGGCACGTTCGACATCAGCATCCTCGAACTGTTCGAGGAAAAGGACACCGACACCGGGAAGCCTGTCAAGACGTTCCGGGTCTTGAGCACCAACGGCGACACGCACCTCGGGGGGGACGATTTCGACCAGGTGATCGTGAACTACATCGCGGACGAGTTCAAGAAGGAGCACGGGATCGACCTGCGCAGGGACCGGATGGCGCTCCAGCGGCTCGTCGAGGCCGCCGAGAAGGCCAAGTGCGAGCTCTCCTCGCAGTTCGAGGTGACGGTCAACCTCCCGTTCATCACGGCCGACTCCAAGGGGCCGAAGCACCTGGAGATCCGTCTGACGCGCGCGAAGCTCGAACAACTGACGGCGCAACTGGTCGAGCGCACACGGAGGCCCTGCGTCCAGGCCATCGAGGACGCCCGCGTGACCCCGCCCGACATCGACGAGGTACTTCTCGTCGGCGGCATGACGCGCATGCCCCGCGTCCAGCAGATGGTCAAGGAGATCTTCAACAAGGAGCCGAACCGCAGTCTCAACCCGGACGAGGTGGTCTCCATGGGGGCGGCCATCCAGGCCGACATCCTGACCAGCGGCAAGCACGGCGAGGTCCTGCTCCTCGACGTCACGCCCCTGTCGCTCGGCATCGAGACCCTGGGCGGCGTCATGACCAAGCTCATCGAGCGCAACACCACCATCCCGGTGCAGAAGAAGGAGACCTTCTCGACCGCTGCCGACAACCAGCCCGCCGTGGACATCCACGTCCTCCAGGGCGAGCGCGAGTTCGCCGGTGACAATCGCACGCTCGGACGGTTCCAGCTCACGGGCATCCCGCTCGCCCCGAGAGGCATGCCGCAGATCGAGGTCGCCTTCGACATCGACGCGAACGGCATCCTCAACGTCTCGGCGAAGGACCTGGGCACGAAGAAGGAGCAGTCCATCACGATCAAGTACTCCTCCGGGCTCAGCGACGACGAGGTCGATCGGATGAAGAGGGAAGCCCAGCAGTATTCCTCCGACGACCACAAGCGCCGCGAGGTCGTCGACGCCCGCAACCAGGCCGACCAGCTCATCTGGCAGACGGAGAGGACGCTCAAGGAGCACGGGGACAGGCTGAGCGAGGCCGAGAGACAGCGAATCGAAGACGCCAAGAAACGGCTCGAAGCGGCCATGAACGGGTCCGACGCCAAGGCCATCAAGTCGGCGATGGACAGCTACGTCGAGGCCGCGCAGCAGCTGGCGAAGGTCATGTATGAACAGGCGGGCTCGCAGCGCGGCGGGGCGGGACCGGGCGCAGGCGGCGGACCGTCACCGGGACCGGGACCGTCACAGGCCGCCGACGAGGAGAAGGCGGGCGGTGACAACATCATCGACGCGGACTACGAGGTGAAGTGAGACACCGTCCGGGTAGTCACCGGTGCGGGAACGTAGGGGCGACGCATGCGTCGCCCCTACAAAATATGGCGACCGATAGAGTGGACATCTGCACCCCCGGGTTATCCCGACGGACTGTCCGAGGAGCCACTGCATGAGACTCGACAAGCTGACCATCAAGAGCCAGGAAGCGGTTCAGGAGGCCGTTTCGCTCGCGCAGAAGAGCGGACACCAGGGACTCGATCCGCTGCATCTGTTGGCCGTGCTGCTCCGGGAAGCGGACGGCGTCGTCGCAAGCCTCCTCGACAGGCTGGGCGTCGACCGTCGGAGACTCGAGGCCCGTGTCGTGGTCGAGCTCGGGAAGCTCCCGCAGGTCTCCGGCGCCACAGGCGAACCCTACCTGACGCCCGAGATGAACGCCCTCTTCACCCGCTCCGAGGAACTCGCCCGACGACTGAACGACGAGTACATCAGCACCGAGCACCTCTTCCTCGGACTCCTGGGCGACGGTTCCGCGGCCGCCACGGTGCTCAAGGAAGCCGGGGTGCGTGAGGACCAGGTGCTGGCGGCGCTTCGCGACATCCGGGGCGGGCACCGCGTCACCGACCAGAACCCCGAAGACAAGTACGAGGCCCTCAAGCGCTATGGGAGGGACCTCGTGGAGCTAGCAAGCCGCGGAAAGCTCGACCCGGTCATCGGACGCGACGACGAAATCCGCCGCGTCATCCAGGTCCTGAGCCGCCGCACCAAGAACAACCCCGTCCTCATCGGCGAACCGGGCGTCGGGAAGACCGCGATCGTCGAGGGTCTCGCCCAGCGCATCGTCGCGGGCGACATCCCGGAGGGCTTGCGCGACAAGCGCGTCGTCGCACTCGACATGGGGGCGCTCGTCGCCGGAGCCAAGTACCGCGGGGAGTTCGAGGACCGGCTCAAGGCGGTGCTCCGGGAGATCGGCGAGAGCCAGGGACGCATCATCCTCTTCATCGACGAGCTGCACACGGTGGTGGGGGCGGGAGCGGCGGAAGGGGCGGTCGACGCCTCGAACCTCCTCAAGCCGATGCTCGCGCGGGGGGAACTCCGGTGCGTCGGGGCCACCACGCTCAAGGAGTACCGTGAACACGTCGAGAAGGACCCGGCGCTCGAACGACGGTTCCAGCCGGTGTACATCGGCGAGCCCTCCGTCGAGGACACCGTCGCCATCCTGCGCGGACTCAAGGAACGGTACGAGGTGCACCACGGCGTGCGCATCACCGACGGGGCGCTGGTCGCCGCGGCGACACTCTCGCACCGATACATCTCGGGGCGGTTCCTCCCGGACAAGGCGATCGACCTCGTGGACGAGGCGGCGAGCGGCCTGCGGATCGAGATCGACAGCATGCCCGGCGAACTGGACGACGTGGAGCGCCGGCTTCGGCAGCTCGAAATCGAACTCGAAGCCCTGAAGAAGGAAAAAGACGAGGCGAGCGTCAAGCGCCGCAGGAAGATCGAGGAGCAGATCGCTTCACTCCGCGAGGAGGCCGCAGCACTCCGCCTCCACTGGGAGAACGAGAAGAAGGTCATCAAGGACATCCGCGACGTGAAAGCGCAGATCGACCAGGCGCACACCGACGAGCAGAAGGCCGAGCGCGAGGGAGACCTGGAGAAGGTGGCGCGCATCCGCTACGGGACGCTGAACGACCTTGGCCGTCAGCTCGAGGCGAAGCAGCGCGAACTCGCCCGGGTCCAGAAGGACCGCAGCATGCTCAAGGAGGAGGTGGACGCCGACGACATCGCGGAGGTCGTCTCGAAGTGGACAGGCATCCCGGTCTCCCGGATGATGGAGAGCGAACGCGAGAAGCTGCTCAAGATGGAAGAGCGTCTGTCGGCACGTGTGATCGGGCAGGAGGAGGCGATCCACGCGGTCTCGGACGCGATCCGCCGGGCCCGCTCCGGTCTCTCGGACCCGCGGAGACCCGTCGGGTCCTTCATCTTCCTCGGGCCGACGGGCGTCGGGAAGACCGAACTCTCGCGAGCACTCGCCGAGTTCCTCTTCGATGACGAGGAGGCGATGGTCCGGGTGGACATGAGCGAGTTCATGGAGAAGCACTCGGTGGCGCGGCTCATCGGGGCGCCTCCCGGGTACGTGGGGTACGAGGAGGGCGGCCGGCTGACCGAGGCAGTCCGAAGGCGACCCTACTCCGTCATCCTCTTCGACGAAATCGAGAAGGCGCACCGCGACGTCTTCAACGTGCTGCTCCAGGTGCTGGATGACGGGAGGCTGACCGACGGGCAGGGCCGCACGGTAGACTTCCGCAACACGATCATCATCATGACGTCGAACATCGCGGGGGAATGGATCCGGGAATACGCCGAGCGGCGCGGGGACCAGGGCGAACTCAGGACACGCATCCAGCAGGCGCTCCGCGACACGTTCCGCCCGGAGTTCCTCAACCGCGTGGACGAGACCATCATCTTCCACAACCTGACGCGCGACGACCTGAAGAAGATCATCGAGCTCCAGCTAGCCGACCTGCGCAAGCGGCTCGCCGAGCAGGAGATCAAGCTCGACGTGTCGGACGCCGCGAAGGACCTGCTGATGGAGATGGGCTACGATCGGGTCTTCGGCGCCCGCCCGCTCAAGCGCACCATCCAGCGCGAAATCCAGAACCCCATCGCCAAGGACATCCTCGAAGGGAAATTCCCGCCCGGAAAGACCATCCACGTCAAGGTGGATGCGAAGAAGCACTTCACCTTCGCGTGAGGCGCCTCGAGACCGACGTGACCGTGACAATCAGCGCCAGTCCTGCGATTCCCGTCACCAGCCCGTATGCCCACCACGCCGGGAGCGCGTGACGGTAATCCGAGACGACGGAGAGGGTGTAGAGCACCCGTCCGCGGAAGAGGTCGTACCCGACCGCGGAGGAGACTGCCGACATCGGCGACAGTTTGACCACGAGATCGACCGCCCAGGACTTCCGGGATTCGCTCATCCCCTTCACGAGAAGGTTTCCCCAGAAAGGCGACGCCAGGGCGAGATAGCCGAGCAGCATGGTAAGAAGTCCGGCGGCGGAGGTGCTTCGGAGGATGAGCCGGAAGGCTCCCGCCAGCCCCGCCGCGAGGAGCCCCACACACAGCACAACCACCTGCACCTTGAGCGTCGCGGCGAAGCCCCCGTGACCTTCCAGAGAAACGAGGAGCAGAAGCAGGACGGTCGCGGACAGGGTCATCGTCGTGACGCGGAGTGCAGCGATGAGCGTCCCGAACGAATTCCGCTCGAGGAGCCCGGCACTCCACCAGGGCACGACGGAGACGATCACCAGCACCTGGGCCAGGGAAGCGAGGAGAGCAAGGAGAGCGGGTCGGCCGACGTCGGAGGTCAGGCGGGGACTCGCATAGAGGTCGACGACCAGGCAAAGGGTGAAGACCGCAAGCGGGATCCCCAGCGTCGCGAGCCAGTCGGGCCGGCGCGCGCGCGTCTCGGGTTTCCTCGGCTCGGACTCACCTGTCGTCATGGTTTCGGAACACCCGCAGGAGGCGTGAAGCTGACGCTCGGGAACTTCGCCTTCTTCGCCGCGTTCACCGCGGACACGACGCTCTGAAACATGAGTCTCGCATCGAGTTCCAGGATCACCAGCGGCTTCTTCCCCTCGGCCTCGAGCTGCATCCTCTTGCTGGAGAGCTCGTACTGGAGTGCGTCGAAGTCGCCGACCGGCTGACCGTTGACCGTGATGAGGACCGGCTGCATGTCACCGGCGAGGGTCACCCTTCCCGTCCTCGGGTCGGTCACGGTCTTCGGAGTCCACGGCCCGGACGGCGTCACCTCGACCCAGATGTGGTTGTCGAAGAGCTCGTCCTCCTGCTGGAGGCGGCTGACGACGCCGGGGGTTTTGGGGAGACGTGCTTCGAGCTCCCCGGCAAGCGCCCGGTATTGAATGCCTACGAAGAAGGTATTGAGGAGAAACACCACGTCGATCATCGGGGTGAGCGGCAGATCGCACAATTCCTTGGGAAGTTTCTTCTCGGCGGTCATGTCGATCATCGGGAGATCTCCTCGCCGCCGACGGCCTGGAAATCAAACACCTGTATCCCCATGGCGGCACAGTCGAACATAAGCTGCTGAACGTACTTGTAGGGGACGCGGAAGTCCGCCCGCAGAATGATGGGCGGGGGGGGCTTTTTCAGGAGCTGGGCCGCCTCCGCCATCGTCTGCAGCTTCCTGAGGAGCTCGCCGTAGCTGTAGCCTCTCCCCGAAACCGCGAAGGCCGCGCCCCCGCCAACCGCCTCGATGTTGATCGTGATGCTGTCCGGGTTGAGACGCTTCGCGAGCCTCGCCTCCGAGGCCGTCGGAAGCTCGATGGAGTCCTGCCCGCCTACGGAAAGCGCCGCTGACGCTAGAAAGAAGATCGTCATCAGAAACACGACGTCGATCATCGGCGTCATGTTCATCGAGACTTCTTCGTCGTTCTCGAACGGGCCGTAGAATTTCATGGCTTCTTCACCGCCGGCAAGAGCGAGAGGTTCTTGAGGACCTTGTCTTTTTCCTCGGGGGTGTCGGCCATCTCGAGCGCCCTGAGCCACGAGGTCCGCGCCTTCTGGAAGTCCCCTAATTGATAGTAACACGTCCCGAGATTCTTCCAAACGATT
>Ga0315282_10010722_pt1 | contig 14314 bp, 10 predicted proteins | sample YL17G07_20_MG_FD_203693 | JGI IMG/M metagenome (GOLD analysis project Ga0315282, IMG submission 203693) | Sediment microbial communities from Yellowstone Lake, YNP, Wyoming, USA - YL17G07_20 | ecosystem: Environmental > Aquatic > Freshwater > Lake > Sediment | place: USA: Wyoming | collected...
CCCAGCCCATGAGAACAGCCATTGTGCGATTCAGCCTTGTGGCTACAGCGCTGGCGTACGTCGCCCCGTTGGCGTGTGCTGGGGAGGGCCCTGTGAAAACCTTTGACTGGCCTGCGTTGAACCGGCGCGCCGCCGAAGAGTACCTGGCGCCCGTGCGTCCGGGCGTGCCGGGGAAGTCGCCTTTCTGGAATGTTGCCGCCAAGCAGTTCACCTATGTGCCCGCATTCGACATTGAGGAAGCGCCAGGCGCGGCGCGCTACCGGGTTCAGGCCACGGACCTGACGACAGGCAAAGTCTACAGCGCGATTCAGGAGAAGCCGTGGGCGCCGGCGGTGGAACTCTGGCGCAGCTTGCCTGCAGCCGCTGTGCGCTTGGAAGCCTTTGCCTTGGACGACAAAGACAATGTGCTCAAACAGGTGAAGATCGGCAGCATCCAGTCTCGGGAGTTCTGCCGCCGCCCGGGATTTCAGGGGCCCTATATCCCGCCGGTCAAGGGCTACCGTGAGTGCGCGTTGCTCTCGCTGAAGCGTGTCCTGGATTTCTGCACGGCCAGCAAACTGCTCCAGACCGGGAAAGCCGACCCGCGCGCGTACGGCTATTTCTGCTATCCGACGAAAATGCTGGCCGCGCTCACGCTGGGTTTATGCCGGTACGCGGCGGCAGCACCGGCAGAGCGCGAGGAAGCTCTGCGCATGGCGCGCGCGACAGCGGACATCTTGATTCAGATCGCCGCACCGGAGGGCGGAGCGCTCGCCTGTCTTCCACCGACGTATCAAGGCGATGCCTATGCGGCCAAAGGGCAGAATCAGCTCATCCAGATGACCGAGCCTATTGGGGCCATGAACGCTTACCTGGACCTGTACGAAGCGACCAAAGAGGCCAAGTATCGCGACGCGGCGCTCAGAATCGCGGACACGTACAGTCGGCTTCAACTGGCGGATGGTTCATGGTTCCTGAAGTACAACTGGCAGGCCGGCAAGCCGGCGACCTCGAACAAGCTGATCCCGGAGTCGTTCCTCTCGTTGAGTCATCGCCTGGAAGCACTCGGTTGCACGCAGGCAAAGACAATGCGTGAGAAAGTGCTGCCGTGGCTGATGGCGGAGGTCATCACGCCGTTCAACTGGGAAGGGCAATTCGAAGACGTCGGCCCCAGCCAGCACTACCGCAACCTGAGCAACTACCAGGCGGTCTTCATTGCCCGCTATCTCTTGGACCAGCGCGCCGGCCACCCCGAGTACCAGGGCCTGGCCGAATCCATGATCCGGTTTGGCGAGGACCAGTTCGTGCTGTGGGGGCGCTGCAGCGTGCCCGAGCAGAAAGCAAAAACGTTCAAACCGAGCGTTATGGGCGGCTGGCTGTTGCCTTGCGCCCAGGAGCAGTACGGCTGGATGCAGGGCATCAACGCCAGCGCGGCTGTGTTCATTTTCGGCTGGCTCTCCATGTACAAGGTCACGGGCGACGAACTGTGGCTCGCGAAGGCTTGCGCTCTGGGCGACGTGATGACTCACACACAGCGCCCTGACGGCCAGTTGCCCACGTACTGGAGCGTTAATGGAGAGCTCAAGGACGATAACTGGATCAACTGCGAAGTCTGGGCGGCACTGGCCATGCTGGAACTCGCCGACGCCCAGGCAACCTGGGCCAGCGGGAACAAAGCCGTTCAACCGAAGTAGGTTCGGTGAGAAGAAGCCGAGTGAGAGAATCGTCCGGCCTCTGGCACTCAACGCAATCGGAGAAAAGCTCATCGGATACGCCTATCGCCGGCGCTCACGAACGGCGCGGCCGGCGATGCAATCGCCTGCGCCGCCATTCATCCACGGGCCGGCGTCAACGCGCCGGTTCGAACTGCGCCGAGGACTGGAGTTCCTCCGCGGTCAGCCCGGCAATGAACGGAGACTCGTGCTGCCACTCCCGGTCAAGCACCACGGTCAGCAGCCCGCCGCTCGCCTCGTCGCGTTTCCCGTCGTTGTAGTGCACAGCAGCTTTGCGGCCCGTCGGAACCTGGACCTTCAGGCGGCCGGCGGGTGCGCTCTGGTCCGCCAGCCAGAGATAGACGAAGGGCGTCGCATCGCGCAGGAACATCCTGCCTCGGACGTGCTGGCCAATCTGCACCGCCGGGTCCAACGGTGTGCGCGGCGTGCCGCGCAGATGCACCCACCAGACGGTGATCCCGGGCGACACTCGTTCACCGACGACTGCCGCGTGCAGGTTCCCGGTTGAGCCGTCCACCATGGGCACAAAGCGTACGTTCTCAGGTACCGCCACGACCTCCAGCCCGTCCGGCGCCAGGGGTATGCGCCATACTGCAAGCGGCAGGGATGTCAGCCGCCGGGAAGTCTCGACGGTGACGCGAACGAGGACCCGGCCGCTTGTGGTGCGGGCCTCCGGCTTACCCGCGTCTGCCTCCGGCTCGATCACAACACCGGCCTTGACGCCGCTCACGTCCACCATCCGCGGCACACAGTTGTCGGCCGTGAGAAGCTCGGGGGTGACCAGACCGTGCTTCTGCCTGATCGCCCGCTGGTCGTCCCACACGGGTTCCTCCCAGCCGTGTGTGAAGTCCCAGAAGAAGCGGGGCATCGCCGAGCCGTCTTCGTGGAGCGAGTGGAACCGCGCATTGCTGAGTTCGATGCGCAGCGGCACTTCCGGCGGCTTGTAGCCCGCCTTGATGCCGGCATACGCGTCAGGCCATACCAACCAGGTCTCAGGCTGCCTGCGGTAGTGGCGTTGGAAGTAGTCCGCGATGTCGGCAGCGGACGCAAACACCAGCCGCTTGCGCAGCGCTCTCTCGCGCAGGTACTTCACGCCCAGCTTGTTGGCCTCATTCCAGTCGAGCAGGTCGAGGAAGTTCTCGAGTCCCACCGAGAGGAAGAGCGGCTCGGCCTGATACGGCGCTTCGGCAAGCCAGAGGTCCACGGCTGTCTGGAAGCGGTCAATGTTCGATGTCTCCCCCAGCGCCTCACTGCGGCGGCGCAGGAAGCTCAACTGCGGCTCGCCCTCCAACGTGTTGATGTAGTAGATGCGCACACTGGACGAAAGTGGCCTGTGACATGGCGACGATGGAGCGGCCAGGCGCCACCTTGCGGTAATCGTCGTCCGCGACGTAGTAGGGCGCGGTCGGCGCGCCCCACTGGTTGATCAGCCATGCATTGTCGTCCGCGCCGTCGCGCCAGTTCTGCCACTGGACCAGCGAATCAATGGCCTTGACACCCAGCGAGCGCGCGATGCGCGGAGTCGAGTGGCCGAACGTGTAGCTGCCGAAGATCTCCATCCGCCCAAGGCCGAGCGATTCCCAAAGCCGGCCGACAAGCTGCAATCCTTCCCGTTGCACGTCGTTGTCCAGCCGCCAGAGGTTCGTGTCCGGGCAGCCGGGGATGAGCCAGTTCGCGTTGCACAGCGGCAGGACGCGGTCGCCTGTAGCGTGCTGCATGTCGCGGAAGACGCGGAAGTGCTGGAGGAGGTCCTCGGGGCTGCGCGAATAGGGCGAAACCCACTCCGCGCCTTCCCAGAAATCGGCGGCCAGACCGTAGTCGTGGATCACGGTATACGCTTCAGGCGCGTGCCCCGGTTTCCACAGCCCGGGGTGAGTCGTCACCAGCATGCGGCAGACGGCATAGCCCGGCTCGACGACGGCGAAGATACGGCTGAGTTCCTCCTGCCCGGCCCGCCAGACCACGCGCCAGTTGCCGGGCCGCGTGGCAGTCAGCTCGACGCGCGCCAGACTGCCGCCGTCCGCCGCGGGCTTCCAGTCCAGCGACAGAGGCTCCGCCTTCCCCGGGGCCGCGCTCAGAAAGTCGGGCTCGACGCGCGCGTCACATGGAGCCGGCAGTGCGCCGGCAACCCGGAAACCTATGGCGACGCGTTCGCCCCGCTTGACCAGCCCCGGCTGCACCGACATGTCAGTGCCATAGCCCCAGCGCCCCGCTGCACTCTCAGCCCGAATGCGTGCAGTGAACTGCTCCAGCACGGCTCGGTTCCCGGCCAGTTGCGCCTTCGCCCAGACCTGAATCTCCCGGTTCCGCTCTTCCATGGTCAGCGGCTCGCGGCCGCCATCACAGTCAAGGGCCACGCGATGGACCTTGATTGGCCCTCGGTTACCCGCCGCATCCAGCCCTTCCTCCCGCAGCGTGAAATATCCGACTCGGCGCGCGCATTCACTCGGGAATGGAAACACCCTCTCGCCCTCAGCGGTCCGCACCACAATCTGTCCTTCGTTGTGGGCGAAGTCGAGCGTCCAGAGCGCGCCCTTCGGCGCCGCAAGTTGTGCCGTTCCGATAGTGTTCCCGCCTGCTCTGACGATGACTTTGCCATCGCTGCCGGCGCACAACTGCCACGCGCACTCGTCGAACCGGCTCCACTCAAACGGCTTGCCCCAACCGATCAGCAATCGCGCTCGCTCGGCTCTGCCGAAGCTCCACTGCACCGAACCGCGGAAGGTCTTCAGGTTCCTCGGATGAACGGCGGTGCCGAGCAGCGTTGCTTCCGTATGCCAGGCATCGAAGCACATCCCGCCGGGGCTGCTGCGGACGGCATTGCCGAAGCGCCACACGTCCGACGGGCGGCTGAAGTCGTCGCCGAAGTGCTGCCCCGCCGCGGCAGGACCGCTCGCCCCACCCATGGCAAGGAACAGGACGAGGTGCACAAGAAGGACGGCGGCGCGCGCAGGCCTGAGATGGTCAGGGAATGCATTCGCAGTCATGCGGGGGACCCTCCGGCCGCGACAGACCAGCCCTCGTTCGCGCCCGTTAGCGCCTTTCACCCGGCATCTCCTGGATGAGTCGCTCCGAGCCGCTTCGGCGACTCGATTTCGTGGCATTGTAAGCATCGCTATTCTCCATGCAAAGCATCTCTGCCAACGTAGTGCATTGCAGAGCGGCAGGCACAGTAGGGTAGTCTATGCCCGACTTCTCGTTCTGCCCGCAATGCAACACCAAGTGTCGTTCAGAACCACGTCGCTGACTGGACATGGAGCTTCCGACATGGCGGCGAACATGGTATAAGGACCATCCGCGTGAGCGTAAGGCAGACTGACGAACGCGGGCCGCGAACGGGAGGTGCGGAAGCTGGACGAAGGCGCCCTGAAGTGGGGAGATGAGAAGGTCGTGTCCACGACCACCGGGAAGGTGGGGGACGCGACCCGGCAGTTCGCGATAGAAATCTGGCAGTAGCGGCGCTTGTGCCGGCGTCGGCCGAGCGGATGACGTCGGCGGAACGAGGCGGCTTATGCGCGATCTATGGCTGGTGGCGGCGGTCCTTTCGTTCGGCTGGACGGCGGCCACCCGGTGCCAAGGAGGGCAGGAGGGCACGACGCCGGCGCCCTTGCCGGAGGGGGACAACGGCATCGCGGCCAGGCATCTGGGTGACGTCGGGATCGAGAAGGATCCGGCGGTCGTGTTTGCGGATGGTTTCGAGACGGGCGCAACCAAGGCCGACAACGCTTGGGGGGCTATCGTCTACACACCGCAAGCCGAGAACGTCCACGGCGGCAAGTACGCTATGGAACTCACGCTCCCCTGGCCGAGGCCCCAGAACGAAACCGGCCTCGGCATGCAGCAGCACTTCAAGGCGGGATTCGATGTCCTCTATCTGCGCTACTACGCGAAGTACGGGAAGGACACGGAGCTGTACCACGGCGGGACGCACAACGGCGGTTCGATCGCGGCCAGGGCACCGGGCGTGCCCGACGCAAAGCCGGGCATACCCGCCGACGGCCGCAACGAGTACACGGTCCTGCTGGACACCTGGCGCCCCGAGGAGCAGGTCCGCTCGCCGGGCAACCTGGCCGTTTACTGTTACCACCCGGAGCAACGGCACCAATGGGGGGAGCACTTCTTTCCCACGGGCGAGACCTTGCCGTTCGGGAGGGCGCGCGGGAGCCTGTTCGGTAAGGGCTTCGTCTCGCGACCGGACGTCATACCCGACCGAGATCGCTGGCACTGTTACGAACTGATGGTCAAAGCGAACACTCCCGGCCAGCGCGACGGCCGCATCGCCTTCTGGTTGGACGGCAAGCTCATCGGCGACTTCCCAAACCTCCGGCTGCGGGACGTGGAGACCCTCAAAGCGAACCGCATCGGCCTCGGCCTGTACACCCAGAACGGCAAGATTCAGAAGCCCTGTACGATGTGGTACGACGACGTGGTCGCCGCAACCTCCTACGTCGGGCCGCTGGTCCGGGAGAAGAAGGCGGAGCCCAAACCTGCCGCGAGCCCGCTTCCCAAGCCTCCCCCGGCGCCGGAGAGGCCGCCGCCCCCGGCGATCAAGAGCGAAGCCCTCGCGCCGTGGGAAGGCAAGCTGGCCGAGCGCGTCGCGCGAGGCATCAAGGAAGGCCAGCGCCCCACGGCATCCATGAAAGTGATGGGCGCGCGGGAGGAACCCGTGAAGGTAGTGGGGGCCGACGAGAAGTCGCTCAGCGTGGACGTCCGTGGCGGCACCCTGTCGCTGCCCTGGACGCGGCTTTCGGCGTGCGACCGGCTGAACCTGGCGCGGGCATGCCTGAAGGAGGGCGTCTTGGAGGACCATGTTCTGGTGGCCGTGTTTGCCCTGGCGGATGGCCGCGCTGAAGCTTCGGAGGAACACTTTGCCAAGGCCAAGGCGGCCGACCCGAAGGGCGGCGAGGCTCGCGTCGCGGAAGTCCGCGCATCGCTGGGGTTGAAGTGAGTGGAAAGCGCAGGCCTCCGGTATCCAGTTCGGCGCGTTCTTCGGGTTGTGCCCGTCCGAGGGATTCGCCGGCCCGGAGGCCGCGTCCCAGCGTTCGGTATCCACCAGCGCGATGGCGCAAGAAGTTCACGTCACTTTGCGTTCCGGTTCAGCGTTTGCCCGGGGCAGGCTTCGCCTTCCTGCCCATAAGAAGCTTGATTTGAGCCTCGACCGCCTGCTCGCGTTGCGTTGCGGCCTTGTCGGTCAGGCCCAGACCACGCGCCAATTCCAAAGTGAACTTGGCTTCTTCCGGGTCGCCAGCATCAAGGCTCGCCTTGGCTTCAGCAAGCAGTTTTGTGTGACGCTTGCTGAGCCGTAGCTCCTCATCCGTCAATGTCTCCAAGGTACTCTTGCGTTGTCTGAGCAAGTCGCCCGGTTCGGCATCCGGCGGTTGCGCCTTGGCTGATTCACTCCGCGATGAATCGGGCGCCGTAGTGCGCGAGCCATACTGGATCCCCAACCCCATGCCGATAGCGAGCAGGATGGAGGCAGCCAGCCCCTGCGCAAGGCGGCCGAATCTCCGTTTCGCCGTGGGTAGCGAAGGAATCAACCTGGCGGGCTTCTCCCTGCCGTCGGCTTTCATGGCAGCGGGCGCGAGCAGTGTCGGCGCGACGGCAAGGTCCTTGTCCGTCGTAGACGAGCGCGTCCTTGGCAGGAACGCCGTGGACGCCTCGGCGGCCATCTCGCGCGAGGAGGGCATGAGCCCCGCCAGGAGCCTGTCGAGGTCCGAGAGCAGTTGAAGCGCATTGGGGTAACGGTTAGCAGGAGACTTCGCCATCATCCGCTCGATGACCTGGACTACGCTCTCAGGGATTCCCGGGTTGATGTCCAGCGGGTTGGGGAGCTGTTCCGACAGGTGCTTCATCATGATGACTGCAGGCGTGGACCCCTGAAAGGGCGTCCGGCCGGTGACAAGGTGGTAGAACATGGCGCCAAGGGAGTAGATATCGGCGCGGCCATCAATGGACTTCTCGCCGCGAGCCTGCTCAGGCGAGATATAATGGGCGGTGCCAAGTGCCACGCCGGTTTCGGTCTTGAACGACTGGCTGGGGTCGAGAATGTCCTTGGAGAGGCCAAGGTCGAGGATTTTGGCGCGGCCATCCGGCGTGACGAAGATATTGCTGGGCTTGATGTCGCGGTGGATGATCCCGTTCCTGTGCGCGTAGTCGAGCCCCCGCGCGACCTGCACGACAATGTTGAGCGCGCGCTTGGCCGACAGCGCCTTCTCGCGGCCCAGCATGCGATCGAGCGGCTCACCGTCCACATACTCCATCACGTAGAAGTACTGCCCGTTCTCCTCGCCCGCGGCGTAGGCCCTGGCGATATTCTCGTGCTGCAGTTTGCTGGCCGCCTGAGCCTCGCGGCGGAACCGCGCCAGTCGGGCCGGATCGGTCGCGTACTTGGCTGGCAGGATCTTGACGGCCACTTGGCGGCGGGACGACGCCTCCTCGCCCAGGTAGACTACCCCCATGCCGCCCTCACCCAGTTGTCTGACCAGAGTATAACCGCTGATCTGGCTGCCCGTAGTCGCCCTGGACTGCAGTTTCTTCTCGATGTTCTCTTTGAGGGTTGGCGTCAGCGAGCCCTGCTGAACCAATACGTCGGCAATGGAGACCGCAACTCCCCGCTCCGATGCCGCGCGCTGTGCCTGACGCGCGGCCTCAAGCTGTTCAGTGCTGAACAGGCCGGCGTCAACCACCCACTGCACGAACGCGTCGTCGGAAGCAGCAACAGCCACGGTCCAGAGCATCTCCGACAGAACGTGCCCGCTGTTCTCCGCCTTCCTCTTCTTGCCAAGAGGGAGATCAAGGGCGAGAAAGTCCCTACGGCGTCTGCAGCCGGCTCTGCACAAGCACGTAGCTCTTTATGCGCCACACGCCGGACTTCATCCTGGCTGCCGTCGCGCGCACCTGTACGAGTGCGACCGGCGCTGGTCCCGCGTCCACTCGCGGCGCCGGTGCGCGACCAGTCGCGACTACCTCCGTCACGTCGCCTGCAGGCTTCCCTCCGGCGCGTCCCACAACGTTGGGGCCTGTCGAGACTTCGGCATCAGCCGGCTTGCCCGCATCGAGGTTGGCCAGAGCCTGCTGCAGCGCGCCGTCGGCTGCGCCCTGCGCCTGGTCGAACGCGAGCTGCACGTCCAGTGCCTGGCCGGCGGGACGCTGCAGGAGCGTGGCGGACAGCACGAAACTGCTCAGCAGCAGGATCAGAACAAGCACCATCAGGCTCGCATTGCCGCGGGAGTACAGAGAGTGGTCGCTCATGGCGTGGTGCCCTCCCTAGCATCAACGCGCAGGGCTGTATCGAACACCAGCACGCGTGCTTCCCGGAGCGCTTCACGTGGCCGGGCGACGGGACCGTCCGGCTGATCGCCGCAGACCCAACGTGCGCGCAGCAGTCGCGTGGACGCCACGAAATCGAAGCTCACGGATTGCACGAACGGCCCCTTGTCCACTATCTCACCTTCCATGCGCTCCAGTCGGGCGTCGCTGCCGCGCCTGTATCTGACCGTTGATCCCGGCAACACGAGATCAACCTGGCGCCCCTGCTCCGCCACCGAAACGTCCAGGGCCTGCCGGACGTCATCACGGAAACGCCCGCCCATTCGTGCCGCCGTTGCCAAGTCCACGGCATCGCGTCCCGCGCGTCCGGACGTGACGGCCAGATAGCGAACCATCTGCCACACCGCCAGCAGCAGAATGACCAGCAAACCCGTTGTGATGAGCAGCTCGATCAGGGTGAACCCGCAGACTCGGCGGCGGCCCTGGCTGGTGCGACGAGCGTTCATCGTGTCACCCTCCGCCGCGTGGTTCGTTCGATGGTCTTGTGATCGCCGGACGATGTGATTCCCGCACAGCGCCAGATCACCTTCGCGCTCACGTCAACAACATCCGTTCGCTCCGGCACGCTGCGGACAAGAAGCACGGCCTGTATCTCCGGCAGCAGGGGCGTGCCGCCTGGACCTGGCGCCACGACAATCGTGCGTCCCTGCGGCGGCGTGGGATCGAGTCTCGGCTCAGCCATTGCCTGTTCCAGCACCGAGAGTGCCAGTTCGCCCGCAATAGCGTCCTCCCACAGGACCGCCTGGTGGCGCCCAAGGCTTGCCACGAGCACCGAGCTGGCTGTGATGGCTATGACCAGCAGCCCGAAGGCGAAGACCATTTCCAGGAGGGTAAAACCACGTGCGCGACGCATGCTGCACCCGCTACTTTGGAGTCACCAACGTCCCGAACCTGAAGCAAGCACTGAGCACGGTGATGTAGACAGAGCCCACCAGCAGACCGCCCAGCGACAAAGCCACACACGGCATCAGGGCCGCCAGAACGCGGTCGAGCCGCTGCGCCCGCGCATCGTGGTATTCCGCCGCCGTTCGCATGGCGCACGCGAAATCGCCGGCCGCCCCGGCCTCTGCGAACCACGCGAAGGACGGCGGCAGTCTCGTACGGCGCAGCGCGTCGGGCAACGCCTCGCCGGCCTCAGTCTTGTCTGCCAGCACAGCGAACGAACCGGCGTAGTCACCTGCCAGGGCCGGAACGGCAACGGCACGGCACATTTCCGGCAGCGTCAGGCCAGCGGAGGCCATGCCTTCCAGAACGCGGGCGGCGCGCGCAAGCGCGCGATGTCGCATCCGGGCGCCCAGCAGCGGCAGAAACCGCTGCACCCAATGCGCTCCGCGCACCAGCCATGTCGCCAACCTGCTGTTGGGAGCGAGGCTCAAAACGCGCACCGAGACCATCGTGCAGATTGCGGTGCCGCCGAGGGTGTATGCGGCAACGGTCACAGCGGCAAGGAATGGCCGCCAGCCCTGGGACGCCCCCATGCACTTGAAGATATCCTGGAACTTGGGGAGGATAAAGACGACCTGGAACAGCCCCAAGCCTGCGCAGATCAGCCACATGGCTATCGAGTAGTAGATCCAGAACATGAATGATGAGCGCAGCGCACTTTGAGCGCGAAGGTCGTCGGCCGCGCGTCGCAGCACGTTGGGGATCGGGCGGCCGCCGCCGAGTTCGCCGGCTTGGATGGCCAGGACCGCGTGCTCCGGCAGCAGATCGGCCTCCTTCAGCGCGGCGCTCAGCGCGACGCCTTGCCGCAACCGCTCGGCAACGCGTTTGAGACGGTTCGCGGTGTCGTTGGCGTAGTCGCTCGCCAGCGCCGCAACGAACTCGTCCAGCGGCAGCGCATATTCGAGGGCCGCCGCGAGCTCCAGGAGGATGCTCGCCTGCACCAGCCGTTCGCGCGACTGGAGGGGCCGGTATCGGAACAACACCGCGATCAGGAACAACGGAAAAACGAAAAAGAGCCAATTGTATCTGGTTGACAAGCCCAACCCGGCGAAGGTAATGACCACCATGATAAGATCAACGACGTAGACGGACGCGGCATCCCGGAGCAAGCGCCGGATGACATCGCGTAACTGCAGCAGCAGTAACCCAGCGATGCCCGAAGCGACCGCAAGATCGCGTAACTGCAGCAGCAGTAACCCAGCGATGCCCGAAGCAACCGCAAGAAGGATAACGTTCCATAGTACTTGGTTTGTCATCTTCTGCGCCAGAACGTCTCCTGCAACCGGAAGATCGGCATGTAGGCCGCCAGCAGCGCCCAAAGAACAGCCAGACCAACCGCGAGCGTACAGATCAGATAAATCAGAAAACGCAACCTCGCGCCCAGGAGGTCGGCGCGCTCTTCGTACATGTCGGCGACGCGCGATAATGACTGCGCCAGGTCCCCATGTGCCTGGCCGCCGCGCACGAACAGCAGCAGTGTCTCGGGGAACACCTCGTGCGCCGCCAAGGCCTCCGCCGCCGCCGTACCATGTGCGACCCGTTCCGCGACGGCCGCTGCCGCATCACGCATGGGGAGGAACGTGAAACTGTCACGAACGAGGCCCATGGCCACGTCCAGAGGAATGCGCCGCTGCAGAAGAAGGCTCAGCAGCCGGCAGAACCGGCCAAGCAACAGAGCGCGCAGATACGGGCCAAGCGCCGGAGTCCGCAGCAGGTAGTTCTGCACTCGGCGCCGCACTGCCGGTGTCCGGCTTAAGCGTGTCACGATGACCGCTGCGACAATGAGGACCCCGGCCAGGCAAACCCAGAACAGCGGTTCGCTGACAAGTTCGCCAATGGCGAGCAGGGCACGTGTCGGGAGCGGCAAGCGGCCGCGAACCTGCCTGTACACCTGGCTGAACACCGCCGGCACATTGTACGCCAGCATCAGGCCGATGAACCCGGCAAAGACAAGACAGGTGGTTATGGGGCCAATCAACTGCGACCACAGTGCTTCGCGAAAGCGTGCTTGCGAACGGTACTCGCGAACGATCTCGACAAGTGCCGAGCAGAGGTCGTTGGCCGTTTGGCCCTGTTCTACAAATCGTATGAACAGTTCGGGGAAGGCGCCCTTCTGGCGTCGCAGTGCTTCGCCCAGCGGGACTCCAGCGGTCACCTGTTCGCCAACCTGCGACAGCGCTTCACGCAACGTCTGACTCTGGGCCTCACGGCTCAATGTGCGCAACGCGTCAGGCAGTGAGAGGCTGGCGCGCAAGAGTCCGGCCAGCAACTCCGCGACGAGCGCCAGGTCAGCCGGCGATAACGGGCTATTCCTGCCAGCCACGGGGGGCGGAGCAGATGACAGTTCTGCCGGCGCGGCCTGTGAGGGAATGTCAGGCACCTGCGCAACCCCTCCCGAAGACGCCAGCGACAGACCTCAGAAGTCAAGCGACGGATGATACGTGTCACATCTGCTGCCGGGTCGGGCGGGCAGCATAACAGGCCCTGGAGCGTTCCGCAATCGTATCCCGACGGCTGCCGGGGTGCCGAAGGCACTTCCAACCTTATGGCTCCAACCCTCGTTGACCCGCGGCAGGCTGGCCGTTATCGTCAGCGCCAGGGAGAGCGTTTGGATTGATGGGCAGGCTGGTCTTCCAGGGGGCAACAGGGATGGTCCAGTATGGGGTTGCTGACGGTGTCGCCCTGTTGCGTTTTGACGCGCCGCCACTCAACACGATCACCCTCGCACTGCTGGAGCACCTGCGTGCCGCGCTTGGGCGGGCCAACCGGGAAACCGCGGTCCGTGGGATCGTGATCACCGGCGGCGCAACACATTTCAGCGCCGGCGCGGACCTCGTGCTCTTCCGTGGGATCGCCAGCCGGGAGGACGCGATTCGCGCCTCGTGGGTTTATCAGGAGGCCTTTCAGGAAATCGAGGATTCCGCGAAGCCGGTCGTGGCCGCGGTGGCCGGCTCGGTGGTCGGGACCGCGCTGGAATTGGCCCTGGCCTGCCATTGGCGCGTCTGCACGCCGGAAACCACGTTCAGTCTGCCGGAGGTGACTTTGGGGATCAACCCCGGCGCAGGGGGAACTCAGCGGCTGCCTCGGCTCATCGGGCTGGAGGCGGCTTTGCTCATGCTGCTGACTGGCAAACCCATGGACGCTGAAGCAGCACTGGCCGGCGAGCTGGTGGATGCAGTCTGCGACGGAGGCGCGCTGCTGGAAGCAGCGCGCCGCGTGCTGGATACCGCCGGCGCTCCGCGCATGACGAGCCGGCGCACGGCTATCGTCAGGGATGCCAGTCGCAACACCGCGGCGTTCGCGGGGGCGGAGAAGCTGCTGGCGCGCGTGCCGCCCGAGGTCATCGCGCCGCGGCTGATCGCCGCAGCGGTCAGGACGGGCCTGGTGGAATCGTTTGAGGCTGGGTTGCGCGCGGAGCAGACCGCGTTCGCGGACTGTATGGACACGCGCGCCGCCCGCAACAAGATTTACCTCTTCTTCGCGACCCGCGAGATGAGCAAGGCGCCAAGCCTGGCCGGAGTCGAGACCACCGCCATTGCCAAGGCCGCGGTCATCGGCATGGGCACGATGGGAACCGGGATCGTCCAGGCGCTGGCCACAGCGGGCGTGCCGGTCGTGGTGCGGGACGAAGAGGAAGCGGCGCTTCAGAAGGGAACGGCGAGGATCAGGAGAGCGCTTGAGAAGCGCGTCGGGCAGGGGCAGCGAACGCCTGAGTGGCTGGCTGCGTGCTCCGGGCGCATCACCACGACGACCAACTGGCAAGACGTAGCCGATTCGGCTCTGGTGATCGAATCGGTCTTCGAGGATGTCGCGGTCAAACGCGCGGTCATCGCACGCCTGGAGGCGCTCTGCGCGCCGAGCACCATAATCGCCTCGAACACTTCGACCATTTCCCTGGACGAACTCGGCGCGGGCATGAGGCACGGCGAACGGCTGCTGGGGATGCACTTCTTCAACCCTGCCCAGCACATGCCGCTGGTGGAGATCATCCGGCGCGAGGCCAGCGCCGGCAGCGTGGTGGCCACCGCACTGAAGTTCGCCAAGACGATCCGCAAGACGCCCGTGCTGGTCAGGAACCGCGCGGGCTTCCTGGTCAACCGCCTCTTTGTTCCGTACCTCAAGGAGGCCTTCTGGCTCCTGCAGGAGGGCGCGGCGCCGGCGGCGATTGACGGTGCGATGGTCGAGTTCGGCTTTGCGATGGGGCCACTGAGCCTGATTGACATGGCCGGGCTCGACATCCTGGTCTGCAGCGATCGCGTGTTGCGCCGCGCGTTCCCGCGCCACGGCGTTCTGCCGGCGCTGGCGGAGCGCCTCGTAGCGCAGGGGCA
>Ga0315282_10010723_pt1 | contig 14312 bp, 15 predicted proteins | sample YL17G07_20_MG_FD_203693 | JGI IMG/M metagenome (GOLD analysis project Ga0315282, IMG submission 203693) | Sediment microbial communities from Yellowstone Lake, YNP, Wyoming, USA - YL17G07_20 | ecosystem: Environmental > Aquatic > Freshwater > Lake > Sediment | place: USA: Wyoming | collected...
CGGTCCTACCACAAGCGAGGACGAGACCTGAAGGACCTGCTGGACAACATCGAACCCTGAGGGGGCAACCCCTCATCTTCACACCCCCTATTCCCCAACTGCCCATTTACAGCTTTCGATTTCTCTGATCCCGCAGAACTTGACCTTTCAGGTATGAAGCGGTAGCTTGTCTTTGTGAGAAACCTCGCCCCGAATGAGACCGCGGCACTGAAGAAGCTGAAGGACGCTCTGGTCCGCGATTTCCGGCTGGTCGAGCTGCGGCTCTTCGGCTCCAAGGCGCGCGGGGACTCGGACAAGGAGTCCGACATTGACGTGCTCGTAGTGCTTGAGGACTATGACTGGGAGACCAAGAAGGCGGTATCCAGGCTCTGTTTCGACATCAATCTTGAGCACGGCGTCCTGCTGGCCCCTGTGCTCTATTCCCGAGCCGAATATGAGTCTGACCTTACGAAGGTCACACCCTTCTACCAGGCAGTCACGAAAGAAGGCGTGCCCGTATGAGTGTGCCCAAGGATGAGCTGATTCGCTATCGCCTGCAGAGGGCACGCGAGGCCCTCAATGACGCTCAGTCGGACCTGGAACAGGAACGCCTCAACAGCGCGTCCAACCGTATCTACTACGCTATGTTCTACGCAACCATCGCGCTGCTCGCTACCTGCGACCTGAGTTCCTCCCGGCATTCTGGCATCATCTCGCTGTTCTACAAGCACTTCGTCCGGAGTAACGTCTTCCCGGCGGAGCTTGCCCAGCATCTCGGCCGGGCGTTTGAGATGCGCACCAACACGGACTACAGGGATTTCTCTTCACCTGAACCGACCGAGATTCGTGAGATGTTTGAACAGGCCCGCGCCTTCGTGCGGAAGGCCGAGGACCTGATCCGAGCCGCGTAGTCCGCGTCCAATCCGACATGACCGCGCTGACGCGCCGGCACGCCGTACCGGCGCGCCGCGCCATTGGTTGACATTCAGCGCCGAACGAAATAGCATCGGACGTGCAGAATGACGTTTGGACGCGCGTGAAGCAACCGCTGGCGGTTAGTTGATATGGAATACAAGGATTATTACGAGACTCTGGGCGTTGCGAAGGACGCCGACGAGAAGGCGATAAAGGCCGCTTACCGGAAGCTGGCGCGGAAGTATCACCCGGACGTCGCCGAGAACAAGGCCGAGGCCGAGGCGAAGTTCAAGGAAATCGGCGAGGCGTACGACGTGCTTTCGGACAAGGACAAGCGCAGGAAGTACGACGAGCTCGGGGCCGACTGGCAGCGGTATCAGCGGACCGGCGGCAGGGGAGACTTTGACTGGGGCCGATACCAGGCTCAGCAGCGCGGCGGGTACACGCGATACACAACCGAGGACCTGCAGGACCTGTTCGGCGAGGGGGCAGGGGTCTCGGACTTTTTCAGCTTCGTGTTCGGCGGCCGGCAGGCGCAGGCTGAGCCGCGGGCAAGCCGTGGCCGCGACATCGAGCACCCGGTGACGGTGACCCTGGCCGAGGCGTATTCGGGAGCGACCCGGAGGCTCAAGCGCCAGGACGGGCCGACCATCGAGGTGAAGATACCGGCCGGGGTCGAGACCGGCTCGCGGGTACGGGTGCAGGGGCAGGGGCTTCCGGGCCGGCGCGGTCGGGCCGGGGACCTGTGGCTGGAAATCACGGTCGAGGCGGACCCGAGCTTCAGGCGCGACGGCGACGACCTGCACACGAAGGCGTACGTGCCGCTATACACCGCGGTCCTGGGGGGCGAGGTCACGGTAACGCTGGTGCAGGGCAAGGCGAAGCTGAAGGTCCCGCCCGAGACTCAGAGCGGGACCGAGATGCGACTCAAGGGCCAGGGCATGCCCAGGCTCGGAGAGCCGGGCCGCCGCGGGGATTTGTACGTGACGACTGAGGTAAGGCTGCCGGCGCGGCTTACCGAGAAGGAGCTGGCGCTCTTCCGCGAGCTTGCCCGCCTGCGTTCCGGCGAGAGGTGAGGAGAAGTAGTCAGGCGGCCCGGGCGGGAATCCGGCCAAGTATATATGAAGTCGAACATAATGATGCACTGGGGTCGGGTCGTGGGACCGGGGTTCAGACCGGAGGCAGACATACAAGCCACCAAGGAGCGTGAATAATGGCACTGAAAGGCACCAGGACCGAGAAGAATCTGCTCACCGCATTCGCCGGTGAGTCACAGGCAAGGAACCGGTACACTTATTTCGCGAGCAAGGCCCGGGACGAGGGGCTGATGCAGATGGCAGCGATATTCGAGGAGACGGCGAACCAGGAGAAGGAGCACGCCAAGCGGTTCTTCAAGTTCCTTGAGGGCGGCGAAGCCCGGGTTGAGGCCGCGTTCCCGGCCGGGAAGATTGGCACGACCCTGGAGAACCTGAAGGCGGCGGCTGCGGGCGAGATGTATGAATGGGGCACGATGTACCCTGACTTCGCTAAGGCGGCCCGCGAGGAAGGCTTTTCCGAAGTCGCCACTGTCTTCCTCAACATCGCCGTGGCTGAGAAGCAGCATGAGAAGCGGTACAAGGACCTGGCCGCGAACCTGACGGCGGGCCGGGTGTTCAAGCGCGAGAAGACCGTCCGGTGGCGGTGCCTGAACTGCGGCTACGTTCATGAAGGCCCGGAAGCGCCGACCCAGTGCCCGGCGTGCGCGCACCCGCAGGCGTACTTCGAGCTCCTGGGCGAGAACTGGTAGGCATAAGGAATGGCTGAACGGACGGGTCTCGTCACGATGGGCGGGAAGCCGGTGGCGCTCCTCGGCAGTGAGTTGAAGGCCGGCGACCCCGCGCCGGATTTCACTGCGGTCGGCAATGACATGCAGCCGGTGAGGCTCTCTCAGTTCAGGGGCAAGGTTGTCGTCATCTTGGCCGTACCGTCGCTGGATACGCCGGTGTGCAACATGGAAACGCGGCGGTTCAACACCGAGGCCGCCGGGCTCGGTCCTGACGTCGTAATCCTTACGGTATCGATGGACCTGCCGTTTGCGCAGAAGCGGTGGTGCGGCGCCGCGGGCGTGGACAGGGTCATAACCTTGTCCGACCACCGTGACGCGTCGTTCGGCACGGCCTATGGCGTGCTGGTCAAGGACCTGAGGCTCTTGGCCCGGGCGGTGTTCGTGGTCGACCGGAAGGGCGTAATCCGCTACATCCAACTCGTTAAGGAGACCGGGACCGAACCGGACTATGCGGCGGTGCTGCAGGCGGTGAAGGGCCTGTAGCCGCCGCGGGAAAGGCGGCGAAGAATGACGGCAAGACAACAGATATACAGTTGCCCGGTGTGCGGCCAGATGGTCGCGGTCGTGCATCACGGCGGGGGCCGGCTGGTCTGCTGCGGCCGACCGATGACGCCGGCGGGCGACGAACCGGCCGGCGCGGCGACGGGAAAGCCTGCCCTGCGTCCTCAGCCCGCGGCCGCGACCGCGGCGCCGGCGAACGCGCCTTACTGGAAGTGCTCGAACTGCCGGTACGTGCTGCAGGCGACGGCCCCGCCCGAGGTGCGCCCGTCTTGCCACAAGAACTGTCGGTTCACCGACGTGACATGCTACATCCCGGAGTGCGGTTTCTCCGGGACTGACGACCGGCTTATCGCCGGGTAATCCCGAGGAGGAAAGACAATGGCAAAGCGTTACGAAGTCTACAAGTGCGAAATCTGCGGCAACATCGTCGAGGTGCTGCACGGCGGCGCCGGGCAGCTCGTCTGCTGCGGCCAGCCGATGAAGCTCCTTGTCGAGAACACGACCGACGCCGCGCGTGAGAAACACGTGCCGGTGATTGAGAAAGTCGCCGGCGGCTACAAGGTGAAGGTCGGCAGCGTGCCGCACCCGATGGAGGAGAAGCACTTCATCGAGTGGGTCGAACTCGTGGCCGACGACAAGGCCTACCGGCAGTTCCTGTCGCCGGGCGGCAGGCCCGAGGCCTTCTTCAGCGTCGAGGCGGCGAAGGTAACGGCCCGTGAGTACTGCAACCTGCACGGGCTCTGGAAGGCGTAGCAGCCATGATTACGAAGAAGATTGAAGAGGCCTTCAGCGAACAGGTGAAGTTCGAGCTCGAGTCGGCCTACATTTACCTGTCGATGGCCGCCTACTTCGACGCCGCCGGGTTCGCCGGCATGGGCACGTGGATGCGGGCCCAGGTGCGGGAAGAGGCGACCCACGCGATGCGGTTCTACAAGCACATCGTCGAGCGGGGCGGGCACGTCAAGATGTACCCGGTGGCGGCGCCGCCCCAGGACTGGAAGTCGCCGCTCGCCGCGTTCGAGGCCGCCTACGAGCACGAGCAGTTCATTACCGCCAAGATCGACGGTCTGGTCCGGCTGGCCCAGGCCGAGGGTGACCACGCCTCATCGACGCTGCTGCAGTGGTTCGTGGATGAGCAGGTGGAGGAAGAGGCGAGCACGTCCAAAGTGGCGCAGGACCTGAAGCTCGTGGGCAATGACGGCCGCGGCATCCTGATGCTCGACCGCGAGCTCGGCACCCGGACGTTCGTACTGGCGCCCGAACTGGCCGCGCTCTACGCCCAGGCCGCGGCCGGCGCGTAGGCGCTGCATGAACCGACCGATGGCACGCAGCGGCTTCAGCGCGGTCCGGGTCAGCGAGCACGTGTACTGGGTCGGCGCGGTGGACTGGGCGCTGCGCGACTTCCACGGTTACTCGACGCAGCGCGGTACGACCTACAACGCGTACCTGGTTCTGGGCGATTATCCGATTCTGATTGATACGGTCAAGGCGCCGTTCAGGGACGAGATGCTCTCGCGCGTCGCGTCGGTGGTGAACCCGGCCGACGTCAAGGTCATCATCTCGAACCACTCGGAAATGGACCACTCGGGTTCCCTGCTTCCGGTCATCGCCGAAATCAAGCCGGACAAGGTCTATGCTTCGCAGATGGGGGTCAAGGACATACACGCCCAGTTCCACGATTCGTGCGAGATTCTGCCGGTGAAGGACGCGGAGACACTGAAGCTGGCAGGGCTCGGGTTCACGTTCCTCGAAACGCGCATGCTGCACTGGCCGGACTCGATGATTACCTACCTGGCCGAGGACAAGCTGGTCTTTTCCCAGGACGGGTTCGGCATGCATCTGGCCGACGCGAAGCGGTTCGCCGATGAGACCGACCCCGCGGTGATGTACTACGAGGGCAAGAAGTACTTTGCCAACATCCTGCTGCCATATGCCCCGCTGGTGACGAAGCTTCTGGCCCGAATCGCGCAGTTGGGCATACCGCTCAAGATAATCGCGCCCGACCACGGCCCGATATGGCGCAAGGACCTGGGTACGCTCACCGGCTGGTGGGCTAAGTGGGCGGAGCAGAAGCCGGAGAACCGCGGGGTCGTGGCCTACGATACGATGTGGCAGAGCACTTCTCTCATGGCCCGGGCGATTGGCGACGGCCTGAGCGCGGGCGGGACCGCGGTAGCGATGGTCCCCCTGAGCTGTAACACGCGGTCGGATGCCATCACAGAGCTGCTCTGCGCCGGCGCGTTCCTGGCGGGTTCGCCGACCATGAACAACGGCATGTTCCCGACCCTCGCCGACCTTCTGACGTATGCCCGGGGCTTGAAGCCGAAGAACCTTATCGGCGCCGCCTTCGGTTCTTATGGCTGGAGCGGGGAAGCGACGACGCACATCGAGGAGTACCTGCGCCAGATGAATGTCGAACTGGTCGCCCCGGCGTTGAAGGTCAGATTCGTGCCCGATGACGCCGCGCTTCAGCAATGCCGGGAACTGGGCAGGCTGGTTTCGGCGCGGCTCCGGGAGCGGCTGGGCGCGTGATTGAGCAGGCGGGCAGCGCCGCCCACTGCCCGATTGACCGCGGTCGCATCGACCTGGCGGCGCTCGGCACCCTGACCTGCGGATTGTACGTCGCGGCATCGCGCGACGCAGGCAAACGCAACGGCTGCATCGTGAACACGGTCGTGCAGGTCGGGGGAGAGCCGTGCCAGATTTCTGTAAGCATCAGCAAAGCCAATCTGACTCACGACTACGTCGCAAGGAGCGGCGCGCTCGCGGTGTCGGTCCTGGTTCGGGAGACGCCGCTCCAGTTCATCGGCATCTTCGGATTCCACACCGGCCGCGACTTCGACAAGTTCGCCCGGGTGCGATACCGCGACGGGGAGACCGGATGCCCGCTGCTTGAAGAGCATACGCTGGCGACGATTGAGGCGCGGGTCAGGACCGCGGTGGACTGCGGTTCCCATGCGACCTTTATCGCCGACGTGGTCGCAAGCCGGGTCGTGCGGCAGGGAACGCCGCTGACCTACGCCTACTACCATGAAGTCAAGGGCGGCAGGACCGGCAGGAATGCGCCGACCTACGCCGCGAGCATGGCCCAGCCAAGGCCCGAGACCATTGAAAGGAGCCGGAGAATGAAGAAGTACGTGTGTACGGTATGCGGCTACGTTTACGACCCTGACGCCGGAGACCCGGACAACGGGGTTCAGCCCGGGACGCCGTTCGAGGAACTGCCCGCGGACTGGGTCTGCCCGGTTTGCGGGGCGTCCAAGGACCAGTTCGACCCGGAGAGCTAGAAAGACCCCGTCTTCGTCTGAGGGGAGGTCCGGGTTGTAGAAGTCCGAGCCGCAGCTCGACGCGAGTCGCGGCTACTGCGCTTTGCGCACGGCAAGCCGCCTGGGCAGGTACTCGGGCGGCTTTTTCTCTCGGACGGTCGCCGGCGTGATGACGCACTCGGCCACGTCCTTGCGGGACGGCAGCTCGAACATGATGTTGAGCATCGTTTCCTCAAGTATGGCCCGAAGCGCGCGGGCTCCGGTCCGGCGCGCCGCGGCCAGCTCGGCCACGGTTTCGAGCGCGTCGGCGGTGAAGGTGAGCTTGACCCCTTCCAGGTCGAAGTAGTAGGCGAACTGCCGGGTAAGCGCGTTGCGCGGCTTTGTGAGGATGTCGACGAGCGCGGTCCGGGACAGGCTGTGCAGGCTGGCGGTCACCGGCAGCCTGCCCACGAGCTCCGGGATGAGGCCGTATTTCACCAGGTCGTCGGGCTCGACCATGGGCAGGAGTTCGTCCGACGCGCGCTGCCGGCGCGTCGAAATGTCGGCGCCGAAACCCAGGGCGCTGGAGTGGACGCGGCGCTCGACGATTTTCTCCAGGCCGTCGAACGTGCCGCCGCAGATGAAAAGGATGTGCCGGGTGTTGACCGGGATGTACTGCTGCTCAGGGTGCTTCCTGCCGCCCTGGGGCGGGACGTTGGCGATCGTGCCTTCAAGAATCTTCAGGAGCGCCTGCTGCACGCCCTCACCTGAAACGTCGCGGGTTATCGACGGCGCGTCGCTCTTCCGGCCCAGCTTGTCGAGTTCGTCGATGTAGACGATGCCGGTCTCGGCCCGCTTGACGTCGCCGCCCGCGGCCTGCAGCAGCCGCAGGAGGATGTTCTCCACGTCCTCGCCGACGTATCCGGCCTCGGTCAGCGGAGTGGCGTCGGAAATGGAGAAGGGCACGTGCAGGAACCGGGCCAGGGTTTCGGCCATGAGGGTCTTGCCCACGCCGGTGGGGCCGATGAGCAGGATGTTGCTCTTGTCGATGTCGAGCCCGTCTTCACGCGCCTGGATGCGCTTGTAGTGGTTGTACACCGCGACCGAGATGACCTTCTTGGCGTGTTCCTGGCCGATGACGTACTCGTCGAGGAACGCCTTGATACCGGCCGGCCTGGGGACCTCGCGCGGCGCCCGCGGCGCGACCCTCGGTTTCGCCTCGCCGAAGAGCGCGAGCACCGATTGAGCGCAGGTCTCGCATATCCTGCCGCTCCGGCCCTGGACGAGACTGCGATGAGGTCCGGCCTCGAGCCCGCAGAACGAGCAGGTGTTCTTCGAGGTCCGGCGTCGGGGCGGAGTGCTCACTTGCGCTTCTCGATTACCTCGTCCACGATGCCGTACTCTTTCGCCTCTTCCGCGGACATGAAGTAGTTGCGGTCCGAGTCGCGCCCGATGCGCTCGAGCGTCTGGCCGGTGTGCTTTGCGAGAATCTCCGAAAGCTGTTCCTTCAGCTTCAGAATCTCGCGGGCGTGGATTTCGATGTCGGTGGCCTGGCCGCTGATGCCCATGGCCGATGGCTGATGAATCATTATTCTCGCGCGCGGCAGGGCGAACCGCTTGCCTTTTTCGCCCGCGGCCAGGAGCAGGGCGGCGATGGACGCGGCCTCGCCCACGCAGGTCGTGACTACGTTGGCCTTGATGTAGCGCATCGTGTCGTAGATGGCAAGGCCGGACGAGACCACGCCGCCGGGCGAGTTGACGTACAGGTTGATGTCCTTCTCCGAATCCTCGGCCTCGAGATAGAGGAGCTGGGCCACGACGAGATTGGCCACGTTGTCGTCGATGGGCGAGCCCAGGAAGATGATTCTCTCCTTGAGCAGCCGTGAATAGATGTCGTAAGCGCGTTCGCCGCGGCCGGTCTGTTCGATAACCATCGGTATCAACACGGGTACCTCCTCCGGTTGTTCTTCCGGGTGATTCTCATGACTGTTCGGGATTTCGCTCAAGTCCCTGCCTTCAGGACGTCTCGGCCTTGTCCAGGATGAACTGCATCACCTTGTCGCGCAAGAGCTGGTTGCGGTAGGCCGGGCCGTCGAGCATCTCCGCAATCTCCTCGGGCGAGCGCTTCGTCGTCTCGGCGACGGTCTTTATTTGGGCAGCGACCTCTTCGTCCGAGACGTGGATGTCCTCCTTGTCGGCGATTCGGGCCACGATGCAGTCGAATCTGGCCCACTTGGTGGCGAGCGGCAGTAGCTTCGCGCGCGTCTCCTCGTCGTCAGGAAGCTCGTACTGACGCTGGAGTCTCTCGGCCGACGCCTTGACCCAGGATTCAGGCGGCTCGAAGCTGTGCTCGCCCGTGAGGAACTCGAAAATCTGGTTCTTCAGTCCGTTTTCGACCAGCTTGGCCCGGTCGGCGAGAATCTCTTCGTTTATCTCTATCCGCAGTTTGTCCAGGCTGTCGAACCCCAGGTCCCGGGCGAACTCCTCGGTCAGTTCGGGCAGAATCCGCTCCTTGACGTCGCGGACCACGAACCGATAGGTCATGGTCTTGCCCGCCAGCTTCTTGTCCTGATAGTCGGCGGGCAGCACGACGTCGGTGGTGCGTTCGTCGCCGGGCCTGGCGCCGGCCAGCGCCTGGTTGACCTCGGCCGAGGTCATTTCGTCTCCGAGCTGCATCATCACGTTGGCCCTGGGTTTGCCGATTTCGGTTTCGCCGACCCGGGTCCGGTAGTCAACGACGACGAAATCGCCGTTCGCAGCCGGCCGCGAGAGCGGCTTGAACGTGCCGCACTTTTCGCGCAGGGCCTGCAGCCGGCGTTCGAACTCGGCCTCGAAGCCGGTCGGGTCCTGCTTCTTGAGCCGGAGCCCGTCGTACTGCTTCAGTTCGAAATCAGGTATGACCTCGATGGAAATCTGGAACCTCACTGCCTTGTCCGGTGTGACCTCGAGATTCAGGAACCGCGGACGCGATGCCGGCCTGAGGCTCTTGTCCGCCAGCGCGTCTTCGACCGCGCCCTCGACAATCTCCTCGACCGCGGCGTCCTGGAGCTCGCCGATTCGTTTCTCAAGGATGCGACGCGGCACGTGGCCGGGTCGGAAGCCAGGCAGCTTCGCCCGGTCCTGGTACTCCGTGAGCATAGTTTCGAGCCTGGACCGGAGTTTCTCCGGCTCGACTTCGACGTCGATTTCTCGCAGCCACTCTTTGGGTGACCTGACCATTTTCTCCAACAGAGTTCTCCTTAATCGGTTCCAGGGCCAGGATAAGTGCGAGGAGGGGGAGTCGAACCCCCACCCGGTAAAGGACTGGATCCTAAGTCCAGCGCGTCTGCCAGTTCCGCCATCCTCGCACAGGTGGCGGCAGTCCACCGGTACAGGCGTGCCAGTATATGAGGGGCGCGACGCACAGTCAAGAAGACGTGGGCCTGACCGCGCCGCGAAGAAAAAGGCCTGCGGCCGGCTGCTGCCGGCCGCAAGGCATACAGGTTCTTTTCGCCCTCTCTCGCTATGGCCGGACTATTACTTTCCGGACCGGGCTTCCGTCTTCTCTCTTCACGAAGTAGACGCCGCGGCGCAGACCGGATACGTCGTTCGCGCCCGGGCTGAGCCGTGCCGCCACGCGGCCGCCGACGTCCACCAGCGCCGCCGGCGCGTTGCCGCGCAACTCAAGCACGCCGCGCAGGATTGAGGCACCGGTCAAGGACGGCCGGCCGCCGGACGTTCCGTCTTGCACGCTGCTCGTGCTGTCCCGGAAGACGGTGATGCTGCTGCTGCCGTAGTTGGCGACGTAGACCCGGTTTTCGGCCGGGTTCCAGGCGAGGTCGGCCGGGGCAGAGCCGGCCTGAAGCACGCGGCGGACCGCGTTGGTGCGGGCGTCTATCACCGAGACGGTTCCGTCGTCGTGCGCGCAGTAGACCGTGTTGTTCGCGCCGTTGAAGAGCAGCAGAGACGGATGGTCGGCGACGTTTATGGTCGCGACCCACTGATTGGTTGCGCAGTCAATCACGGTCACATCCCCGCTCGCGTAGTTGGCGCAGTAAACCACGTTCTGGGACGGCACGTAGCACAGGGCGCACGGCTCCTCACCGACGGCAACGGTCGACACTACGCTGTCAATCGACGGGTCGATGACGCTCATGGTGTAGTTTGCCCGGCTGGCGCAGTAGACCCGGTCCACGGACGCATTGTAGCAGAACGCGCAGGGCGAGTCGCCTACCGCAATCGTCGCGACGACGCTGTCGCCGAAGCCGCTGATGACCGAGACGCTGCCCTCCGCCAGGTTTGTGCAGTAGACCTTGTTATCCGCCGGGTCCGCGACGAGCGTCCCCGGGTGGGCACCCACGCGCACGGTCGCGACGACGGTGTCGAGGGAGCCGTTGATGACCGAGACGTTGTTGCTCCCCTCGTTGGCCACGTAAGCATTGCCGGTTGTCGCGTCAAAGCACAGCGCCACCGGCCTGACCCCGACGTCAAGCACGGCCAGGAGCGTATTCGTAATGGCGTCGAGGACCGCCACGTCGCCGCTTCCGTAGTTCGCGCAGTAGAGCTTCGTGCCGCCCGCGTTCAAGCACAGGGCACGGGGCGCGTCGCCGACCGCGACCGAGCCGGTGATTCCGCCCGTAGCGCCGTCTATTACTGCCACGTAGCCGCTCGCGTTGTTGGCCGAATAGACCCGGTCGCCCACCGGATTGTAGCAGAGCGCACGCGGCCGCTCCCAACTGTTCAGCGCGGCCAGGATGGTTCCGGTTGAGCCCTGGAAAACGGTAACCATGTTGCCCGCGCGGCTGGTGCAGTAGACCTTGTCGTTCACCGGGTTGTAACACATGGCGCCGGGTTCCGCCGCGACCGCCACGCTGCGGATGACGGTGTTCGTTGCGCCGTCGATGACCGTCACCGAGTCGCCCACCGAGTTGGCGCAGAACACCAGGTTGCTGGTCAGACTGACGCAGAGCCCGCGCGGGTACCGCCCGACCCGGATAGTCGTGACGATGCTGTTCGACGCGCCGTCAATAACGGTCAGCGTTCCGCTCAGCTCATTGGCGCAGTACACCTTGTTCGTCGTCGGATTGTAGGCCATGGTGTTGGGCCTCAGTCCGGTGTGGATGGCCGCCAGGACCGCGTTCGTCGCTCCGTCGATGACCTTCACCGTGTCGTTCAGGTAATCGGCCACGTAGACCCGGTTGTTCACCGGATTGTAGCACAGCGCCCAGGGCCGGCCGCCGGTCGCAATCGTCGCAAGCACCGTGTCCGCGGCGCAGTCGATAACCGACACCGTGCCGCCGAACATGTTGCCGACGAACACGCGATTGTCCTGGTCGTCGCTGCACAGAATGCCCGGGCCGTGCCCCACCGGCACGGTCGCCACAACCGCGTTGCTCGCGCCGTCCACGACGGTGACGTTATCGGCTATCCGGTTCGCGCAGTAGACCTTGTGCGCCGCGGGGGCGTACGCCGCCGCGTACGGACCGTTGGGCATGGCCAGGACCGCTGCGACCGAACCGGTGGCGGCGTTCAGCACGGTCAGGCTGTCGGTTGAGAAGTGAACGAGATAGACCTTGTCGTCCGTCGGGTTGTAGCACGAGGCGAGGGTCGCCGAGCCGACCGCGATGCTGGCGGTCTGGCGGTTCGACGTCCCGGATATGACGATGGCGTTGTTGCCCGAGTCACCGCCGACGTAGACGCTGTTGTTCGAAGGAGCGTAAACCAGCGTCTGCGGGTTCCGCAACCCGCCGAGCAGGATGGTTTCCTCCAGCCATTGACCGTTTGCGGCCGGAGCGAAAAGTGCGGATGCCATCGCTAACACGACCAACTTGTGCGACTTCATGGTTCCTCCTGGGTGGAATATAACCCCGTATTGGACTATGTCAAGCAGAGAAACGATGCGACAGCCGGCGTCAACCGACTCTTGACATCCGGCCCGGGGGCAGTATAACGTATCCTGCCGGGCGGGTTCGCGCTCCGGCGGGGCAAAGGCTTGACGCGACCGGACGGCTTGGGGTCCGGCGTCATCCTGAATCCGCAGCCGGCAAGGGTTTTCCGGCAATTAAGGAGGCAAATGATGCAGAAACAGAAGTACTGGCTCGCGTGCCTGGTGCTCGCAGCCGCAGTGCTGGCGCAAGGCTGGCAGGCCGGCCCGCAAACCAACTTCGCCTACTGGCGGTTCGACGGCGAGTACTTCCCGGGCACGGGCAAGGTCTACTTCCTCGGCGGCCGTCTCTCTGACGGCGGCACCGACGGAAGCATCTGGAGCTTCGACCCGGTGGCTCAGACGTACGCCGACGTCGGCGTGGACCTGCCCAAACCGATTTCCAACTACGACATCACGCTGCTGCGCGACGACTACGACCTGGCGGCCGGCGACACCTACGGCCTGTACATCGTAGGCGGCCGGCTCGGCGTCTCGCCCAACAACACGACCGATACCGTGCAGGTCTACTACCCAGTGAGCAATCGGGCGCGGGTGCTGCCGACAGACGCCTGGCCGGCCCGCGTAGGCGGAGTCCCGCCGGTCGGACACGCCTGCGCGGCGTACGGCAACAAGATGTACGTCTACGGCGGGTTCAACGGCACGACCTGGGAAGTCACGTCCGCGGCCTGGCTGTTCGACCCCCTGGCCCCGGCCGGCTCGAAATGGACCCAGTTGCGCAGCATGAGCAAGGGCCGGACCTACCGGCTGTGCGCCGTGGTTGACTCGTTCGTCTACGCAGTCGGGGGCGATACCGCCTACAACTCCGCGCTCTATGCGCAGGCCCAATGCGAGCGGATGAACGCGCTCGATACCGCGGCCGGGTGGTCGCCGATTCAGTCCCTGCCCGGGATAGCGGGCGAGTCGCGCGCGTTCGGATTCGACGGCAATTCGCCCTATGACTTCGCCGGCGAAATCATCACTGCGGGCAGGGGACTCTGGCCCGCCGAGTCGACCAACTGCTACATCTACTACACGGCTACGAACGCCTGGGACACTTTTCCCCGCCTGAGGCAGGCCCGGCGCAACCATGCCGGCGCATTCATACCGGGCGACCGCGGCTCGAACGGCATACCCGGCATCTGGGTCTGGGGCGGCAGGCAGTTGGACGACCAGACCATCCTGCAGACCTCAGAGTACGTCCAGATGAACCTGGTCGGTACGGCCGAGCGCAGGGACGCCAGGCTTCCGAGGCTTACCGTCTCGCCCAATCCGGCACGCGGAGCCGCGACTGTCAGGTTTGCGCCGGTCGGACCAGGACCGGTCACCCTTGCGGTCTACGACGTGCTGGGCAGCCCGGTCTGTTCGGCCACGAGCGGCGATGGCCTGTTCGTTGTCAAAGGGCTGGCTGCGGGCACGTACATCCTCAGACTGGAGGCGCGCGGCACGAACGAAACGTGCAAGCTGGTCGTAGCCAGATAGCCGTCGAGAAAGAAGCAGACGCCCCGGCCTGGCCCGGGGCGTCTGTCCGTGATGGCGCAGGTCAGTCCTTGACAATCCCCGTCCCGGCGGGAAAATCTCCGTGCATTCCCGACCCGGGAGGCGCCGGAGTCGGGGTGTGCCCGCGGTTGAAGCGGACCGCCGGAATCGGACAAGCGTCGCAGCCTAAACCAAGGAGGATTTGAGATGAAGAAGCTCGTAACGGCCGTGCTTTCTCTGGTCGCCGGTCTTGCTTCTGCCGGGCTTATCGAACCGGCATTGCAGGAGCAGATGGCCCGGGTTGATGGCAGCGAGCGCATCGGCGTGGTCATCGCCCTCAAGGACCAGTTCGACGGCCAGGCGATAATCCAGACAGTCAAAGACAAGCAGCAGCGCTGGGAGATAACGGTCACGTCGCTCAAAGCAATGGCCGGGCGGGACCAGGCCGGGCTCATCTCCATGCTTG
>Ga0315282_10010724_pt1 | contig 14311 bp, 2 predicted proteins | sample YL17G07_20_MG_FD_203693 | JGI IMG/M metagenome (GOLD analysis project Ga0315282, IMG submission 203693) | Sediment microbial communities from Yellowstone Lake, YNP, Wyoming, USA - YL17G07_20 | ecosystem: Environmental > Aquatic > Freshwater > Lake > Sediment | place: USA: Wyoming | collected...
TTATTGCGCCGAGGATGTCGTACTTTGTTGTGTAAACAGACATCAAATTGTCGTTCATGTTAAAAGTGAGGGGAGTCGAAGAGTTGATTCCGCCGAAGAACTCCCATGCCAGGAGGTATTTCTGGTCTGCCGTGCTCTCAACCGCTTCTCCGTAAAAAGGGTGTGTGGACTGGTCAGTAAACCAGTGATCCCAGTTCTTAGTGAAGAAATTCCACATATCCTTGGAGTAAGAAACTCCGGCGATTGAGACGCCTATCACATCGGTGGTGTCTGACACGTAGAGGGAGATGGATTTGGGAAGACTGAAGAACTCGGATGCTGAGTTGATTGAATAATCGGTGCTGGATATATCCACCGACAAGTTTGTGGAGGGGCCAATGTAACGCCAGTACATGCGGAAATCCTTTACATAAATCGGGTTCATGTCCTTGGTGGAGAGATTGAGGGTTATCGCTCTGGCATCGTTCATGTTTATATAGACATCCTGAGCTGTGGATGAGCGCGTTACTGAAAAATTAGTGTGCAGAATGTATGTGTCTGAATAACCATAATAGATTAGATGATGCCCCATAGCATAGGCCGAATAGTTCCCTACGGGGAGCAGGAATGTGGATGGTGGAGCGCAAGAATCACCGCCTCTTTGGCCAACCGCATACATGGCATATGGCACGTCAAAAACCACGACCGATCCATATGGGTCGCATACCTCTCTGCCGCTTTTGTCGATGACGTGTATAGTCACTTTGGCCATGTCGGGGTATCCAAACGGCAGCCTGGCGCTGAAGCTGCTATTCTTGAATATGATATTACCTTCGTAAAAGCCCTGGGGTGAGCTTGCCGATGGAGCTACTGACATGGAGATTTGGCCGTTGGTTTGGGGCACGAGGGTTATTGACGAGGGTGAGGCAACCGTCCTGTTGGTGACCGGGCCATAAGAATCGTGGTAGTTTGCATACATTGACAGCCAGTCTTGCGGAACGACGGAGAATGTTCCTTGCGAGCCGGTCTTTGTGACATTGATAGTCTTCTGGCTGCCGTCCGGAAAGCTGTATGATACCGGGACTTCGGAGAAGAAGATTTCAACGCTCGAGGCGTTGGGAACATAAAGCTCGCCTGCGCCAGCTTCCCAGATAGAGTAATTCACTAGCTTGGAACCCGTGACCAACGCGGACTTGATCATCACAGGCGTCCAGTCACGATGGAGCTGTTTCAGAAGAGCAGCGGCTCCCGCGACGTGGGGAGTCGCCATGGACGTTCCGCTCATGGCCATGTATCCAGTCGAGCTGCTGTGTGATGCGCCTGAATACGGGACCGTTGAGGTGATGCTAACGCCAGGCGCGGATATCTCCGGCTTGATGGTCAGTTCGCTCCTGCCTCTCGAGCTGAAAGACGCGAGCACGCCGCTCTTGTCCATCGCACCCACTGTGATGGCAGCTGGAGCGCAACCGGGCGATGCGACTGTCCCGAAACTAGGCCCTGAGTTTCCCGCAGCAACCACGACGGTCACTCCCGCATCTACTGCGGTCTTGATTGCTTTGCTTGGCGCGTCATCGGGCGTGCCAGACCCTCCCAGGCTCATGCTCGCTACATCGGCATGGTCGCTGTAGTTGCCGTCCTGGTTCGGATCCATCGCTCTCTGGAGTCCTGCGACGACGGAAGACATAGAACCGCTGCCGCCCGCATCAAGTATCTTGTAGGCGTAGAACTTGACGTCTGGCGCCACTCCCTTGATGCCGCCATTCGCTCCGACTATCCCCGCACAATGCGTTCCATGTCCGTTGTCATCTTTCGGGTCGGCGTCGTTATTGACAAAGTCCCAACCGCCTATCACCCTGCACGAAGGTCCAAAACAGCCGCCAAGGTCCGGATGGGTGTAGTCGATGCCCGTGTCTATTATAGCCACGGTGACTCCCTTTCCGGTCACGTTCTGGCCGTTGGAGTCCAGCTTCTGCCACATCTCTGGCGCTCCTATTATCGGCACCGACTGGTTCAGGGAAGCGTGCGCTATGCTGTTTGGGTAAGTATTTTTAACGTAACTGGATTTTTTGATGGCGTCCAGGTCTTTCGCGGAGACGTTCAGCGTGACGCCGTCTAAAAGAATCTGGAAATCGTACATGACCTTTGGCTGGCCGATCCTCCTGGAGATATCGGCGAGCGCCAGGCTGTGCTCATTGGCTAGCTTGTCCTTCTGTGCCTTCAAGACAGCCGGCAGGCTCGTCTCGTTGGCCAGTGCTTGTTGTTCGTAGCTCTGGGCGAGCGCCAGCTTCTGCGCGCCGATAGAGCCACCGGTGGATTGCGCCTGGGCTCTTAGAGTCTTGGCCGTTGCCCTCAAGTCATTTATCTGTTTATTGACGGCGTTGCTCTTGGCTATTATAGAATCTTCCTTGAACTCGATGATATAGCCCTGCGGAGGCTCGAGCAGGGAGAGGTTATCCGGCACGATGAGCGTGTTTCCATCGTTAACGGTAATTTGCGATGATAATGCGGGCAATCCCTCTAGCACCGTCGGGTTTACATAGGTAGCCTTGATCGGCTGGCCCGCAAGCTGGGCAGCACCGGCTAGATTGGCTGTGGCCAGAGCGGTTGGTGAGGATGAAAGAAGGAAATCGAAGAAACCGAAGCCTAACAAAATGAGGAATACTGCCAAAACCATGGACGAAATGAACAACGTCTCAGTTTTCATATCCTCTAATAATAGAACGTTTACTGGATTTATAACTTTTACCTTAAAATCAGCGGAAACGGAATACGTCTTCTTTGCTGACCGGCTTCAACTCGCTGCCCATTTGCGGCAATGGAGGCAGCTTCTCCTCTGGCGGCTTGAACCATATCACCATCACTATCGACCCGAAGACGAACTCGATCAGCAGTAAGGCTATTATGTATTCGAATATCCTTGAGGCGCTCGGGCCCTCTTGGCTGACTACAGATGGCGGATTCTCGAGCAGCCAGACCTTAGCCGACTTAGACATAGTGACGTTGGGCGCGTCCAGCCTGACAGTCACCGGATAGTTCCCTATCGGCGAGTAGAGAGGCATCAGCTTTATGCTCATTATGCCCGTCTCATTGACCCCTAACCCGCTGTCAAGCATATACGAGTTGGCTTGCCATCCTGGCGGCAATGTCAGGGCAGCAGCTACGCTGGACACAGGACAGGTGCCCGTGTTCTTGACTATGATGCTTATCTCCTTTGTCACTCCTTGCGGCACGAATATCTGTTCTGGCACTGTGACTTCCAGACTGTTGATGCATGGCTTCTGGGGCGGCTGAGACGGCGTGACTATGACTCCTCCGCTGGGCGGCGTTATTCCGCCGCCTCCCCCTCCGCCACCGGTGGGCGGCTGTGTTGGTGTTGGCGGTACTGTTGGCTCTATTATGAGGATGGGGGTTGAATTTGATTCACTGGTCACGTTGTCTGCGTCTATCGCTTCAACGCCGCACATCCACACATCATTGGCAGATAAGTTGCCTGAGGCGAGTTCGACAGCGAGCGTCACATCGCTCGACACATTAGTGAAACTGGATGACAGAACTGGGACATCATTTTTGTACCAGGTGAATGTTACATCGACGTTCCCGTTCAGGTCTGACGCTGCCCAGGAGCATATCAGATTTTCGGCGGTCGTGGCAGTCACGTTTACTCCAGTGCTCGTATTTGTTCCTGAGCTGCTTTTAATTGCGGGGAGGTTCTTACATTTTTCCGACTTGCCATTGCACCCTCCATTGGTAGTGCAGGAGCAGATTGAACATTTATTGATCAGCGTGCCGTTAACGCAATATTTCGGCTTGGTCACAGAACACTGGTTGCACGGCGTTCCATCTGAGCAATTCTGCGGCGGGGTCACAGGCACATAACAGGCGCTAGTGGTTGAGTTACAGCTCTGTCCTGTCGGACAGCCGCAGAGCGGACAATTGCTTATCAGTACTCCGTTGGAGCAGTAGTTCGGCTTTGTGGCAGAGCATTGATTATATAGAGTGCCATCGGAGCACATTGGAACATAGCAGGCGTTATTGGAAGAATTACAGCTTTGTCCCGCCAGGCAGCCGCATAGAGTGCAGTTATTTAGAAGATTACCGTTGCTGCAGTACTTCGGCTTAGTCGCTGAGCAAAGACCGTATAGAGTACCGTCGGAGCACGTCGGGACGTAGCACGCCTTGCTGGTCGTGTTGCAGGACTGGCCCGCCGGACAGCCACACCCCGGGCAATTATCGGTTAGCGTTCCGTTGCTGCAGTATTTCGGCCTAGTCGCCGAGCACTGGCCATAGGTCGTTCCGTCGGAGCATGTTGGGACGTAGCAGGCGTTGTTAGCTGAGTTGCAGTTCTGGCCGGATGGACAGCCACATAGAGAACAGTTATTGACTATCGTCCCGTTGGAACAGTAGTTCGGCTTTGTGGCGGAACACTGACCGTAGAGAGTGCCGTCGGAGCAAGAAGGAGTATAACAGGCGTTATTGGAAGAATTGCAGGATTTGCCTGCTGGACAACCGCAGAGGGAGCAGTTACTTACTAAAATTCCATTGCTGCAGTAATTCGGCTTTGTAGCTGAGCACTGATTATATAGAGTGCCATCTGAGCACGTCTGGACATAGCAGGAGTTCGATGTCGTGTTACAGGCATATCCAGCCGTACAGCCGCAGAGGGCGCAATTGTCGGCTAATGTCCCGTTGTTGCAGTACTTGGGCTTGGTTGCAGAGCATTGGCCGGAAAGCGTACCGTCTGAGCACGGTTGCGGTGGGATTACGGGTATGTAACAGGCGTTAGAGGTAGAATTGCAGCTCTGTCCTGATGGACAGCCGCAGAGGGAACAATTAGTTACTAAAACTCCGTTGGAACAGTAATTGGGCTTTGTAACTGAACATTGGCCGTAGAGAGTACCATCTGAGCAGGTCGGGACATAACAGGCATTATTGGAAGAGTTACAGCTCTGTCCTGTCGGACAGCCGCAGAGCGGACAATTGCTTATCAGTACTCCATTGCTGCAATAGTTCGGCTTTGTGACAGAACACTGATTATATAAAGTACCATCTGAGCATGTCGGGACGTAGCAGGCGTTAGAGGTGGAATTGCAGCTCTGACTGGATGGACAGCCGCAAGAAGAACAGTTATTGACCAATGTCCCATTGTTACAGTATTTCGGCTTGGTCACAGAGCACTGGCCGTGGGCTGTGCCGTCGGAGCAGTTCTGCGGCGGAACTATAGGCAGATAACAGGTGTTAGATGTAGAATTACAGCTCTGACCAGAGGGGCAGCCGCAGGAGGCGCATTTGTCTACGAGATTGCCGTTATCACAGTATTTCGGCTTTGTGACAGAGCAAAGGCCGTATAGGGTGCCATCTGAGCATGCAGGTACATAGCAGACATTGTTTGTTGGATTGCAGCTCTGGCCGGATGGGCAACCGCAGTAAGGACAATTGTCGACTAGAGTGCCGTTGCTGCAGAACTTTGGTCTTGTCGCTGAGCACTGGCCGTAGCCTGTTCCATCTGAGCACGTTGGCAGATAGCAGGCGTTGTTAGAAGAATTACAACTATAGCCAGCCTGACAGCCGCAGATGGCGCAGTTGTCGGCTAGCGTTCCATTGTTGCAGTACTTAGGCTTGGTTGCTGAGCACTGGCCAGAGGCTGTCCCATCCGAGCAGCTTACCGGAGCCGGAGCTACTACAACGAGGCTGGAAGAGTTGCCCCAGCCGGAATACAGGCTGCCGTCATATAGGCGCATGCCGCATTTCCATGCGTCTCCAGCGGTCAGGTTGCCTGACGACAGCGTGGCTGTGAAGTCTGTGCTATTCGGATAGTTGTAATTATAGGAATTTGCGATAGCCAGAATGTTGTTCTTGTACCATTGCACACTGACATTGAGCTTGTCTCCGTTAGGGTCGGACAATCTAGCATAGCAGTTAAGGTTATCGCTGGTCAGGTTGGCGCCGCTAGTGCTGGACAATGCCGGCAGTGGTGTGTTCGGGGCGCTGTTTGCCGGTGGTTGTGCTATTATGGTGACTGGATTGGAATAGACTAGAGTGCTGTTGGCCTTGCCGTCGCTGGCAATCATGCCACATTTCCACACATCGCCAGCAGACAGGTTGCCTGATTTGAGCAGTGAGCTGACTGTTTGACCACTGGCGATATTATTATACAATACCGCCAAGTTCAGGACATCGTTCTTGTACCAGTTGACTGTCACATTCATCATATCTCCATCTGGGTCGCTTACTACAGAAGAGCAGTTTAGATTATCACTGGTGGTATTCGCGCCTGACGAGCTTGCGAGGACCGGTGCGGGATTGTTGGGCGGCCTATTTGATGGCGGGACATAACAGACATTAGTAGTAGAATTACAGCTGTAGCCAGATGGACAACCGCAGGCGACACAGTTAGCGACTAGAGTTCCGTTGTTACAATAGTTAGGCTTTGTAGCTGAGCACTGACCGTACGGGGTACCATCGGAACATACATTGGAACCGTATCCTGCGGCATGTAACGTGAACGACTTGCTGATTGGTTGGTAGATGCCGAGGTCGAAATTGGCGTCGACTCTGATTGTTTCATTGTCAAAAAGCTCATGTGGGTTGAAGCGCCAGTCGAACCTTATCATGCCATTATGAGTGTGGTTGCTGCTCGTGACGTATTCATCCAGTATCAGACCGACTGTTCTGTTGCCCACTTTCAGCTGAATAGGAACGCCTGCCGTTGGGTCTAACTGCTGGCCCGAGGCGTTGGTAAGATAGCCTGTGAGCAGCACAGAGACTTCAGAGTCTTTGAATTCGACCTCGCTTACATTGGAAGATAAATCGTAATTTACCGGAACCTGCTTGAGCGAGGCGTTTGTAGCGTTATATTCTATATAGTTGCCGGCGGAATCAGAAACTTTCAGCCAGATATTTATCGTGCGGTCTGATGATGTGGTTGGTATTGTTCCGGAGAATTTTGAGCCAGAACCGCTGAGCGAGACGTTGGTCCATGACCCGTTGCCAGAGCTCCATTTCATCTGCGCAGAAACCGAGGACTTGGTGTCGGCTGCCGATAGGTTGACACTTATCGGTTGACCAGGGGCAAACCTCTGCGACATCTTGAAGTCGGTGATTCTCGGCGGGTCGACGTCGTTTCCGGGGAGGGTGAAGCCCAGGGTAGCAACAACGTAGCTGCAAATTTCCAGGCTTGGTCGATAATCAATGACGGCTCTGTAAGATCCACTTGGTATGGAAGAGATGTTTTTGATGGTGTCACGGTAAGTGCTCAAAAGGTCTCTTAAATCATATGATTTATAAAGAGGATATATCGTCATGGTTGCTGAACTGCCGTAGTAGCCTATTTGGGTGGTATTGGATTGGTCGCGGAGGAGCGGGAGGTATATTGAGAGCGAGGAGTTGGTGTTGGCGGTGTACCAGGCAGGATAGTAGGGTCCGTTTCCAACGCGCGTCTCGACGGACTTTCCGGATATTGGCGTGGTGTAGTATGGGCTGGGTGTGGAAACATTCGGGTACCCACTCACGTTCAGGAGGTGGGAGTAATCCTCCTCGAAGAACTTCCTGGTGCTATCAAGTTCTAACCAGTACGGCGCATACGTCTGTATAAAAGAACCTTGGACTACAGTTTTAGTTGTCATGCCTGAAAAGATTGGGTCGATGCCAGCTTGCGACAAGAATGGCATAAAGAGTAAATAGTGTCCGCCGATTTCTCTGTAACTGGCGCCCCAACTCGGCCAGTCTGTGTGTATCGTGCCAGGAATGTCGTATTTTGTCATGTAGACTGACGCTTTGCTCTCGTTTATTGACAGCACCGAAGGAGTTGTGGAATCAATCTTGTTAAATTCCCAGCTAAGGAAATACTGCTGGTCCGCGCTTCCCGCAAATGCATTGCCGAGATATGGTGTTGTGTGGTTGTCGTCATACCAATGGTTCCAGTTTCGCGTGAAAAAGTTCCAAAGGTCCGGCGAGTATGCATAGCCCGAGTAGAACACTCCTACACTTGCATTGGTTTCTGAGATATAAAGCGTGTAATTATAAGGAAACTTGACTGAATCGTTTAAGATGCTAGAGCTGCTGGTGGGTGGCCAAAGGGATACCGTGTAAATAAACGGCACAAGCATTTTTTCCGTATTAGGTATGTGGTAAATCCAGTACAATAAGAAATCGCCCACGTCTATCTTTTTGCCTTCAGGGGTCGTCGTGTTTAGTATTATTTTTTTTGCATCCGATGTCCTCATAGTTATGTTCTTGGTTTCATGTCGGCCTACCGAGAAAGTGGAGGAAAGGAGGAAGGCGCCGCTCTGCAAATAGGCGCTTTCCGTTACGTGCGCCGAGTAATTGCCGGCAGGTAGGAAGAATGAGGCGGGCATGCCGTTAGATGACCCGCCAAGCACTCTCTCAGCATTTGGTATCGAATACACCCAGGAGTCAACGTACTCACTTTTTACTTCGTATGACGGCTGGAAGGCATGCAACTCTACGTACGCAAGGTCGAGATAGAGGAAAGGAATGCGGAGCTGGCGGCTTCCCTCCTTCAAGAATATCGAGCCATCGTAGAATCCCTCCGGGTTGTTAGATAAAGGACTGACCGAGAGCGTGAGCGTGCCGTTGCTTCCGCCGGCTATCGTGAATGGGGAGGGGGCTGCGCTTGACTGGCTCACTGAGAGGTTGGTGGCGGTGACATTCCCGAGAGGCGCGACACGGTCCTGCGTGCTGACTGAGAAAGTGGAGGACTGCCCTTTATTGACTATCAGGATGCTTTTGGAAGTGTCGTTTACAATGCCGTACTGGAAGACTGGCTGCGTGAGGAACATGTCGGTTGTTGCCGCGGTTGGCACATATAGCTCTCCTGCGCCTGCCTGCCACATAGAATCCAATATTGGTCTGGAGCCGGTTACTAAAGCGGACTTGACCTGATTCGGGGTCCAGTCGGGGTGGAGTTGCTTCAAGAGAGCCGCTGCTCCTGCGACGTGCGGGGTTGCCATTGATGTGCCGCTCATGGTAGTATAGCTTTTGTTCAGGTATAACGAATAGATGCTGACGCCTGGCGCGGATATCTCTGGCTTGATTAGGTAGATTGAAGATGTTCCCCTAGAGCTGAAGGAGGCCAGACGACTGTCGTTGCAATAGCCGCTAGTGGAATTCGGTTTGCAAGTTGCTCCCACCGTGATTGCTTCCGGCGCACAGCCTGGTGACATTACCGTATTCATGGATGGACCGCTGTTTCCTGCGGCGACTGCGACCACTACTCCGGCATCCACTGCGTTATCGACCGCTGTTGATAAAGGATCTGTTGGGTCGCCGGGTCCTCCCAAGCTCATGCTGATTACATCTGCATGGTCGCTATAGTTGCCATCCTGGTTCGGGTCCATCGCTCTCTGGACCCCTGTGATGACAGTAGACATATAACCGCTGCCTGTGTTGCTCAAAACTTTGTAAGCATAGAACTTGACGTCAGGCGCGACTCCTTTCAAGACTCCGTTGGCTCCTACTATTCCTGCACAGTGAGTGCCATGCCCGTGGTCGTCTTTCGGGTCAGCATCGTTATTATAAAAATCGTAACCACCTATCACTCGACAAGACGGTCCAAAACAACCGCCAAGGTCCGGATGGGTGTAGTCTATCCCCGTGTCTATTATAGCAACTGTCACTCCCTTCCCGGTCACGTTCTGGCCTTGGCTGTCGCTCATTTTCCATACGTCAGGGGCCCCTATCCTTGGCACGGATTGCGTCAACAAGGCAGATACCTTCGAGTCCGTAGAGACGCTCTTGACATAGGGAGACCCCTTTGCTCTATCTATGTCACTATCGGATAGATTGACTGCGAATCCATTGAGGAGGTCTAGGTAATTGACTTTGACAGCGAGTTTGGCCTTGTCAGCGATTCTGCTCTTGATATCAGCTATGGCGGAATTCTGTTCCACGATTAGGCTGTTTCGGTAATCTAGAACCGTTTTTCCTTCATTCTGCTCTTTCTGCTTCGCTGTGGTTTCGATGGATATGGCTTGATTAATCTTGGCTGTCTTCATTGAGCCGGATAGCGAATTTGCTTCTTCCCTTAGTTTTTGGGCCTGGTCCTTCAAAGACTGGATCTCCTTGTCCAAGTCTAACTTCTTCGATACCGCCGGCTCGCTGTTGAGCTCTATTATATACTGGTCTTTAACGGCCGACTCAGCGACCGTTGAAATATTCGGTGTTAACAGAATATCGGTCTCAGATTTCACGGCTTCTCCCGGATTTGAGGCCGGAACATTAACGAAAGTCTGCAGTTGTGCAGCATTTGGTGCGGTTTGAACTTGGTTTTGTGTTTGCGCGGGAGCCAGACTATAGGTCGCCATGGCTGTGACCGGATACTGGGGCAACAAGAAATCGAAGAAGCCGAAGCCTGACAAAATAAGGAATACTGCCAGAACCATGGAAGAAATGAACAAATTCTCGGCTTTCATGTCCTCTGATAATTAGAGGTGAGAAGTATTTATAATATTTCCTCAAAATACTCACAATTTGGTGGGCGGTCTTGGCTTGATGGGCTCTTGGATCTCGTCTTCCTCTTTCTTTGGCCTGTACCAGATAAGCAGTATCACCGAGCCGAAGACGAAGTCAATCAGGATTAGCGCTATGATGTACTCGAAAACCTTCAATTCGCTTGCGCCCCCGATGCTGGCGACATAGGATGGATTCTCCAGCAGCCAGATGGTGGCGGGCTTGGAGATGCTGATGTTGGGCGCGTCCAGCTTGACTGTTGCGGGATATTGGCCCGCCGGTGCGTCGGTCGGAAGGACAGTCAGGCTAATCATCTGACTCTCATTGACACCCAGTCCTTTATCCAATATGTATAAGTTGCATTTCATTCCTAACGGCAGGGTCAGGTCCGCAGCTACGCTTGAGACTGGACAGGTGCCTTTGTTTGTGACCACCAAGCTGACTTGTTTAGTGACCCGCTGGGGGATATAGATGTTTTCTGGTACAATCACTTCGAGCTTGTTGATACAGACTGGCGCTGGCTGGGAAGGTGTGCTTATGTTAGTTGGTGCTCCTCCGCTCGGTGGCTGGGTTGAAGGCGGCGCGCCTCCTCCACCAGACGGCTGTTGTGCGGGCGGTTGCTGAGGCTGGGGGGGTGCTGGCTGGGCGACTATCACGAGATTATTAGAGACCCCCCAATCGCTATAGGCTCTTCCATCGTACAGTCTGATTCTGCATGCCCAAGTATCATCTATCGACAGGTTGCTTGACGATAGGATGGCATTAAAGAAGCTGCCGCTGTCCAGGTTCTGTGTGTAGTCCACGGCTATCGCTGGTGTGTCGTTGACCAGCCAGGCTACTGTCGCGTTCATCCTATCGCCGTTGGGGTCCATTATAGTATCGTAGCAGTTGAGATTGCCCGTTGTTGTGTTAGAGCCGTCGCTGCTGTTCAACAGTGGATTTGGATTGTGTGGAGGGGCGTTTACTGGTGGTGGAGCCAGTATCTTTATTTTATTTGAGAAGCCGGAGTTGCTAGTGCTTTTCCCGTCCTCTACGACCATATTACACTGCCACCAATCACCCACCGAAAGATTGGAGGACTTCAGGACTGACGTTAAGGTGCCGTTTGCCATGTCTTTGTACATTATGGTAACGGTTATCTCATCGTTCTTGTACCAGTTTGTCGTAACGTTCATCATGTCCCCGTCAGGATCCGTTATCAGGCTTGAGCAGTTGAGGTCCTCGCTGGTGGTGTTGGTTCCATAGGTGCTCTTCAGGACAGGCAGGGTGACATCTGGAGGACTATTCGGCACATAGCAGGAATTGTTCGTGGGGCTGCAGCTCTTGCCAGCGGGGCAGCCGCAATTGGTGCAGTTGTCCGCGAGGGTTCCGTTCTTGCAGTAGATCGGCTTGGTTACAGAGCACTGGTTATAAGGGGTGCCGTCGGTGCAGAGCGGCGCGTAGCAGGCGTTTGAAGTCACGTTGCAGTTCTGGCTTATCGGACAGTTGCAAGCCGTGCAATTCTCTATAAGCGTCCCATTGCTGCAGTATTTGGGCCTCGTAACAGAGCATAGGTTGTATAGAGTACCGTCGGAGCACATCGGGGCATAACAGGCATTGCTACTGGCATTGCACGCCTGCCCTGCTTGGCAGCCGCATCTAGAGCAATTGTTTATAAGCGTGCCGTTGCTGCAGAACTTTGGCTTGGTTAGAGAGCAGTTGCCATGGCCAGTGCCATCGGAGCAGAGAGGCGCATAACAGGCGTTGCTGGAGGCATTGCACGATAGGCTTTGGGGGCAGCCGCATCCTGTGCAGTTGTCCACAAAGGTGCCATTTTGACAATATTTCGGCAGCGTTACAGAGCACTGGCCATAGAGAGTGCCATCGGAGCAGTTCTGCGGCAGCACTATGATGGAGTAGCAGGCATCACTGGTCACATTACAGGACTGGCCCGCAGGACAGCCGCAGGAGGTGCAATTGCTTACCAGGCCAGAAGCGGTGCAGTAGTTGGGCTTGGTGGCGGAGCACTGGCCGGATAGAGTACCATCGGAGCACACATACTCGCTGACCTGCAGCGTGTTGGAGCGGTTGGTGCTGTAGTTTTTGCCATCGTATGCTGTGATCTGGCAGTACCAATAGCCAGCTAACACGCTTCCTTCGCCGAGAATCATGCTGAATCTGGTACCATTAGGATAATTGTTGTTATAGCCGAAAGAATAGTTGATTGAGTTATCCCGGTCCCATAAGACGGTGACATTCAGGCTATCGCCATCCGCATCTATCAACAGGCTGGAGCAGTTGAGCGCTCTTCCGGTGAGGTTGCTGTTGTCAACGCTGGCCAGGACAGGATCTCTGATGCTGGGCGGGGTGTTGCACGAGCCAGAATAGGTGCAGCTCATGTTGTTCGAGCAGCCGCACTTGGTACAGTTGTCTACGAGAGTCCCTTGGTTGCAGTATTTCGGCTTTGTGGTCGAACATTTGCCGTAGACCGTACCATCGGAGCACTTCTGCGCGGCCAGGCCGAGGCTAGCTCCTGTTATTTGACCGCTTGGCTGCAGAAAGTCGAATAGGCCGCTCCCTAACAAAACAAGGGAAATAGAGAAAACTATCAGATAAACGAGCAGACTTTCTAGTTTCATGCCTTCTCGATATTAAAAGACGTCAGAATATTATATACTTTGCGATAACGGGCATCACTGCCTTTTCCACCATTCGTTCGGCTTGATTGGTTCCAGGTTAGAACTCACCTGAGGGAGCGGAGGTAGCTTTCCTTTTTCTTCCGGTTTGTACCATATGACCATGACTATAGACCCGAAGACGAACTCGATCAGCAGTAAGGCTATTATGTATTCGAATATCTTTGAGGCGCTCGGGCCCTCTTGGCTGACTACAGACGGCGGGTTCTCGAGCAGCCAGACCTTAGCCGACTTAGACATAGTGACGTTGGGCGCGTCCAATTTGACTGTCACCGGGTAGTTCCCTATCGGCGAGTAGAGCGGCAATAGCCTAATGCTCATTATGCCCGTCTCATTGACCCCTAACCCGCTGTCAAGCATATATGAGTTAGCGCTCCATCCTGCCGGCAATGACAGGGCAGCAGCTACGCTGGTCAGTGGGCAGGTGCCTGTGTTCTTGACTATGATGCTTATTTCCTTAGTAACCCCTTGTGGCACGAATATCTGATCTGGCACCGTGACCTCCAGGCTGTTGATGCATGCCGTCTGGGCCGGTTGAGACGACGTGACTATAACCCCTCCGCTGGATGGCGGCGCCGCTCCTCCTCCGCCCCCTCCTCCGCCTCCGCTTGGCGGTTGGACCGGTGCTGGAGGTACTGAAGGTTCTATTATGAGCATGGGAGTCGAATTTACTTCGCTGGTCGCATTGTCTGCGTCTACCGCCTCAACGCCGCACATCCAGGTATCGCCGGCGGATAAGTTGCCTGAGGCGAGTTCGACAGCAAGCGTCACATCGCTTGACACATTGGTGAAACTGGATGTCAGAACAGGGGCGTCATTTTTGTACCACGTGAACGTGACATCGACATTCCCGTTCAGGTCAGACGCTGCCCAGGAGCATATCAGATTTTCGGCGGTTGTAGCGGTCGCGTTTACTCCGATACTCGTGTTTGTTCCTGAGCTGCTTTTTATGGCAGGCAGTTTCCTGCATTTTTCTGACTTGCTATTGCAGCCGCCATTGGTATCACAGGAACAGACTGTGCACTTATTGATCAGCGTGCCATTATTGCAGTATTTTGGCTTGGTCGCGGAACACTGGTAGCACGGCGTGCCGTCGGAGCAATTCTGCGGCGGGACCACTGGCACGTAACAGGCGCTTGAGGAAGCATTGCACGATAGACCTATCGGACAGCCACAGAGGGAGCAATTAG
>Ga0315282_10010725_pt1 | contig 14311 bp, 7 predicted proteins | sample YL17G07_20_MG_FD_203693 | JGI IMG/M metagenome (GOLD analysis project Ga0315282, IMG submission 203693) | Sediment microbial communities from Yellowstone Lake, YNP, Wyoming, USA - YL17G07_20 | ecosystem: Environmental > Aquatic > Freshwater > Lake > Sediment | place: USA: Wyoming | collected...
CTATGGGAAACAAATGGTTCTGTTTGGCAATATCGAGGTGAGCGATATCGAGAACTTGGGGTTGACGGCTTTTGGGAAGAAGGTGTTGAAGGCGCTTCGGGAGGGGACGGAGGGGCCGGGGCGCGGCTTTGTCCTGATGCCGAGCGCGTGTCCCTATGGGCGGCGGCTCTCCGAACGGACTCTGCGGAACTACGAGATCATGGTCGAGATGGCGGAGAGGTTTTGAGAGAGGGACGGGGGTGGACGGGGTGGACCGGGTGGACGGACACGGACGGGCAGGGACGGCTTTGGGGGGATTGGGACAAGGGCCAATGGGATGATTCGGGGTTGTTTCATCGAATCCGGATCGAGATGTCGCCGGGGCTGGAGGTTCCGTTGGTGGGGTCATAGGGGATAGCGGCGTGGTCGTCCTTCTGGTCGGGGCCAATGCTATAGACCAGGGCGCCCTCGTTTCCATTGGAGACGTAACGCAGCTTTTGTCCTTTGGCAAAGGGGTCTTCCGGAAACTCCGTCGCGTCCATCTGGGCGGGAAAGGGCGGTTTGAGGCTTTTGGCTTTGACGGCGCAGGCGGTCTTGAGGAGGAGCATTTGGGCGTAAAGCTGGTTTTCGCGGCTTTGAATTGTTTCAAAATTCGACGTGCTAAGTACGCCACCCGGTAATAACGCAATCAGATCGCTGGTCAGTGGCATTTCAATATATTCATATGCGCAAAGGCGTCCGGGATTGGGCCGTGGTTCGCTTCGCAAAAGTTGATCAACGGTTTGATTCAGATAAGACAGCGTTTTGGGGTTTTGAAGCGAAGCATCCTCGAAGAGGCGGGACATTGGCCGAGCGCCATAATTCTGTTCCAGGGCTACTCCGAGAATGTGTCGAACAAAATCGCCTTGCCTGAAACTTTGTCCCATGCGGATGGAAGCGGCATACTGATAGATGGCTTTGGGGGTGTCGTGTTGAGTTAAATAGAGATGGCCACGCAACATGGAGAGCCTTGATAATTGTTGCATCTTCACAAGAAGGTCCACCTCCCCGAACTTAATGATCGTAAGCGATATTTTCCAGCCGATGGGCTGAGGATGCGAATGGCCCTGCATATTTACGAGTTTATCCAGGTTGTCCCAAGAGGGAATGGCGTAAACCAATTTCCACGCGGTTTCTTTTTCCTGCGGGGTCCACTCTTTGGGTGTCTTCTTGATTAGATCGATAATTAACTCTGTTTGTTGTTTGCTGATTGTCCATTTTTCGCTCCAGGCATTGGCAAAGGCGATGAAATCCTGCGAGGCTTTTGTCTTGGTGATTTCATAGGCCGCGATTTGGTCTTCAAGGATATAGGAAAAGGATTCCAGGAAAGGGCGGGTTTCAGAGGTGATGGCGGCGCGGCCCTTCTTCAGGGCTTGGCGCGCCAAGGCGTATTCGCCTGCGCCGATGCGGGCCCAAGTTTCGCCCAGATAGGCGAAGGGGAGTTTGGGTTGTTCATGGGTGGCTTTTTGAAAGAGTTGGGCGGCTTGGGGGTATTGGGCGTTGTCGAGGGCTTTCCAGGCCGCGAGTTCGGAGGCGTTTTGGATTTTAAACCCGCAGACGCGCTTAAACAAGGCGGGATTGGCGCGTTGGAAATCGGCGAGCAGTTTGCTTGTGAGATTGAGATTCTTCTTATCCGCGCCCACAATCTCTAGGAAACGGCGCAACTGTTTCGATTTTTCCCAATTCTTATCCGGGCAGAAAAACAGGTCCAGAGGGAATACGGGGAGGGGGGCGTCCACTTCTAGGCATCCGCCGGGCAAGAGGCGCCATGTTTCTTGGAATTTGCCCAATGCAGGGAAACTGAGTTTCTCTGTCAAAGCGCCCCTTAGATCTCGAGGCATGAGATTCGGCGCAATGCCTATGTGCTTGAGGAATTCCTCCGCGTCGCATGGGAGAGAGGGGAACTCGATGGTGGTGGGATTCTTCAGATTTCCGAGGCGCTTGTGCTCGGTCAGGGCTTGGCTAAGGGCTTTCTTTGCACCGGGCGCAATGTTTGGGATGTTTTTCGTGACTTCCGCGAATAATAAGGAGCCGCCTCCCTGAGTGCCTGGGATTTCCATGACCGCCTGGTTTCCTTCCTGGCGGATCTCGAGGATGCGCATGTTGAAGAAGTAGTAGGAGCCGATGATGGTGTCGGGGGATTGGGGCTGTGCTAGGAGCAGGGCGCCGGGCAGGATCAGAGAGAGTCCCAGGGTTAGAAGTGTGAGGGCCGTTCTTCTGTTCATGGTGTCTTCGTCTCCTCTGCGGGGCGTCGAGGGCAAACAAAACAGGTAAGTCCTGATTGGAGTATAGGCGGGACCGTGGGGTGAAGCAAGGGGTTTTTGCTTTTCCGTTGGGCGGCGGGTGGGTGGGGTTGAGGAACATGGACAAAGGTGGACGACATGGACGAGATGGACGGGATGGACGAGCACGGACCAATATGGACGAACACGGACGGACCCAGGGAGAAAGGGGCAAGGAGGGGAAAAAGGGGCGAGGAGGGGAGAGATGAGCGGGGTGGGGAGAGGCGGAGTGGGGAGAGGTGGGTAGGGAGAGATGGGCGGGGCGGCGGTCACAGGTTGGCGAGGGTTCGGAGCGATTCTCTCCTGGGGCCGCGGCGGGTTTGAGTCTGGAGGGAGCGGAGGAGCGAGATGGCGGCTTCGAGGGCGTCGAGCGCGTCGTCGTGTTCGCCGTGCGGGAAGCTTTCGAGCTGCGCCCAGAAAAGATCGGGCAGGTCGTGGGCGAAGCGCAGCCAGCCGTTTGTGACGAGGGGCTCGAGGATGGCGATGCGGGTTTCTTTGTTGCGGGAGTGGTGGACCTCCCGGATGGGGAGCTGCCAGAGAGTAGGCTTGAGGCTTGAGACTTGAGGCTTGAGGCTGGAGACCGGAGGCTGGGGGGTGGAGTCTGTAGTCTGTAGTCCGTAGTCTGGAGGCTGGAGGTTGGGGACGGGAGGAGTGGACGGGGTGGACTGAGTGGACTGAGTGGACGGGGTGGATGGGTTGGAGTTTGCATTGCGAACGAGGGCCTTTCGGCGCTTGCGTTCCTCTTCGATGGGCAGAAGCAGGAGCTGCTGGAAGCAGTTGGTCTCGATGCCGAAGAGGGCATAACGCCACTTTTCGTGGAGGTCGAACATGGCGGCGATCTGGGCGGTGGGGGCGGCGCGTTTGAGCCAGACGTCGAGGACGTAGAGGTAGCCGGCGCGGTCCATTCCCACGGTGACAATTGCGGCGTAGTCGCCGGTGTTCTTCCGAGCTCCGCTTCCCGTGGCGGCGTCGAGGAAGCCGACAATGGTTAGGTCTTCCAGGCGAGGCGAGGGGGACAGGGGCGAGGTTCCCGGCGTGGAGGTGGCGCTGGGAGCGGAGGCGGGGGCGGCTGTGTCGCAGGACGGGCTGAAGCCCGCACTACCAACACTGCCGCCGGACAGGGGAAGAACCTGAAGCGTGGTGTTGTCGGCGCTCCGCCTGAACTTGACCGCGCGGGAGAGGTCGAAGAATACGTCCTCGGCGGCGCCGGGTTCGTTTTGCTTTTCCTTGAAGAATGCGGCACGCCCGCGCGTGGTGAGCTGGCACATGAGTTCGTAGTAGTCTTCCTTGGCCTGCCAGAGGACGCGGGTGCCGCGGGTCATTTCGGCGCGGCGCTGCGCAAAGAAACGCCGCGCCGTCTCCAGCCGATCCGGGTCGTCGAGGTTGCCGTAGAGAGAGCGCCACTGCTCCCAGAGGTCGGCGCGGTCGGCGAAGCGCTCGATGGAGCGGAAGACGCGGGCGTCGAAGTCGGGGCGCTTGAGGAGGCGCGCCAGCAGGGAATCCGGGTGCAGCAGGGTGCCGACGATCTCGATGGCCGTGTAGGTGTCGCCCAGGTTCTCGATCACCTCGTTGTACCACTCGAAGAGTTTGTCGCGGCGCTGGATGCTGCGGGCTCCCGCGCTGTTCTCCACGTCGTCGAGCAGGATGAGCGTGGGCCGCCACTGGCGGTGGGAGATGCCGCGGAGCTCGGTGCCGGCGGAATAGACCTCGATCTGGACGCCGTTGAGGTTGATGCTCTTCCCGGTCCATTTGCCCTTGCGCTTCAGTTCCTTCTGGAACACCTCGCTTAGGCGCTCGTTCGTCCTAAACTCGGCCTGGATGTTATGAAGGCGCTGCTGGGCCTGTTTGAGCGTGGCGGAGACGATCACGATGTAGCGTTCGCGCGCGTAGAGAGTGGCGTGGATGGGGAGGATGAGGGTTTTGAGGGTGGACTTTGCGGCTCCGCGCGGGGCGGCGATGGCAAGGCGGCGCGCCGGGCGCTGTTCGAGCGGGCATGGCCGGAGCGTGCGCGTGTAGAGCGCGAAGATCACGCGGTGCATCAGGCCGAATTGAAGGCGGGTGTGGTGCGGGAAGAAGTTCTGGGCGAAGAGTTGGGGATCCCGCTCGCTTTCCTTCCTCATTCTTATCTTCAGGCCGTCCGCTGTCTCCGTTGCTGTTTCCATTGCCGCTTCCATTGGGGTTTCCGTTGCCGCTTCCGTTGCCGTTTGTGTTGCCGTTGCCGCTTCCATTGCCGTTTTGGGATTCGCCTTCGGCTCTTCTCCGGCTTTCTTCGAGGAGTTGTTGCATTCTGGAGATCTCTTCGGGGTCGCTTTCTTCGTCGGGTCCGCCATTGGGATTTGCCTCCTTGGTTTGGGTGACTTGGCGATGGATGGCCAACCAGGCATACTGGACATTTTTGAGAATCACCACCGCGGCGCCGAGTTCCTTGAGGTCCGGACTTGGGGGTTTGTCGAAGTTTTTTTCAACAAGGTCCGTGGCCTTCTCGAAGATGCGGTCGAGGCGGTCGTAGTGGTCGAGGAGTCTCTGGCGGGGTGTCATGAGGGGCTTGTCCTTTCGCGCGGGGGATGGGGTTGTTTCCTGCGGTTTCAAAACGGACATCTCCGGGGTTGTCCTTTCGCGCGGGGGATGGCGGAATCTCTACGGGCCGCGCCATGGGAAAGAGCGGGCGGAACGCGCCGGCCGCGCGCCTGGCGGATGGAATTGTAGGCGAAGCGGGGGGCTGGGGCCATTCCCTTGCGGGGCTCTGAGGGAACTATGCGGAACGAATGATTCAGGATTCACGGCACACACGGCGAGCTTGGAGCAGCGAAGAGCAACCAAACAGAAACCTGAAAAAACGAGGCGCGGCTTCGTGAAAAGCAAGGCTGGAGCATGGCTCCAGCACTCCAAAAGCTCTGTCCTCCTGAAACTTGAAATCTTGAGATGACCAGCGCCATCTTGGAGTGCGCAAGCCATGCTTGCGCCTTGTTTCGGACAGCGTTCCGTCCGCCCCGCGAATACCCTGTCGCAGAGAACACAGGAATTTCTTGTTCAAAAAAACAAGAAAATAGCGGATAGTAGCACGGAGACCGCGCCCCGTTTCTCCTATGTTGGATCAACGCTGTTGTTCAGGAGGTTTGTCATCATATCCTGCATTGGCTCCCAGATAGTACTCTTGTCAGCGGCGAAGTCTTCGGGAGATGCCTCTGCATCCATTGAGAATCCGAAGAAACCGTATCCCACAACGTTCTCAAAGGTTTTAGCAAACGCCAGAAGACGGAGAGCACTGTCCAAGGTCGTCTTACTTTCCTTTTGAAGGTCGTTTTCCTCATGATGAGTCACCCGCTTATCGCGCAAAACCCTGAGCGCATCGAAAATTCGGTCGAGATCGGATTTCTTGTCTTCGCATTTCCTGATCTGAGGACAGTGCTTCTCGAACCAGTTCACAATCCGCAGGGGCATTGACCTGATCATCCCGTCTCTTCCAGAGATTCGATCTGAAGTCACGTTGGTCACGTTGAAGTCAGGATCAATTTTGTTCTGAATGAATCGTTCAAGCTTCAAAAGGTTCGCGGAGCAAGGGTCAACACATAGATCGTTAATGTTTTTCTTTAGATGTTTGAAGGCGGTTGGAATGCTGTAATTCTTGCCAGGTTTTTCATAAAGTTTGCAGATAGATAGTATGAACGCGTCAAGAGAAAACCTCTGAATCCAAGACAAGACCTTGAAGCGCGATGCATTCATCCGTTTGGCATGGCTCGAAAAAGACATCAAGACGCCAAACGCGTTGTGGGCAATCTCTACCTCTGCTATACGTAGCGTCATAAATAATGCAGCATAAATGAGTCGAGAAGCCGCGCTGAAGCGCGCTCAAAAGAATATGTTGTCCCTGATCCCACCGGCTGAAGCCGGGGGCAAGGAGGAGCCGGCTAAAAGCCGGCTAAACGGAATACACCCTGCATGATTAATGACGCCATGTATAACACGCGCTCACACGCGATCTCCTTGGCTCTTTCTAGTTCTATGTTCATTTTTTCCCTCGAATTCCTGTTTATCTGGTTTCGACATAAGAACATGAAGTTGGCGCTTCTTGCCGCGCTTCATCATGCATCTATATATCATCGTTACCACGCCTGTCAATCCGCGCCTCACTCTTGCGTTTTACTTTTGAGCAATTCTGTTCCATACCATGCCCACATCGTCGGAACCGGTTTCGCCGGAGACATAGGAGTACCTGTATGAACCGCAACGCATTTCCAACGCTTGTGAAGACGGGTTTCAAACCCGCCCGGAGAACCGCAACACACTTCCATATCACAGCCCAGGGTCGCGAAGCCGCCCTTCGCGCATTTGGATAAGGCGTTGGGCGTGGGGTTCGGCGTCTCCGCCGTGGGTGGCGACGACGACGGTTCCGCCGGCGCGGTGGAACTGGGCGAAGTACTCGTAGACGGCCCTAGCGTTCTCGGGGTCGAGGTTGCCGGTGGGTTCATCGGCGAGGAGGACGCGGGGGCGGTTGATGAGGGCGCGGGCGATGGCGGTGCGCTGCTTTTCGCCGGCGCTGAGCTGGGCGGGGGTGTGGTGCTCGCGACCGGTCAGGCCGAGTTCGCGGATCAGGCGGTCGGCTTCGGAGGTGGCAGAGGTTACGGCGGAGGAGGAGGTTGCGGCGGAGTTGGGGCTTGCGGCGGCCGTGGAGGTTGCGGCGGAAGAGGAGGGCGCGGCGGTGTTGGGGCTTGCGGCGGCCGTGGAGGTTGCGGCGGCCGTGGAGGTTGCGGCGGAGTTGGGGCTTGCGGGGGCGGTGGAGGTTGCGGCGGAGGAGGAGGTTGCGGCGGAGTTGGGGCTTGCGGCGGCCGTGGAGGTTGCGGCGGAGGAGGAGGTTGCGGCGGAGTTGGGGCTTGCGGCGGCCGTGGAGGTTGCGGCGGAGGAGGAGGTTGCGGCGGTGTTGGGGCTTGCGGGGGCCGAGGAGGTTGCGGCGTCTGGAGCGGGTTCCGCGATGCGAGGGGCAGCGGTGTTCCTGGCGGCCCCGGCGGCAAAGAGGATGTTGTCGCGGGCGTTGAGGTAGGGCAGGAGGTGGAACATCTGGAAAACGAAACCGACGTTGGCGGCGCGGAAGTGCGCGCGGGCTCGCGCGCTCATGGCGTAGAGGTCCTTGCCATCGGCCAGGATGGCGCCGGCGGTGGGACGCAGCATTCCGGCGAGCATCATGAGGAGGGTGGTCTTGCCGCTTCCGCTGGGGCCGCGCAGGACGATGAACTCTCCCTGGGCGATCCGGAGGGTGACGTCGCGGAGGGCGGCCACCTCGCCGTGGCGGGTGCGGTAGGTTTTGGAGATGTTTTCAAGAGTGAACATCGTTATTCCTGCCTGAGGGTGACCGCGGGGTCCTGGGCCACGGCGATCGCGGTTGGGATGAAGCTGCACAGGGCGGCGAAGAGGGGCGCGGCGGCGAGGGCGAGCCACAGGGCGCGGTAGTCGGCCTGGATGCCGCCGGCGGTGAACTTGAAGATGCCGGGGCCGTAGTGCAGGGCAAGAAAGGTTCCGGAATAGAAGCCCGCGACGGCGCCGATGAGGCCGATGGCAACCGCCCGCGCAAGGAAAACCGCCGCCACCGCGCCGGAACCGTAACCCACGGCCCTCATGACGCCGATCTCCTCGCGCCGGTCGCGCACGTTGAGCATGGCGAGGACGCCAACCCAAACGCCGCACACAACCAGGACAAGGGGCAGGAGAATCGCCACGAGTTTGTCCTGCATGTCGCGCTGTTCCTTGCGGGCCTGGTAGATGGGTTGTATGAGGGCGGCCTTGGCATCGGGCAGGACCTGGCCGAGCTGCTTTGAAATGAGATCGCGGGGATCGGCTTTGGGGTCCTCGCCGCGGAACAGGCACAGGCACTGCAGCGCCTTGATCTCGTTGATGCGTCCGGGTTGCTTGAGGACTTCCTGAATATCGTGGAGGTGGCCGTAGATCCGCGCGTCGTCGCCGCCGCCGCTTTCGGACAAGCAGCGGATTACCTCAAGGTCCTTGCCGAGGAGGTCAACCGTCTGTCCTTCCCGGATTCCGAGTTTGAAGGCGATCTCGTGTCCCACGAAGATCGTTCCCGGTTTGATGGAGAAGGTTTTTTCCTCGGCGGTGAGGGACATGGGTTTCTGGCTATCGAAATCGGGGGGGCGCACCTCGGGCATGATGCCGGTGAGGATAACGTCCATCCCGCGCCAGGCGACCTTCCGCTGTAAAGTGGTGACGAGGTGGGTGAAGGCGAAGCCCTTGTGCTGGAGAAAACGCTGGACGTATTCCTCCGGCATGGTCTGATCGGAGTAGCCGGCGCTCCAGAAGCGGAGCATGTCGGTGCCGCGGGGGATGATCCTGAGGTTGAAGCCCATGTCGCGGACGATGCGATCGGTCTCGCGCTGGGAAGCCTCGCCGGTAATCTCGAAGGCGGCCCAGAGGGACACGGCTACCGCCACCGCCAGGAGGCTGAGGGCGAATTGGATTTTGCGATAGGCGATTTCGTGAAGGATAAGCTTTGTTGCGTTCATTTTTCAGTCCTAAAGCCTAAAGGACATCAAGGACATCAAGGACATCAAGGACATCTAGGACCTAAAGGACCTAAAGGACATCAAGGACCTAAAGCCTACAGCCTACAGCCTACAGTCTACAGCCTACAGTCTACAGCCTACAGTCTACAGTCTACAGCCTACAGTCTACAGCCTACAGTCTACAGCCTACAGCCTTAAGCCTAAAGCCTACAGCCTACCGCCTACCGCCTACCGTCTACCGCCTACCGCCTACAGTCTACAGCCTACAGTCTACAGTCTACAGCCTAAAGCCTACAGCCTCTTCTCACCCCCGCAAGGTCACAGCCGGGTCCTGGTTCATGGCGAGCAGGGCGGGGGGCAAGCTCGCGAGGACGGCTATGCACGGCGCGCCGAGAATCACCCACGCAAGGGTGAAGAGATCGGGCCGCAAGGCGCCGGCGGCGGCCCCAAAGGTGGCGGGGCTTGAGCGTATGGTATCCGCAGCGGCGGCCCCAAAGATGGCGGGGCTTGAGCGTATGGTATCCGCAGCGGCGGCCCCAAAGATGGCGGGGCTTGAGCGTATGGTACCCGCGGCCGCGTCACCCAGCGCGCCGGAGCCGGGGGATAGGGTGAACGCAGCGCCCTGTCCGAACATCCCGGGTCCCGCATATAGGACGAAGATGGTCCCGGCCACGATGCCCGTGATCGCGCCGACGAGGGCCAGCAATGCCGCCCGGCCCAGAAAGACGGCAAGGATCCGGGGCGAGCCGTGGCCCACCGCGCGCATCACGCCGAACTCGTGCCTGCGCTCTCGCGCATTCATCATGCCGAGGGCGCCGATCCACAAGACGCAGCCTATCATGACCAGAACAAAAAGAAAACGGGAGTAATGGTAAACCATCGCGCACTGGGTGGATCGCGAGCGCGTCAACACCTGGGCTTGTACGAGCCTCAAATCCGGGAACGCGGCGGTGATCCGGGCGCGCAGCCGCTCGACGGGGCCGCCCTTGAAACCGGCGGCAAGATTCAAGACGGCCCGGATCTCGCTGAGTTTGCCGGGCTGTTGGAGGAGCGCCTGCGCATCGCCGAGACCGCAACGAAGCCCCGCGTCGCCGGGAGTTCCGGATAGCGGCAGGATCGCGGACACGGTGAAGGACTTGCCCAGCAGGATGAGCGTCTTGCCCGCCTCCCGGATCCCCATGCTCGCGGCGAGTTCGAAGCCGATCTGGAGGGTTCCGGGCGGAACGGGGCTGAGACCGATGGGCGCTTCGCCGGGCGGGACTTTTTCTTCTCCCACGCCGGTCAAGAGGACTTCCCGTCCATTCAAGGACATCTTTGCCACCAGCAGCGGCTGGAGATGGGTGAGGGGGAGACCCACGCTTGGATCTGGGAGAGACGATGCGGACGGGGAGGTCCGGCCTCCCGCGACAGATGCGGACGGGGACATTGGCGCTCCCAGGGCGGATGGGGACGTTGGCGCTTTCAGGATATCCTCAGCGAAGGTTTCGGAGGAGTATCCTTCGATCTGGAAACGGTTCATGTCCGTTCGCGCCGAAATGAGAGAGACGTCCTGGCCGATGCGGATCATGCGGCGGGCGGTGTCGGCGTTCGAGGCCTTTCCGGCGGCGGACACGACGACGAACATGCCCGCGGCGGCCGCAACCGCGAGGGCCGCCAGGAGCGCCTGGACGGGGCGGTGGGCGATTTCTTTCAGGATCAAGGCGAGCGCGCTCACGTCGGCCTCCCTTTCGCCCAGAGGAGGATCCCGCAGCCAACGGTCAGAACGGCGGCTGCGAGGCTGAGCATTGTCCATAAGGCGGCGCGCGAAGGCGTGTTCGAGGGGGCGGCGGGGCCGGGCTCGCGCGCGGCCGCGGTCGCAAGGGCCGCCGCTGCGCTCGCGCCCGGGTCCGACGGAACCTCGACTTCCCGGTAGCCGAGCGCGGCCAGCGCGTCCACGTCGAAGCGCCTGGGCTGCTTCGGGGCGCTGGAGGAACCTTGAAGCAGAATCTGGTTCATCTCCATCTTAATCATTGGGTTCTCAGGGTCGAAGCCCAGCGACTTGGCCACTTTGGCTTGGACTTCCTGGTCCCACTTAACGAGCAGTGTTTCGCCCAGCATCCAGCTCCGATCCAGCCCGCACTCGCAGTCGGCGCCGATGATGGATAACAATCCAGTCAGGTTACGCTCCGTGATGTCGTCTCCCCGAAGGAGGGGCCCCATTCTGCGCGCCCGGCCATAGAGCACGGCGGCGACGGGGGCTTGGGTGTCGTTGGGGTTAAGTCCGAGGTTCCACAGAAGCGTTTGCTCCCGCGGGAGTTGGTCCCTTTCAATCGTGACGATGGCCGGGGGATGGTCAACGGCCTTGGGCAGCATGGCCATCCCAGCCGTAATGGCTTCGATAGCGGCCGCGGCGGCCCTGTGCGCAGCCTTGTTCTCCTTGTCGCGGGGACCTTCGACGAGCAGCACGACCCCGTAGGATTCGCTGACTCTTAGGACGATCTCGCCGCGTTTGGGCGAGGCGAGCAGGCCGTCAACGGCGGCCCAGAGCGAGTCCCTGAAGGTCTCTCCCGGTTTCGTCACGGGAATGAGGCGCGAAGGGCCCCTGGGCAGGACAAGGACCGCGGCCGGAAACGAACCGATATTCCACTCATCGAGGTACTTCCTGGCCGGATGGAGTTTCTGCTCGTCCACATGGATGATCTCAGGCCGGATATGCGTGTCCATCAAAGCCGCGTAGGAGACCTGCTTGAACGTTGTGACGTCGCGTTCCGGCGTCTGGTTGTTGACGAAGCCGAACAGGATGGCGGGTTCCGAGTCCAGATCGGCGAAGCCTACATCCCGGACATTGTACTTGCAGGCACGGGCGGGCGAAACCGGCGTCAGCCAGAGCAGGAACGCAACGAGGAAAACAGGAAGAGCGCCGCTGCGAAAAGCCTTGGGGCGCCACTCTTCTCTTTCCATGCTCTCTCCAATCTCCGCGGCATTGCGTGCGCTCTATGGAACATGGCGTGAGCCGCGGGATCTTCCAGGCTTGTCCTATCGCGCTTCGACGCGCGGGACCCTGGCCTGGGCCAATGTGTCCTCACGGACCGCTTCGATAAAGTTGACCAGCGGGGCTTGCGAGGCCTCCACAACGGAGCCCTTGGGAACCAACTCCACGGCCAGACGGCCTTTCACGCTGACACCCGGAATCTCCTTGACGATGGCCTTGTTGGCTCCGCCGGCCTCTTTGGCGATGTCAAAATCGCTCAGAACCACCTTGCCCTGGATTCTCACATCGAACACGCGGCGGCCCGGCTGGTCGCCTTCGGGAGCCATGAAGCCGAGCCGCACGCAGTAGGCCAGCGCGTCCCCCTCGTCGCACAGCGGCACTTCGCAGCGCAGCAGGCCTACGCAGCCGCTGGTGAACAGCCAGGGCTTGTCAGTGCCTTCGACGCGGATCGCCTTGAAGTCGTGGGCGAAGTAGCCCATGCCGCCGGCGACGGTCTCCCGGAGATCGAACTTCACTCCGTATCCCGGAAAGTGGTTGCTGACGTATTGGGTAACGGGATTCGGGTAGGCGAACCAGACGGTCCCCTCATCATCCTTCATGTCGGCCGGGGCGCCCAGGTTGATGGCGAAATGCCTGGCGGGGGCCTCGGATTTTGGTGTGATGAAGACGGTCCAGGGCTGAGCGCGTTCGGGTTTGCGCACCAGGGCGAACGAGCATCGGATCGGGTACGAACACGTGCACCCGGCGCTTGCCTCCGGCGCCAGCAAGACCCCGCAGGCCGGGATAAGGCTGATAGCGCAGCCGGGCCGGACGGCGCCGAAGATGGTGACACCCCGGTCCTCGGCCACGTCGCAGAAGGCCGTGCAGGACGAACGGTAGAAGAGGGCCGCGGCGGACGCACCCGTGATGCCGCAGGTATGGCCGGGCCGCAGGAATTCCCACGGCACCTGCTCGCCGGTGATGGGATGGCTGCGCGTGATAATGTCGCCCGTGGCGATTTTGCACGCCTGCGGTTCGAGAATGATTTGATCGCCGACGATAAGGGGCCGCGTGCGGTAATTGAGCGCGCGCGACCAGGCCACGTCGCCCGTCGCGCCCGTGAGGGCCGTGATGCGGCGCCACTTGAGCGCATCCGTCTGGAAGCGCCACGCGTCGTGATTGCCGTAGTTGCCGCAGAACAGCACCAGACCATCGGCGAACATGGCGCCCATCTTGTCGCCGCAGCAACCCGTCAGATCCACGGGTTTCTCCCAGATCCTGGCGCCCGTCTTCGCATTGAGGGCGGTCACCAGCCGCACGTCGGCGTCGGCATATCCAAGAATGCCTTCGGGGTTCTCTTCGCGGAACAGTTCGGACGCCAGCGATTCGATCTTGTAGTCGAGTTGGCTCGTGTTGGCCGATGGATTCCCGCTGCGCAGGCGGGCTAGCCGGGCTTTCGTCTCCTTGAGCTCATCAGGAACCTCGCTGCGGACCTTGTAGGACCCGGCGCGGATAAGGTCTTTTCTGTCACTCAGTGCGCGGGTTCTCTGGGCCGCCGTGACGGCGCTGTCGGCGAAATAGATATTGCCGCCGCCCAGGACGAGCGCGACGTTGGCAATCCTCGCGCCGTCGTGACTCCACACAAGCCCGCCGGTCTTGATATCGAGTGCGAAGACCTTGTCGCTTGTCAGCAGGTTCTCGGTGACGGCGTTTTTCTGCGTGAACTCGCCGCCGTGCGGGAATCTGGTCATAGAGCTGTAGAGCGCTCCGTCCCGTTCCGCGGCCCAGTGCAGTTCCTCGTTGGGCACGGGATATGCCTGTTTGTATCGCCTGTAGAGGCGCATGTACTGTTCGGGAATCTCGCCGGGATCCTTCCATTTGCCGTTCTCGATGAGGACCTTGAACAAGTCGGCGTAGTCCTGTTTGAACGGTTCGGCCGCCGAGCCATAGAGAATGCCGTCTTCAACCGTAATAAAGCCCCAGCGTCTAGTTCCGGCGCCGGCCTGCTCGGGCATGGTGTAGGTGGTGAGCGTCTCGCCGGTGGCGGGGTCCAGACGGTAGCATTTGTCATGGGCGGCAATGAACAGTCCCTCTTTGGTCAGCACGAGATTCCCGCTGTCTTCATTCATCTTGACGCGCACGGCGCCGGGAATGGCGCGTTCCCAAAGCAGGGTGCCGTTGTAAGCGTCCACGGCCATGATGACTTCCTCGCCCTCGATGAAGAGCCGGCCATCCCGGGCCACGGGCGCTTGTGCCCCGCCGTGGCGCTCGACCATGCGCTGGGGTCCCGGTTCCCCGTACCACAACATGCCCAGCGGGCCGTTCACGAGTTTGTCTTGCGAGTTGGCCGTGTTCTGCGCGTTGGCGAACTGCTGCGTCCAGGCGCCGGCGCCTTCCAGCGGCCCCCGCACTTCTTTTCGAAACGCGAGGCGGCCTCCTTCACGCACGAGACGGCAGATGGTTCCTCCGTAAGGCCGCAGCACGCGCCACAACTCTTCACGCGGCGCGGTTTCGCCGGAGGCGGGCGGTATCTCTTTGACAACCGCTTGATC
>Ga0315282_10010726_pt1 | contig 14310 bp, 17 predicted proteins | sample YL17G07_20_MG_FD_203693 | JGI IMG/M metagenome (GOLD analysis project Ga0315282, IMG submission 203693) | Sediment microbial communities from Yellowstone Lake, YNP, Wyoming, USA - YL17G07_20 | ecosystem: Environmental > Aquatic > Freshwater > Lake > Sediment | place: USA: Wyoming | collected...
TCTACCCCACCCATAACGAATTCGTGAACTACTGGAACTACGAGAGGCCACATCAAGGAATAGGCTATCTATATCCAGCAGACGTATACTTCAAAGACCTACTGACACATCTTGGTGGATAGAACACTGAGAATGAGAGGGCGAAGATCGAGGAGATAGCAGAGTCCGAAGTTGAGTTCGCCAAATTCACACTCAAACTATTCGACGACCTAGTCCTCCACAACAAGGAGTATGTGAACCTCATAACGGGCGACGTTTATTCGACTGAAACATACTACATGGGCACCGTAGACGACAAGAACCTCGTGAACTTCTATGACGGCAAGATCAGAGTAGTCGATCCCCAAGGGAACGAGTTTGCGAAATACTCAGCTTCCGAGTACCAGGAGCACATTCTAGAGCACGTGGAACCGTGGACGTACCTCAAGTACCCATACCTGAAGAAGATAGGATGAAAAGGGTTAGTCGGCGGGAGAGACAGCGGTGTCTACAGGGCGACTCCTCTTGCAAGACTGAACGTGGCGAATGGAATGGCCACTCCGCTCGCACAGGCCGAGTATGAAAGGATGTATTCGACGCTTGGCAAGAAACCGATCCACGCAACACTCGCAACCCATTGGGCCAGACTCGTGGAGTTAATGTACGCTGCTGAGCGCTTGCTAGAACTAAGTCGCGATTCAGAGATCACGAACCCGAACGTGCGCACAATTCCCAGCGCGAAGCCGGATGAAGGTGTGGGTGCAGTTGAAGCCCCCCGCGGAACGCTCATACATCACTACAAGACCGACGAGAAGGGATTCGTCAAAGGTGTCAACCTGATCGTGGCAACGACGAACAACCATGCAGCGATCAGTATGTCGATCAAGCAAGCGGCAGAACGGCTGATCAAGAAGGGAGACGTCTCCGACGGAATTCTCAACATGGTGGAGATGGCTTTCAGAGCCTACGACCCATGCTACGCTTGCGCTACCCACACTCTTTCAGGGCAGATGCCGATCGAGGTCAAGATCTACAACAAAGAAAGACAGGTGCTGCAAACCCTAAGAAGACCCTAGCCCCCTCCAATCCATCTTGAGCTGGGCGCGTACGGTTACTCTCCTCCTCGGCGTTGGCAACCCCATAATGGGCGACGACAGCGTAGGAATTCACGTAGTACGCATGCTGAAGGAGAAACTCGGTCCAAGAACCGATCTGGAGTTCAAGGAACTGAGCGTCGGCGGCCTGCGACTCGTCGAGGAAATGTTGGGTTACGATAAAGTGCTTGTAATAGATTCAATCGAATCGACAGACAAGAACACAGGGGAAATCCGCGAATTCTCACCCGACCAATTCAAGGAAACAAAACGAACCACATCACCACACATTACGAATTTCGCGACCGCCCTCGAACTCTACAGAAGACTCGAACCTAACGAGATCCCAGCCACTATCAGAATCTTCACCATAGACATACAACCAGAGTTCACGTTCAGTGAGGACATGAGCCCCTCTGTTCGCGAAGCGGCCACGAAGCTGGTCGAGCGAATAACTCGCGAGGTTCAATGATCTTCGAACCAGTCCAAGTGACTGTGCAGGAATCTCAAGGTTCGCCGCCAAGCCAATCGGGCGGCCTTTGCATCGTATGCGCTTGGGCGGTTTTCCTCAAAGAACCAATGCTTAGTCTTCGGGTAGATGCGGAACGTAACCTCCCTACCTGCGGATCTAATCAGCTCTTCAAGTCTCTTGACGGAATCCAGTGGTTCCCATTCATCCTTCTCAGCGAAGTGCCCAAGAAAGGCAGCTCTTGCCCTCTTGTAGTTCTCATCACGAGTGCCGTAGAAGGCAACCACGGCCGCAACATCGTTAGGCCTCGTTGTTGCCAACCATAGCCCAAAGTTCGCACCCATCGAGAAGCCGACGACCCCAATCTTGCCTTCGTTCGTAGCGAAGGTCGTCCGAAGATAGTTGACAGCCCCGTTGAGTTCTCTCTCGACCAAGGTTCTCTTCAACTCTGAACTGAGACGATCAGCTCCACTTACCGTTGAAACTACCGTACCGTGATAGAGATCTGGGGCCAATACGACAAAGCCATTCTCAGCCAATCGGTCGCAAAACCTCCTGAAGAACCTGTTCAGTCCCCACCATGCGTGGATCACGAGAACTCCGGGGACATCACCGCCTTCAGGTACGACCAAGTAGCCGCTACCGTGTCCGTGACCTGCTGGGAAATCTATCATGCGCGAGTGCGGCGACGTAATCTACCCACGTCGACAGCAATCGAAGCCTGGGTCAAGAAGTTTGCTTTTTGTTGGGGTGTTAGGCGCGGATATCGTACCAGTGGAGTTGAATGGGGACCTGCGCGAGCAATCGCGCCTCGTTGAATAGATCTATGATCCGCTGAACGGGACCGTTGTCGCTGTTTATGCTGTACACGGAGATTGGACCGTAACTTTTCATATGCACGAGGTTGGTGCCAACCAGCTTACCCAAATGTTTCCGTATAACCTTCCTATCCAATCCACTGAATTTCGCAATCTTGTAGATGGTTAAATCCTCGCCCCTGTTTCGAGCGAGAACCAGCAAAATCCTCAATCGAGCTTCGCTGCCCAATGTCTTCAGAAGTAGAGGTCTAAGCGGCAATGCTATTCACAGAGAAACAAAAGACCCCCTGTAGAAATAAGCAAGAGAGCTAAGTGAAAGTGCAATTCCGCGCGAATCATGGAATAGCCTTTCCACGTTTCTCCATCAACAAGATGACGCCGAGCCCAAAAGCATCTCCAAGTAGGAATTCATAATACCACAAGAATTGTCAGCCGATGAGAAACCTAAATTCGCGTTCTGCAGTGATACGCCAGAGGCAACGACTTCGATTTGGCCTGCATCTTCTGCGATATCATTCAGAGAACTGCTCCTTCCCACGTAATATACGAAGATCAGGAATTCATCGCTATCTTGGACAAGTATCCTATCTCCATCGGGCATACGCTCGTGCTGCCGAAGAAGCACTTTGAGCGCGTCAAGGACCTATCTCAGAAGGAGTTCTGCTGTATGTATGCTCGTGTCCACGCGTTGAATGCTCTAATAACCTCCAGACTAGGCGCCCCAGCGTCCCACATCTCCATAAACGATGGAGCAGCAGCAAACCAACTCATTCCCCACCTGCACGTTCACATAATCCCACGCAGCAAGAACGATAGCGCCGGTTTCACGGCAAGGAAGTTCCTCCGCCCGGAACAGATGGATGAAGTTCGCAGGAAACTTGAGATTAGAGACCTGAAGCTTAGTTGCTGACCTGTCCCGCGACCGTTCTGTTCAGTTCAACCGCTATCTGCTTCGGTTCAATTATCGGTGCTGTGCAAACTCTGCCTAAGCAGACATATGCGGCGGGTTGTTCGGATAGCGGGAAACCAAGTTCCGCAATGACATCCGAATTCGCTGTTGGATCAAGCACTTGGACCACTTTCCGCGGTTCATAGACCCTGTGCGCTTCAGCGAGCAAGCCCTTGGTTTCTGGTCTCTCAGGCGATCCGACAATTCGTATAGTCGTCGCCTCATGAAGGAAAGCGTCAACGGCAATCGCATAATCAGAGGCCATGAAACCAAAAGTAGGGTAAATCTCGACAAATCTCCGCAGCGTTCGCTCAGCCAGTTCCCGATAGCTCTCTTTACCTGTCAGATTATGCAATTTCGTTGAGAGGCGAGCTGCGACACTGTTCTCGGCCAATGGTTTTGCGGGCTTGCCTAGGAATCCTGGAGCGTGGGGATCCACGACTGCATCGAAGAATCCTCCGTGCTCATGGTCATACAGTTTCTGAACCGTTAACTCCATCAATTCCTCAGCAAGCTTGAGGAATCTCCCCATCCCAGTGCATTCGCAGGCAGAACATAGCGCCCAAGCTGTCTGTGCCTGGTCGGCCAATTGACCTGCAAGGTCCGGCTGTCCGTTATGAAAGTGATACATACCCGCCTCGGGATTGCAGTTCAGATCCACCAATCTGTCCAGACTCTTCAAGGCAAACTCCCGAGCACACATATCGCCCAAAACAAAAGATGCTTCAAGATATGCAGAAACCATCAACGCGTTCCAATTCGTGTAGATAGTTCTGTCGACATATGGCGGTTCAAGGGCAGCGCGTTCGTCTCTACTGTGCTTGCAGTATTCTTCGTCGGCATCCTGACTGCCGTAAAAGCACCCGTTCTCTTGATCACTAAGCCAAGTACTCACGTAACCGACGATACCCCTCGCTATCTCGGCGTAGAAAGGCTCGCCTGTCGCTTGGTAGGCGTGCAAGCATAGCTGTAGCCATCTGGCGTTGTCTTCGCACATCTTTTCGAAGTGCGGAATGCTCCAGTCTCTTGTTGTCGAGTACCTGAAGAATCCTCCCATCTCTTTGTCGTACGTGCCACTTTTCCCGACATTCTGCAACGTCACGGTCACTATTCTGAGAAACTCCCTGTTCCCAGTGTAACGATATTTCAGAAGCGCAAGCTCTTGAGCTTCGGTGTTCGGAAACTTGGGTTGAGATCCGAATCCTCCGTAGATCGAATCGAAGTTGTTTGCAACCTCACCAAGAATCTCGTCTATGATAGAAGGAGACAGAGAGCCGATCGGAATGCTCTCTGTGGATGGCGTTTCGATCTGAGGGGCGGTTTCGCCCTTTGATTTCTCCTAGGACGACTTAACGTCTCGAAGTGCCTGGCGCATCTGATCGGGTGGGATGTAAGTCCCTCCGCCAATTACCCGACCATCGGGGGTGAGAAATGCTGTCGTGGGCCAGCCGCCCATGTTGTACCGGCGATTGATATCAGGCCGTTTGTCTGTGTCCACACGTATCGGAATGAAATTTGACTCTATGTACCGAGCAATGTCGGGAACTGAGTAAGTGTCATGGTCCAGTCTGTGGCACCAATGACACCAAACGGCGCTAATGTCCAGCAAAATCGGCTTGTTTTCTTCTCTTGCGCGGCGAAATGCCTCATCACTCCAATCCAACCACTTGATCTTTGCTGCCTGTCTCTCTTTCATGCCGCGCTCGCTGCTACTCATTCGGTCACCTGCCACCACAAACATGTCCCGCTTTCATTGGTTGCGTAATGGGATCTGGGTGTCTCTCAGAATGAACTCGAAAGTGGTTTAAGCGTTCTGAAGTTCGGACCAGCGATTATGATCGCCAAGGCCATCGCGACTATCAGTATGACCAAACCCGCGTAGAATAGGCTTACAAGGCCGTGTCGGTCAAGCAGGTAACCGCCCAGCAAGGGGCCAATAATCGTCCCTAGGCTCATGACGACGCTGTACATTCCCATCGTTGTTCCCCTACCCCTTTCGGGGGCGAAGTCTCCGAGCGTCGCAAGTGCTGCTGGCGCGAACGCAAAACTCCCAACCCCGAATATTGCTAGGAAGGGTGCAACATAGAGGAAGTCGAAGTTACCTCGAAACATCACGATCACGGTAACAAACAAACCGATCAGGGAGAGCATTCCAAGCATCATGAGCCTATCACGCCCAAACCTGTCGGACAGATGACCGAAGAAAGGCTGAGTGAACGCCAGAGCGAAGATCACACCTGCCAAGAGCGCACTCGTAAGTAGGGGGGACGGACCTAGACGAGGACCGAAGGTTAACGCCATCCCAATGAAGGTTGTGACAGAGAGCCATATCGGGAACATCGCAGCTGCACGTCTGTCCTTGAGAAGAAGACTGATGATTCTAAGAGGAGAGGGGGCTGCGCGGGAATGTGCTTGAATATCCTTCAGCTTGATGCACGCAAAGACGGCTCCGATTGCGGCTAACGATGACCCGAAATAGAATGGTGCATACAGGGAATACGTACGTACCAGAATACCCGCTATGAATATTCCCAGCACGTAGCCTCCCAAGTTCGCGAAGTCGTAGATTCCCATCTCCTTTCCTCGAGTGGAAACGCTGCTCACGTCCGTCACCATTGCAAGCGAGCTTACAACGATCATTGCCGCGGCAACCCCCTGGACGGCGTGTACGATCATGAGGTACGAGACTTGCCTGTTCAGTGTGAACGCAAACAAGGCCACTGTTGAGAGAGCCAACCCGATGTAGATCCATCTTCGCCTTCCGAATCTGTCAGCCAGAACCCCAACAACTGGTCCGAGAATGGTCTCGGCAACCGGATAGGCAGCAGCGACCATTCCAACCACTAGATTCGAAAACTCCTTACTAGGAAGGTAGATTGGCAGAGTGAATAGTACGAGACCAAAGCTGAACCTCATTAGGAATACAGAGACGTACAGAGGCGAAGAGAGGGATAAGGAACCTGTCAGCGAAAGCTGCCCTTTGTACCCGTTCGACAAAACTCTCTCCGCCTAGGAAACTGAGGGGCGGATACACTCCGCAAACCATCATAAACCCTGCGTGTGGGTCTCGCCAAGTGATGTGCAATGAAGCAACTTGACTGGCTATGACTGCGCTCGTTCGGAAGACTCACTTGAAATCTCGTGGTTATTCCAGAAAAAAGCATGTCTTTGCACCATCCTGATCCTGAGTTGCCGCGATGTTTGTATTAGTCACCTTGTAAGGGTTTAATTGTTCGTGAACAGAAGCGACCTGCCATGCCTCTGAGGACCCTCCAGCTAGCAGTGCTCGGCGGTAGCGAGGATGCAGTCCTCGTCGGCCTCAGAAACTTCCCTGCCCACAGACTCACCCTGATCTGCTCCACCGACTTCTTAAATCAAGCAAACCAGCTTTCCGGCAAACTGAAGGAGGCACTCAAGCTGGATGTTGACGTTGTGCAGGTCAAAGACAATACAATGCTTGCCATGCTCGATGTTGTTGGCCAAATCGTCAGGAAAGAATCAGGCAACTTCCAAGATTTCCTGATCAACGTTGGCTCAGCGAGTAAACATCTTACATCCGCGGGAGTCGCTGCGGCATTTGTACACGGAATCAGGGCGTTTGATGTGATAGGAGATCAACCCGCCGTCCTACCAGTCATGAAGTTCAGTTACACTCAAGCCGTCACAGAACCTAAGATGAGGATACTGCAGGCAATTGAGGCTACTGGCGGCGACGTGGAAAGTCTGCAAAAGCTTAGTGAAATATCGAATTTCGGGAAGCCGCTTCTGAGCTACCATATAAGAGGTTCCGAAGATGGCGACGGACTTGAAAGTCTCGGACTTGTGGAAGTCGAGCGAGGCAAACGCGGCAGATTGAGGGTCAAGTTAACGCCCTTGGGTCGGACCCTTCTGGCCTCATCGATCAAGTAGTCTGCTTGGTTTCCTTCGCGTTATTGTTCTTTTTCTTGTGCATGATCTTCAGTCTGCAGAACACTGCGTCGCCGTCTTTGATTTCGAAGATCTTCCTGATTTCTTCAGGAATGGTGATTCTGCCACCGGCTGTAACTTCAGCAAAGAACGGTATGTCGTCATCTGCTATCTCTGTTGGCACCAAGAAGCCACCTGTTATGCGTGGGAATGCGTCTTCACTAAAAAGAGTTGTTGACTAAGGAATTTTGCAGCTTTCATGCTATGCAGTGCTGCAGGGGCATGCTTCATGCACAAAACAAACTCGACAGAGCGGCTTCGGAGCTTTGCATATCTTTCTTCCGAACTCGATGAGCGAAAGATGTAACCGCACTCTTCGTCTTGGTGGAATCAGGGCCTCTAAGCTTAGCCGTACTTTTTCGTAATTGGCATTCATTGGCGCGATCCCGAGACGTTTTGTGACTCTGGCCACGTGCGTATCAACGGGTATCACAGGATGCTTGGCCACGAATGCCAGCAGAATATCCGCAGTCTTCGGACCGACTCCAGGTAGAGTCATCAGGCTCTCTTTCGCCTGACTGTACGGAAGATTCAGAATGGGGGAGAGTCGCCCACCATATTGTTTCTCGATTATTCTTGAGACTTGCCTTATTCTCGGTGCTTTTGATCTGTACAACCCTGCCGAGCGGATACAGGGAACCAGATCGCCGATTCTTGCCTTCGCTAGTACACTTGGCACTATTCTGAAGCGTTTGCGCAACTTTCTCATTGCTGCGTCGCTGTTGCGATCATTCGTGTTCTGCGAGAGGATGGTGTGGACAAGCGTCTCGAAAGGCGAACGTGGCGTCCAGAGCTCAACAGGAATGCGTCTTCCGATCGTGGTCAACATCTTGACTTGCGTTTCGCGGTTTTGCAGTGTCATTGGATATCCATCCGGTCCACATACACTGTGATAGCATTTCGCTTCGTCATAATGACGCGCACTTTAAAGGACGCTACGTTTCTAACGCAACTGAGACGGCAAAGCAAGATGAGATCTATTCTTTTGTTTGCCGTTCTGATGATCGTTGCAGTAGTGGGACTACAGCCCGCCGCATCTGCCGTTCAGGGCAGCGTATTGGTGGTCAGAATAAGTTCTGAGATCACACGCCCTACTGAGGAATTGGTTGCGCGGTCTATCCAAGAAGCTGAGGTGGGGGAAGCGAGGCTCATAGTTTACAAGTTGAACACGCCCGGCGGAGAACTGGGTTCCGTGACGAACATCATGACTGACTTCGATAATTCTCCTGTACCCGTACTAGTTTGGGTAACTCCCTCTGGCGCAACGGCCTGGAGCGGAGGAACCTACATTCTTATGGCGGCCCACATAGCGGCGATGGCGTCAGGAACGACTCTCGGTTCTGCCCAACCTGTTCTCTCTACTGGCGAGGTACTGAACGAATCCAAATACATCAACGCCATGTCGGCGCTGATGCGCGATAATGCCGAACTGCATGATAGAAATCAAACCATCGCTCAAGAGTTCGTGACTAAGAACACCAACCTTGGCCCAGGAGAGGCATTGAGATATCATGTCATAGAATTTGCTGCGGACACCTTACTGAGTCTCCTCTCTCAACTAGAACCTTACACTCTCGTTCTCAGTCGAACTGCGATAGGAACTTCGGTTTGGAAACTTGTCTTGACCAGCTCGCTCACTGGCTCAATGTACGCCAAAAGCTACGACTTCTCAGGCATTTCACAGGCAACGCAATATGACTACGAACCGGGCATTAGTATCAGGTTGCTGGAGTTCCTATCTAACCCTCTGATCGCTTCAGTGCTCTTCATCGTGGGACTATATGCGATAATCATCGGCTTCAAAACGCCGGGCTACGGACTCGAAATGGCCGGCGCGCTGATGCTTTTCCTTGCGCTCATTGGTTTCGGCATAATCGGCATCAACCTAGCTGCCGCACTTCTGTTCGTTCTCGGCATCATACTCACTCTGATAGAAATCAAGACACATGTCGGTGTCTTCGCGTTGGCGGGCATCGGCATGATAGTCTTAGGCAGCTTCTTGGCCTTCCCGCTTCCAGGCTGGGAGTTGCTCTCTGCCAAGACCATTGAATCAGCTAGACAGACCTTGATCTCTGTGGCCCTCGCGATGTCCGCGATCTTCGGTTTCGTCGTTTACAAGGTAGCTCAGGCAAGACGCATGAAAGTGAAAGCTGGGCCTGAACAGCTCATCGGTATGGTGGGTACGGCTATCTCACCACTCGCGTCACGAGGCGAAGTCAAAGTGGAAGGACAAATCTGGAAAGCTGAGGCAGTCGATGAACATGTTAACACTGGACAAGCGGTTGAAGTTGTGAGTAGAATGGGGCTAATCTTAAGAGTCAAGTCAAGGGAACCTCAGACTGAAGGCTAATTCTGTGGCCCTAGAGGACTTGCTGACCCCAGAATTCATTGTCGGAATGATCTTCCTACTATTCGTCATAGTTGTTGTCGCATCGGGCATAAGGGTGATCAAGGAATGGGAACGCGCGCCTGTCTTGCGTTTGGGACGCTTTACTGGAATGAAAGGGCCTGGCATATTCTACATCATTCCGTTCGTTGATCGGATCCCGAACATTGTTTCCATGCGGGTCCAGACTGTTCCGTTCAGGACTGAGCAGACTCTGACGAAGGACAATGTCCCAGTAAACGTGGACGCGATAATGTTTTTCCAAGCCGTTGATGTCGAGAAGGTTATTCTAAATGTCGAGAGATATCTGGACGCGACGACCTTAGCCGCCCAGACGACTCTGCGGGAGGTCATTGGGAAAGTGAGTCTCGACGAGTTGTTGACTGAACGTGAGAAGGTCGGTGTCGAGGCTCGAAACATAATAGATGAGAAGACGGAGCATTGGGGTATCAAAGTCAACTCGGTTGAGGTTAAGGATATCGCGATCCCGTCGATGCTTCAGGAAGCGATCTCGCGTCAAGCTCAAGCTGAACGTGAGCGCAGAGCCAGAGTAACACTCGCCATGGCAGAATATGAGGCGGCGCAAAAGATGGTGGACGCGGCAAATCTATACGATAAAAATGTCCGAGCGCTGGAGCTTCGATGGATGAACATTCTTTACGAGCTGGGCCTACAGAGCCATGGTACACTAATGCTGGTGCCAACGAACACGCCAACTGCAGGTGTTTCCATGGGGTTCCCACCCCTCGGCATAGCCAGCATACAGGACTTGGCAAAACAGAAGAAAGAGCAGGACCGAGACAAGCAACAGTAGCACATTCCGATTAAGGAAGTGTGCCCATAGCAGTGGATGTCCGCCAAGCGGATCAGCCAATTGGCTCGACATCATATGGTGCATGACGATTCACTGAATTGGAGCTGGCGCCAAGAATCGATAGCATTCCTTAGGACGATAGATTGCTCCTCGGGAACGCCGTGAAATCGCTCATAACGTTCAGAAGGAGCATATCAGAAGCGATCCTCCACTGATGAGAGCGCATACTCCTCCAGCCACAGAATGTGAGTCGATCTGCTGTGGATGATAGAAAAGAGCGATTGAGCAGGTATCTGTCGTACATACTGAGGCACAATCCATCCTCTCTGAGATTGACGCTAGATAGAGGCGGATTTGTCAAAGTGGATCGTCTGATCTCCGCGATTCAGACGCGAAAAGAATGGGGCTGGGTTACTCGAAACGACATACTGAGTGTCGAGAAGCATGGTGACAAGAGGCGCTTTGAGATCATTGGGAGCAAGATTCGTGCACTATACGGTCACACACTACGGCGGAAGCTCCAGTATGAATCCGTGGTGCCTCCAAAGATCCTCTATCATGGGACCTCAGGGAAGTCTGTTCCGTCGATCCTTGATAGCGGAATAATGCCGATGCGTCGTCAATATGTTCATCTGTCAACTTCCGTCGCAGAAGCCCACACTGTAAGCCTCAGAAGAGACGCAAGGCCTGTGATCTTTCGAGTACTTGCCCTGGAGGCCTACAGGAGCGGTGTGAGATTCTTTCGAGCCGGATCATTGTTTCTCTGTGAACCGATACCCCCGAAGTTCATCGAACTAGAGAGCCGTATGAACGGCAACTAGCGTTGAGGCGAAGCTCAACTGCTTGATTTCTTGACCTTACGTTTCCAGACTATCCAAACCACAAGCGATCGGGCAAATTGCTCAACGACCTAGCGAAGACGAGAATGGAAAGCGTCGATAGGCTCCGCAAGATCATCGACGATGCCTCTGAGACTAGGAATTGGGAAAAAGCTAAAGCAGGTGCAACCAAACCATGGTACCGCGAAATCAGTAAGTCGCTCGTTGAATTGAGATAGTGGTCAAACAAATCTTGAGGGTCAATTGGATAAGTTCGCGAAAAGTCGCTGAGGGCGTTTTTGAAACTATCGGCCGGACACCGTTAGCTAGGCTTAGGACTATCCCGCGTTCGGCGGGCGTCAAAGCCAGAATACTCGTGAAGCTGGAATACATGAACCCCACAGGTAGCCTGAAAGACCGAATTTATCATGAGATGATTACAAAAGCGATTCAGCGGGGCGAACTAAGAACCGGCATGGAAATCCTTGAGGCATCAACTGGCAATGCCGGCATCGCTTGCTCATTTGTCGGCACTACATTGGGTTACAGGGTTACCATAGTAATGCCTGCCGGCATGAGCCGAGAGCGCATGAAGATAATACGCGCCTATGGAGCCAACATCATTACGACTCCAGGCGGGGAGAGTGACGTTGATCTCTGCCTTAGAAAGATAGAGGGACTGAAGCAGCAGAGCCCAGGAAAGTACTGGGAGCCGGGACAATTCGCTAACCAAGACAACGTAAGTGCTCACATCAAAACAACAGGTCCAGAGATATGGGAACAAAGTGGAAAGCGAGTTGATTGTTTCCTTGCGTCGCAAGGTACCGGAGGAACACTCACTGGAGTAGGGAGATACTTGAAACGAAAGAATAGGCGCGTAGCGCTGTATGCCGTTGAACCTTCAGAGGCATCCATTCTTGCTCACCGCAAATGGGGAACACATATGATCGAAGGTGTCGGAGACGGATTCGTTCCCCGAAACCTAGATCTTGCTCATCTTCGCGGAATCGTTACGATCAGCTCCAACGAATCCATTGAGATGGCTAAGAGGCTCTCGAGGGAGGAAGGTATCTTCTGCGGAATTTCTTCGGGCTGCAACGTGGTCGCAGCTATCAAGGTCGCAAGGAAACGTCCAGAATTCCGTACAATAGTTACGATGATAAATGACACTGGTCAGAGATACTTCTCAACTGAACTCTGCGGCGAACCGAAGCACGTCGAGGTTCCAGAAAGAGAACATCCGTTGGACGAGTATACCATAGATCAGCTCAACAAGTATCAATCGCATTGGGAGATCATCGAATAGCCGCCAATTACTACTTGGAACTGTGACTCACTAGTGGTATCGCGTTCTCGCAGGTAGGTTGAGCAAGTTCGTCGATAGATCGACCTTGTCTGGTGACAAGGGTCCTTCCCGCAAGCTCGACCTTCTATATCTAGCTCAGTTGCAGCAGTCTTCTCAAGGCGAGTTTGACGCACTGGACAGTGTTTCCACATCGTGCCATCATCAAAGTTCATAAGGCCATTCTGGGAGCATCAATGACCCTTATCACGAGATGCAACTAGATTGCAAGAGAAATGCATCGTTATTGCCCTCGGTGGAAATGCCCTCCTCCAACGCGGACAGAAAGGCACCTTTGATGAACAATATGGCAACGTCAATAGAACTGTCACAGATATAGCAGACCTGATCGAGCGCGGATACAAAATAGTCTTAACTCACGGAAATGGCCCGCAAGTTGGAGCAACACTCCTTAGGCATGAGGCTGCGAAGGCGATCGCCCCCCCTTTCCCGCTTGATGCTTGTGGTGCAGAAACACAAGGGGTCATCGGATACATGATGCAGCAAGCTCTGAGAAACGAGCTAGAGTCCCGGCGAATCGACAAGTACGTGGTGACCGTCATAACTAGAGTCATCGTCGACAAACATGACATGGCATTTCGAAATCCAACAAAACCGATCGGGCCTTTCTACTCGAAAGACGAGGCGAGGAAAATCAAGGATCAGCGACCAGACATAACCATCAAAGAGGATGCGGGGCGAGGATATCGGCGCGTTGTGCCTTCGCCTGATCCGAAAATCATAGCGGAAAGGTCAGCGATTCGTTCTCTCGTCGATGCAGGCTTCATCGTCATTGCATGCGGGGGCGGTGGCATTCCAATAATTGAGGAGGGAAATCACGCTGTCGGCGTCGAGGCTGTGATAGACAAAGACCTGGGAGGCCAGCGTTTAGCGACACTTATCGGAGCCCATATCTTCATTATCCTTACGGATATCGAGTGTGCCTTTCTTGATTTTGGAACACAAAAGAAAGAGAAGATTGGCGAGATTACGACTGGAGAATTGAGAAATCACTTGGCAGAAGGACAATTCAAAGAAGGCAGTATGGCCCCTAAGGTTGAAGCGGCGATTCGTTTTGTTGAAGGGGGCGGTGAGCGAGCAATAATCGCCGAACTTGGCCATCTTGTGGAAGCTCTCGACGGAAAGAGCGGAACGCAGGTGTTGGCGCCTAGAATCTAGAAGGTTAAGGACTTAAGAGAAAGCAGTCAAAAGCTTAATCCGCACGAGGAAAACAACGGAAGCTGAGGTAATGATTTTGCATTCTTACATCGGACAGTTGAGCGGAAGATCGTTCCTGAATACTAACGATTTTTCGCAGGAGCAAATCAAGAGAATTCTGGATGCTGCGGACGATCTCCGGAGAATGTACCGCTCCCGCAAGAAGCATGAATTCCTTCCAGGAAGAACACTCTTTATGTTGTTCTACAACCGTTCATTGAGAACCCGCAACTCGTTTGAGGCTGGCATGTATCAACTCGGCGGACATGCCCACTTCTTAAGCCCACAAGATGTTTACACTCCCGCGTTGCCAGAGGACATGGTTCCTTATCAGACCGAAGCCATATCGGATGTCGCGCGTGTTCTTAGCAGATATGGCGACGCGATTGCGATCAGAATTTACGGTGATGCTGCCAAATGGAACATTGGAAGAGGGCATAGGATCGTGCAAGAGTTC
>Ga0315282_10010727_pt1 | contig 14310 bp, 9 predicted proteins | sample YL17G07_20_MG_FD_203693 | JGI IMG/M metagenome (GOLD analysis project Ga0315282, IMG submission 203693) | Sediment microbial communities from Yellowstone Lake, YNP, Wyoming, USA - YL17G07_20 | ecosystem: Environmental > Aquatic > Freshwater > Lake > Sediment | place: USA: Wyoming | collected...
CGCAAGCTTCCTGATGACAAGAGAAGGTCTGGAGCCAGATCTGCGAAAGGCGCGCGAGCGCCGTCCACTACAATCCCCTAAAGACTATGCCCAGCTGGCCACGAAGTGGCATGTCAGCGTGGAGGCACTGCTGTACGCCCTCAAGGATTTCCGTCTGCTGCCAAGGGAGCAAGCAGACAGCCTTCTGCGTGAGTGGGCAGGCACCCCACGGTTGTTTCGGACACGAAGGGGGACAGCGCGTCCGACGCGGTGGCAGCGCCGCCTCAAGCAGTTGGGCAGCCACTACACTCAAGCGGCAGTTGGTGCGTACCACGAAGGGCATATCTCGCTGAGCAAACTATCCCAATACCTTGGCATTGATATAAGAGAAGCACGAGAGGCGGCTGAGGCATCCCGTTGACCACAAGACGCCCACGTCGGCAACGCGAGTTGGTCTTCCAGCGTTATGTTCTCGACGCCACTGCCCTGATTGACTTCGAGCGTTCTCGCGACCTTCGGAAACACCTGTCTAATCCAGGCGACTCAGTTCTCGTACCTTGGCGCGTGATGAAGGAAGTAACACGGGGTTGCCGGAGCCCGCTGTGCGCTTGGGTTCGGGCGCATCAGTCCAACGTAACTCGCTGCCAGACTGTTCAAGAGTCCGCGCTTGCAGTCACATTAGGCCTGCAGTTCGCTGCTCTGATTGACGAAGCGGATGCTGAAGCGATCGCCATCGCCAGCGCAAGACGCGCTATTCTTGTGACCGGGGAGCGCGCAACCAAGATCCCCGAGGTCGCTGCTCAGTACGGGGTACATTGCCTGCGCCCGGCAGAATTCCTGTCGCAGTGGCCCGGAGCCGGAAGGGCGCGATAGGATCACGCGGCACCCCTACGTGACGACCCTCGCGACCGCCCCATCCCTCACTGGAACCTTCTCGTGACTGCCGCGACCATCGTCGTCATGCCCATCATCGTGCTCTTCTTCTTCACCCAACGCACCTTCATCCAGGGCATCGCGATCACCGGGTTGAAGGGATGACACCGACGGGGTCCGGGCCCCCGCCGGTGTCATCCTGAGCGCAGCGAAGGATCCCCTACCGATCGGCAACCGGCCCTTGGCGTTCCTCACTCGGCGCGGTGCGGAGGGTCGGATTCCGTTGCAGCCCAAGCGGCGCCACGCCCCATAATAGTGGCCGGCCACAATGGCGTATCCCCCGACAAGGTGAACCACCGCTCGCACGGAACCTCCACCCCGCGGACCGGCGCGAAAGGGAGACACACCATGCCCACTTACATCAGCCTGGCGAACCTCACGTCGGAGGGCGTCAAAGACGCCAAGAACATCACGAGCCGCATCGAGGACACGCGCAAGCTCTTCGAGTCCTTCGGCGCCAAGCTCAAGGAGGTGTACCTAGTCACCGGGCAGTACGATTACGTCGTCATCGCGGAGGCGCCCGATGATGAGACCGCGGCCAAGGCCGTGCTCAGCCTCGCCTCCAAGGGCAACGTGCGGACCCAGACCTTCCGCGCGTTTACCGCGGAGGAGATGAAGCGCATCATCGGCGGCATCCGCTAGCCAGGACCGTCCACTGGCCAATCGAGAAGAGGCGCCGGTCCGCTTCAGATCGGTTGGCCGGGGACGCTCGCGCTCCTCAGTGGGAATATGGACCAAGATTGATCGACCTGTACGTGGCCACGGACGAACGCCGATGGCCGCCGACAGAACTCACTCGACTGCGCGAGAAGCCGATTCAGTTGTTCTGTGTCATCCGTGCAATCGGTGGATACCCTCATTGACTTCGTCCGCGTGAACTCGTCCTCCGAAGCTGCGCCTCGACTTGTCGGCGCTCCAGAGCTCCGCTCTTGCGGAGCCAGCGAAGGAGGATCCGCGGCGCACACCAATCAACAGGAGCGCTTCATGTCATCGACCAGCCTCAAGCTCGGTGTCATCGTCGGCTTCCATGCCGAGCCCGAAAAGGAACTACAGAAGGTCGCCGATCTCGCCCTGCCCACGTGCCAGCTTTCGGCGTGGGACCCGGCGATGTATACCGACGAGAACGCCGACCGCGTCCGCCGCGCATGCGCCGATACCGGCGTCGAGATCACGTCGCTATGGACCGGCTACCCGGGCCCGGCGACGTGGAACTTCATTGACGGCCCGGCGACCATCGGCTTCGTCCCTCCCGAGTACCGCGAGATGCGCGTAGCGGCGCTGCTCGGCGGCGCCGGGTTTGCGCGCAGCATCGGCGTGCCTTCCATCACGACCCATGCGGGCTTTATCCCCGAGAACCCGCGCGATCCGCTCTACGCCGGAACGATTGATGCCCTGCGCCGCATCGCCGAACGCTGCAAAGAGCTCGGCCTGCACTTCTGCTTCGAAACCGGCCAGGAGACGCCCATCACTCTGCTGCGTGCCATGACCGATATCGGCACCGGCAATCTCGGCGTCAACCTCGATCCCGCCAACCTGCTGATGTACGGCAAGGCCAATCCGGTGGACGCGCTCGACATCCTCGGCCCGCACGTCCGCGGCGTGCACGCGAAGGACGGCGAGTACCCGACCGAGCCCGACAAGCTCGGCGTCGAGAAGCCGATGGGGGAGGGGCGCGTCGGATTCGACCGCCTGGTGCCGAAGCTCAAAGGCTTCGGCTACTCTGGCGCGCTCACCATCGAGCGCGAGATCTCCGGCGACCGGCAGGTCCGCGACATCCAACGTGCCATCGAAATCCTGACGCCGCTGTGCTGATCTGCGACACCGGGCATCGAACCACAGAGCGCACAGAGGCCACAGAGGTTGCGGTTGTGGGGCGGGCTTACCCTTCGGCTGCGCTCAGGGCAGGCTCTAAGGCCGCCGTCCGGGGAATCTGCGTCCAAAGCGTCTAGCCACAGATCAACACGGATGAACGCGGATGTTTACCCGCCTCCGGCGGGTTAGTCCGCCCTAGGCAGGCTCCCCCGCCGGAGGCGAGACTAGAGATCTCGTCGTCGGCGCTTGACCCCGTCCGCACGTGCAGGAACCCCCCGCCCGCTCGCTGAAGCTCTACCTCGCTGGAAAGGGGAATGACCATGACACGCTTCGCCTTCTCCGCGCTCCTCATTGTTGCCGCTCTCGCGCTCCTCGCTGCTCCCGTCCACTCCGTCACTCTGCAACCCGGTCTGCCCCGGAATCTTGTCGATGGTGGCGTGAGCGGGGCGGCCCCGGCCGCGCCCGTGATTGCAGGCGGCACCATCGCCGGCCAAGTGCTGGTGAGCGGCACCGCGACGCCTATCGCGGGCGTCACCGTCGAGGCGTATCTTGGGGGCGTCCTCCAGGGCTCCGCCACCACCAGCGCTGACGGCACGTACGCGATTGCCGGCCTCGCCGCCGGTTCATACGACGTGCAGGCGCGCAAGCAGTACTATGCCACCCAGACCCAGACGGGCATCTTGGTCGTCGCCGACCAGACGACCCAAGCGGATTTCGGCCTCGAACCCATCGGCGTTATCATGGGCCAGGTCAAGGAGCGCGGCACGACAACCAGCCTCGCTGATGCGACTGTGACCGCCTACCTGAACAGCCAACCAGTAGCCAGCGCGACAACTGACAGCGATGGCTACTACGTCATTGAGACGGGCACCGCTGGCTCCGAGTACGTGGTTGCGGCCGCCAAGGCCGGCTATGAGACTCAGATCAAGTATCACGTCGCCGTGACGTTGGGCCAGACCACGTATATCAACTTCTGGCTCCAGCCGCCTCCGCGATTGACAGGGCAAGTCCGGGATCGCGCGACGGGCCTGCCGCTCATTGGCGCCCAGGTCGAGGTCTACAGCGGTCTCAACCTCGTGGCATCCATTGGCAGTCTTGCGCCTTACGGAGTGTATCGGCTCGGTACAAGTCTGCCGGTGGGGACCTACGCGGTAGAAGCTTTGATGGCCGGCTACGTACCGCGGTGGCGATCCTACGTCACCGTTTCCGATACCGCGACAACTTACTGCAACTTCGATCTGGACCCCCGTGGCACGTCCGTCCTGTCGGGCTGGGTCAATGACAAATTCACCGGTGCCATCCTCCCCGGCACTCGGGTGGACGTGTACACCAGTGACACCCACGCCTGGGTCGCCTACGCCGTAGCCAAGATCTGGGGTGGCGGCTACGAGATTGACGGTCTCGACGCCGGTACGTACACCGTCACCGCGTCGCTAGACGGCTACTTGTCGTCGACGAAGCGGGATGTGACGGTCACGGCCGGTACGACGACCTTCTGCAACTTCTTCCTGGAACCGCAGACCGTCCTCAAAGGGCAGGTGTCCGATGCGGTGCCCGGTGTCCCGCTCGAGGGCGCTACGGTGGATCTCTTTAAAGATGGCGCGGTGTGGGCGAGCACAACCAGTGGCCCGCCGTTCGGCATCTACGAGATGCCTATGTACTTGTACCAGGGCATCCCCGGCGGCGAGTCCGTCGTGCGCGCCTCCAAGCCTGGCTATGTGCATCAGGAGAAATGGGGCGTCACCATAGCGCTCGGCAGCACCACCTACGTCAATTTCGTCCTCCAGCCCTCGGGAAAGCTCAAAGGGCAGGTGACGGACACGGATACCGGCCTGCCCCTCGTGGGCGCCGTGGTGAGGGCGTACCGCAACGGCGTCCGGTGCGCGGAAGCCATCACGACGCAGCCCTACGGCTTGTACGAGATTGACAGCGACCTGCCTGCGGGAACCTTCGTCGTCACTGCGGGCAAACCCGGATATTCGGTCTTCGGCAGAACGGGGATCGCAGTCACCGCCGGCGCAACCACGTTCGTCAACTTCCCGTTGCAGTCGGAGTGAAGGAAGATCAACCGCGGAGCCTCCTTCGCTAACAGGCCTGTGACAAGAGCGCCTGCGCCTTCGGTCTTATGCGGAAGCTATGTAGGGCGGGCCTGTTTATCCCGCTTGCCCTGAGCGACGCTACGGCGGAGTCGAACGGGAGCGACGTCGAGGGACCCAGGCCCGCCGCCGGGCGCTTTTTTCGGCGGGGACAGAGCCTGCCCCTTCGGCTACGCTCAGGGCGGGCTCTGAGCGCAGCGAAGGGCGTCCCCGCCCTACAGTCGCCTCGCCAGGCGACAAGATGCTTCTTGAGGAGAATGGATTCGACTTTATCACAGGGCTGCTAACCCGAAGGGCTTCGGATGACAGGTGCGAGGGCAGGTGCATCCCCATCAAGCGGATCGTGCAACAGCCACGCGGGAGGTCGACCCCTACGTCGCCATATCAAGGAGCGCGACGGTAGGGTGGCTAAGCCCGAGGCCGCCACGGCGGTCGCCAAGCGCCCTAGCCCTTCCATCCCGGCCTGCGTCCCCGTGGCGCGGGGCCTGGGCGCGTTCGTGGTTCGCTAGAGCTGCGAATGACCCGACACCGGGATGCCTTTGGGATTGGGGGCGCGCCGGGGGCGAGGAGCGGGCGGGATTCGATGCTGTGGGCCGGAAGGACCGGGCAGTTCGCCCGAGGGCTCGATCTTCACCGGTTCCCCTTTGATCGAACGGCGAATCAAGATACCCGTTGTCTTCGCACCGGCCGCGCGAGTGAGACGCACAACGATCGACTCGGATTCTCTGGGCGGTCTGGGTTGTCTTCCGGTGGCCGCGGCGCCGCCCAGATCCTTGACCCGGCTCAGCACCACCACAGTTTCGCCCTTGGCGCCGCCGCGACGCACTTCCACCTTCGGGGCGGGGGCCGACGTGCCAGAACCGCCCGCGGCTTCAGGCTTTTCGAGCGCCTTGCGGTAGAACTGCTCCAGGCTCTCGATGCTCGCGCCGGCGGTGAAGCTCCCGATCGCCAGGAGCCAGTCGCGGCCCTGGGGCGGCTTCAGGCGCCATGCCGAGGAATCCTTCGCGTCGGCGCCAGGAAACGCGGGAATGCCGAGATCCGCGGGCGTCGCCTTGGGCGTACGGGTGATGGTCACGATGCCATCGGGGGTGTGGAGTTGTTCGACGCGGGCACCGGACGCTTTGGCGCCGGCCGGTGACGGAGCCGACGCCTTCGGGCTCTGATCCGCGGCCGATGGCGCGGCCGGTTTTGCCTGCGACGCGGTGCGGGCGGGCGCCGCGACTCGAGCTGGCGCTGCCGCGCGGCTTTCGTAGCCTGATCTGCGGCAGCCCAGGGTGGGTGCGAATACAAGCGTCGCCGCGGTGGCGAGTATCAGGATGGTGCGCATGGGTCAGACCAATGCTCTCGCGAGGGGTTCCCCTCGCACTGGGAATCAGGGCACAGCGTGCTGTGCCCCTACGACAATCGGGGCGCGGTCGGTACGACAGGACTGCACCCTGTCGCGGTTAACAGGTTGCAGGCCTGGGACAGGTTGGAAACCTGTCCTACCGGCTACCGGCTGCGATGAGACGCCGCGTCTCCGGCGAACGAACTGGCCGCGCTGAGGCCTCATCTCCGGAACGTACATCTGTCGGCTGTTCGGCGGGGCTGGGTAGCCCCGCCCTACAGTTGCCCGGCCGGGAGCGGCCGGGCTCCATTCGCGTCACGACCGGTCAAGGTGCACAACGCAAGTCCGCTACTCCAGGTAATCCCGGAGTTTCTTGCTGCGGCCGGGCTGCTTGAGCTTCTTGAGCGCTTTCGCCTCGATCTGGCGGATGCGCTCGCGGGTGACCTTGAAGTGCTGCCCGACTTCCTCGAGGGTGCGCGCATAGCCGTCATCGAGGCCGAAGCGGAGCCTGATGACGTCGCGCTCGCGCGGGGTGAGGTCCGAGAGCACGTCGTCGATCTGCTCGCGCAGCACCAGAATGCTCGCCGCCTCGTCGGGCGACACCGCCTCGGAGTCCTCGATGAAGTCGCCGAGGTGGCTGTTCTCCTCCTCGCCGATGGGCGTCTCCAGGGACAGCGGCTCGGGGGCGATGCGGATGATATCGCTCACCCGCGAGGTCGCCTTTTCCTTCTCCTCGGCCGTGCCGAACGGGCCCTCCAGCTGCTCCGCGATCTCCTCGAGGGTCGGCTCGCGGCCGTACTCCTGGAGCAGTTGGCGCGAGACCTTGATGAGCTTGTTGATGGTCTCGACCATGTGCACCGGGATGCGGATGGTGCGCCCCTGGTCGGCGATGGCGCGCGTGATGGCCTGGCGGATCCACCACGTCGCGTAGGTGCTGAACTTGAAGCGCTTGCGGTAATCGAACTTCTCGACGGCGCGGATGAGGCCGATGTTTCCTTCCTGGATCAGGTCGAGGAAGGACATGCCGCGGCCGCTGTACTTCTTGGCAATGCTCACCACGAGGCGCCGGTTGGCCTCGATCAGCCGCTGCTTGGCCCCCTCGCCCTCGGTCATGATGGCGGCGGCCCACGCCGAGATTGGTGCGATTTCCTTCTCCGCCACGCCTGAGACCTCGGCGACCTCCTCCGGCAGCGGTTCGCGGTTCAGCTTGCGCCGCAGCCGTTGCCGCCCTCCCACGATTCGCAGCACTTTGCGCAAGTAGCGCTCTGACTTGTCCAGGATCGCTTCCGCGTCATAGCGCCGTGGGTCGAGCTCTTCCTTGCCGATCTCGTCCTCGGTGCGCGAGGCAAGGCGAAACTCGTCCCACACCTTCCGTGCGAACAGAGCGTCGCGAACCTTCTTGAGCGTGAGCTCGCGCAGGACTTTCTCGTACATCAGGTGGCGCCTGCGGCTCTCGTTGAGACCGCGCTGCACTTCGGCACGGGTGAGGCGGCCGCCGCCTTCCTCGGTGCGCGCGTACTCCCGCAGCAGCACCGCCTGCCGCGCTCCGACCTCGCGCAGCCGCTGCTGCAGCATCGCCTTGAACGCCTCCAGCGCGTGATCCGGCGTCGGGTCCTCCGGCGGCTCGCGCATGCTCAGGCGCTTCAACGCCTCCTCCAGGAACTCGACCCGCTGCCGCATCACCTTATCCGTCACCTGGCCGATGGCCTCGACGCTCTCGTGGAACTTCGGCTCTCGGCCCAGGTACTGCGTGCTGTAATCCCATACCCGCTGGATCCGCCCGAGCAGCGTCGCGCACTCGAGCTTCTTCGCCAGCTCGATCTCTTCTTTGGACGAAAGCAGCGGCACGCGCCCGATCTCGCGCAGGTACATGCGCACCGAATCATCGGGCGGCACGCCCTCGGTCGGCTCCTCCTCCCGCGCCGCGTCGCGCACCCGCGGCGGACGCGGCTCCTCCGGCGATGGGATCTCCTGCACCCGCTCGATGACCTGGATCCCCTCATCTGCCATGGTCTGCAGAATCAGGTCTATCTGATCCGGCTCCACGTCGTCGGCAAGCGAGTCGTTGATCTCCTCGTAGGTGAGGACGCCGCCGCGCTTGCGGCCTTGCTCCAGCAGTTTCTGGACCTCTTCAGTTGCCCGCAGGTCCACTTCAGCCATCAATGGTAACCCCCGCCCTTCTTCGCCCTCTGCCTCCTATTTTCCCGCCACCCCACTGTAACTATCCCGTACCCGCGTTGTCGTCATCCTGCAGTGCGCGATTCTGTCGCGCTTCTTGTCGCCTCTTGGCGCCCTCGGCGCACCGGGCGTGCGCCCAATCGCAGCGCCCCTGCGCCGGGCAACCTCACGACCTGCCGTGCCCGCCCGCGCGGGCGAGATCACGCAGGTTCTTCGCCGATAGTCCGGCGGGCGGTCAATCGGCCGTGTTGGCGCTTGAGCTCCGTCAACTCCAGCCGCTCCTCAATCGCTAATCCCGCGCTCTGCTCCTTATCCAGCAACTCCCTGCAGCGCCGCGCCTCGCGCCACTCCCGCATGCGCTCGACGGCCTCGCGCAGCTCCGCATCGGAGCAGGCGGCCGCGTCTTCGGTCATCGCCAGCCCCGATACCAGCGCGCAAAGCTCGGCCTCCTGCTCCGTGGCCAGCATCTCCTCAATGTTCAGCGCGCCCGTCGCCTTCACTTTCTGTATTAGACGCTCGAACGCCCGCCGATGGATATCGTCGCAGAAATCTTCCGCGCACAGTTCACCCAGCAACCGTCGCGCTGTGACCTCGCTTTGTACTATCGCCGACAGCACCTGGCGCTCGACGCGCATCGCCGCGCTCAGCGGCTGCGCCGGACCTTCCCGGGAGCGGCGCACCCTCGGCATCCTTTTTCGCAACTCCTGATGCAGCGCCTGCTCCATTAGGCGCACACGGTCAACATTCCCCTTGCACCAGCGCTCCGCAAGCCGGCGAATGTAGTGCGTTTGCGCCACGGCGTCGCGCAGACCCGCCAGCGCCTCCACCGCCTGCTGCAGCATCGCCAGTTGCCCGTCATCGGTGTCGGGGTGATTGGCCGCGATCGCCGCCAGGCGGTAATCCATGGAGGTCAACGCGTTGTCGATCTCCGCCGCCAGCGCTTCCGCGCCGCGCTCCCGGAGGAACGAGTCGGGATCCGCGCCCTGCGGCAGGCACACGATCCGCACCTCCAGCCGCGCCGCCTCGAATAGCTCCTGGCTGCGCAGCACCGCCTTCATGCCCGCCGAGTCGCTGTCATAGGCGGCGTAGACGCGCCCGGTATGCCGGCGCAAGATCTGCACGTGGTCTTCGGTGAGCGCCGTCCCGAGCGTCGCCACCGTCTCCGTGAAGCCCGCCGCGTGGCAAGCGATGACATCGAACTGGCCTTCGACCAGGACGGCGCGCCCGCGATCGCCCATGGCCTTGCGCGCCAGCGGGAACGCGTAGAGCGTGCGCCCCTTTCGGAATAACGCCGTCTCCGGCGAGTTGATATACTTGGGCGAGGCGTTGCCGCGCTCCGACGCGCTGCCTTGCAGCGTCACAGGCGACGCGCCGCCTTGCTCCGAGGCGCGGTCTTGCCACGCGGTTGGCTCGTAGCCCTCCACGATGCGGCCGCTGAAGGCGATGACCCGTTCATCCGCGTCGAGGATGGGAAACATGATTCGAGCGCGAAACCGGTCATAGCAGCCATCGCCGCCCTTCCGTGCGACACACAGGCCGGTCTTCTCGATGTCGGCGTCCCGGTGTCCCTGGCGGCGCAGATGCTTGTACAGGGCATCCCAATCCGCCGGCGCCCAGCCCAGCATGAAGTGCGCGACGATCTCATCGCCTTGGCCGCGGCTGCTCAGGTACTCGCGGGCGGGCGCGCATTTCGCCAACTCGCCTTGGAAGAAGCGCGCCGCCTCGCCGTTGATGCGCGCGACGAGATCCCGCTCACCCCTGACGTGCGCGTCCTCGCGGCGGCCCTTGAACTCGATGCCGAGGCGTTCGGCAAGCTTGCGCGCGGCTTCCGGAAACGTCAGGTTCTCGGCGCGCATCAGGAAGTGAAAGACGTTGCCGCCGGCGCCGCACCCGAAGCAGTGCCACAACCCCTTGTCGGGATCGACCGTGAACGACGGCGCCTTGTCGGGATGGAAGGGGCACAATCCGGCGAGCCGCTTGCCCTGCCGCTTCAGGCTCACGTGCGGCGCGATGATTTCGACTATGTTCGTCCGCTCCCGGATCTCATCGGCTGTGCTGCTTTGCCGCGCTCCGGAGCGACGCCCAGTGTCACGCTCGCTATGGGCTGATCGGGAGTCGGTCATCCGAGTGTCCTACATCATGCTTCAGGGTCTCCGCGGTCGCGCGCGATTGAGCGCGAAAACCTCATCCGGGAGCAGCATTGGCGGCCCGCCTATCCTGGATTATACATACTGCCGAGCGCGTCGGCGGGAGGACGTAGCATACGCCCCCGTGACCGCGCGCGGATTATTCATGGCACTGTGCGCGTAGGATGCGCGTCATCTGAGATCATCATGAATAATCCGGCCTATGCCGCGTCTGCACGCCCGAACCCTCCGAGACCAGGACCGGGCGGAGGGGCCGCCCGGTGGAGGGTAGTGTTCGCCGCCGGCGCATGACATCCTTCTGGGCTGACGCCGATCCGCCCGTGATGCGCAAACGGTCACGCCGCTGCGTCGGCTACCAGCCGGTGCCTTCGCCGGCGGGCATCGCACGCTGGAAACCGGCGCCGCCGGCGCCGAGGCTGGCCGCCTATCCCACCTGCACCGCCTTGCCCGTCTTCATCGACTTGTTCGCGGCGACGCTGATGGCGAGCGTCTTCACCGCGTCGTCGTACGATGACATGATCCCCGCGGGCTTCTTCGCGCGCACCGCTTTGATGAAGGCGGCGTCTTCGATCGCGAAGATGTCGCCTTCTCCTTTGATCTCGCACGTGTCCTTGCCCACCTGCATCAGGCGCACCGAGTGCTCCCAGCCCGTGAACTGCGCGGCCAGGTTGTTTGCGTAGACGTTGAGCGAGACGCCGCCGCTGGCGTTGCTCGAGCATGACGCCCACAGGTTGGCGATGGCGCCGCCCTCGAACTTGATGTTGACGACCGCCGCGTCCTCGATGTCGTACGTGTCCGGGGTGCCCTTGTTGAAGCCCGTCGCCGCGAATGCATGCACCTCCACCGCATCGCCGCAGAGGAAGCGCGCGAGATCGACCGTGTGCGTTACCTGCTCGAGGAACTGCCCGCCGCTCTTCCTCTTCTGCACCCACCAGGTCCAGATGCCGATGTTGGGGTTCGGGCGCGGCGTGCCGCCGATCCATCCACCGTTGACGAAGACAGCGGGGTCCTTCGCGAGCAGGTTGCGGACGGTCTGAACGCTGCGCCGATAGCGGTTCATGTACCCCGCGCAGGTTATGAGCTTCTTCGCCTCTGCCGCCGCGGCGATCTCCTTTGCCTGGCCCAGATCGAGGTTGATCGGCTTTTCAACGAAGAACGGAATCCCGCGGTCGATGAGATCGAATTCCGCGCCGTGGGCGAACGGCGGCAGGCAGACGTACGCCGCGTCGAGCTCGACGGCATCGAGCATCGCCTTGACCGACTTGAACATCGGCGCTTTGTACTGATCCGCGGTCGCCTGGGTGCGCTTTGGATCCGTGTCACAGAACGCCGCGATGATGACATCCGAGCGCTTGCTCAACGGCTCGGAATGAGCCCGGGCCATGCCCCCGGCTCCGATGAAACCGACCCTCGTCTTTGCTGGCATACCGGCGTCTCCTTTCGTCAGGCGCCTACGCGCCGACGCGGGCGTATGATTCAATGGCCGCCGCGCCGGCACCTGCTGAAAGCGCAACCAGCGGTGCATCGTACCGAATCAAGAACGTGGCCTCTATCGAGGTTCGTGTATCAAGGGAATATTCTCATAGCCTCTCCCGTGCCCTACACGAACCTCGTCCGGAAGAGTTTCGTGTGCCAGCGGCGCCCTCCGCTGATACACGAAACTCCACAGCGCGCCAAGGTGCGAGGGCCCTTGCAGCGAATTGCCGCGGTCGGAGGATCTTCGAATGGATAACTGGCTGCGACGGATCGTTGATCTCGCCGACGGGTTCAAGCAGTCGATGGTGATCCTGACGGCGGCTGAACTCGACCTGTTCAGTGTCTTGGGCGCAGCGAAGCTGTCGGAGGCGCAGGTCGCGCGCCGGATCAAGGCGCAGGCGCGCGCCACGGGTCTGTGGCTCAACGCCCTGGCCGCGCTCGGGGTCATCGAGAAGAAAGACGGCCGCTACGCGAATACCCCTCAAGGGCGCAGGTTCCTCGAGCGCGCGAGCCCCGAGTATCGCGGCTCGTTCTTGCGGCACATCGTGCGCTACTGGCCGCAGTGGGCCGCGCTAACCGATGTCGTGAGGGCCGGCGAACCCGCGGCGAGGCGCGGGCGCGGCGGCACCGCCGCCGAATTCGCCTGGGCGATGCACGACCTCTCCATGGAGCGAGCCAAGGAAGTGGCCGCGGTGTTGTGGCCGCAGGCCGGTAGAGCACCGCGGCTGGAAGAGCCGGGGCTTACTGCGCTGGACCTCGGCGGCGGGCCGGGAACTTATGCGGTGGCGATGGCGAAGCGCAACCCACGGCTCAAGGTCACCGTTCTCGACCGCCCGGAGATCCTGGAGGTCACGCGGCAGCTTGCTAAGCGCGAAGGACTCACGGATCGGATCACGTTCCTACCCGGCGACTTCATGACCGATGCGCTTTGCGCATCTCCGGCGCGCGCCACTCGCCGCGCCGGTAATGACGTCGGCTGCGGATACGACCTGATCCTGGTGTCCAGCGTTATCCATTCCTACGGCGAGGCGGAGGTGCGGGCGATCGTTCGCAAGTGCGCGGCGGCGCTCCGACCTGGCGGGCGGCTGGCGGTGCATGACTTCCTGCTGGATGAGACGATGACGCGCCCAGTAGACGCCGCCCTCTTCTCGGTCCACATGCTCGTGGTGTCGTCAGGCGGACGTTCCTATTCGACAGGAGAAGTCAGCGCGTGGATGCGCGCAACGGGGTTGAGCAACGTCAAACACGTGCCCGTCGGTGACGGGACGTCATCGCTGTTGATCGCGACGCGGCCACGTCGCAGCCGTCCCTGCCAGCGCGAGGCAATCTAGGCCCAGACTACGACGGCGGGCGCATGCTCGCGTTCTCGGCCGTGCGGCACTGCGTTACCGCTGCTTCGTCAGCGTGATCGCGCCACGAATCTCGCCGTCAGGGTACTTCCTGGTGTGCACGTTCACGTAGGTCTTGCCCGCCTTCATCTCGGCTGCCAGATCCTTCAACGTCTTCTTGGCGAGGGGCCCGGTGAGCTGCTTCGCGGTGATGGCGCCCTGCGCGAGCGTGCCGGCGAACTTGCCGGTGACCGGCGTCTGCCGGGTGCTTTCAGGGTAGAGCCCGACGACGGGCGGACCGTTCCTGCCCGGCGCCGCCAGGTGAATATGCGCGAACGTCACGTTTTCGATATTCGACACCGTCAGCTTGTACCGGAGCTTGGTCCCGTCCTGGCTCAGGGAGAAGACCGCCTGGCCCTCGGCTTTGGTCGTGACCGGCGGGACCACGTTCTTGCCCGACAACTGCGCCCTGAAGCTCTGCCTTTCCCGCACCGGCGGCATCGCCTGCTTCCCGGCGGCGGCCAGCGCAATGGACATCGCGATAACGGCCGCGACCAGAACGGCCAGCACTACGATCCCGACTCTCCTGTGCATGCTGTCACCTCGCGCCTCAGATTTCGACGACAGCACTATATCGCACAGAAGCATCGCCGAAAAGGACCATTTGTGCGCGCGAGCTGACAAATGGCGATTCGACGAACGGGCCGGTCAGAGTCGCCAAACCCGGCCGCCTCGGGGCGGCCAGGAGGCCGCCCCCGACGTCAACGTGACGGCTATTTCATCAGGTCCTCGCGCTTGTACAGCATCGGCTTGAAGAGCCAGTAGCCGGCCAGTTCGCGCTGATCGCCGTAATGGGGCGACTTCGGGTCCTCGCTCTGGCCCGGCGGAAGAATGTTCATGCCGTTCATGTCAGGCCGTCCCGCCTCGACGACCTGGATGTACGTTCCGCGCGCAGTGGCCGGGATCGGCGGCAGCGGGGTGAACTCGATCCACTGCGGCGTGCGGCCCCACTTGTTCATCTGCTTGCCACGGGT
>Ga0315282_10010728_pt1 | contig 14309 bp, 11 predicted proteins | sample YL17G07_20_MG_FD_203693 | JGI IMG/M metagenome (GOLD analysis project Ga0315282, IMG submission 203693) | Sediment microbial communities from Yellowstone Lake, YNP, Wyoming, USA - YL17G07_20 | ecosystem: Environmental > Aquatic > Freshwater > Lake > Sediment | place: USA: Wyoming | collected...
CGGCCCAGCCGATCTTCCCTGTGGTGAAGCCGAGGGCGAGGAGTTGTATCCCGAGGACATCTTCGTAATCGGTCCAGGTGTGACCGCCGTCAAGGCTGTAGGATGCTCCGGACATTCCGCTTGCTCCGCCGACGCTGATGTACATGTTTGTTGTCTCGGGGACGTAGCACAGATCATTGTCGTAGCAGGGCCCTGAGAAGGGGATGGTTGTCCAGGTTGTGCCTCCATCTGAGGTTTCTGCAAGTTCTGCTGCGGCGGCGGCGTTCAGGTCGATGACCAGTCCGTTGTTTGCGTCTTTGAAGGCTGGTTTGATGTACGCGGAGAGTGTGGTTTGTGCAACAGTCCAGTGAAGGCCTTTATCGATTGATTTGTAGACACGGCCGAGGTCGGTTCCGAACCAGACGGTATCTCCAACCACGGTATAGTACCCGACAACGCCGTATTCACCAGAGAGTGGCGCTGGGATGTCCGCGGAAGGAACTCTTGTCCAGGTGGTGCCGCCATCGGTGGTCGTGTAAATCTCATAGTAACTGTCCTTGGGGTCACCGAGACACCAGCCGACATTCGCGTCCCAGAAATGAACACAGTCCGGGAATGATGCTGCATCAAATGCCGCGGTCGTCTGCTGTGCCCAATGGCTTCCACCGTCGGTCGTCTTGTAGATACCCTGCACTCCACCGGCTGATGCATACATGCACGCCCAGGCGGTGTTCGCATCAAGAGCGAAAATCATGGCAAACGAAAGTCCGTCCGCCCCAGCGATGGTATCAGCAACCCACGTGGTGCCGCCATCAACGGTCCTGGTAAAGTCTTGGCACGGACCGAGCGGGTTGGTCCCATCATACCCTGCTGCCCAGACGATGTTCTGGTCAACCACGGAGATAAAGTTTATCCCTCTACTCACGGTTGGAAAACCTGATGCCTGTTCAAACCATTCGACGCTCGCTGCGTGGTTTTTCGATTCAGACCATGTTTTCTTCGTTACTGATGTTCCGGGAGTCATTGCTGTCACTGGTATGACAAATGCCAATGCGATAGCTATAACTACAACTGCCTTTGATAATGTCTTTACTTTATGTATGTTCTTCATAAGGTATTCCCCAATGTCAAATATTATAGATATTAATTTATTTAAATGTTTCGTCTTGTCCCATGAGATTTTATATATAAAGCTTCATCTGAGCAAAAAACGAGTCTGGGAATAATTACTGTTTTTTGAAAATAGAGAATAAGAGTATATATTATTATATGTTATTAATATAATTATAAGGGGGACAAGACGTATTGCCAAGACGACATCAACCCATACTTTCAGCTCCCCCGACCACATATTTATAAACATCTATTCTTTTCTACTTACAGAAGGGAGCTCTTATGGGAAAAGATAAACTAAATGAGTCACCGCTCAGTGATTTACCCGGAGTCGGCCCTGCAATTGCTGATAAATTACTCGAAGCAGGGTATGCAGATATGATGAGCATCGCAGTTTCATCACCAAAGGAACTATCAGAAGTCGCGGAAATCGGTGAACCAACCGCAGCAAAGATTATTCAAGCAGCGCGAAAAAAAGCAGATGTTGGCAGTTTTGAGACAGGGACTGCGCTTCTTGAGCGCAGATCCAGAGTCGGCTCAATAACCACCGGATCAAAGACTTTCGATGAACTCATGGGTGGAAAAGGGTTTGAAAGCCAGGCAATCACTGAACTATTCGGCGAGTTTGGCTCAGGGAAAACCCAGCTAGCGCATCAAATGTGTGTCAACGTGCAGCGCCCCCTTGAAAAAGGTGGACTGGACAGTCACGTGTTTTATATTGACACTGAAAATACCTTCAGACCCGACCGCATCAAACAGATGGCTGAGGGATATGATCTTGACTCTAATGAAGTATTGAATAAAATTCATGTTGCGCGAGCATATAACTCGAGTCATCAGATGCTGCTTGTGGATAAAGTCATAGAGCTTTCCAAGGAGTTTCCCACGCGGTTGTTAGTCGTTGATTCCCTTACCGCCCAATTCCGGGCTGAGTATGTTGGGCGAGGCGCGCTTGCAGACCGACAGCAGAAACTCAACAAGCATATGCATGATCTCCTCCGTTGGAGTGACTTGTTTAACGGCGTTGTCGTGGTGACCAATCAGGTCGCTGCAAAACCTGACGCGTTCTTTGGCGATCCGACACGACCTATTGGCGGGCATATCGTTGGACACACCGCAACGTTCCGGCTGTACCTTCGAAAAAGCAAAGGTGGGAAACGGATCGCCCGTCTCATCGATTCCCCGCATTTACCCGAGGGTGAGGCAGTGTTTTCCGTCAGTGAAATAGGCATCCGAGATTAATGGAAACCCCGTGGTTTCAACTGTTATCTTCACTGGATTTTCCGGATGCGAGATGGGAAACTGAAGACTCAAATGGTACCGAGTACTGACGATCGGACGGAGTTTTAGATCGCGACCGAATCATTTTCAGCATCGCGGACCCAATGAGAAGAACACCGACCGCAGTGAGAAACACTGGTGAAAGAAGGACTGCTTTTTGATTCATTGCCACAAGAATCGCAATCGTAAACGCCAACAAACCACCAATGATGCCGGTCACCTCGACAGGAATCTCCATTGCCCCAAGTTTCACCATCAGTGGTTTTCGTTGCTCAAGAAGCTGCATTTTTGTCTCCATTTGGGCTGTCTTCGCATGAACCACTCGAAGGTCATCTCGTACGGAAGGGGTCAACTGCTCTATCTCAGTCACATGATCCTTAAGCAATTGGAATTCTTGCTCCCGCTTCTGAAGCTCGCAATATAAAAAATGTAATTCATTATCGATTACCTTCGCTTGTTCATTCACATTTCTCTTTTTACTATTTTTTACCTCCAAAAACATCTTTTCGACAGGTCCCTCCATCACCGATATACGACCCTCATCAGAGGATACAAATCCCCCGGAGAGTCGAGTTTCAACCGCTGCCAGCCGTGAACTGACACTATTGGTCGATTGCTCTATTTTCCGAATCCAGCTTCGTAACGACTGCACGGAATCCTCTGATGAAGGATCCCCGGCAGTCGTTTTTTTGTTATGAATACCCTCTCGTTTTTTTCGCACTAACATATGTATCTCCCCACGTTTTAAGAGTGGGCTCCAGTTCTGTTCTTAAAGATCCTGGAGCTCATCCTTTCATGTGATACCCCCTTGAATTAACGGAGTATCCTCATGACCTCTTTACAATGGTTTTATCCTACAATGCTGCGAGGATGCTTATGATTAACTCAGTCGCATAACTGTCACGCCAGCATCATCAACGAAATCCTCGTACCCCGCAACCTTCACGGTCAGTTTCATGTACGCCTCATTAACATTGGCGTCCAAGGTCGGTTTTATCCCGGTGATTTTCGCGGAACCGTTATCAAGTGTTTTCCCTTGTCCTGAGTCTCCCGCGCCAACGAGCGTGACTGTTGCACCTGCGATAGGGTCCGCGCGCTGATCGTTTGTTCTGACATTCACCCATATTGTGTAGGTTTTCGTGAAGGTAAACGCTCCTCCGCCATCAGTTCCTGGGTTTTCTGCGATAAGCGAATTTGATGTCACCTGTGCATTCATCGCACGTGTTCCCTTTGGTATCATCACGATAACCGCAGCGATCACCGCGACCGCGACGATCATAATGATGATCAAATACATGGGTATTCCTAACACGTCTCCATCTACATTTCCTCTAAAATTTCTTCTACTCATATTTTTTACCTCCCGACTTATAACTAATTATTAGATATTAGTTATTATATACATATAGCTTTCTAAATTTTTCACAATAAAATTATTATGAAATTGGTTGACAATGTGTATCAATACTCTGAACGATTTTCAAAAAAAAAAAAATCCGATGCTCCTGAAATTTTTTTTTATTTGAGTTTTTTCAAAATCAATTCCGCCGCTTTCTTCCCTGAAAGAAGCATGCCACCAAAAATCGGGCCCATCCGAGGCGCGCCATACACTGCATTCGCACCCATGCCCGCGATGAACAGTCCGGGATATACCTCTTTTGTGTTTTCTACAACGGTTTTTTCACCAATCTCAGCGCACATCGACCGTTCCTTTTCAAGGTCCCCGCTCGGTGTGTTCAAACGGCCGACTTTTTTTCGCACGATATTGCAGACCTCAGCGGCATGACCGGTCGCATCGATACAATATCGCGCTCGTATCGAGAGCGGATCGACATGTAACCCAGCGATCTCCACTGCGCTCCAGTTAATGACAAAGCCGTTGACTTTCATTTTGTCAAGTAACACATCCTCAACAGAGATAGCATTGAAGATCCGCACACCGGCATCAATTGCGGTAGCACAGAGCTTTGCTGTCACCTCAATAGAATCAGCACTGAAATATCCGTTCCCTTCATCCGTTACGGTCACCCCAGCATCCTCAAGGATGAACTTGGATTCCTTTTGCACGACAATAACCGGAAATGTCATCCCGCCACCCCACATGCCCCCACCAACAGAAAGCTTTCGTTCAAACAAGACGACTTTTTTTCCGCCGTTCGCTAAGTACGTCGCAGCGGTCAGCCCTGCTGGTCCAGCACCTGCGATTGCGACATCGACCTCAAGATTAGAACTGAACTCCTTGGAAAAACGCCCGAAGATAATCCGTGTGACCGTAATATCATCAATAACGATATGAGACACCTCGCATCGACCGATAAATTCCATGTCTTCTTAAACATACCGCTAACCCTTTATAATCCCGGCTTGGTTCACCCTTCGTGCATGAAGTAAGACAGGTTCAACCCGAGGATATTTTTTCAGTAATCTCCCTTGCGTATGACACATTACCTGAACGGTACAATCCAGCGATATTCAATCAATTCTACGAATCATTCCCGGAGGGATTCCTCGTGGCCGAATTACACCATTCACTCATCGGGTTTCTGGTGGGTACAAGGATAGCGCAACACAAAGCGCGAATCCTTATGCTTTCGGTGACGAAACATCATCGGCGACACCAAATCGGCTCTTCGCTTCTCATCCGATTTCTCAACGACATGAGAAACTACGATATAACCGAGGTTGAACTCGAGGTGAGAACCACGAATCATAGCGCGATCGATTTTTATAAAAAAAATGGATTTATTATAAAAGAAACAATACCGGGATTTTATCAAAATGGAGAAGCGGCGTTCACAATGAGTAGAGAACTATGATCGTAGATGCTCTTTTTCTTTCTCGGTCATAAACCTAATCGCCATTTGATCGAGACGATTCGCGATTTTCTCAAGGCCAGGGTCACCGTTGTTGATGGAAAGAATCCCCGCGATATCTTTACTGAGCGTGAACACCGCGAGCTTGTGCTCCCGTTTTGACTTATGAATCTGATATGGCGTGATCTCCAGTTTCTCGTAGACACTGTGGTCGCAGCCGTTGTGCTCGCATATCTGTTCGAGTTGACTGCGAATCTGATATAAAAACGTGTGGAGTTGAATGAGTTCATCTTTCTGCATTGTACTTGCCCCTTCCAAAAGGAAATACCTTAAGCAGTTATTATATTTTTTCACGATGATTTCGTCTGCAACAATTCACTAAATGAACGTTTGACCCTGTTATCACTGAAAATCATTTTTTGTGAGCACTTTCACTGCTTTCGGCATTTTGACAACGTTGCCAAGTTTAATGCCAACAATTTCCTTGACGTTTTTGTTGTTCGCAATGTCGAGTAGTCGCTGCGTGATAATTCCGTCAAAGACAATCGCAGACACGTTCTCACCTTTCTTGATCTCATCGGTCAATTCCCGGACTGGTATTGTACGGATCTCCTTTCCATTTTCATCGAGAAGCACGGCTTTTAGTGAACCAGAAATCTCATTGAGGACCGCCTCGTAGTTTTTCTGTTTCTCGGTTGAAATCACCGGCTCAGGGACGTCCTCAGGTTCTTCTTCTTTCCGTTGTTGCTGCTGTTCTTTTTTCTTTTGGAAAAACTCCTTTTTCATCTTCTGAGGAGGTTTTTCACCACCCTCCCCGCGTTTCTCCTCCCCGTTTTTACTTTCAATCTTGATATTGTACATATCCATATACTGCTCTCGGGGTATCTTATTCTTGAGTGATTTCATGATGAGTTTTTGCGGGATTTCCTCTACTTCTCGCGTTTGAGGCGCGCGTGCGACGAAGTCAACATCTGCCACCTGTAACAGCTCTCTAAGGATCAGTTCCCCACCGCGATCGCCATCGACAAAGACGGTGGTGATTTTCTCTCGTGAAAGATCAACAACGGTTCGTGGAACATTTGTTCCGCCGACCGCGATCACGTTCTTAATACCGTATTTCAAGAGGTTTAAGACATCTCGTCTGCCTTCCACGATGATGATTGCATCACTATCGTTGATGTTTGGTCCAGCGGGGCAGTGATCCTGGCCGTAACTGGTGATTTCTTCGACTTGTACAGCTTGGCGGACGTTTTCTGCGATGCTTTCGCTGTCGGTCTTGCTTTTCTCCATGACGTCATTCAGAAGCGCTTTCGCCCGCTCGATGACTTGTTTTCGTCGTGAGACACGGACATCTTCTACTTCTTCGACGTGAATCGTTGCTTTGCAGGGGCCAACACGGTCAATGCTTTCAAACGCAGCCGCAAGAATAACCGTCTCTACCTTATCCAAGGACGTCGGGAGTGTAAGTATTCCTTCGCTTTTCCCGTTCTTTGAGTCAAGTTCCACCTCGATTCTTCCGACCCGTGCTGATCGTTGCAATTCTCGAAGATCAAGTTCATCGCCAAGGAGGCCTTCAGTCTGGCCGAAGATCGCCCCGACAACATCTGATTTTTCGATGATTCCGTCTGCCTTTATTTTAGCCTTAATCATGTATTTTGTAGTTGATGGATCGATAACCATAACTTTCACCTCGTATGCATCAACTCTTTGAAAAATAGCACTTGGTTCTGCGCGTAGTGGCAGAGGTCTTAGATTTCTGCTCCCAATCTCATAACTCTTTTTGCATATTTCTTGAGAGGAATTAAATCGGTAATCTTAAGGTGATGAAGTACCATTTTTCATTACGTTGATACTTAATATTACTGTATAGAACTTACATCATATATAAATTTTATGCTTAAATTTTACATACTGATATTTTACCTGAACTTTTCATGTAACTGTTGATAAGAATTCTTATTTAAACGCAGGAGAAAAAATAATTGGAGTGTTATCTCCACCTCCATCAAGGAACAATGGAAAGAAAAAAAGAGAGGAAAACTGTCTATTATTATGATTTTTTTCTTTCCTAGAAAGATAGTTTTTGTCGGAAGAATTAAATGTCACGCTCGGTATTCAGTCAGGATTTTCATGAGTGAAAAAATCTTTATCGGCGTCGCATGGCCGTACGCAAACGGCTCCCTGCATCTCGGGCATGTTGCAGGGTGCTACCTTCCTGCGGATATCTTTGCGCGATACAACCGGCTGAAAGGCAACGACGTCCTCATGGTCTCGGGTAGCGACGAGCACGGAACCCCGATTACCATCACCGCGGAAAAGGAAAAAACGACACCACAGGCAATCGTGGACCGCTATCATCTTGAGCATATCGAAAACATGAAGCAACTCGGGATCTCGTTTGACCTGTTCACTAGGACGACCACCCCAAACCATGAGGGAACCGTCCAGGAGATATTCCTCGTATTGTATCAAAACAAATACATATATCGAAAAAGTAGTGAGGCGTATTACTGTCAAAATTGTACACGATTCCTCCCGGATCGATACGTGGAGGGAGTCTGCCCGTACTGTAACACCCCAGAGGCACGAGGCGACCAATGTGACAACTGTGGTAAACTGCTTGATCCTTTTGAGCTCGTCAACGTGCGATGCAAGATCTGCGGGGGAACACCCGTAAAACAAACAACAGAGCACCTTTTCTTTGCGCTCAGTACCTTTGAGCCGAAATTACTTGAATGGCTGAAAGAGAAAAAATTTTGGAAGGCAAACGTCCTGAAGTTCACGAACAACTGGCTTCAAAATGGGTTACAGGATCGGGCGATCACCAGGGATATCAGCTGGGGGATCAAAGTACCTGTGTTCGGCTTCGAGCACAAACGCATCTATGTTTGGTTTGACGCGGTCATCGGGTACCTCTCTGCAAGCAAGGAATGGGCAAAAAAGCATCACCAAGCGGGGAAATGGGAGGAATGGTGGAAAAACCCGGAAGCGAAACATTACTATTTCCTCGCTAAGGATAACATCCCGTTCCACTCCATTATCTGGCCGTCAATCCTCATGGGGTACGACAACACCCTGAACCTCCCGTACAATATCCCGGCGAACGAGTACCTTACCCTGAAAGGAGAACAGTTCTCGAAAAGCCGTGGCATCGGGATTTGGGTGCCAGAGATCCTGAAGCGATTTGACGCGGACGTAGTCCGGTACTATCTTTCCATAAACATGCCTGAGAATAAAGACACAGACTGGCTGTGGAACGACTTTGTCGCAAAGAACAATGACGAGCTGGTGGGAACCTATGGGAATTTTGTCCACCGTGTCGTCACCTTTACGAGTAAGAACTTCGGGTCAATCCCACCGCTGGGAACCTTGGAGCCCATGGACAAAGAAGCGTTACAAAAAATCGAGGAGACCTCCAAGGAAATCGCAGAGTCCTTAGAACAATGCTCATTTAAGAAAGGGCTTCGGGCGGCAATGAATCTTGCGCAGTACGGCAACGTCTACTTTGACCGAAACCAGCCATGGAATCTCTTAAAAACACAGAAAGAGCGTTGCGGGACGGTTCTGCATATCTGCCTTCGCCTCGTCCAATCACTCGCGGTATTCACCGAGCCGTATCTCCCCTTTTCCGCCGATTACATCTGGAAAATGCTGGGAAAGACCCACCCGATTCAACACTGGGATGAAGCGACGTGGGAACTACCAGTGGGAACACCAGTGGAGCTTCCCGCACCGGTATTCAAGAAACTTGAATTAAAACAGATCGTCTCAGAGTCAGACCCGTTCTCCAAACTTGACCTCCGGGTGGCAAAAGTCGTGGACGTTCAAGACCATCCACAAGGAGACAAACTGTACATCATGCAGGTGGATTTGGGGCCACTGGGGAAACGCACTATCGTCGCTGGGATGAAACCATATTACCCGAAAGATCAAATCCTTGGGAAAACCATCGTGATGGTCACAAACCTAAAACCCGCGACCATACGCGGCGTGGAATCAAAAGGAATGCTGCTTGCTGCGACCGACATCGCTAGTGGCGTGGTTACCCTCTTAAACCCCAAAGAAAGCACCCCGGGGGCGGAAGTCGGGGTTGACGGCATCGCCCGGGAGCCGGTCTCCGTTCTTGAATTCACCGCCTTCAAAGAAGCACCTATGGTCGTGGACAATGAGGGTCGAGTTGTCTATAACGGAAAACCACTTAAAACAAAAGGCTATATTGTGGGTACCGACCAAAAGGTCAAGGAAGGAGCGACCGTTTCATAGAGAGGATTACGGGAGGCGAGATGAGGAGTACGCACATCGTTGTGAACACGGATTTACCACTCCCTATTGTGAGCAAAGGCAAGGTGCGGGATATCTACGAAGTGAATGGAAATCTGCTGTTGGTTGCGACCGACAGGATCTCCGCGTTCGATATCGTGCTCCCCGACCCGATACCCTCAAAGGGCGTCTGTCTTACCCAGCTTTCGAAATTCTGGTTCGATTACACAAAAAACATTATTCCAAACCAAGTGATTTCCACAGAGGTCGCTGATTTCCCAAAAGAAATACAGGACCACAAAAAAGAGCTTGCCTATCGCAGCATGCTAGTAAAAAAGACACAGGTCGTACCAATCGAGTGCATCGTGCGTGGATACCTCTCAGGATCCGCTTGGAACTCGTATAAAAAAGACAGGACCGTCTGCGGTATCACCTTACCAAACGGGTTGCGAGAGTCTGAGAAGTTTGACGGACCATTATTCACCCCGTCGACAAAAGCCGCATCCGGACACGATATCAACATCTCCGTCGAGGAAATGGCACGACTCGTCGGACGGGATACCGCACAGAAGCTGGAAGATTATTCATTGACAATCTACAACACTGCAGTTGAGTACGCGCGGAAACGGGGCATCATCATCGCGGACACCAAATTCGAGTTTGGGACGTTGAACAATGAGCTTCTCTGGATCGATGAGGCGCTCACCCCTGATTCCTCTCGGTTCTGGCCCGCCGATCAGTATGAACCTGGGAGACCCCAGCCCAGCTTTGACAAACAGTACGTCCGTGATTATCTGATCTCAACAGGGTGGGATATGAACTCCGCACCGCCACGCCTCCCCAAAGAAGTCGTCGCTGAGACGACGAAGAAATACCAAGAAGCATTCGAGAAGGTCACCGGCAAGAAATTTCTTTTTCGGTAACTGAACGTAAGGGACGTTTTTTCAATCGAGTACCTTAATAAAAGAAGGCAAAAGATTAATGAAGCGGATCTAGTACTCTATTTGTACAATTAGGGGAATAGATATGAAGAAACAGGGAACTATCCTACTCGTCATCAGTCTTATTTTTTTGTTATGCACAGCATCCTTTATCCAAGGAGAACCTTATTTAACACACAATTCATCCTGGAGTAACACCATTGCAAAGGATTTTTCCCAACAAAATGGGAGCTCTCTTGTCAAGCTGCAATGGTATGCCCCAAACGGAGAACTTCCTGGCACATATGCTGAGTACCTGAGAAACCATCCGTTGACGCCAGCGGTGTTAGCGACACCAAATCATGGGCATTCTGATATCCTTCAAAATTATTCACTGGGAATCCTGGTTGATACCTCATTATATCCCTCAATTGAAGCCAGCCTTTCGCAATACCTTGCTGATCTTGAAGGCGAAGGATACATAGTGTTTATACAAACGGTCTCTGGTGGTACCCCGGAGGATATTAAGACATGGATCAAAACTCGATACGACGCGGGTGCGAGTGGGATCGTCCTTATCGGCGATATCACCGCGGCATGGGTTGACGTCTCCGGCGAGGTGTTCCCGAGTGATTTGTTTTACATGGATCTTGACGGCAGGTGGCAGGACACAAATCATGATGGGATCTACGAAACCCATGATGCAGGAGACGGTGATATGGCCCCTGAAGTGTACGTCGGCCGTATCAATGCACATACGCTGACGTACGATTCAGAAGCAACCATGGTCAATGATTATTTTGCGAAAGCGCACGCGTATCGAACCGGGATGCTCAACCAGCGCTGGCGTGGGCTTGAATACGTTGAAGAGGATTGGTACGACATGGATGTGAATCTTGATCTTATGTATGGGTCGAATGTTTCGCGGTACGATTACGGGTACTTCACCACCGCAGAAGATTACCTTCATCAACTGTCCCTTGGCCAGCATTTTGTACAAGTCTGTGTACATAGTTATTCAGGCGGACATTACTTTAGCACGCGCCCCACCGAGTCAGCATCCTATGCGCATGTGTATGTATATAGTCCAATGAGTCGCCCCGCAAAGTTACTTCTTGGCAGCGACGACGGTATCAAGGTATGGCTCAACGGCGTGAACGTGCTCACAAAAGATCGATACGGCGGCTGGACCCAGGATCAGTTCTCAGTGAATGTGACCTTGCTGTCTGGGTGGAATCAGCTGCTCTGTAAAATCAGTCAGGACGGCGGTGATTATAAGTTCTCGGCACGGTTCACGGATTCAAACGGCGTGACATTTCCTGACCTCCTCTATCAAATCAACGATCCCGCGTCGCATGGAGGGGAAGCTCCTTACATACGCAGTTTCTTACTGAACGGGTTTCATCAGGATAATTCAGATAATTTCTGGAATTATTTAACAACAAATTACCTTGGCGTCGATGAAAGCATACTGAACCCTCATGCGGGTGATGTGACGAATGGAACATCCTGGACAACCTATGATTCAGGGAATCCGTACATCAACTTGGGCGAGTATTGCAACAACGCGGAATTTGGTGCATGTTATGCGTATGCTCGTGTCTATGCTCCAGCGGAGACAACCTGTCAATTTTGGATGGGTTATGATGACGGTGCACGGGTCTGGCTGAACGGTAATCAGGTCGTGTTCGACAACCGATATGGGGGGTTCCAGGCTGATATGAAGAAAGTCAACGTGACGCTCCATGCGGGTGAAAATAGACTGATGGTCAAAATTTCCCAGTGGATGGGAGACTACGGTTTTAGCGCCCGGTTCTGTACCGCGAATGGAAGCGCTATCAATGGCCTTACGTATGATCCTGAACCGACACCAATCACCCATATTGGTACCTGGCTTATCAACGGCCCGTACGTGAATCCTGACAAAGCAACACGATTGAGTACCGATTACCTTGGGAATGAATCGACGGTCACTCCAGATGAAGGCCAGAGCGCACCTTTCGGAACCTGGCAGAGAGGCATCGGGGACGGCTGTCCATTCAATCTTGGTGTCTTTTTTGATCATGGGGCATGGGTGCTCTCGCAGGATATTCAAGATCAGGATCCACCGGTGTTGTTTTATAACTTATTTGCCTGTGGCCCAGGGCGTTTCACTGATGAAAACTACCTTGCAGGCTCCTACATCTTCCATACAACCTCCGGATTGATCACGATTGCGTCATCGAAAAGCGGAAGCATGCTGAATTTTAATGATTTCACCAAACTGCTTAGCGAAGGAAAAAGCATTGGGGAGGCATTCCACGAATGGTTTGATGCGCAAGCCCCCTATGTCCAATGGGAGAAGGAATGGTATTATGGGTTAGTCGCACTGGGTGACCCAACACTTAGGGTTGTCACCCCGATCAAGATGAAAATCAATAAACCAGAAAATGCGGTCTACGTCGCCAATAACAAGGTTCTTTCCTTCCCAGTTCCTCTTTGTTTCGGAAAAATCACGATTAATGCCTCAGTCCAAAGCACCAGTTACGGGATCGAGAAAGTGGAGTTTTACGTCGACCATATCCTGCAAGCAACAGCCATCACCGCGCCGTATCGATGGACATGGAGCCACCGTGCATTCTTCAAACACATCCTGACCGTTGTCGCGTACGATACCGGTGGTCACAATACAACTAGAGAACTGACTTTGTGGAAATTCTTCTGACGCTATCCTTCTTGCACGGGAGAGCGCCAATCGATCCCCGGTGTCCGTATTCCCAATTTCGGGATCATCGGGGTGCGCCTCTTATGCTGGCTTTTCACCCGCATTTTTCGTATACGGTCGACCTGGGATTTTGACGCGCTAGCGGCCTTCTGAATTTCTTCATCCTTTAGTTTCAGCTCAAGGCCGAAAAGGATTTTATCAAGCGTCACGTAGTTCATCCGCAGTTCTTTTTCGTCAGTCTGCCCGATCCATAGCCCCGCGGTCGGTGGTTTTTTAATGATTGGGGCAGGAATCTTCAGGTAGTGTGCGAGCTGACAGACCTGTGTTTTGTACAAGTCGCCAAGCGGTTGGAAATCGACACCGCCATCACCGTATTTTGTGAAATACCCAACCAACATCTCTGATTTGTTTGAGGTGCCGCAGATCACGCTGCCTGTTTCGTTCGCGAATTCATATAAAAGGATCATACGGACACGTGGTTTGATGTTTGCAATGGTCAATCGTTTTGGTCGTTGAAGAGATACTTGAAATTGATGAACGAAGGGGGCGATATCGATTTCTTTGCTTCGCAAATGAAACGTTTGTACGAGAAGCTTCTGATGACGCATATCGGTTACCGGAGTCGCTTCATCCGGCATGAACACGCACTGCACCTTGTTCGCCCCCAGTGCCTCTTTACAGAGGAGGGCAGTCACCGCGGAATCCACACCGCCAGAGAGCCCCAGAACAACACTTTTGCTCCCTGCGTTGTGCACATAGGTTTTAATGAACTCGGTCAGGATTGTGGCGACTTCCTGCGGATCAATTGAAAGATCGATAGTCTCACCTCACACCCATGTTTCAATCGATTCGTTTATCAATGTTTCTGCTTCCTTAAGGATCTTGTCGTCAACGGCATGAAAGGAAGAACGGGCAATCGCCAGTGGTATCCTTCGGAGATAATCTGACATCCGTAGATCCCTTCGCAACTGTGTATTGTAATGGGTTTCCACTATTTCATTCATCGCATGAAGGTACCGCTCCACTTGTTTTTCTGAGGCACTAATCCCGGGTTCGTATCGCCGCGCAAGCTTCACCCATTGGTCGTAATATTCATGCTTTTCCTTGATCTCTCCTTTCCCGTAGAATTTCTTACGGAACAGGTTCAGCCGGTCCTCTTTCCCGATGTTTTGTACCTTCACCACGAGCGCACACCTGCTCATGAGAAGCGGGGAAAGCCCGATGTCCGCGAGTGCTTTT
>Ga0315282_10010729_pt1 | contig 14308 bp, 12 predicted proteins | sample YL17G07_20_MG_FD_203693 | JGI IMG/M metagenome (GOLD analysis project Ga0315282, IMG submission 203693) | Sediment microbial communities from Yellowstone Lake, YNP, Wyoming, USA - YL17G07_20 | ecosystem: Environmental > Aquatic > Freshwater > Lake > Sediment | place: USA: Wyoming | collected...
AGCAGTTCAACTCCAGGCTTAAGGAGATGCTCCAAGGTTGCTGGCACAGGTTCCGAGGTCTAGCGAAAAAAGCGACGGTCGTCTACTCGGCGTTGATTGCGATGCTCGCGATCGCGCTGCAAGCGCTACTGCAGAACAAGCCAGAGTTGTTACGGAAAATCGGAGTCTACAGGTACTGACGGTGAAATCTGCATGCGCAGATGTCGGCACTGCCGCATATGATCCCCTCGACCGAGAAGACATAGTGTCACGCGGTCGACCGGCACCTGCGCAAAAATAGCTTAAGCCTTCAACTGTTATTTAATTTTGCACACTCCTAGAGTGTTTAAAACCAGTCACGTGGAGACTCAGCTTTTTTCCTACTTCTGGTTCTTGGAGCCGCAAAGCATATATCGTAAATAAACTTAATTAAAATATAAAAAAATAAAAAAAAGGCAACTGAGGGGATGAATATCATGGCAAAGAAGTTAAAGTTAAAGAAAAAGAAGAAGTAATCTTACTAAGCTGACCGAGAGCAAAATGACGCCACTAGTGTGTAGGGCTTCGTGGTCTTCGTTTCTGGCGCAAATGTTGGGGATGAGGTAAAGATCCGCATAAAAGAAGTGCGACCAAGATTTGCCACAGCTGAAGTTGTTAGGGAGTAAGCCCCTTTTAATCAAGGCTTTGGCATTTCTCTCTCAAATTAGCGGTGGCTGTGCTGAAAAGTGGTTTTGAGCTGGATAGTGCGTTTATCAAAAAATGTCAGAAGGGGCGAAAAGAATTGCTAAAAAGAAAATAATTAAATCCATGTCTAAAGAGAAAATAATTGAATTCATTAAAGCAAATGGTGGAATGGTGACCAACTCTTTGATGCAAGAGAGACATTTTGGAGATGTCGGGATCGGAAATAATACGACTTCAGTAATGCGGGGGATGGCGGATGAAGGAAAACTGAAGATGAAAATAACTCACGCCAGTTATACTACAACAATCGAATGGCTCCTTCCATAGATTGAAAACTGGAAAATAAAAGTGGCGTCTAAGGAAACCTATAGATAAGGTGATAAAATGAGATGGGTTGAACTTGGAATATGCTCACACTGTGAAGATAGGATAAAACTTCTTGTATTCGACGAAGACCGTGAGGAGTTCCCACGAGATTTCAAGTATTGTCCACACTGCGGAAAGCCGTGGCATACTGCAAAAGAAGGGAGGGCGAAGTAGTGGTCCATGGATTACAAAAGTGCCCTCGTTGCAAATGGCGAGGAAACTTAAACACAAATACTTGCCCCAAGTGTGGACATCTATTAAGACACTCGATTCAAAGTGGCAAGAAAGACAGGAGTGCGGGCATCAAAAGATAGGCATAAACCCCTTTGCGCGCCGCCTTTTGGAGTAGAGGCTAAAAAAGGGATAACTTAACGGCATTCAGCTGGTTCCCGCCCCCGGTTCCATCAATTACAGTAAAATTTTAGACTAAATGGTAATGGAGAAATACATGCGTGAACATACCTGCTTAAGTAGGAAGGGGTGCTCTCGCCAACTTAGGGCCACTGTGATGCAAAAGGGGCTAAGTATGAGAAAAATAAATAAAATATCCCTAATAATTCCTCCAGAAAATTTTTTCGCCCCCCAGACCTTCAAAGAGAAGATATCGAGTTTAATCGGGTACTTCCGTACGGGCGGAATAAACGCAGGTTCCGCTTGGCCTCCACTTGGGATTTTGTACTTGGGCGCAGTGCTCAAAGAAGCTGGATATGAAGTATCCGCTTTGGATGCTGCTGTGAAAGGATGGTACTTTGACAAAATAGAAAGATGGGTGGAAAAGGAAGATCCGGATGTTGTGGGTATCAGCACCCTCACCGCGAACTTCTTGCACGGAATCGAGATCGCTAGAAGAATAAAGGAGGCATCACCAGAGGTGAAAGCAGTTGTTGGAGGATATCATGCCACTTTTATGGCGGACCAAACATTAAAAAAATTTCCGTTTATCGATTTGGTAGTAAGGGGCGAAGCCGAGGAAACCATAGTAGACACTTTATTGGCCCTCGAAGGGAAGAAAAAATTCAGTGAAGTGGATGGAATCTCATACAGAAACAACAAGAAGGTTGTTCATAATCGACCAGCGAAGTTTATCACAAATCTCGACGAACTTCAGAAACCCGACAGAAGTTTGATCGAAGACGAGTACGTCAATACAATAGGGCCGGTGAGCCTCGCCGCGGGCAAGTTCACAACAATTATTACCTCCCGTGGTTGCCCTCAACGTTGCACTTTCTGCAGTTGTACTGCATTCAGGAAAAACATCTGTAAGTTTAGATCACCTGAGAGCGTTGTCGAAGAAATTGAGGAGTTGACAGCGCAAGGTTATGAGGACATTGGCATAGTTGATGATAGTTTTACTATTGTCAAAAAAAGGGTAGAGAAGATCTGCGAGTTGATCAAAGAGAAGCATCTGGAGTTCAACTGGTGGTGTGACAGCAGGGTGGATTTTGTCAATTATGAAATGTTTTTGAAAATGAAGAGGGCCGGATGCTCAGCCGTCTTCTTCGGTTTGGAGAGTGGAAACCAGAGGATTTTAGACTATTACCAAAAGGGGATAACTCCGCAACAGTCTATTGGAGCCGTTAATGCAGCGAAAAAAGCCGGGTTAAATGTCACCGGCACTTTCATCGTTGGTGCGACTGTCGAGACTAAGAGTGAAGTTATCAACACATTAGAATTTGCAAAAAGATTGGACATGGACGCTGTGGGGATCGGTCCATTGTGGGTTTATCCTGGCGCGCAGATTTGGGACGAACTAGTTTCCAAGAATCAAGAATTGCAGGAGAAATATTGGGAGTCCGGCTTTGTTCCGGTTGAATTGGGGATGTGCGAGTACTCCAAAGAATGGCTCGAGAACGCGATAGGAAAAACATTAAGAGAATTTTATTTAAACCCATTATTCATCTCACGGCAAGTGATCAAAAGTTTCCGGGATCCGTACAGACGAAAGGTTGTAACGAACATTATTGACTCTCATCTATGATTGCGCTTCCAAAATCCTTGATGTTCTGGGTTGAGAATATCTTGAAAATCTAGGCCGGAGGCCGCGTCCCTAAAACGAGTGGAATAGTCATCGTTTGATTGTCTCTAACGATTGTCATGTTTATCGTTTGGCTCGGCAAGGTCCTACTTTCGATGTAAGATAAAAGTTCATCACTATTAATGATGCGAACGCCATCGACTGCTATCGCTATATCACCACCTATGGTCACAGTGCCAGTTGATGTTTGTAGCTGTGTCGTTCCCGCGCGCAAACCTGCTTTGTCGGCTGGTCCACCACTCAACACTTGTGTGAGCAGCACCCCGTAGGTGAAAGCAGTGCCCATTGCTTGAGCTATTTCATAGTTCATATCTCTGCCGACAATGCCTAAGTAAGAATGTTTTGTGTATGATCCAGATTCAACCAGCGGCCCTATCTCCCGCAGTATTGTTTCGGACGGTATCGCGAAACCCAACCCCTGGGAATTGGATACTATCGCGGTGGTTATCCCGACAACCTGGCCGAGGTAGTTAAGCAATGGTCCACCAGAATTGCCTGGATTGATTGGGGCACTTGTTTGGATGATGTTTGCTATCGAAAAGTTGCCGATCGTCGATTCATTTAATGTTCGCCCGAGCTGACTCACTATGCCCACGGTCATGGACCCAACGAGACCAAACGGATTGCCAATAGCCACCACTGGGTCACCCACCCTCAAAGTTTTTGAGCTAGCGATTTTAAGGGGTATAAGTTCACTATCCGGAGCTTCGGTTGATAACGCCGCCAGATCAGCGTACGCATCTGAGCCCAGGACGGTTGCCGGATAAGAGTTTCCATCGATGAAAGTCACGGTAATGTTTGTTGCGCCATTAACCACGTGGAAGTTTGTGACGATGATCTTCCGTCCATTGATATCGTACACGAACCCGGACCCTTGAACAAACACGTTCGGCGGTACAACTCCTTCTATCACCACAACCGAGTCGTTGACATTTTCGTACAAATTAGATAAGGAAGTGTTGTCTCCAACTATGTAAGTAATGTTTTCAAGAGGTACGTTTTCTCGAAGTAAGGAAATTTGGTCCTGAAGATCCGAGACTTGATTTTGCAGATGGCTGATCTCCTGTCTTGTGATCGAATAGCCAACGATTCCTCCCACAAGCAAGCCGACCACGAGTGCCAAAGCAACGATGGTTAAATGGAAACCGGTTGTCTTTCGCCTTTGGCTTCTAGCCAGCGATCTCCTTCTAACCAATAAAGTCCCAGGAGTACTTTTTCCGAAGTTTATTAACTATTACGGGGTCCAAAAAACATTGGCTTAAAATTTTATCATATTGGTTTATCGTTACGAACTATTTTCTGCCTCGATAATCTTAAATTCAATCGTAAAAAATACCGTTCTATGAACAAAGTAGGAATCGGTCTCGCAGGTCTAGGCTTCATGGCCAGGGTTCACTCTAGGTCTTTAAATGCGATACCAGAAGCTAAAATAGTCGCTGCGTGGTCTAAGTTTCCCGATGAACACAGAAAGTTCAGCGAGTTCACAGAGAAATTAGGGTTCGAGATCGGAAATTATTACACAGACATTAAAAAAATGCTCGAGAATCCAAAGGTCGATGCGGTCATTTGTGCCGTACCCCCCAGATTCATTGAACCCATAGCCAACGAAATCATCCAATCAAGAAAACCTGCCATCATCGAATGTCCTCCAAGCGATACACCGGAGGGAATAGACCGAATGGATAAATTGGCAAAAGAGAGCAATGTTAAACTGATGCCGGGGCAATGTTATCGATTTGCACCATGTTTTAAAAAATCGAAAGAACTAGTTGATAGTGGCGAAATTGGGAGCCCTGTATTCGTTCACTTCAGAGAATTCGTGCCCGCGGAGAGTCTCGCAAGACAATGGCCGTCCGGATCGTGGATCTGGGATAGGGACAAGGGTGGACCGATACCAACCATGACGGTGTTTTGCACGGATATGGCGCGATGGCTTTTAAACTCGGAGCCTGTCTCGTCGTATGCGACGATCAAATGGCAGGACTTACCACAGTTTGGTACCCTAGGTTATACAGTGGTCAACGCGATCAAATTCGGGAACGATGTTACATGGGTTAATGAATTCAGCGGTAGCGTTGCACCGTCAATGGGTCCCTCCATGAAGATGGAAATCGTTGGTGAAAAAGGGAATGCAGTGGTGGTGGAAAATCCAGAGAAGGTAATCCTGTACACAGAGAAAAAAGAAGAACAGCGAGAATGGTCCTTTGACATAAATCGATCCGAGAGATGGGGTCATAAACCACAGGACGAATATTTCATTAAATCGGTTGTACTTGGGCATGAAGAACCGATTGTAAAGTTACAGGACTCAAAAAAGGCGCTAGAAATGGCGTTAGCTATACTGGAATCATCGAAAACCGGTGAAGCGGTTTATTTCGATCATGTTTGAGTGGCATTTATTGCTCGATACGAAATTGCACCAAAAGATTTCGGTTTAAACCGAGCTTAAACCTATTCTTCTGCTCATGGAAACCGATTTAAACTCCATGCCGAAATTTATTCCGATGAGATTGTTTAAGAGAAAGAAGGAGGCACCGAAAGAGGTGCTATGCAATTGCCCATTGTGTGGCTTAATGAATTCTATTGAGCCGAATCTGAAAAACAAAACATACGAAAAGTCCTTGCGCAGGTTTGTCCTAACTCCGACCAGTATTGATAGGCCCTTGAAAGAAATCGAGGAGGAGGCGAAAAAATTCGAGAAAATGGGCCAAATCGAGGGTGCGAGGGCATCTTACCACATGCTTGCGGGCATCGCCATCGGTAGTGAAAAGGTGCCATTAAATGATGTTAAGAGTTACCTAAATGAGTACATGAAGTTTTTTACTAAGCATAAACTTCCAAGCTCAGATTATTACCCAACCAAGGAAGATTTGTCGAACATCATGAAACACCTAGATGAAATTTTGAAAATTGTAAGGGGAGAATATAAAAAAATAAGCCCTAAGGCATAATCACTCAACGCGAACGATGTTATGCCCCGCAGCCTTTCTCAATCTATTCATTACCGCCAGCCCGATACCCCTGGGCTCGAGGCTTTCTGCAGCGACGAATTTCACGTCCTCTGAATCGAACTCTCGAAAAACCTTGAACAAATTCTTCGCCACCGTCCTTGGGTCCAGACGACTTCCAACAACTTTGACGACGTCGGCTCGATATCTTGGCGCGGTTTCCTCCATAGCCATGACCCCAACCTTTTTGCCGAGCCTTCTCTGAGCGTCGACGAGTTCCTGAACTTTTTCTACCATGCTTTCGATAGGCCCCTCAACGACAACGACATCAGCCGCTGGTGCGTAATGACGGTATTTCATGCCGGGCGAGCGGGCTATCGCGACCTCGATCGGGACGTCGGCCATCGCGATTGGATGAACCTCAACCTCGCCAGCGAACTTTCGGAGCTCCTCAACGGTGATGGGCCCCGGTCTGAGCACTGCCGGTGGGTCGGTGGTTAGATCCAGCACCGTTGATTCCACCCCGTAACCTACTTCACCTCCATCTATCAGGACCTCGATCCGGCCCAATAGGTCATCCAGGACATGTTTGGCGCTGGTCGGGCTAGGTTTGCCAGCTAGATTGGCGCTGGGCGCTGCAACGGGTACTTCGGCCTCCGATATGAGAGCATTGGCGATGGCATGGCTGGGCATCCTAATCGCTACTGTGACTAAACCCGCTGTGACCTGGTTCGGCACGGCATCTGATTTCGCGAAGAGGAGGGTGAGTGGGCCCGGCCAAAATTCGTCGATAAGCTCCTCGGCTATTTGTGGCACATGCTCAGAAAGTACATAGATGTCGTCCCTGTTCGCGATGTGCACGATGATGGGATTGTCGGCCGGACGATTTTTGGCCTCGAAGATTCTAAGGACAGCCTTCTCATCCAATGCATTTGCTCCTAGCCCATAAACCGTCTCAGTCGGGAAAGCCACGAGCCCGCCATTATTCAACACTTCAGCCGCGATACGAATTTTTTCGGGCTCGGGTTGGTGCGGGTCGATCTTTAAAACAATGGTCTTAATTGATTTCATTTAACCAACTTTCCAAGGCTTGGATTGCCTGGCTATGAGGGCCGCTAAAACCCCCGCTCCGAACCCGTTGTCGATGTTGACCACGGCCAGCTTCGGCGTGCAAGATTGGAGCATCGTCATTAGTGCCCCCAGGCCATCGATCCCAACCCCGTAACCGACCGAGGTAGGCACGCCTATTACCGGTACATCCACGAGGCTCGCGACCACCGACGGAAGGGCGCCCTCCATGCCAGCAACTGCGACTATGGCTGAAACCCCTTCATTCATCATCTTCCCTAGGGGGTCGAACAAGCGATGGATGCCAGCTATGCCGACATCGAAAGCTTTGATCACCTCACAACCCATGACCTCAGCCGCAACCGCCGCTTCCTCAGCTACTGGGATGTCTGCGGTGCCAGCAGCTAGCAAGCCCACCTTGCCCACTTTTGGGAAAACGTGACCCCCACGTTTGACTACGACCGTTCTGGCCCTTTCATTGTAGTCCAATTTAAAATTCCGTGAACTTAGTGCTCGGAGCCTTTTGAGGTGCTCCTTTGTGATTCGGGTGACCAACGCATAGCCGCTTTCCTCGACCATTGCCGCGGCAGACCTAGTCACTGCTTCAGGGCTCTTCCCATCCGCCAATACCACCTCAGGCACGCCTATTCGGTGGGCCCTGCGCGCGTCAAGTCTCGCCAAGTCAGAGATCTGCTTTATATTCAAGGCTGACAGCTTGCGCTTGGCTTCCCCGATGGTGAGGTCACCAGCCTTCAGCTTCCGCAGGACATCCTCGACGTTCAGATCTAGCTTTTTTACCTTCATGATTTCAAAACCCGTATTTTACAATATCAATTTGCGCATCAGACTTAAATTATGGAGCGGCTAGGTTCAAGGGGATTGCCGTGGAAGTAGATCTAATAGGTAGGAGCGTTAATGCGACCAAGTTCCTCGAGGTTCTAGAAAAGGAGTTTGATTGGTTCATCTCGTACACCTTGTTGCTGGCGGAAAAGCACTTCGAGGATCCGGAGAACAAGAAGATTTACATCGCAATAGTCTTTATCGGCGACTATCTTGGGGACATACACACTCTGAGGTTCGAAGAAGTTGTGTACGAGAAGGATCGAACTAGGCGCCATAAGACTCCAGCCCCCCCTCAAGTGGTGCTCGAGAAAGCGCTCAAGGAGCTTCGGATTGCTTACGAAAAGGCGAAGGAGCTTCCGCATCATATAAAGAAGCGCTTGGAAGAGACAAAGGCCGAACAATAATTAACTACGGTTTTCTTATTCTGCAATTTTGTGTTCTGAAAACGTATTAGGCAAAACTTTTAGCCGAGGCGATAATCCAGTAATAATCGAGCCGCCGTAGCTCAGTCGGTAGACTAGCCAAAAGCTAGGCTGATAGCGCCACCTTGGTATCGCACAGGCCGAAAAGGTGGAGGTCGCGAGTTCGATTCTCGTCGGCGGCTCCATTTTAGACATTTTCTAGGCGACCGAAACCCTTTTTTCCACTCAATTGACTTTGAGTTGGAGGCACATTATGGATCTTATTGTAAAGAACGGTACGGTAGTAACTTCTACTGATGTTTTAAGGGCAGATATTGGCATCGCGAATGGGAAAATCGTTGATGTTAAGAAAAAGATAACCGCATCTGGAGAAACCGTGATTGACGCCAGGGGTAAATACATACTACCCGGAGTGATAGACCCCCACACTCACATGGAACTTCCATTTATGGCAGCTACCTCGGCCGACGATTTCGAGGCCGGGACCATAGCTGCGGCATTTGGAGGGGTCACGACAATCCTAGATTTTGCTATTCAACCAAAGGGAAATACCTTCCTTGAGACCATAGAGCTCTGGCGGAAGAAGGCGGACCCTAAGGTCGTCATCGATTACTCGCTCCACGTAGCCGTCACGGACCTCACAGATGAGAGGCTTGCCGAGATACCTAAGGTCCTAAAATACGGCGTGACAAGTTTCAAACTCTTCATGACTTACCGCAAAGAAGGGATGATTAGCGAGGATTGGCAGCTTCTCGAGATTCTGAGGGCGAGCAGGGATCGAAAATTTTTGGTCCAGGTTCATGCAGAAAATCCATCGATAGAGGAGCACCTAAAACAGAAGTACCTGAAGGAGGGCAAAACCTCGGCTGAATATCACCCTAGGAGCAAACCGGATTTCGTCGAGGGGGAGGCGGCTAGAAGAGTAATATACTTCGCAGACGTATCGGGTGGAAATCTCTACATTGTTCACACTTCAACAAGGGAGGCCCTAGCCGCCGCTGAATCTGCCATGAGCGCAGGCACAAAGGTCTATGTCGAGACGTGCCCACAATATCTCATGCTAACCGATGAGAAGTATCATCAGCCCAACGGAAGGTTTTTTGCGATTTCGCCGCCGCTGAGGAGCAAAAAGGATAACGAAGCGCTTTGGTCAGGGCTAACCAGAAAAATCGTTAAGACGGTTGGCTCCGATCATTGTCCATTCACTTCGGCCCAGAAGGACTTGGGCAAGGACGACTTCACCAAGATACCAAACGGGGTGCCCGGCACCGAGGTCATACTTCCAATCCTCTACTCCGAGGGCGTGGGTAAAAAGAGGATCACGCTCAACCAGCTCGTCAAAGTGACCTCGTTCAACACAGCAAAACTCTTCGGACTTTACCCGAGAAAAGGGGCGATAAGTAAGGGAAGCGATGCAGACTTGGTGATACTGGACCCGAACTTCAAAATGGAGCTCTCCCAAGAAAACCTCCACACCAAGATTGATTACACGGTCTACGAAGGACTAAAAGTAAGGGGGGTTCCTGTCACGACGATCTCTAAAGGCAAGCCAGTCATTCTCGAAAGGCAGTTCGTTGGGGAGCGAGGTAAAGGGCAATTCGTTCCGAGGGATCTTGTAACGGCCTTGTGATGTTCAAAAGTTCGTTTAACCGATCTGCCCTTTTCCTGGTGGAAGGGCGCGCATCAGCTCATCTAAAGATACTTCCTCACCACCGGCTTTCAGCCGCGCCTGGACCTTTTTTGCCAGATCAGACTTCTTGATTGGGCCTGAGACGACTGGAACGGCGATTTTTGAATGATGTTTCACCGCGCTCGGAGGTCCGCACATGACGACTTTTTCATCATCAAGAGTTACGATTCCTACTGCTGCGTCCATTTGCACCTTCAGGAAATTTCGCTTGCCCCTGATAATGTAGCTTCCCCCGGGCAGATACTCGCCTGAGGGTGCCTTCTTCGAAACCTGCTCGGGAGATGCCCAAAAGACTTTGAGCGAGCCCAGGCCCTCTCGCCATGCGCGGGAATGGATTGCCGCAAACTCAGCTGCTTCCCTCAGCGTGATCTCCGAAATTTCTTTTCCAGCCGCCTTGACAACCACGTGCGGCGCGCCAAAGATGTCCGCATGTAGGTAACGATCTCCGGGCTGCATGTGTTTTTCGACCACTTCTTGATTTGTTGCAGTGTTTCGGCCGGCGATTACGAGCACTCCATCGGATGAGATGAACCATTTGAAGCGCTCAAACCATTTGATCTTCCTTCGCTTTCGCATGGCAGGCGCTGCTACTTTTGGAACATCTCTCAATACGAGCTCGTTCAACTCGCCCTCGGTGTGAAAAATAGCTTCCCTGGCACCAGCCGCCTTTTCGGCCAACTTTTTGTAAGTCTTGTAGGAACGTGATGCATTTTCGAAAGAAGATAGACGCAGATTCAAAGCTAATATTTTTCCATTAAGGCTGACCTCGACCTTTCCCACTCTTGGGTCGACTCCCCTGATGATCTTAGTCCACGTTTCACTCAATTTCCTCGCCTCTTCCAATGTCGCTTGTAAACCCTGCCAGCCCATTTTTTGTCTGAGCTGCGTGAGGTTATGCATAGCCTCGTCGACATCGGCGTGGAAAGTTGTTATGAGGTCAGCATTCATCTTTTCTTCTTTTGTCTTTGTCTCGAGTTCGGTGAGTCGTGCACTCTGCTCCTCCAAGCGCTGACGGAGTTTCCTCATCTCTCGATCGAACCGCTCCTTCATCCTCGACGTCTTGGTCTGGACCGCCACCGCACTAAAATATTCATCCAGGGCTTGATTGAACGATTCGAATCTCTTCACACGTTTTCCAAAGTGTGACACGAAGTCAAATGGTAGGACATCGATTGGTTTGTCGTCCGCGTACACGATTTGCGGGTCTAGTTCCTGCTTGATCAAGCTCTCGATGGAGTCCAGTAGAGATCGAAGTTCGGTCTGCGTCAAATCAGCGGGATTGCTGCGCTTCGATACTTTCGCTCGCGCACATATCTCCTCGGCGATAGCTCCACCGATGTTCAAATTGATCGCTAGGCCTCGCACAAGGTCTGGCGCGCCTGAGATCGCATCGCGAAGTTTGTTCAGATCGATCCTTCGGACATCCGGACCCTTAGCCGGCGGGTAAGCATATTCATCGCCGGGCTTGAGAGCTCGGTGCCGCCAAATCTCAACTCGATATGGCTGGATTATCACACGCCTTTCATCGCAAATTATGAGATTTCCTTCCCCGAAAAGCTCAACCACCAGCAGGCGGCGCTCGCGACCTTGGAACTCAAACTCTAAGATGCGTTCAAATCCGGGTTGATTCACCAGGTCAAACTTGGCATTCTTGAGGTGTTTCCTAAGCAACATCGCATACCCAGTGGGCCTTTCTGGGGCCTGGTATTCAGCCTCGGTGAGGTGCACGCGCCTCCCAGGTTCGACCAACAGGTCCAAGCGCCCGCCGCCACGCGCGTGCAGTCGAAATATGAAAATTCCGTCGAGCTCGTAGACGTTGTCGACCCTTGCACCGATAGCATTTTTAAGCTCCCCAGCGCAGACCATAATGTCCAAGTTAGACATGGACAGCTTCATACGACCACAGGTGTTGATATGGAAATCGTAGGTAAAATTACCATTTACTCCGCTGGATTCGGAGTCCTAGCCGGCGCAATATCAGGCGGCCTATCTATCGCAGGTATTAGCCCGGGGGCTGGGCTGCTCATAGCCATCATTTTCATCGTAGTTTTGGTATACAAATTGATTCCGTTCGCGTTGGGTGCTCCTAAGCCCGCCGCTCCTGCTACTTCGCCAACCCCGGCTCGACCACCCACCGAGCCACAGGTGCAACAGCTCCCGGACAGACGCAAGATCTTCACAAATAGTTTTTGGCCTTTCGTGGTCATGTGGCTTCTACTGTGGGTTTTGGTGTACACTTTATTTGTCTAGGCGATAATCCATTTTGATGACAACAGCCATTTCGAAAATTTTTCCATACAAAGAAATTCGGCCGGTCCAAGCAGAGATGATAACCGCTATTGGAGACGCGGTCACAACCGGCAAGCACGCTGCCATCGAGGGCTCGACCGGCATGGGGAAGACCATCTCTGTGTTGTGCGGCATCCTCACTTCTCAAGAATCTGCCGAGCGCAAGATAGTTTACTGCTGCCGCACGCACAAGCAGATGGATCGCGTCATAGAGGAACTATATGCATTGAACTCGAAGCTTAAGGAAGTCTCAGGGATATCCCTTCGCGGCAGAAGCGAGATGTGCATAAATCCGCTGGTAAAGAAATTTGCCGCGAGCGCTTCAGATGCCGCGTACATATGCGGCATGATGCGCAAGCTCGAGAAGTGCGATTTTTACGCTAATATGAAAAGGCGGGAAGAAAGGGTTGCAGAGATCCAGGACCTCCTCGCTTCCAAACCAACCCTTGCCGGCGAACTAATGGAGATGTGCAGGGAGGAAGAGTTTTGTCCGTATGAAATAGCAAAGGAAGCGCTGGCGGACGTGAAGGTGGTCGCAGCCAGTTACGTCTACCTGCTCGATCCAGCAATAAGGCCGCTATTCCTGAAAAACATGCACGCTAACCTTTCTGACCTTATCGTGGTGCTTGACGAGGCCCATAATCTTCCCGACGTCGCAATCGAGCTCGCGAGCGATACGCTTAGCACTTACTCTGTAGCTTCGGCAGCGAGGGAAGCCCAGGATTTTGAGGATGAACTGACCTACAAGGTCGTGAATGGCATTGGGGAGCTCATCGATGGATTGGCAAAGGAGCGCGTAAGCGAGGGGGAGGGAGAGGAGCTAATCAAAGGAAAGGAATTCTTGGATGCCGTAGCAAAAATGCTCAAGAGGAAGAAGTTGAAGGTCAAGCCTGCTGAATTACCCGAGCACCTCAAAAAAATAGGTGAAATCCACATGTTGCACAAGATCAGGGAAGGTGGGTCACCCCGCTCGTACATTCACAAAATTGGAGTATTTTTAGAGGCGTGGGCCGCGACGAGCGAGGAGCCAAGGTACATACATCTCATCTCGAAAGGCCTCGGAATGCGCGGTCAGCCCGTGGTCAGGCTTGAGGTGCAGGCGCTGGACCCGAGGATCATAACCCAACCCTTCATCGACGGCTCTTATGCGACGATAAGCATGTCGGGGACGCTTGTGCCGATAGAGGCGTACCGCGATGTCATAGGTTTACCTGTGAATATTTCCACCGCGCAGTACCCTTCGCCGTTTCATGAAGAAAATGTGCTCTCTTTGGTTGTTCGGGGGGTTACTACCAAGGAGTCCTATCGCGGACCTGAGATGTACAAGAAGATTGCTGAGCGAATTGCTGAGGTCGCCGATGCCGTTCAGGGTAATATAGGCGTTTTTGTCGCGAGTTACGAGGTCCTTGAGCGTTTGATGGGTGCGGGGCTGGCAGAACGAATCAAGAAGCCAGTACTCTTTGAGGAGCGCGAGATGTCATCCTCGAAAAATGATCGTTTGATCAAGGATTTCAAGTCACGTGCCGATCGGGATGGGGCCGTGCTGTTGGGTGTGCAGGGGGGAAGAAATAGTGAGGGAGGAGACTTTCCCGGCGATCAGATGAATGCGGTGATCGTGGTGGGAATCCCTTACGGGCGTCCGACTAAACGAACGAAGACGATGATAGATTACTACGAATCCCAGTTTCCAGGAAAGGGGATGCTCTACGGCTACTACTTGCCTGCGCATAGGCGAATGTGTCAGGCTGCGGGTAGGGCCCATCGACTGCTTTCTGATAAAGCTGCGGTCATATTCATGGATTGGCGGGTAGCGACGGCGTTCGTCAGGGGCAGCCTACCCACATGGCTTCGGAATAGGCTTGAAGTTGTTGAGGATGATCGGGGCCAGCTCTCACGGCGATTGAGGAAATTCTTCGGTTGATATCGACAATGGTCAAATTTTGCTCGTCCGTGAAAATTTCTTGATGCACATTTGTTATATATA
>Ga0315282_10010730_pt1 | contig 14308 bp, 14 predicted proteins | sample YL17G07_20_MG_FD_203693 | JGI IMG/M metagenome (GOLD analysis project Ga0315282, IMG submission 203693) | Sediment microbial communities from Yellowstone Lake, YNP, Wyoming, USA - YL17G07_20 | ecosystem: Environmental > Aquatic > Freshwater > Lake > Sediment | place: USA: Wyoming | collected...
GGCCGCGATAAGCCATAACTCCAGTTGAATTCCCGGGTGAGAGACGAGACAAAAGCCCAATAATTTCTGGCCCAGCCTGTTCCCTGGAAAAGAGCCGTAAGCGCAGCCAGGCTGACGACCAATCCCGCAGCCGAAAAGCCCAGCAACCGCATCCGCTCACCCCTTTTTTCCAGCAGAAGCATTCCCAAGCCGAGAAAAACCAGCGCGCCCAAACCCAGGAACACTCCTGCCTCGGACGAAAAAAAGAAAAGCGCCGCCGCAGACGGGAACATGGCCAAGGCGCCTGACCATTTTCGCTTCTGAAATCCCTGGAACCATAAGGCAACGAAGAAAAGGGCCAGGAAGGACCGGAGCGAGCCGGAATAATAATTCCTTTCCAGGCCCAAAGCCACGGTGGCGGTGGCAATAAAAAGCCGGGCGGACCAGGGCAGCTCCAGCCTGCGGACCGACGCTAAAAGCAGGACCATACACAAAAGCGGGCTGACCAGATGAATGAAAAATTTAATCGCGTAGATATCGTTGCCCAGCAGGCCGGAAAAAAGCGCCAGCAGATAATGATAGAGAGGACCATACCAGGGATAAAAGTCGCGGAAGGGAACCTGGCCGCTCCAGATGCGCAGGCTGCTCATGAGCAGTTCGGAATTATGCACCCAGTCAAGGTCCCAGCGCAATCCCGGAACCTGAAAAATGGCCGCGCCCGCGGCATAAACCAGGAATAGAATATATTCCTGATAAGCACGCAAGCCATTCAGACTGACCAAAGCCAATGGAATTCTCCGATCGCTCATTCTCATATTTTCGCCTTTTTCCGAGCTTCAAGCAAAATGATTTGGGGTCAGACCTTGATTTATCGACTTTACTATTGACATTTTCCCCGGCCAGAGCTATGATGGATGCATGGCCAGGCCATGGCGGATACAATATCCAGGCGCAATCTATCATGTGGTTTCGAGAGGCAACAACCAAGCCAATATTTTCGTGGATGATAGGGACCGCTCCATATTCCTTGCGCTGCTTGCCCGCGCAGTCGATCAATTCAACCTTCGGGTCTTTGCGTTCTGCCTGATGGATAATCACTACCATCTTTTTCTGCAGACTCCGGACGGAAATCTTTCCCGCGCCATGCAATGGCTGAACACCTCCTACACGGTGAAATTTCATCTGCGGCACAAGCGCAGCGGGCATTTCCTCCAGGGGCGATACAAATCGATCCTGGTCACAGACGAGTCCCACTGGCTGCACTTGAGTATGTATCTTCACCTAAATCCGGTGCGTGCCGGGATGGTCCGCGACCCTGAAGATTACGAGTGGTCCAGCTACCACGATTACATTCACGCGCGGTCGCGCTCAAAATGGCTGGAGCGCGAGGATATATTGTCGCAATACGGGAAAGGGCCATACCGATACTTGCGCTACCGGAAGGAATGCCTGGGCTTGATTGGCCAAACGCCCGAATTTTTAGACCAACTGCAAGCTGGCGCCATCCTCGGAACCAGAGAGCTTGCAGAAAAATTGGCCAAGAAATATCGTCCTGCAGACAAGGCCGAGGAAATCAGGCCTTACCGCGAATTGACGCAAGAAGCCATAAATGTCCCTTCCGAGCTTGAGAAAGTGGCAAGAATTTTTGGCGTTAAAGCCGCAGACCTGAAAATCAGGCATCACAAATTCCCGCCCCGTCTCGCCGCCTATTACCACTTGGTGCAAAATTGCGGGATGAAAATGACAGATGTCGCCAGGAACATGGATGTGACCTTTTCAGCGGTTTCGGTCGGATATCGCAAGTTCCGACAATATCTGGAAAAAGACCCCCATTTGAGCAATGCCATTCAATCGATAAGTCGAAAAATCAAGGCCTGACCCCTTTATGGTTGAGCTTTGGTGACGAATGAATTATTATCGGGAGCGATGAAAAGGGCGGATTATTCCCGGCCGGATTATTATGCGCGGAGGGCAAAGGACAAGGGTTTTCCGGCGCGGTCGGTTTTCAAGCTTGCGGAGCTGGATGGGCGCTACGGGATATTGAAGCCCGGGATGCGGGTTCTGGATTTGGGCGCGGCGCCGGGAAGCTGGATGCGATACTGCGCGGAGAAAGTGGGCGCTGGCGGCTTGGTTCTGGGCATTGACCGCGATCCCTTGAGCCGCCAGCTCAAGGCCAACGAGCAATTCATCCGCTCGGATGTTTTCATGGCGGAGCCTGCGGCTCTGCGCGCGGAGTTTGGCGGGTTTGACCTGGTTCTCTCGGACCTGGCGCCGGACACCATGGGCAGCAAATTCGCGGACAGCGTCCGGTCCATCGCGCTTGCCGAGCGGGCGCGTCAATTTGCTGAAGGCCTGCTCAAGCCGGGCGGCAAATTTCTGGTCAAGGCTTTTCAGGGTGAAGATTTTGACCGGCTGGTGAAATTTTTGCGGACGCGCTTTGCGAGCGTGGTCACGACCAAGCCCAGAAGCTCCAGGCCGAGCAGCAAGGAGATGTATATATATTGCAGGGGATTTTTAAAGGGATCGCGGCCAAGGCCGCTCACATAAAATTGAGCGCGGACAAGAATGTCCGCGGCCCAGGGGGGGAGTGATGTCCAAGCTCAAGAAGATAGGGGTGCTGACCGGGGGAGGGGACTGTCCGGGGCTGAACGCGGTAATCCGGGCGGTGACCAAGAGTGCGCTTAAGAATTTCGGCGCGCAGGTTATGGGCATCATTGACGGGTTTGAGGGCCTGGTGTTCAACCGCACGGTTCCGCTCGGGTATGAAGCGGTCAAAGGCATTTTGACCAAGGGCGGCACGATTTTGGGAAGCTCGAACCGGGCCAATCCCTTCAAGATGACCTATGAAAAAAACGGCCAGAGCGTGACCGAGGATTTGAGCGGCCAGGCCTGCGCCACTTATGAAAAGCTCGGCCTGGACGCATTGATTGTGGTGGGAGGAGACGGCACGCTTTCCATCGGCAAGGAGTTGAAGGACAGGTGCGGGCTGAAGGTGGTGGGCGTTCCCAAAACCATTGACAACGACCTCTCGGCCACGGAGGTGACCTTCGGGTTTGAAACTGCGGTCATCACCGCGACCGAGGCCATTGACAAGCTGCATTCCACCGCGGAGAGCCATCACCGGGTGATGTTCGTGGAGGTGATGGGCCGGGAGGCCGGATGGATTGCGCTCTATTCCGGCTTGGCCGGAGGCGCGGACGCCATCCTCATTCCCGAGATAGCGTATTACACTCCCAAGCTGGCGGATAAGATCGAGCGGAGGGAAAAATACGGAAGTAAGTTCAGCATCGTGGTGGTCGCGGAAGGCGCGGCGCCGGTTGGAGGCAAGATGAGCGTGATAGCAAAGCCTGACCAGCCGTGGTCGCTGCCGCGGCTGGGAGGCGCGGCGCAGCGGGTGGCGGATGCAATCGAAAAGCTGACGCGGAAGGAGACGCGGGTGACGGTTCTCGGTCACATCCAGCGGGGCGGCACGCCCACTCCGTTTGACCGGAACCTTGCCAGCCGGTTCGGGGTGGAAGCGGTCAATCTCGCGGGCCGGGGAGAATTTGGAAGGATGGTCTGCCTGCGCGGACGAGAGATAAAGTCGGTGGCTTTGGAGGATGCGGTCGGGAAGAAGAAGCTGGTTGACCCCAAAGGCGAGATGGTGATGGCCGCGCGCGCCCTGGGCATCGATTTCTGCTCCGCGCCGGAGAAATAGTTGCAGCCGGTAGAGCCGCTCCCGGCTTCAACCCTGGTGCTGCTCCGCTGGCGCAAGGGCCTGGAGGTATATCTGACCCGCCGGAATCCCAACCTGGTTTTTCTCGGCGGCTATTATGTTTTCCCGGGCGGCAGCCGGGACCAGGATGACTATTCGGAACCGGCGCTTTCCCGGATGCACGCCAAAAATGTCAAGCTCAAGGCCGCGGAAATAGAATCGCAAGAGCCGGAAGATAAGAAGCTGGGCTATTACGCGGCGGCCATCCGGGAGGCGTTTGAGGAAGCCGGGGTGTTGATTGCGTGTCAAAAAGGCGGCAGGGAGATGGAGTTCAACCGGGAATTGCAGGCCGAGCTTTTCAAATTGCGTTCGCTCATTCACGAAGGGCGGGCCGGCTTTTTGGAAGTCATGCGCGAGCTGGATTTGTATTTTGACCTGGACCGGCTCCATTGGTTCAGCCGCTGGGTCACGCCGGAGTTCAGCCCGCGCAGGTTCGACACGCGGTTTTTTTCCGCGGCGCTCCCTCAAGGCCAGGACCCGAGCGGATTTCCCGAGGAAGTGGACGAGGAGTTGTGGGTCAGTCCGGAGGATGCGATTGCGCAATGCGAGTCGGGCAAGCTCCTGATGATTCCTCCCACCATCGCCAGCCTGGCCCGGCTGCGCGGGTGCCAGAGCCTGGAACAGGCGCTGAAAAAATAGTTCCACCCGGTTTTGCAGCGATTTGCGGCAGGGGCAAGTTCAAAGAGGAAAGTTTAAAAATTTTTCTTGACTGCGGGTTTAAAATGTTTATAAATTATCATAGCATTGGCTGTTATCCGGTTATGGCGCGGAGGAACAAGGAGATGACGCGGAATTTAATGAACAGAGCACTCTTCATCATGGCGGTCGGCTTTTTGTTTTGGGGCATTTCTCCGGCCCTTGGCGGTCCCCAGGCCGCGCTCCAGAAATATTTCGGCGGTTCCGGACTCAAGCCCGGGTTCACGCTGCCGGTTTCGGAAATCAACACACGGCGGAATGTGGTCTGGGCCAAGGTCAAGGGCGGGAATTTGTTGCTGGATGTTTTCTGGCCGAGGGGAGAGGGGATTTTTCCCGTGGTGGTTAACATTCACGGCGGAGGCTGGTCGTTCGGGTACAAGGAGATGGATGAGGCGCTTTGCCGCTGCCTTGCGGAGCGCGGCTATACGGTGTTCAACATCAACTACCGGCTGGCGCCGGCGCACAAGTTTCCGGCCCAGGTGAATGACGGCTTGGGGGCTGTGATCTGGGCAAAGGACAATGCGGAGAAATACCAAGGCGACCGCAGCCGGGTGGCGGTGATGGGAGACAGCGCGGGCGGGAACCTGTCCGCGATGGTGGCTTTCGCTTATGACAGCCCGGAATTCACTCCGACCTATTCTTCCAGCCGCGGATTCAACGCCTCGGTCCAGGCCGCAGTGCTCATCTACGGAGTTTATGATATGACCCGGTTTAATTCTCCGAGAAACAAATGGGTCAGCTTCTTCTACTCCTACCTGGGAGGGCCGGAAAGCATGTTTCCTGAAAGGTATCTCCAAGCCTCGCCGGTGGCGTATCTTGGCCAGAGTAAAAATTACCCCTCGGTCTTGATTGTCGGAGGGGACAAGGATTCCCTCTATTCCCACTCGCTGGAGTTCAAGGACGAGCTGGCCGAGAGAGGCGTCAACTATTCATTTTACACGGCCCGGGGCGGGCATCACGGGTTCATCAGCGTGAGCTACTCCACGCCGGCGCGGGAAACTTTTCCGGTGATCGGGGATTTTTTAGACCGGGAGCTGAAAGGCGAAAAAGAAGTCAAAGCGCAGCCAGAAATTTCCCGAAATCTCTGACCCGCTTCCGACCCTTGATGGTTATGATCTGAAGACCCTCCTCCTCCAGAAGACGCGCCTGGGAAAGGGACCCGCCCGGGAATTTTTCGATCAGCACTCCCTCGTCGGTCACCACTCTCCAGAAAGGCGTAATCTTTTTTTTGCCCGCGCGCGAGTCCTCGTCCGCAGCCTCCGCGGACAGGCGGATGAAGATGCCCGTGGTCAAAGGGCAGCAGGTGTCAGCCTTGAACTGCCGCGCCAGGGTCTGGCGCATCAGCTTGGGGGTAATCAGCCGGCCTTTCTTGACCCTGCGAATCAGGGCATCGACCGTGAGCGGACCCGGAACCACCATTCTGCCCTTGCCGAAATTTTTCTGCATCTTGGGAGGTATGTCCACCACCTTGGGAAGGCCGTGGTCAGCCTCCATCTTCTCCCGAGCGGTTTTGAGTTGATATGCCATCTTGCCCTCCTCGTCCCTTGCTTAATTTCTAGCAGATTTGTTGAGCCCGGTCAAAGGGATTTTTAAAAAAATCGGTTTTTGGCGGCACGGCCAAAAAGGGCATTAGATTTAAGACAGGCGTAAAAAGAGAAATGGAAGGCATTAGTGATGGCGCCGGAAGGGAAGTCAACATGGATATTTACAAGGTGTTGAAGTGGGCGGAAAAGGTTGAGCTGAAAATGTCCCGGCTCTACGCGGCGTTCAGCGATGTTTTTGCCCGGGACGAGGAGCATTATGGTTTTCTCAAACAATTTGCCGAGAAGCATGGCATAGCTTTGGCCTGAAGCAGAGCAGCGGCTATGTTGGATGCGATTGACATCCGTGGAGGAAAGGAATAGTTTCGGGTTATGAAAACTAAAATCATCTCGCGGGCCGCGCTCTTTTTGGCCGCGCTCTTTTTTTCGCTTCCGGCTTTGGCAATGGAGACGGAACTGGGAGTTGATGTCAATTATTTTGACCCCACGAACGATGTGCTCCGGGATTTTTACAAGTCCGGAGTGAGCTACGGCCTCAACAATCATCTCTGGTGGGGAAACGGCTTTGGCCTGGGCACGGATTTCGAATATTTCAGCGCCACCCGCGCTTACGCGGGGGACCATTTTGTGCTTAACGCCTTCAGCCTGGAAAGCTGTTTTTTGTATTCGCTGCGCGGGGACCGGCTGTTAAGGCCGTATTTGGGCGCGGGCATTTCGCTGAATTACGGCCAGGACCGGAACAAGGATGGCGGCAAGACCGCCAGGGATTTTGAATTCGGATACCTCTTGAACGCGGGCCTGGAATTCAAGGTCAAATGGTTCAGGCCTTACATTCAAATCGGGTACCGCACCTTGCCCGGGGCCGAACAAGGCATAGACCTGTCCGGATGGATAACCGGGCTGGGCATCAATTTCGGCCTGCCGGCTAAAAAGCCCAACTAGGCCGCATCGCCCGGCGGCTCAAGCCAGGGGTGAGAAATTTTGGCCTTTGAGTTTGCGGAGCAGGAAGGCGAGAGAGCCGAAGCCGAGCACGGCCATGAGCGCGTTGATGTAAGCGAGGCGGTGTTTGACCAGGAAAGTGGCGAGGCCGTCGTTCCATCTCTGAAAGTCCCCGACCCAGAGCAGCCGCTTCAGGGTGAAGAGACAGAAGAGGCCGAGAATTAAGAGTGCGCAAATGGTGATGACGGCCGCGCTCCTTTCCCTGCCGCGCTTGATCAGGAACTGCGCAAGCTGGAACCCGGCGACCAGGGCGAGCAGATAGAGGGAGACCATGACCACTCCGAGCACAGCTAGGTTGAGCGGCTCCAGCGCCGCGGGGTCAAAGAAATACATCCAGCTCCAGGCCGGATAAAAATAATAGAGCCAGAACCCGAGCGGGAGGTAGAAAAAGCATTCAAAGATGAGCGCCACCGCAAAATAGGGATGGAAGACCACGCGCGCCTCGGCCCGCAACTCCTCCTTGAACCAGAGCGCAATGCCGGAGCCGATGATGAAACTGAAAACTATGTCAAACGGGACTGTTTTAATCACCTCCCCTTTTATGCGGTGCACGGTTCACGGTAAACGGTGTGTAGCGAAGAGTCGCAAGCAAGCTTGCTCGTCCTATTTTTTTGTCAGCCCATCAGCTCACATAAAATCCCCGCCGTCCATGGAGATGTCCTGGTCGCCTCCGCCTCCTTTTTGGGCCATCTCCTCGTCCATCCGGCGGTAGCCTTCGAGCATGAGCGAGTCGTTGCTCATATTGATCAGCCGCTCGGTTATCTGCACCGTGGGGTCAACCGTGAAAGTTCCCTCGTTCCACCACAGAATTTTGTAAAAGGCATCCTCCCCCTTGAGCTTATCGATGAAGGCGTTCACAATCCTGCCGTCCTCCATCAGTATCTCCGCGGACTGGCCGTTGTTTTTGAGGATGATTTTTCCGGTTTTTCTTCCCGCGCCCAGAATCTGGATGATGTCCGGGAGGCTCATCTCGGAGAGCGACCCGCTCACGCCCACGGGCTGGCTGGGAGCGACCTTGCGCTCGGCCTTGAGCCGCGCCAGCATCTTCTTGATCTTGGCGCAGAACACATCCACCTTCACCGGCTTGGTCAAATAATCTTCCGCACCCAGCTCCAGCGCGCTGGTGACCACATCCGGCTCGTCGCGCCGGGAGAGGAACACGAAGGGGATGTTTTTGGTTTCCGCGTCTTTAGTCAGCTCGGAGACGAATTCCTGGCCGCTTTTCACCGGCAGGTCAACCTCGGTGATGATCAGGCTGGGCTTGTCCGCCTTGGCCTTTTGCAAGGCCTCTGCGCCGGTGCGCGCCAGCATCACGCCAAAGCCCTCCTTGATGAAGCGCAGCTCGAGCAGGGTGGTGAGGTCAATTTCGGTATCCGCGATCAGGATTTTGTCCTGGGCGGCCTCGACCTGCTTGAGGTAGATGTCGTCGCGCACCACGGTCATGAGAATTCCCACCATCTTGGGGTCGAAAATTTTCCCGGCCTGGCGGTTGAGCTGCTCGAGCGCGTCCCCAGGCTCCAGCGGCTTGTCGCTGATGCCGCGGTTGCTCATCGCCTCGTAGGCTTCGACCAGGGCGAGAATCCTTGCGCCCGCGGGAATCGCGTCGCCTTTCAGGCCCTCGGGTATGCCGCGGCCGTCATAGCGTTCGTACTGGTGCTTGAGGATGTTTTCGATGTCAAAGGGGAACTTGGCTCCGCCCAGGAGCTTGAGCGGGATTTCAACATGCTCGATCAGTTCGGTGGTGTCCGCGGTGGCATCGATGCCCATGACCGAGTAATGCTTCATCCCCTTTTTGCCCAAGTCGTGGATGTAAGCGGCCAGGGTGATGGCGTCAACCTCTTTGGAGCCTAATTCCAGCTTATTGGCAATCAGCCGCGCATACTTGGCGATATTGTGGGAATGACCTTGAGGACCGTGGCCTTCCATTTCGAGAAGGCTGAGGAGCACATCCAGGGTTTCGAGGAAGCTGGAGGTGAGCCGGGAATAGGTCCGGGTTTCGCCCACCATGGCCGAGCCGTAATCCTTGATTATGCAAAGCTCCACTTTGGGGAAGCGCTTTTTGAAATGGTCTTCAAACTCCGCGCCCGGCTCGTCCAGGTACCGCTCCTTTATCACCATGGAGTCAAATTCCCCGGCCTCGAGTTCCAGGTAGGCCTCTTTCAAGTCCGAGAACCCGCGCACCTGGTAGCCCTCGCTCGCGAACAGCTTGGTGATGAACTTGCGAATCTGCTCCTGCCGCTCCACCAGGACCATGCGTCTCCGGTATCTCTGCTCAAAGGCGCGCTTCAACTCCTCGGGCTTGGGCTTGGCCGGGGCCGGCTCTTCCACCGGCTCGAGCTTGAGCTTGGCCGGAGGAGTTTTTTCCGCATCGCTGATTTCCTCGATAATCAGCGTAGGCTCCTTCCTCGGTGCCGGCTTGGCCCCCAGGATGACCTCCTCATCCTTGGTCTCCTCTTCTTCTTCCTCCTTCTCCGGCTCCCGGTCCTCTTCCACAATCATGGACCGGAAATCCACAAACTCTTCCTTCTCCGGCTCGGCTTGGTCCTTACCACCCTCTTTTTCGGCGCGCGAAGGCTCGAGCTCCATGCTTTCCTGCCCGGGATACATATCCAGACCGCCTTCAACTTCCAATTCCAGGCCTGTGTCAAAGGCGCTGCGCTCTCCCTTGTACCATTTTTTGATAGCAGCCTGGATGGAGCTGGAGAGCGCGACCAGGGCTTTGATGCTGGCGATGCCGGAAACAAACCTGACCTCGTCAATGGCTTCGACATTCTGCGGGTCCGAGATGACGATGATCAGGGTTTTTTCTCCCCTCTTGTATTGCACCGGGAACAGCTCGTATTTTTCGCAGATATTTTGCGGGACCAGCTTGAGGATGGCGTCCGGGATGCTCAAATCGCTCAATTTCTTGGTAGTCAGGTACTGGGTGCGCTGCTGGCGGGCGAGGACCCGGAGCAGGGTTATCTCGTCCAGCTTTTGCATGGCGAGCAGAATCTCGCCCAGGCGCTGCTTGGGATTTTCGTTCTGCCGGGACAGCGCCTCGTTGAGTTCAGACTCGGCAATAAGACCCTCGCTGAGCAGGAGTTGCCCTATTTTACGGTCTTGCATTTTCTCCGAAAATTTAGTGTATCATTCCTTTTGAGCCTTTGCAACAATTGGAGAGCGCAGGGGCGGAAATCAGGAGCTGGCCTGACGCATTCTAGTGCAGAAACCTGCCGAAGAGCAGGTAGCACAAAGCGGCGATGAAGGCGGAGACGGGTATGGTGAGGAGCCAGGCCCAGAGGATTCTCCCGGCCAGAAGCCAGCGCACGGACCGGCGCCGGGTAATCAGTCCGGTGCCGAGAATGGCGCCGGTGATGGTATGGGTGGTGGACACCGGGATGCCCAGTTCCGAGACCGCGAGGATGGTCACGCCGCCTCCGGTTTCCGCGCAGAAGCCGTTCATGGGATTAAGCTTGGTCAGCCGGGTGCCCATGGTGCGGACAATCCTGAAGCCTCCGGCCAGGGTTCCCGCGGCAATCATTGCATGGCAAAGGAAGATAATCCAGACCGGCATAGGTGTGTCCATGGAGATTTTTCCTGCGGCCACGAGGAGGGCGAAGAGAATGCCCATGGTCTTTTGCGCGTCATTGGTCCCGTGCGAGAAGGAATAAATGGCGGAAGACACGAGTTGCAGCCGGCGGAAGAGCGTGTTCAGGAACTGGGAGGATTTGCTGTTCCGCACCAGAAACATCACCAGGACCTGGTTGACGCTTCCCAGGAACATGCCGATGAAAGGAGCGAGCACGATAAAAGCGGTAATCTTGAGCAGGCTGGGCAAAAGCAGCTTGCTGATGCCCCCGAAGGCGACCGCGGCTCCGGCATAGCCGCCGATGAGTGCATGGGAGGACGAGGAAGGCAGTCCGAACCACCAGGTAATAAGGTTCCAGCTGATGGCTCCGAGCAGGCCGCAGAAAATCACGGGCACGGTGATGGCATCGGTGTGGACCACTCCCTTGCCCACCACCATGGCCACTTTCACCCCGAAAGTGAAGGCGGCGACAAAATTGAAAAAGGCTGCCCAAGCCACGCCCTGGCGGGGGGTGAGCACGCGGGTGGAGACCACGGTGGCGATGGAATTGGCCGAGTCGTGGAACCCGTTGACGAAATCGAAGCATATGGCCAGAAAGAAGGTGACCAGAATGAGCCCACCCATTAAAAATGCTCCAGCACAATGTTCTCGATGATGTCCGCGATGTCCTCGCAATCGTCAATGGCCTGCTCCACGGTCTCGTAGATTTCCTTGAGCTTGATTACGAGCAGAGGCTTGTCCTCGTTTTCCCGGAAGAGCTCGATGATGCCGGCATTATGGACCTGGTCGCCTTCGTTCTCCAGGCTGTGAATCTGTTTGTGAATCTCGCGCAATTTTTCCCCGTGCTTGAACCCGGGAATCATCTGCACGGCAATGGCCACCTGTTCCAGGGTGCGATTGAGTACGCCAATCAGTTCTTTGAGCTTGTCCGGGATGGATTTGAGGTCGAAGAAGAGCATGGTCTTGGCCGCCCGGTCAATGGAGTCCATGACATCGTCCATTTTGGAGATAAGCCCGAGAATCTCGTCCCGGTCCAGGGGGGTGATGAAGGTGCGGTGGAGCAGGTCAACGGTCATGTGGGTTATGGAGTCGCACTCGTGCTCCAGCTCTTCCACCCGCGAGACCTTGAGGGAGATGTCGGGGAAGGAATTGCAAATGGCGAGCAGGTCCCTGGCCCCCTCCATGGTGGTGGCCGCGTGCCGGTTGAAAAGTTCGTAGAACTCGAACTGGCCGGCGATTCCTCCCAAAATTTTCCGCCACATCAGACCCGCCTCCTTGCCCGCTCCTGCCGATGGTCCCGGCGCGGCGCGGCTAAATCAATTTTTTGCCCGATATAATTCCTCCCCCTCAAATGCTCACGGCCCGCCCGCGGCTCCTGCTCCGCAGCCGGGGAGCGACGCTGTCAATGCTTTGGGAATTCCCTTCTCTTCAACAATCCTTCAATCTGGCTGGGCAACCATGCGGTTGAATTCGACTATTATTTATAGCCGATATTCATCAGAAGTTCAACCCGCTTTCAACGGGAAGCAATTTCAGCTAAAATGATACGAGAGCAAGAAAGACTTTTCCTCCGGAGAGGAGATGCCCCAATGGTTGAAAAGTCAATTATCGAAATGATTAAGCGCTATCTTGCCCAATTAGCCCCGGAAGGCATTCACGCCCGCCAGGCGGTTATCTTCGGCTCGTTTGTGCGGGGAGAAGCCGGGCCTGACAGCGATTTAGACCTGATTGTCACCGCGCGGGAATTTGATGGAATCCGAACCATTGAGCAGGTCAAAAAATTATGGCGGGTCGCAGGGATGGCCGACACCAGGATCGAGCCGATCCCGTGCGGAGAGCAGGAATGGAAAACCGAAACCGGCCGGCCCATCCTGGAAATCGTGCGGCAGGAAGGAATTATTATCCAGTCGTAATCCACTCAAACCCGGTCCACAAAGACAAGCGCGGTACAGAAAATTTTTGACGCTACTCCAATTCTTTTGAGATGAGGTCAATTTTCTTATTTCCTCAAGACGTTTCTCGTTGTCCTTAATAATGTTATATAAATCCCATGCAAGATTATTCATTTGTTCAGCAAGTTTAATAATTTGTGGGTCTTGAGTAAGTTTGCGAATCTTCACCATCCTATTTGCCAATGCTTTTTTTGTTCCTAGAGCGGTCATAAATCCAGCTCCGTAAATTACAACCATCACTTCCCGATAACCAAGCTGTGGGAAATATTTTTCCCGAATTTTTGAACATGGTTTACCTTCGTTCCTTAAGCGAAGAATTTTGTCTTTATCTTTTTCTGTAATACTCATGAACATCTCCTTTCTCCAAATTGTTTTTTCCAATTATACCCCCCCCAATTTCTTGTCAAGTGAAAAGTCGCAGATTTGAAATTATAATCATTTTAAGCCGCAATGATAGCGAAGACAAGCAAGATTGAATCGGCGCTAAAGCGTCCCGTGCATTAACAAAAAAGCCCGTCATTTCTGACGGGCTTTTTCAAGATTACCCCCGGCGGTGACCGACTTTCCCACCTGGCAACCAGGCAGTATCATGGGCCCTGGAGAGCTTAACGACCGAGTTCGGGATGGGATCGGGTGTTTCCCCTCCGGTATGTCCACCGGGGAATGAATAACTGATTTTCACCGCAAAGGCGCAAAGGACGCAAAGCAGGATGTTTTTTTAAAAATTTGCGGTTATATACACAATTGTGAGGAATTTTGCGCGCAAGGAATCGCGAGCAAGCTCGCTCTCATCCCGCGTTCCGCGGGACTCGCTTCGCTCGCACATTTAAATTTGGTTCTCATTCAATGAGAATCGGAATGCTTTCGGGTAGGAAGAAAATAAAATTATGGTCAAGCCTCACGGGCGATTAGTACCGGTCAGCTCCACGCGTTACCGCGCTTCCACTCCCGGCCTATCAACCTCGTAGTCTACGAGGGCCCTTTAGCCGGTGGCGAACCACCGAAGGGAAACTTAATCTCGGGGTGGGCTTCCCACTTAGATGCTTTCAGCGGTTATCCCGTCCGAGCATGGCTACCCAGCTGTGCTTCTGGCGAAACAACTGGATGACCAGAGGCTCGTCCCTCCAGGTCCTCTCGTACTATGGAGAGCTCCCCTCAAGTTTCCTGCGCCCACGGCGGATAGGGACCGAACTGTCTCGCGACGTTCTGAACCCAGCTCACGTACCGCTTTAATGGGCGAACAGCCCAACCCTTGGGACCTTCTCCAGCCCCAGGATGCGATGAGCCGACATCGAGGTGCCAAACTTCCCCGTCGATATGAACTCTTGGGAGAAATCAGCCTGTTATCCCCGGAGTACCTTTTGTCCGATGAGCGATGGCCCTTCCACACAGAACCACCGGATCACTAAGGCCAGCTTTCGCTTCTGCTCGACGCGTCCGTCTCACAGTCAAGCCCCCTTATGCCTTTACACTCTACGGCCGGTTTCCAATCGGCCTGAGGGGACCTTTGCGCGCCTCCGTTACCTTTTGGGAGGCGACCGCCCCAGTCAAACTACCCACCAGGCAGTGTCCCCGGCCCCGATCAAGGGACCTGGGTTAGAGGCCCAAATCAAACAGGGTGGTATTCCATTGTTGGCTCCACCGGAGCTAGCGCCCCGGTTTCAAAGCCTCCCACCTATGCTCTACAATCTAACTCGAGACTCACTGCCAAGTTGTAGTGAAGGTTCACAGGGTCTTTCCGTCCCGCCGCGGGTAAAGGGTATCTGCACCCCTACTCCATTTTCGCTGAGCCCCTGGTTGAGACAGTGCGAAAGTC
>Ga0315282_10010731_pt1 | contig 14307 bp, 13 predicted proteins | sample YL17G07_20_MG_FD_203693 | JGI IMG/M metagenome (GOLD analysis project Ga0315282, IMG submission 203693) | Sediment microbial communities from Yellowstone Lake, YNP, Wyoming, USA - YL17G07_20 | ecosystem: Environmental > Aquatic > Freshwater > Lake > Sediment | place: USA: Wyoming | collected...
TCAGGGGATGGAGGGGGAAGAGGGTAGCGGTAGTTGCTGTGGTGGGTTTCATGGCAGTAATCTTTACCTATCTTGGTGTGAACTTGTTACTCTCAGGACTTCATGCCTATGGAGGACTTGAGTAAGGCTTCGCTTCCTTGAAAAGGATTTGACCTACAAGTTATAATCTTTTTGAAACTCAGGAGGTAATCAATACATGAATAATATAAAAACATTGTTTTTGCTCGTGACGCTAACCCTTATACTTGTCTGGGCTGGAGCTGCTTTAGGCGGAAAGCAGGGAATGACTATGGCACTTGTCTTTGCACTGGCGCTGAACTTTTTCGCTTACTGGTTCAGTGACAAGATTGTGCTCAAAATGTACGGTGCGAAGGCAGTCTCAGAAGCAGAGGCTCCCGAACTCTATGGAATAGTAAGGAGGCTCATACAGAAGGCAGAAATGCCGATGCCTAAGGTTTATATCATAAATGAGGAACAACCCAATGCCTTTGCGACAGGAAGAAATCCAAAGCATGCAGCAGTTGCTGTTACTAAAGGTATCATGCGCATACTGAGTCATGAAGAGCTTCAGGGTGTCATAGGCCATGAGCTTGCACATGTCCAGCACAGAGATATCCTCATCAGCACTATCGCTGCAACGATCGCAGGTGCTATCAGCTATCTTGCACAGATGGCACAGTGGGCCATGATCTTTGGCAATAGGGGAGATAATGAAGAGGGAGGTAATCCCATAGCTGCCCTCATTATGATGATTGTAGGACCGATTGCTGCGTTGATCGTGCAGATGGCTATTTCAAGGTCAAGAGAATATGCAGCAGACGAAGGCGGTGCAAGACTTGCAGGAAATCCGAGATATCTTGCAGGAGCACTGAGAAAGCTCCACTGGGCATCTCAGAAAATACCGATGAATGCCAATCCCGCAACATCCCATATGTTTATAGTCAACCCATTATCAGGTGGTGGACTATTGAAACTTTTCAGTACACATCCTCCTATAGAGGAGAGAATAGCAAGGCTTGAATCGATGAGCCTTTAATTTAGACTTGACTCTTACTATCTTCATTACTCAAAATAGTCTTACCCTATGAAAGCCCTGGTAACAGGAGCTACAGGCTTTATAGGAAGCCACCTATGCGAGGAACTCGCCAAGCGAGGTTATCAGGTTACCTGTCTCGTAAGAGAGAAATCAAACCTCAAATGGATCGAGAATGTCGATCTCAAACTTATCATTGGCGATTGTAAAAATATAGACTCTCTCTTCCATGCAGTTACAGATATTGACTATGTTTTCCACCTTGCAGGACTAACAAAGGCCTGTTCAAAGGATGATTTTTTTTGTGCTAACACAAAGGGTACAGAAAATCTGATAAAGGCTGTAGCTGAGAAGAACCCAAAAATCAAACGGTTTGTATATCTCAGCAGTCTTGCAGCAGCGGGTCCGAGCAATAATGGGTCTCCTCTCAGAGAAGATTCAGAGCCCCGGCCTGTCTCAAGCTACGGCAGGAGTAAGCTCGAGGGCGAGAAAGCAGTATTGAGATATAAAGGCTTAATACCCATAACGATACTCAGGCCATCTGCTGTATATGGGCCAAGGGATAAAGATCTCTTTGTGTTCTTTAGTATCCTTAAAAAAGGTATTTTCCCCTACTGGGGAAAATGTTATTATTCATTGCTTTATGTTGATGACCTTGTACAGGGTATAATATTAGCCGCAGAGACTAAAAAAGCAGAGGGAGAAATATATTTTTTATCAGATAGCAAGTTCTATACAAACGAGGAGATTGGTTATGAAATATCCTCTGCCCTTGGTACCAAGGCAATACGCCTCAGGCTGCCAAGATTTATTATGCCTTTTTTTGCATATATAGGGGAAAGAATAAGAAGACAGGGAATAATCAACAGGGATAAGATGAACGAGCTCAGTCATTCCCACTGGATATGTGATATTAAAAAGGCAAAAGAAGAGCTCGGTTTTATCCCCAAGGTCGGAATAAAGGAAGGGATGAAATGGACAGCAGATTGGTACAGAATTCACAGATGGCTCTAAAAAAAGCAGCAGACATCTTTGATAAGTGTTTCAGATTTGATAAGGCTAAAAAGCTGATGTCCCAGGGTCTCTACCCTTATTTCAGGGTTATCGAAAGTGCCCAAGAGCCTGAGATTATTATGAATGGGCGCCGGATGATTATGATAGGCTCTAACAACTATCTTGGTCTCACAAATCACCCCAAAGTTAAAGAGGCCGCAATAGAGGCTATAAAAAAATATGGGACAGGCTGTGCTGGGTCAAGGTTCCTGAATGGCACTCTTAATATCCATGTTGAACTTGAGGAGAAACTTGCCCGGTTCATGAGGAAAGAAGCTGCTCTTATATTCTCGACAGGCTTTCAGGTCAACCTGGGTGTGATCTCAGCCCTTGTTGGCAAGGATGATGTTGTAATTATTGACAAGATGGATCATGCGAGCATTATTGACGGATGCAGACTCTCCTTTGGTGATGTTAGGAAGTTCAGGCACAATGATATGAATGATCTCGAAAGAGTTCTAAAGGAATATGAAACTAAGGATAAGCTAGTAGTTGTTGACGGTGTATTCAGCATGGAGGGAGATATTGCAAACCTGCCCGAGATTCTTGCCCTTGCAAAAAAATATGGTGCACGGGTAATGGTTGATGATGCACACGGTATTGGTGTACTCGGACAAACAGGCCGTGGTACAACAGAGCACTTCGGGCTCGAAGACGATGTTGACCTCATCATGGGAACGTATAGCAAATCTCTTGCATCTATCGGCGGCTTTATTGCTGGGTCAGCAGATGTAATTCATTATATAAAACACCTTGCAAGACCATTGATCTTCAGTGCAAGTCCTCCACCTGCATCTGTTGCTTCTGTGAGTGCAGCTCTCGATATCATAGAAAATGAGCCCGAGAGAAGAGAGGCGCTATGGAAAAATACAAAAAAGATGTTCAAAGGCTTCAACGAGCTAGGTTTCGAGGTCGGGCCTAGCCAGTCACCCATAATACCTATCGTAGTTGGTGAAAGCCAGAATGCCTTTCTCATGGCAATGATGCTTCAAGAAGAAGGTGTGTTTGCAAATGTAGCCGTAAGTCCCGCCGTGCCGGATGGAAGGGCTCTTATCAGGACAAGCTATATGGCAACTCACGCAGATGAACAGCTTGACAGGGTGCTCGAGGCATTTAAAAAGGTTGGAAAGAAATTAGGTCTTATTAATTAAAATGTTAAATTATTACAAGAAGTTAGAGTTAATTATTCATAATATACCTTAAGTTTTATTTTAACCAATTTCACACTTGCTCAAAATAACACTTGGAGCCTTTATTTTGTGGACACCTAAAAATGAGATTCTTCGGTCGATGCGACCTCAGAATGAAAAAAGTACAGTCTGTCATTCTGAATAAAGTGAAGCATCTCTTATTTTGGACACTACTGAACCAATTTGCCTTGTTGAGAATTTCAATATGATATTTAGGATTTAAATGTTTTGGGGTATGTAGAAATTATAGAGGTTAGATCTAAAAGAGACCTCGATGATTTTATAAAATTACCTTTCTTCCTATACTCCCAAGACCATTTCTTTGTTCCTCCTCTCATTATGGATATGCGCGAGAGATGCTCCCGTAAAAACCCTTTCTTCCTCCATGCAAAGGCAAAATACTTTCTTGCAAAACAAAATGGGAAGCTCTCCGGTAGAGTTGCTGCTATTATTAACCATAGACATAATGAATTTCATAGAGATAAGGTCGGTTTCTTCGGCTTCTTTGAATCACAGAATGATTATTCTGTTGCATCATCCCTTCTTGATGCGGTTTCACAGATACTCAAAAAAGAGGGTATGGATACCATACGGGGCCCTATGAACTTCTCTACCAATGAGGAATGCGGCTTTCTGATAGAGGGATTTAGTGAACCACCTTTATTAATGACACCCTACAATCCTCCCTATTACAATGAGTTAATGAATAGGTATGGGATGGAAAAGGCAAAAGACCTCTTCGCATATATTTGTGATATACCAGAAGAATTACCTGAGAAGATACTCAGGGTAGCAGAAATAGCTGAAAGAAGGGGAATCAGGGTCAGGCCAATAAACAAACATAAATTTGATCTCGAGATGAAGATATTCATGAATGTTTATAATTCAGCATGGGAGAAGAACTGGGGATTCATACCCCTCACAGAGGAAGAAACTAACCATATCTCGAAAACGTTGAAATCGATTGTGCTGCCCAAGCTTACCCTCATTGCAGAGAAAGATAAAGAGCCTGTGGGGTTTATGGGATTATTACCTGATTTCAATTTTGTCTTTAAAAAGATGAAGGGCAAACTCGGTCCTCTAACTATTATGAAGGCAGTTTATTATTCAAAGAGAATAACTGACTTAAGGCTGCTTCTCCTTGGGATAAAGGAAAAATACAGGCATAGAGGCGTTGATGCTCTTCTTTTCAGGGAGGGCTTTATGGGCATAAAAGAGAAATATAAAAGATTCAAACGTGTAGAATTTTCATGGATACTTGAGGACAACATACCTGTCCAGAGGCTTGTTGAAATGATAGGAGCACGACTGTATAAAAAATACAGGGTTTATGAAAAGAGATTATGAAAAGAGCCATCTATTTGGAATCCCCTTTTTTTTAATGGTCGCTGTTGTCCCTCTTATCCCTCTTATCCCTTTTCCACGTCATGGAAAATACAACCGCAGATGGGGGCTGCTGATAAATATGAAGATTAAGGTATAATTTCAACGATAGCACTAGTAGACCATGAAATTCGAAAGTTTACTTTTCGATTTTCATGGTATAATGAAGCGCATGATTAAACGTAAAGACTTAGTACGGAGGGTGCAGACAGCCCTGAGGCGAAGCCGGGTGGTCGCGCTTATCGGCCCGCGCCAATGCGGTAAAACCACTCTGGCACGGCAACTTGTGGAGGCTGATTCTCCCAACTATTTCGACCTCGAAGACCCTACCAGTCTTGCCCGGCTGGACGAGCCGATAACCGCTTTACGCGGATTGAAGGGCTTGGTGGTTATTGATGAAGTGCAGCGAAAGGTGAATCTGTTTCCTGTGCTTCGGGTATTGGTAGACCGTATGCCGTCACATGCCCGCTTTCTCATCCTCGGCAGTGCCTCGCCTGAACTCATGAGGCAGTCCTCTGAATCGCTGGCCGGACGGGTCGAGACGGTCACTATGAGCGGCTTCAGCATGAGGGAAGTCGGTAGCATCGCTCAAGCTCGTCACTGGTTGCGGGGTAGTTTCCCGCTGTCTTTTCTTGCACGAACCGAAGCCGACAGCCTTGTTTGGAGGAAGAATTTTATTCAGACGTTTCTGGAACGTGATCTGCCCCAATGGGGCATCGGAATACCCGCAGCAGCATTGCTGCGTTTCTGGACAATGCTGGCACATTACCATGGGCAGACGTGGAATGCGGCGGAGCCCGCGCGTTCGCTCGGGGTTAGCGAGCCGACTGTGAGGCGTTATCTCGATATTTTGTCCGGCGTCTTCATGGTACGCCAGCTTCTGCCATGGTATGCCAATCTGAAAAAGCGTCAGGTCAGGTCGCCGAAGATATATTTCCGAGACACTGGCCTGTTGCATCATCTGCTGGGCATCCGGACAGAGAAGGAATTGTTCACTCATCCAAAATGCGGTGTATCATGGGAGGGTTACGTGATTGAAGAAACGATTAAGGCAACAGATCCGGATGAAGTATATTTTTGGGCGACCCACAGTGGAGCTGAAATCGACCTGGTGCTTGTGAAGAACGGGCGTATGCTGGGAGTGGAGTGTAAGCGTATAGATGCACCGCGAATAACACCGTCTATGCGGACCGCTCGTGAAGATTTGCATCTTGAACAGATCGCTGTGGTCTATCCCGGAACAAAGCGATATTCTTTGGGCGACGGTGTCACTGCAGTACCTCTCGATGTGATTGCGGAGGGGATGAAAGGACTCTTCGTAAAAAAGTAATGAAACGCATGTAACTGCTACCGGGCTCGATACTGAAAGAGCTTCCGGAATCTGATCTTGTATGGAAGGAGTGGACTGAGACGTTCCGAAAGATGACTGGAAAAAAGAAATGATGATCCCTTATGTCATAGACAACCAGAAGTGCAAGCTTTCGGATATCCTCAATGCGATTCTTGAGACTCATCAGGGACAGTCCATGGATGTTGTGACAGCATACTTCAATATTTGAAAATTGTCATAATGTAAAAGCAGTAATCCTTTTTGCTTCTTTAATAAGGTTTACTGCCTGTTTTATCCTCTGGGAGTAGTCCATGTTTCACATTATAACTAAATCCAGAGATGAGCATAAACCCGTCCGCCTCCGCACTATTGCACTTTTGAACTATCGTTGCAAGTCTCGTCCAAGCCCCTTTTCATGATAAATCTACCTGTCCCCTTTTTTGCTCGAAATATACCTTGACAGAGGCATTGATTTTAACATACCATAATATATGGTAACTTTACCAAATATTATGGTAAGAGAGGCATAGATGCTCGAAGGGTTGTTCGGGAATATCATAATCGAGAAAATCCTGATTTTCCTTTTTGTATACGGCGAGGGATATCCGCTCGGAATCGCAAGGGTCTTCGGTGTGCCGGTAAACAGAATTCAGCAGCAGCTCAAAAGGCTCGAAAACGGAGGAATCATTGCAAGCCGCCTTGTAGGCAAGGTAAGGCTGTACACCTTTAACCCGAGGTTTCCATTTCTGAAGGAATTAAAGGAGCTTGTGGCAAAGGCTTATGAATTCGTCCCTGAAAAGGAAAAGGACATATACTACAGAATGCGCAAAAGACCCAGAAGGGCAGGAAAGCCTCTATGAAAATCAAATGTAAAAGCATCGGCATCAAGGAACTCGCTGCAATCGTGTCTGATAAACTCAATGAAAGTGGAATCGACGCAATTCTGGTAGGCGGAGCATGTGTTTCCATCTATACAAAAAACAAATACCTGTCGAGCGATCTCGATTTTGTGTCCTCCGCCTCCATAAAGGAAATTGCCCCTGTGCTATTGGAACTGGGATTTAAGAGAAAAAGCTCACGTCATTTTGAGAAAAATGATTGCCCTTTCTTTATAGAATTTGTTTCTCCTCCTGCTGCTCTGGGGAGCGAACCAGTTATGGAGACAAACATTTTGAAAACAAGGTTCGGGGATATTATATTACTAACACCCACTGACAGCGTCAAAGACAGGCTGGCTGCATATTATCATTGGAATGATCCTCAGGCATTGGAGCAGGCCCTGCTTATTGCGCGTTCGCAAAAAATCAGGTTGAGAGAAATAAAACGCTGGTCAGAGAAAGAAGGGCAAAAAGAAAAATATAATGCTTTCATCAACATGCTGAAAAGGAAAAAATAATTTTTAGCCTTGCACTTCTGCCTTCCGCTTTTTTTACTATGACCCTTTGACACTCTGACACTCTGATACTTTATTCTTCAGCGCTTCAGCAGCGCTCGGCCAAGTCCCATGCCATGATAAATGTACCCGTCCCTTTTTTTGCTTGAACAGGGCGTTTGTCTCCTCAAAGTCCTCATTTTATTGACTGTTTTGTGTTATGGGTCTAAAATGATTAACGGGAAATTAAATATGGCAAAAAAGCCTGAAGATAAGGCTCGCGAAGACATTGACAGAATGCTTGAAAAAGCAGGCTGGGATGTCCAGGACATTGACCATATCAATATACATGCTCATCAAGGTATTGCAATCAGGGATTTTCCGCTAAAGCCAGGACATGGTTTTGCAGATTATGTTCTTTATATTGATGGAAAAGCTGCAGGGGTTATTGAGGCAAAGAAGGCAGGTACTACATTAACCGGAGTCGAAATTCAGTCAGACAAATACCAGCATGGTCTTCCTGATATTCTACCTGCCTGGTATCGTCCGTTGCCTTTTTGTTATCAATCAACCGGTGTAGAAACACGTTTCACCAACGCAGCATATGCCTCCCAGAGCCTGTCTATGCGTGCAGACGAAGAAATCATGTGCCTTTTGGGGACATTCTATAATGCATTTCAGCGGGCAGCCGTTCAATATCGCTTTTTGTTATAACTTTTTCAAAAAACAAAGAGGCTGGACGCAATGGCAAAGCCGATCAATGAAGCACCAATTTTGAGAGAAAAAATTCAAAAGTGCCATAGTGTAGAAGGGTGGAAGCAAGCAGTCTCAGAGCAATCAACCAAAAATATTTGCCAGGTCCTTTAAAGACAATGTGACAACATTTTTGCCCAATGGGTAGGATTCTGCACCAGGATATACAACATACCCCTTTTTACAGGACAGATCTTCGTATGCATTCCAAAAACCTCTTTCTAACTTTGGGCTCATAGAATATTTAATCTCAATTGCTGTAGGTTTATGTTTACTGTCGAACAACACTAAATCTATCTCTGCGCCTGCGCCTGTTCTGTAAAAATATGCCTGCCATCTTTCAGGAAGTATTCCCATAACCTGTTCAACAATAAACCCTTCCCATGAACTGCCCAGAGATGGATGGCCATGCAGGTCTTCGATAGTTTTTATATTAAGGAGTGTATGCAGCAGGCCTGAGTCGCGAATATAAACTTTAGGAGACCTTATGAGCCGTTTTTTTATACTAGAGTGATACGGCTGTATCTGCCTTACTATAAAGGTCTCCGCAAGAATGTCCAGATAGCTTCTCACAGTAGGCGCGGATATTCCAAGACTGCCGGCTATCTTGCTTGCATTCCATAATTGCCCGTGAGAGTGTGCAATCAAGAAAATTTATGCAACTGGTGGGTTAAGTCTCATACTTATGACATTTATATACATAATATAAACATAATTTGTCATTATTTACTCTTCACATCGCCTTATCAATTTCTTATTTATCTTTAAATCAATAAGTTACAGATGATTATTATAGGCATAAATTATGCTGCTGAAAAATGCAATAGAGGTGATCAATGAAAATACAAATTTTAAACCTGCACTTAGCATGGGGGAAGCATTATAGATGTTTGTTTGTTCTGCTGTTTACTGTTTGCTGTCTGCTGTCTACCACCACTTTTGCCGATGAGATTCGTTCCCGTTCAGTTGTGGTGATGGATGTATCAACAGGGGAAATGTTGTACGCAAAAAATCCATACCTCAGGCTCCCCCCTGCAAGCACAACAAAATTGATGACGGCAATCATAGCAGTAGAGAATGCGAATCTTTCAGATGTTGTGACAATAAGCAGGAATGCATCACATGTCTCGCCCCATAAGGCAGGATTAAAAGAAGGCGATAAGATAACTGTCGAGCAACTTCTGTATGCTGCACTTCTTGATTCAGCAAATGATGCTGCGGTCGCGCTTTCTGAAGTGGTTGCAGGCTCGGAGACAAGGTTCACCACACTCATGAACAGGAAGGCACTTGCTATTGGTGCGGTGGACACGAGATTTATTAACTCGAGTGGACTTCCCGGTCCCAGCCAGTATACGACCGCATACGATTTGGCAAAGATCATGAGTTATGTGCTTCGGTATCAAAAACTAAAAGAGGTTATAGGGACTCGCGTGGCAGAGATTTCTACGGAGGACGGGAATTCGATTTTCCTGCGAAATACGAACAGGCTTTTGTGGTCTGAAGAAGATCTCGTCGGAGGAAAGACGGGGTATACACGTAAGGCGATGCACTGTTTTGTATGTGCTGCTGAACGTAAAAATGCAACAGTTATTGTGGTGATTCTTGGGAGCCCGAGCAGGGACATTCTATGGAGAGAGTCGGAAACCATGATCAGTAAAGGGTTCGAAGTACTGGGGAATAAAGTGAAACCCGTTGTCTATTTCACAGAGACGCATTTTGATGCAGTCGATATCAGGAAGACATCCTATGAGAAGAATTATGAAGTTCAAGACTCAGAGCTCGCAATACAGGAAGGTCAAGGAGATTGTCGTACAGAAAACCGCAAAGCACAAGAAGGGGAAGGCATTTGCAAAGAAAAAGGCAAAAACGAAGATGCTAATTCAAAGGTACAGGAAATATGGAGATCTATCTGGACAGAAAGCTTGTTGACAGGAGAATATTCCCGAGCATTGATGTTAACGTCTCCGGTACAAAAAAGGAGGAACTACTGGTAGGCCAAGACGTGCTCAACAAGATGTGGATACTCAGATTCCCTATTTCCAGAATACAACATTCCGAACAAAAATCAATATGTAACAATTGTCTATACATTTTCAATCTACCCAGTTCCTCTCTTTTATGTTTTAGTGATTTGTATCACCTCAGACTCTATTCTTTATCAGTAAAATTAGATGAAACATTAAGGTATATGATGAAGAAACTATCATCAACTATCGTTTCCTCTAAGGCGTATCTAAAGCATCCAGATAAGTATTTAACATCTCAAAAGTTAAACAAAGGATTGCAGAGATAAAAGTGTTAGCATTGAATACTAAGACAGGGACAGTAATTGGGAGTTCTAATGCTCAATAATGTACTTGGTTGGTTTTCAAATGACCTTGCAATAGACTTGGGGACAGCAAACACCCTTGTCTATGTGAAGGGTAGGGGTGTCATGTGTAATGAACCCTCTGTTGTTGTGATGCGGATGGACAATAAAAAACTCATAGCCGTTGGGGCAGAGGCTAAAAGGATGCTTGGTAAAACCCCTTCAGATATCATAGCCATAAAACCATTGAAAGATGGTGTTATTGCTGATTTTGACGCAACTGAGGAGATGCTCAAGTACTTTATAAAAAGGGTTCATAACAGGAGGAGCTTTGTAGCACCCAGGATTATCATTGGAGTACCTTCGGGTATAACACAGGTAGAGCAAAGGGCTGTAAGAGATGCTGCTCGGGCATCTGGAGCACGGGAGGTCTATTTGGTTGGAGAACCTATGGCGGCTGCAATAGGAGTGGGGCTACCGGTGGGAGAGCCATCAGGCAATATGATTGTCGATATTGGAGGAGGTACAACTGACATTGCAGTCATATCCCTCGACGGGGTAGTTTATAGTAAAGCCGTGAACGTTGGTGGTGATAAAATGGATGAAGCTATTATGGGATTCGTCAAACGTAAATACAACTTATTGATAGGGGATGGGACAGCAGAGCGGATAAAGATCGAGATAGGCTCGGCATATAAAACAGGGTACAACGAGAGCACGATAGAAATGAAGGGTAGGTACCTCTTTTCAGGCATACCCAAGACTATAACAATTCATGAATCAGAAATCCGTGAGGCCCTTGCTGAGCCTGTTAATGTGATAGTTGACGCGATCAAAATTGCTCTCGAAAAAACCCCTCCTGAACTCGGTGCTGATATACTGGACAGAGGGATTGTTCTTGCTGGTGGAGGTGCCCTTCTCAGGGGCCTTGACCAATTTATACAAGAGACAATAGGGCTACCCGTCATTGTGGCAGAAGATCCTCTCGCTGCGGTTATCCGAGGAGTTGGCAAGCTACTCGATGAGTTAGACCTTATGAAACATGTAGCTATGAATTAGAAGAGAAGGCTTTAGCTTTTCCTCTTATCATCTCATCTTTTCCTTTTAGATCAGATAATTCAATTCAGGCTAAAGGTATTGTTAAGATCCTGAAGCTTCTGTAAAATCTTCATTATGCTATTAATCTTTCAGATATCTTAAAATTATCTAAGATTATTAGGGAACTAGATTCCCCTGAAAGCTTTCGGAGGGATCGTCATGAACTTTTGCTCACAAATCATAATGAAAATATCTCCCCTAACCCCTTCCGCCTTAGGCGGACCAAAGAGGGGTATTTTCGGATAAATGATTATCATTCCTGTGAAGGCAGGAATCCATAGATTTCAACCATTGGAACAGAGTACGCTATGAATAGTAAACAAGAAAAAAAATATTTTAATTCATTCATACCAATCATTGTAATGGGTGTCACCTCGATGCTCATCCAGATAACGATTCTGCGCCTCCTGCTTTCAACGTTTTCAGGGAATGAACTTGATATAGGGATAACCCTTTCTTTCTGGCTCACCTGGGTGGGACTTGGGAGCTACACAGGAGGAAAGATAAGGCTCAAACATGCATTTACACTCTCTTTTATCTTAGTCGCCCTCCTCGTTCAACCAACTGTCTTCATTATAAAGGCAATAAGACCGGTTCTCTCATTGGAACCTGGTGAAGTGGTATCATTAACTTCCACCATCCTTTCAACGGCTTTCTCTCTCTTCCCTCTTTGTTTTGTCATAGGTCTACAGTTTCCCTTGGCTGTTTCATATTCAGATTCAGATAACCGTGATGCTGCAGGAAAGGTTTATGGTCTTGAGGCTCTCGGTGCGTTTATGGGGGGTGTCTTATTTACGTTCATTATTGCAGGAAGGATGGGTGCTATAGAGTTATGTTTAATTCTCTCGTTGATAAATATTTTAATGGCTTCGTATATTTCAAAGAAAAAAATCATTACTCTTATTTTTATCTTACCTCTGTTTTTTTATATCAGTTTTCATAAGATCATAACTTCTTTACCCTGGCAGGGTATGGAGCCTTCCCATATTGTGGAATCTAAGTATGGAGAGATTACGGTTATTAAGATCAGAGAGCAGTCAAGCATATATGGTAACGGGCAACTCTTTTTTACCTATTCCGACCTACCGAGCGAGGAGATCAAAACACATCTGCCAATGGCCCTGCACCCCTCGCCATCGAGAGTTCTTGTTATCGGAGGATCTCCAGGGACCATAAAGGAGTTCTTGAAGTATCCTGTAAAAGCTATTGATTTTATTTAACTTGACCCCAAGATTGTCAAAGTCTCAATGGAACTTCTCAATATGGAAGATAGAAGCGCAGTAGAAGACCCCAGGGTTACGATAATAGTCGAGGATGGAAGGAGATTCATAAAGGGATTAAAGAGAGCAACATACGACCTCATTGTTTTGAGCCTTCCGCAACCCTCTACAGCAAGTATAAACAGATTTTACACATATGATTTTTTCAGAGAGGCGAAGGGTGTATTGAATAAGGATGGCATAATAGCTATTACCCTACCACAATCAACAGGTTATATAGGCAGGAGCATGCAGACTGCAAATGGTTCTGTCTACAATTCACTGAAATCTGTCTTCAGTTATGTTGAAGTAACAGCACAGGAATATGGCGGAATCTTTGCATCCGAGACTCCGATCAATATTGACCCTGAGACTCTCGAAAACAGATTTATTCGCAGGACAATACATACCAAACATTTTAGCCAGTATATCTTCAGAGATGCCTTCTCCCCACTCAATGTAGATTATGTCAGAAGAAGGCTTGGTGATATAAAATTCATCAACACAGATCTGCAACCTTCTGCCTATCTTTACAATCTCATGCTGTGGTCAGAGGTTCACGGAGGAAGGGTACTCAGATATCTGCTCAAAATCAGGGGATGGCATATTATTTCCATCTCAATTGTAATCCTGATGATTATCGCTTTTTTAACTTTCAGGAGAAAGAGGCGGGTAATCTACTTATCTATTTTTACCACTGGATTTTCGAGTATGTCATTCATGCTCTCTGTAATTCTTGCATATCAGGCTTCATACGGCTATGTATATGAGATGATAGGGATACTTACAGCGACATTTATGATCGGGCTCTGGGCAGGTGCATACCTCTCACGACATGCTAACCAAGCATTAAGAAAGCTTTTTTATTTAGAGTTGATGACTATAATCCTTGCCCTTACTTCGTCCATATTTTTTAAGGCAGAGCCCCTCTTTTATGTATTAATTCTTCTTGTAGGTATCATTACAGGCAGACAGTTCAGTACAGCAAATCTCTGTATGGATGAACCTGGGGTAGCTGGAAAACTTTATGGCATTGATCTCATCGGGTCCTTTTTGGGAGCTTTTATTCCTTCGATAATCCTCATTCCACTGTTTGGAATTTCTCATACGCTCTTATTTATCGTTGGGGCAAAAGCGTTTTCAGCAGTAATGATTTTGAGTGTATTCCCCTCTTTCTTAAAGGGGTTAGGGGAGATTACTAAAGAGAAATTCAATTAACAATGCCTTAAGCTGTGCATCTAGATATAGGATATAGTATCTTCGCTCATTCTCGGGCTATCGCCCTCCGAGGCTTTTGCCTCTTGATTTTCATAAAAATACTATCTGACTATCGGCAAAAGAATCCGCTCAGATACTATATCCTATATTACCTCACACTGATTATTTTTATGCCAGAAGTTTTATAATACCCAAATCCAGCGATAAGCAATTATAGCTAAGAATTATTTGGAAAAACAGATTATTTATTGTTACCTGTGACAGAGATATCAGTAAAAGGCATTCATGAATGGTTTTCAGTCTATCCAAC
>Ga0315282_10010732_pt1 | contig 14305 bp, 11 predicted proteins | sample YL17G07_20_MG_FD_203693 | JGI IMG/M metagenome (GOLD analysis project Ga0315282, IMG submission 203693) | Sediment microbial communities from Yellowstone Lake, YNP, Wyoming, USA - YL17G07_20 | ecosystem: Environmental > Aquatic > Freshwater > Lake > Sediment | place: USA: Wyoming | collected...
CATAGGCTTCTGGAAATATCAGAAGAAGGATCTATGACCGCTAAGCTGGGAATTTTGGCCAAGATCGCAACATGGATCGCCATCGTGATGTCCTCCTACCATCTCTACACCGGAGCATTTGGAGCTCCCGAGGCTCTGCTGCATCGTTCGATCCATCTCATGTTCACCATGGTTTTGATCTTCCTCCTCTATCCCTTCACCAAAGAAAAAGGGGCATATATCAGCCGTTTGGGAGATTTTGTTTTTTTGGGAATTTCCCTCGGCGGGATTCTATACATTTTCCTCAATTATGAATATTTCATTAATCGCTATCCCTATGTACACCCCCTCAGTGCCGCCGATATGGCCATAGGGATCTTATTTGTTCTGGCCTTGCTGGAGGCGGCACGGAGGAGCATTGGCCTGGCTATGCCCATTACGGCCATTGCCTTTCTCATTTATGCCTATATCGGCCCCTCTCTTCCGGGCCTCCTGCGCCATGCCGGATTCAATACCGAAGTTATCATTGACCAGCTCTATATGACCACCGAGGGAATTTTCGGAATCCCCCTCGGGGTTTCGGCTACCTATGTGATTCTCTTTATAATCTTCGGTGTCTTTTTGGAAAAGTCCGGAACCGGCCAGTTTTTCATGGAGCTGGCTGCGGCCACCACGGGGAAGGCCGCCGGAGGGCCCGGGAAGATCGCCGTCATCTCCAGCGGGCTTTTCGGGACGATCTCGGGGAGCGCGGTGGCCAATGTCATGGTGACGGGCCAATTTACAATCCCCATGATGAAGCGGACGGGATTCCAGCCTCATTTCGCCGGCGCCGTAGAAGCAACGGCTTCTACGGGGGGCCAGATCATGCCGCCGGTCATGGGGGCAGCCGCTTTCGTCATGGCTGAATTCATGGGCATCCCTTACCTTACGGTTTGCAAGCATGCGATCATCCCGGCTATTCTTTATTATCTTTCCGTATTCATGGCAGTTCACTTCGAGGCCGTCCGGACAGACCTCAGGGGAATGCTCGAAGCCCCACCGCGCCTTGCGGCGGTCGTGCTGAGTCGAGGCCATCTCCTTCTGCCGGTGGCGGTCATGCTTTATATCTTGTTCGAAGGTTACACCCCCATGTATGCGTGTATCTTCTCCATCATCGCCGCCCTCATTCTCGCCAACGTGAAGAAAGAAACGCGAATGGGCCTTGAGAAGATCCTAGATGCTCTGGAAGATGGAGCGAAGGGAGCTTTACAAGTGGCCTGCGCCTGTGCTTGTGCCGGCATCATCATTGGAATCGTGAATCTAACCGGGCTGGGCCTCAAATTTACGGGCTTTGTTTTGTATCTGGCGGGTGAATCTCTGGCTCCCGCTCTTCTCTTCACCATGATCGCCGGAATTATCCTGGGCATGGGTTTACCGACCACGGCGGCTTATATCGTGATGGCGGCCTTGCTCGTTCCGGGTTTGATCAAGTTGGGCATAGTCCCCATTGCAGCCCACATGTTTGCCTTCTATTATGCCATTATCTCAGCGATCACACCCCCCGTCGCCCTGGCCGTTTATGCCGGAGCAGGCCTGGCCGGGTCCAATATCTGGAAAACCGGATTGGCCGCCGTTCGGATCGGCGCTCCCGGGTTTATTATTCCTTTCATGTTCGCTTATGAACCTTCCCTTCTTTTCGTGGGCTCCGCATGGGAAATTCTATCTGCCTTTATTAGCGCTTCCATCGGGGTCATCATGCTCTCAGGCGGGCTCATCGGCTGGTTCGTCTGGAGGGTCAATATTGTAGAACGTTTGCTCCTTATTGGAGGGGCCATTTTGCTCATCAAGCCGGGGATCTATACGGATATCGTGGGATTGATATTCCTCGGCATCGTGATTGGCCTGCAGAGGGCTCGGAAAAAGAAAGATGTTGCTGCCAGGGCATAATCAGAAGTTTGATTCCTAGAGATGAAAAGGAACCGAAAAATGGAAAAGAGAAGTGATCTGGTCATTCGGGGAGATGCCCGGGCAGCCAACCGGGGTTTGCTCCGAGCCTTGGGCCTCACCGACTCTGACTTTGAAAAGCCTTTCATCGGGGTCATCAACACCTGGACGGAAATCAACCCTGGCCACGTTCATCTGCGTTCCTTGGCTGAAGCAGCCAAAGGAGGAATCCGGATCGCCGGAGGGGTCCCTTTCGAAGTGAACACCATCGCCCTTTGCGATGGGATCGCCCAAGGGCACCTGGGAATGAGGCGTATCCTCCCCAGCCGCAACCTCATTGCCGACTCCATGGAGCTGGCCGTGGATGCCAACCGCTTCGATGCCATCGTGGTGCTGGCTTCCTGTGACAAAATTGTCCCGGCGAGCTGGATGGCCATCGCCCGCCTGGACGTTCCAGCCATCATGATTACCGGCGGGCCGATGATGCCCGGCCGTTTCCGGGGAGAAAACCTGGTTCTCCCCGCTGCCCGGGAAGCACAGGGAAGAAAGATCCGGGGAGAGATCACCGAGGAAGATTTCCAGGAAATCGAGCGCTGCCTCTGCCCGGGACCCGGGTCCTGTTCTATGATGGGCACGGCCAACTCCACGAGTTGCCTCTGCGAAGTCATGGGTCTATCCCTCCCCGGATGTGGAACGGCGCATGCCGTGGACGCAAAAAAGCTGCGGATCGCCCGGGAAAGCGGGGAGCAGATTATCCGCAATTGGGAGAAAGGGCTGAACCCGTCCAAGATCCTCTCCCTCCCAGCTTTAAAGAATGCGATCACCGCCAGCATGGCCCTTGGCGGATCGACCAACATCGTCCTCCACCTCCTGGCCCTGGCCAATGAACTGAATATCCCCCTTTCCCTGGAGACTTTTGACGAGATCAGCCGCCGGACTCCTTTTATCTGCAATATCAAGCCCAGCGGCAAATATCCCATGCTGGGCCTGGAAGATGCTGGAGGAGTGCCTGCCGTGCTGAATGAACTCCTGGACCTTCTGGACCTCGACGTTCTGACCGTCACCGGGAAGACCCTGCGGGAAAATCTTGCGGGAACAAAAAACCGCAACCCCGATGCCATCCTTTCCCGGCAAAAGCCGCTTCGCCAGGAGGGAGGAATTGCCATTCTGCGCGGCTCCCTCGCTCCGGGCGGGGCCGTGGTTAAGCAATCCGCAGTCTCTGAAAAGATGCTGGTTCACAAAGGCCCGGCCCGTGTTTTTGACACGGAGGATTCAGCCCGGGAAGCAGTCTTCGGCAAGCAGATCAAGCCGGGAGAGGTTATCGTCATCCGGTACGAGGGCCCCAAAGGAGGCCCGGGCATGCCGGAGATGCTCAGCGTGACCGCTGCCCTGGTGGGCATGGGACTGGCGGAATCGGTATCCCTGGTTACCGATGGCCGGTTCTCCGGCTCAACCCGGGGCCCCTGCATCGGCCACATCGTCCCCGAAGCTCAGGACGGAGGCCCGATTGCCCTGGTCCGGGATGGTGACCGAATTGCCATCGACATCCCCAAGCGCCGTCTCGATTTGCTCGTCGCCCCCGAGGAGATGGAAAAGCGAAGAAAGACCTGGTCTCCTCCCCCCCTGAAAGTCGACCGAGGATACTTGAAGACTTTCGCCGAAAGGGTCAGCAGCGCGGATAAAGGATGCATTTGAAAAAATACAAATTTAGGGATTGGGGAATTTAGGGATTCCGGAAATTAAATTGAGGAATTTTTTTGATCCCGAATTCGCCATTCCTAAATCCCTCAATTCCTAAATCTTTCTAGCGAAAACGATGATTTTCATCATTCAACGAAACGAAGATATGGGGTAGGAAGGAGATATGGTTGATAAGGGCATTATTCAGGGAATTAAAAATATCGTCGGTAAGGAAAATGTCGTCGAGGACAAAGAGACAAGGATATGTTATTCCTATGACGCCACGAACCTTAGATACCTTCCGGACCTGATAGTTTACCCCTTTAATCGAGAGCAAATCTCTGCGATTCTTAAACTGGCCAACGAGGCCCGGTTTCCGGTGATTCCCCGGGGTGCCGGCACGGGATTTACCGGCGGGACCTTGCCCGTCGAAGGAGGGGTGGTTCTGGTCCTGACCAAGATGAACCGGGTCCTGCAGATTGACCCGGAAAACCTTGTGGCCGTAGTTGAACCCGGAGTAGTCACCTATCACCTGCAGCAAGAAGTAGAAAAGATCGGCCTCTTCTACCCGCCCGACCCGGCCAGCCTGAAGTCTTCCACCATCGGGGGCAATGTGGCCGAATGCGCCGGCGGGCCCCGCGCTGTGAAATACGGGGTGACTAAAGACTACGTCCTGGGCCTGGAGGTCGTCCTGCCCACTGGAGAGATCATTACCACGGGTGTGCAAACGGTTAAAAGCGTGGTGGGGTACGACTTGACCAAGCTTCTCGTTGGCTCTGAGGGGACTCTGGGAATAATCACCAAGATCATCCTCCGTCTGCTGCCGCTGCCCAAAGCCAAACGAACCATGTTGGCCATGTTTCCCGATATCGAAGCGGCGGCTACCACGGTCTCCCAGATCATCGCCTCCAGGATCATCCCCACCACGTTGGAATTCATGGACAACGCCACCATCCGCTGCGTGGAGGATTACCTGCACATGGGCTTGCCGGTGGAAGCCGGAGCGCTGCTGATCATCGAAGTCGACGGCGCCCCGGAAGCCCTGAACGGGGAGGTCGGGGAGATTCAGAAGATCTGTCAGGCCAACCGGGCCATCGATACGAAAGTGGCCAAGGACGACAAAGAAGCAGAGGAGTTATGGAAGGCCAGACGGGCGGTCTCCTCGGCGGTCGTGAAATTGAACCCTACCAAAATCAACGAAGATGTCACTGTCCCTCGATCGAAAGTGGCCAATCTCCTCAGGCAGATGGAGGCGATATCGAAAAAACATAACTTGATTATTGTCAACTTCGGCCATGCGGGAGACGGAAATATTCACGTAAATGTGCTGATTGACCGGCGCAAGCCGGGCGAAGAAGAGCGTGCGCACGTCGCGGTGAAAGAAATTTTTGAAGCGACCCTGGGTCTTGGGGGAACTCTTTCCGGGGAACACGGAATTGGCATAACCAAAGCCCCCTACCTGGCCATGGAACTGGGAGATATGGGCGTGAAGGTGATGAAGCGGATCAAGCAGTCTTTCGACCCCAACAATATCTTAAACCCGGGGAAGATTTTCCCCGATGCGATGAAGGCCAAAGCCCACTGACAAAACGCATAGGGCATAGCGCAGAGAGCATAGCGTAAAAAGATGGTAATGAACCCTATGCCCTATGCTCCATGCGCTATGCGCCTCTTGCTTTAAGGATGAAGGATAAACAACCATGAAGGAAATGACGGACGTCCAGGAAGAAGCCCGGCGATGTGTGAAGTGCGGGAACTGCCTGGCCCAATGCCCTGTCTATTTAGAGACTTTAGAGGAACCCCTGGCCGCCCGGGGAAAGATGGCTCTGGTTGAATCTCTAAAAGGAGGCGATCCCGAATATACCAAACGTTATTACCAAATTCTTTCTCAGTGCCTTCTCTGCGGGACCTGTACGGAGAATTGTCCGAATGGGGTATGCGGGGACGAAATTATCCGGGACGCCCGGGCGCTTCTGGTCAAGGAGAAGGGGCTGACCCTGTCCAAAAAAGCCATCTTCAAATACTTCCTGGAAACCGACCGTCTCATGCCCCTGGTTCTGAAGGGAGCCGCTTCCCTCCAGCATCTTTTTCTGGAGAAGATTCCCGAGGAGAGCGGCCTCCGGCTCCGTTTCCCCATGCCTTTTATAGATTCGAAGAGGTTCATCCCGCCCATCGCCCAGGACCCCTTTCTGGACATCCACTCCGGGTGGGTTCGAGCAGAAAAAGAAACTATGCGGGTGGGGCTCTTCGTGGGGTGCGTGAGCAATTATCTGTTCCCGCGGATATCCCAAGCCACTCTGGACCTTCTCGCTGGAAACGGAATATCGGTCTATGTTCCTAAAGAGCAGAAGTGCTGCGGCCTTCCGGCCTTCGGATCAGGCGATGAGGACACCCCTCGCTCCATCGCCCGGCGGAACATCGAGACCTTCGCGGAGGAGAACCTGGATCAGGTCGTCGCCCATTGCGGCTCCTGCGCCGCCATGCTCAAGCTGGATTACCCCCTGCTCTTTGGCGAAGACGACCCCTTCCGGGCAAAAGCCCTAGCTTTCTCCGAAAAAGTGAGTGATGCTTCCAGGCTTTTGGCCCGGATCCCTGATTTGAAAAGGAAAGGGAACAGCCCGGGGAATAAAGTCCTGCGGGTTACCTACCATGATCCCTGCCACCTCCGCCGCAAGCTGGGGATCTTCAAGGAACCCCGGGATCTACTGCAGTCCACACCGGGTCTCGAATACGTGGAGATGAGAGATGCCAACCGCTGCTGCGGGCAGGGTGGAAGCTTCAATGTGACCAACTATGATCTCTCGTTGAAAATCCTGGACCGTAAGACTTCGGCCATCGAAGAAAGTGGAGCTGACATTGTTACCACCACGTGCAGCGGCTGTCTCCTCCAGTTGATGGATGGAATCCATCAGGCGGGCTTAAAAAAGGAAGTCCATCACTTGGTGGAGATGGTCAATCGAGCAACACTTCTCTAAAATATTCGACCTCTCCCCTATAGAAGCCTCCTCGACGCCCGCGGCACAACCTACTCCTTCATGGGCATGACCACTGCCCTGAGGAGACCGTCCTGGCAGAAGGTGACGGGCTTTCTCGGACCTCGGCAAAACACCTCCGCCTTGGGGTATCGCCTTTTAAGGTAGTCATAGTAAACCGCATCGATCGCGCAGGAGTGCGTCTGTGATGACAAGTGGTATTTACCTCCCCGCCGGCTTTCCGTATGGACTTTCTCCGCCTTTGCGTCGGGTTCTGGCGGGAGCGCCTGTTTGATCGAATCCGCCGCAATTTGGCCGGCGGAGAGATAGCGCACTCTATCGATTGCGGGGGGCAAAGAATCAGCCAGCTCGAAAAAACGCCCATCCGAGAAGACGACCCGTGATTCGTATGAGCCGAAAAGCATGGGTACAGAATCCGCCTTAATCTTTTCAAGAAGACGGGCGACCGTCTCGTCCTCAGCAGTAGCCGGCGGGAATGGCAGCGCTTGCTCATTTTCCTGGTCTGTCATTTGTCCCTCTCCTCAGCGGGCGAATAAGGTCAGCGGCGCGCGTTCACGCGCGCCCGCTGGAGCGACTTATTAGGCATCTCCTTTTCTATTTGCTCATATGACAAGGACGGTAGGCTCGCTTGTTGCCGAGCATGCTCGATCGTCATGGCCACCAAATTTCCAGAAGCATCCAGATCGATATAGATATTCTCGTTAATTTCCTTGGTTTCGGCAACCTTCCGGCCAGAAAACTCAACCAGGGCCGTATCCGTATCCGAAAAATACTTGATTTTCATTTCGGTTCTCCTTTAAAACCCCTGTCAAAGAAAGCATTATGAATCGTTTCCCCATCTGCAAGCAAAATCACCCGGAGAAATTTGTCCTCCTCTTTAATCCGGCTGGCTGTCCGTAGGTTACATGCAATCCGCTGACTGCGAGCCTTTGTTGCTGGTAGAAATCAACGCAAGCCGCAGAGTCCAGACCGCCGCTTACGAGAACCACGCAGCCGCATTCCGGGAATGAAGTCAGTGTTGAATATTGGTACGACATTTTTTCTCTCCCAGATCATCATTGTCGGCTCGCCTCCGCGCCGTCTTACGGGGCCCCCACGTCAGCGCTCAATGGCGGCGAGCCCGCCGCGGGCTCGCCGTTCGGTGCTGCGCCTGGTTAGCCGTGTCGTATTCCGCCCCCTTCTCGAAGAGGCGCATTTGTGGAGCCCGAACCTCGACCGACGAGCCTTCCCTCAGTCCATCCCAGAAATCGATCACTGCACCTTCGGTAGTATCAGGGGCGAAGCGTAGACCGGAACTCATCACGAAATCGGAGTCGATCTCGAAACTCAGCCACTTGCGGCCTAACCGTTGAGCCGCAGCACCTGTGGTGTTGGACCCGGCAAAAATGTCGATAACAATGTCGTCGGGGTCAGTCAGAAACTCGATAAAAAAGGCAGGCAGCTTTTCGGGAAACCGGGCAGGATGAGCCGCAATCCCCAGAGCCTTGCATGCCCGCAGATAAGAGGAATTGCTCTCAGTGTTTGGGAACTGAAGCAGGTTCGATGGAATTGCTCCTCGATTGTCTGAGGAGAAGGCAGCACTAATGTCGTGGCCAGATGGTCGCTTCTTCGGAGTGTAGAAGCGTGTACTATCTTGAAGAAGCTTCAGCATTCTGTCAGAGTAGGGGACCAACACACGCCGCACGTCAGCCTTGGGGTTCTCTGACTTGCTGAGCCACCAGACTGTGTTGACCGAGTCCTTAGCCCTGATCTTACGTTTGTTAACCCATTCGATGGGAGACGGCAGTTTGGCCGGATTGTGCCAGAAAAACTCTTCGGCAAGATGGAATCCGGCATCATCACAGAATCGGAGCAAGACGCGATAATTGTAGAGTGAACGAACGGGTCTTCCCTTCTGATATGCGCCGCCAAGATCAACTACGAAACTCCCGGACGGCTTGAGGACGCGATATATGGGTTCGGCAAAGCGGAGTAACCAGTCAACGTACCCAGATTGCTCCGCATTGCCGTACGACTTCTGCCTCTGCAGGGCGAAGGGAGGGGAGGTCATGATTAGATCAACGCTGTCAGCCGGCAGCAAGGTGAGAAGTTCGAGAGAATCGCCACAAAAAGCTCTACCCCAGTCTGTGATGTAGGCAGGGGGAGGAAGGCGCTGAATCAGTAAGTCATCAGAACTCGTCCACATCGGCAATCCAACTCCTTAAGAGCTGCCACAAAACGGTGACTGCGAAGAAGACCTCAGGGTCAGATTCCCTGAGGGGTTCAAGCTGCACGGTCCACTTGTCGGCATCCTGGGTTCCCAGCACGTACGCAACCCAGCGTCTTGCCTCATCGTCTTTGCGACAGACCTCAATAAGTTCATCCAGCGTGAAACGGCCACTCCGACTAAGCGCCCAGGCGAGGCCGGCTCGCTCATCCGGCTGACCAACACCCAGTTGCGGCACGACGGGGGGACAGCATGATTCCATGAGCTTTCGCAGCGCGCGTACTGCTTCGATTCGCACGCCCGGGGTCAGGTCGGTGAAGGTGCGAATCAAGGCATCCGCTCCCTTCGACTGCCCAATTTCACCGATCGCCCATGCGGCCCCAGCTCGTATTTCCGCGTGACGCCTAGGGTCCAGAAGTGCCGCCACGAGCAGCTTCAGTGCTTTTTGCGACTTCAATTCTCCGAGTATGATGACTGTCTCGAGTTGATTCTCAAGATACTGAGAGTCCAGCGAATCTGCGATTGCTTGCCAACCCTTTGGATTCCCATGCCTTGCCAAGCTAGATGCTGCCTCTAAGCGCACGTAAACGTGTTCCTGATCGTCGTCCTGAGTCCGCAAGAGAACGTCGGTGACATCGTCGGCAGCGAAGAATGCTAGTGCCTTTGCCCCTGCGTACCTTGTGGCAACATCCCGTGATGCCAACCAGCGAATGTAGGTAGTCTTATCCGCGGGTTTGGCGCTCGGTAGCGTCGTTATCACCGGAATCACCGAGGCAACTATCTGGTTCTCGAAGACTCTGTCTCCGATAGAAACTAGTGCGCTGAGCTTCACGTCCTTCCGGCGGAGGTGAAGGGATATCGTTCTCCCATCTGCTGCACGCTTGAGCTTGAGCCGCTCTCCTGCGATTTCCGTCACCTGACCGTCTGCGCTGGATACTGCCGCGGGCCACGTCACGCGAAGCTCGAAGCCCTCCTGTGCACCTTTGGGCCTCTCCTTGAAAACACTCCCCTGTGCCCAAGTCCGTCTCATGTCACTGACCTTGACATACTGCACGTTCGGACTCGCTTGCCAGTCGATCGGTCTCTGACCTGTCTTGCGGCATAGCGTCAGTGCCACGAAATCACCGTCGAGGAGGCCACGATCCCAGCCTCTTGCGGCGTCGGACTCAGAATGCGACATACTGATCTCAAGGGCGGTCTTGGCTCTTGCCTCGATTCGGGTGGCAGTGTCCAAGAGCAAAACATCGGGAACGCGCAGCCTCTTAATCTTTATCTGCTTCCAGATTTTCCAGCTCGCCGACCCCCGCTCCAGCTCGATGGGGCGGAAGCCTTGCTTCTGCACATCCGCAATGACGGCGCGTGTTCCAGTGGCTCCGATTGCGAGCTTCTCGAGAAAGCTCTCGTCCGTCTTGAATGACCTGCGCCCTGCCATCTGCTTTGGTATCCTTCGCTCTCGGCTAACAGTAATTAGGCTGGTCTATGTTTGACCTTTAGCAAAGCTGTTTTGAGTGTATATTTCCCAACTGGGTCACTGCCAATTCTTCGCGTGATTATTACATTCAACCTGACTTCGACGGGCGGATTGTTTTGGTATTATCGAGACCTGATAAGAACCAAGACAAACCGGAGCCGTTGATAAAAAATGTGCCTCCAAAGGAATGGAAACTCTCCTGGAAATTTTGGGGGGAACCTCCCGGAAACTTCTTCTCATGACTTCCTCCAGAAGGTTAGGGTTTAGGCTGATGGATTTAATTGGCTCCGGAGAAAAACGACAATTGAAAAATACTCTTGTGCGAATGGACAGTCAAGGGGGAAATTTCCCCCTCACGACTTGCGACTTACGACCCAATCCTTACGTTTTGCGCCATGCGCCGTGCGCTCTGCGCTATGCCCTTTTAATTCTTTCTCTTACCTTTTTCCAGCTTTCTGTAATCAGAAAACTCTCGTCTTGATTGTCCAGAAGAGTCAGGAATAATTTTGTCGGCATGGCCAAAGTGAGGACGTTCGGCTCCACGAAAGGGCGGGCCGAGACGTCGAACATCCCGAGGATGGCCTGGGGATTTTCTTTCTTTGCCTCCTTCAAAGGATGGGTGACGATGGCTCCGCAGCCGGAGGTGAAGGTTACGCGCACGGCATCCCTTCGTTCGGTGGCATAACTCGCCAGTACAACCAGGCCCGAGAGCACATCAGGGGGGGCGAAGAAGATGATGACTTCGGGCTCTTCATGCGGCGCCAGCTTATCGAGGGCCTTAAATATCCCGTACTTTGCCGGCGCCTTCCTCGGCTTGACAGTCGCAAAATATTCCTTCGCGCGCTCCGGGGTTTTGATGTATCTCTCCCCTTCCGTCTCCCCGGGGATTCCGCAGGAGAGAAAATACTCGATTTTCGGCATGGACATGGGGCGAAAGCCCATGTAATAGGCCCCGCCCGGACAGCCTATATGATTTTCGTCAAAATAGACTGCCTCTCCATGATGGCGCGCCCGCTTTAACAGAGCAATCAAGCACTCGCGCCCGCCTCCCTTGGGCCGGATCCCCTTGGCTGGTTCCTCGTCACTGTAAAAGATACCCAGTGGATGTTCGCTGAGCCCCAGCCGGTCATAAAATTTTTCGTATTCTTTCATATTGACTTTCATTATCCACCCCCCGATCTGTTCTCAAAAAAATCTTTAAATACTCAAATTTCACTTGGCAATTTTCATTTTGAACTTTGATCTTTGGATTTTGGATTTGTCCTCATCCCCAAGCTTTTGTCATTCGCTTCTCCGGAGATGCATGTTTGTATTCCCCGAGCCATTCAAAAACTTGCAGAACTACACCGAAGGGATTTTTGGGTCCGACCAAAACCTCCTTGCGGACACCCTCAACCTCGGTGTAGCCAGAAGTTTTCACGCCCTTAGAATGGAGATGCTCAATAAACTCGTCTAAATCGTTCACTTCCAGGCCCATATGCTGCGCGGTTTCTCCATACCGCTCAATATGTTTGGCCACAAACCCCTCAGGGCTGGTTGGCTCCAACATGGAAAAGGTGCTTTCTCCCACCTGGAAGATGGCCACCTTATATTGCCCTTCTGGATTCACTTTTTCAACAATGAACTTTGCGTCAAAAAGATCCTCGATTTTTTTCCTGGACTCCTGCAGGTTCCGGACGGCAATGGCAATGTGGTCTATTTTTTTGATCATTTTCGACTCCCTCCCGAACTGAGGACAACCGCTTTTTCACGGCTTTCTTGAATCCTGGTTCTCCCCGGATTTTATTCGCCAGGTTAAGGAAAGGTATTTTCGCTTTCCTCAGAGCAGGCCTCTTTTTCCCGCAGAATATGGCAATTCCGCCCATTTGTCAATCGTCCGCTGCCTGCCTCTTTCTTTCGGATGAGATTAGAGGATGGAAGAGAAGATACCCAATGGATTGACCAATTTCCTTGACAACTCCTTGAAAAGGATAGAAATTTCTTATGATTCTAAGCACCAAAAAATCATTGGTCTCGCCGGTCGTTTGATTATTTGGTGTTCGAGTCTCAGAAAACCAGATAGAATAAATGAGCAGACAGGCCAGATCACCAAAAGATCAGGAGGAAAGTATGATCGTAATGAACGTAAATGACAAAAAGGATCAGAAAATCGAAACGTATCCCTATAAGGGAAAACCTCTGCCGGTAAAGGATGTGTGGATTCGATGGCTTTCCCAGGCAGGGCCGGAGGGAGCGCCGGAATATGGCCTGCGATTTTTCACCATCGGGCCAAGCGGTGAGATCCCGATCCATAACCATCTCTATTACCAGACCATGTATATTCTGAGCGGCCATATAAAGTGCTTCAACCATGACCCCAAGACCGACCAGATCGTCGACCAAAAAGTCCTTGGGCCCAATGATTTCATCTTCATTCCCACTATGGAAGCTCACAGCATGAAAAACCTTAGCGACAAAGAGAACGTTACCTTCTTGTGCTGCATTGCCAATGTGTATGAAGAAGAAAGCATATGACAGCTGGAAGAATGGAATATTGGAAGAATGGTTATGACGATTGATCTTTCCCCATTATTCCAACATTCCATCATTCCAATCTTCCGTATTTTAAGGAGTTAGAAAATGCACCTTGCCAAACGGATGGATTTCTTTAGGGGGTATCTGGGCACGGAAATGAACCTGCGCCTGACTAAGATGAAGGAAGAGGGGCGCGACGTCATCAACCTGGGGCTGGGGGATCCTGACGTTACTCCCCCGCAGCACCTCCTGGATGCCCTGCGGGATGCGGTTAGTCATCCCGATCATCATCACTATCCGAGCTTCTATTCCATTCAGCCTCTCAAGGAAGCCATTGCGGGCTGGTATCGGCGAAGATTCGGAGTGGAGCTGGATGCCAACACGGAAGTGATCCCTCTACTGGGTTCCAGCGAAGGGCTCTTCCTCATTCATCTTTGTTTGCTGGATGTCGGAGACATCGCCCTCATCCCGGATCCTTCTTATCCCTCTTATGAAGCAGGGGTAAAGCTGGCCGGCGGAAAAATTGAATGGGTGCCCTTGTTAAGGGAAAATGGTTTTCTCCCTCAGTTGGAATCGATTCCCACTGGAATCTCCAGGAAAGCAAGAATGATCTGGGTCAACTACCCGAATAATCCTACAGGGGCTTCCGCGGGACTCGAGTTCTACAGGAAACTCGTCGATTGGGCAAAGTCCTTCGATGTAATCGTCGTTTCTGATAACCCCTATTCGGAAATCTGTTTCGATTGCCGGCCACCAAGCTTTTTGGAGGTTGCCGGGGCCAAGGAGGTTGGGGTAGAATTTCACTCTTTGTCAAAATCTTACAACTGCTGCGGCTGGCGCACCGGAATGCTGGTGGGCAATAAGGATGTGATTGCCGGTATGGCCAAAATCAAGTCTCACACCGACCGGGGCATGTATTATCCCATGCAAGTAGCCGCCACCAAGGCCCTGAACGGCCCGATCGATTTCATGGAAGATCGCAACCGAATCTTTAAGGAGCGCCGGGATGTGGTCGTAAAGGGCCTGCGGGAAATCGGCCTGGAGGTGCAGAGCCCGGAAGCCACCTTTTACATATGGGCCACCATCCCCAAGGGCTACACTTCCCAGGAATTCTGCTTCAAAGCACTGGAAGAGGCGAACGTATGGATGATCCCGGGTTCGATGTACGGGAAGTACGGAGAGGGATACCTGCGCATTGCGTTGACCCTCTCGGCGGATCGGCTGGCCGAAGCCATGAAACGCCTGAGAAAGTACAAACCGTCATGATTCCCCTTGGGTAAGGAGCATTCAGAAACCCCTTGGTTTTGTGCTCATTTGTGACCCAAAACAAATCTTTCCGAAAAAATTTTCAGGGAGGAGATCGGATGGAAAAGAAAGAAATGATTTCCAAGGATGAAGCGCTCAATCAATTGAAATCGATGATTACCCGGACGGCTCTCATCCACTACGCTTTTGCCAAGACGATTATCGATGAACTGGGAAAAGAAAAGGGGAAAGAACTCGCCAAAAAAGCCATCCGGCTTTATGGGGAAATGGTCG
>Ga0315282_10010733_pt1 | contig 14304 bp, 16 predicted proteins | sample YL17G07_20_MG_FD_203693 | JGI IMG/M metagenome (GOLD analysis project Ga0315282, IMG submission 203693) | Sediment microbial communities from Yellowstone Lake, YNP, Wyoming, USA - YL17G07_20 | ecosystem: Environmental > Aquatic > Freshwater > Lake > Sediment | place: USA: Wyoming | collected...
ACTGAACTTCTTGTGGTTATCCACACCCACATAGTACTGCATAGCGCACCCCCCTGTTGTTGGTTAGTAGTTTATTCCATACTAACACAGGTTTTAGTGCGCTACATTATCATTGTAACTCCTTATAAGAAAAAAGTCAACTTCAAACTTCAGGCGGCTGCCGAGGCTTGCCTGCTATGAGGCGTCTGCCTTGTTTTGTTTCTCGCAGGGACGCTTGTTTTGCCCCGGCGTGGCAAAACTTCGTCCTTCGCTAACGCTCAGGACTCAGCCTGACTTTATTGACGGGCTTCGCTCGGGTCGGCTGGCGTCGCTCTCACTTAGTCCCTGTTTAGCGGGTGAACCATGCCCGCTCCTTGCCTCCACGCCCTGCTCGAAACCAAGACAAGTCATCCGCCTCAACCTTATCCTGATCCCTAATTTCGAAATTTCCCATCAAATTCCCTTGACAAAACCTCATTCATAGCTTATACTTTTATTGTAAGTAAGAATGTAAGGAAGTAAGAAAGGAGTGATTAAAATGACCGTAATTGAAACAGCAAAAATAACCTCAAAAGGCCAGGTCACTATACCTAACCGTATAAGAAAACTTTTACACGTTCAGACAGGCGCCTCTTTAGCCTTTGGTTTAAGCAAGGAGGGAGTAATCTTGCTTCCTTGCAAGGTTACTGCAGAGTCTCCTTATACTCCGGGTGAGTGGGCTAAAATCGAGAAGCTAGCTTCCAGTAAAGACAAAATATATAAGAGTGCCAAAAAGGCCAAAAAGCATATCGAGTCCTTATGAGATTTGAGTTTAAGCCTTCTTTCGACAGGTCTGTTAAAAGTTTCCATGGCAGAGAAAAAGAAGAGATAAAACAAGTTTCTGTCCAAGCGATAGATGTATTATCTCAAGACAGGGTGCTCCATAAAGGTATTGGTTTAAAACGCCTGAAGGGCGATTTTTGGGAAATAAGAAAAGGTCTTAAAGCAAGAATCCTTTTCCGCTGGGAAGGCGATTTAGTGGAATTTATTCTTGCCGGGGACCATAATGATATTAAACGTTATTTGAAGAATATCTAATCCTACCCGGAGCAACGACCGCAATTTAACTTTCCCGATTTGCCATATTTATGCTAAAATCAATTTATGAGGTCAAAATTCCTGGAAACAATTAAAAAATATAACTTAGTGAAAAAGGGAGACAAGATCCTGGTTGCTGTTTCCGGCGGACCGGATTCAGTGGCACTTCTTTTGCAACTGGCTGCCTTAAGAAACGGGTGGGGTTTATCCCTACATATCGCGCATATGGACCATATGCTGCGCCCGGGCTCAGAAAAAGACGCTGCTTTCGTAAAGAAACTGGGGGAAAAATTAAAGATACCTGTTACTATCAAGTCAATAAATTTAAAAACCCGGCATGTTAAAGGCTCGCTTGAAGAACTGGCCAGGGAGGCAAGGCAGGATTTTCTGATCAACCTCGCCAAGGAGATCAAGGCGGATAAGATCGCTTTGGGCCATAACCTTGATGACCAGGCAGAGACCGTGCTTATGCGCCTCTTGCGGGGGACAGGATTATCCGGTTTGTCCGGAATATCCGCAAAGCGAAAGATGCGCGGGGCGACCTTTATCCGCCCCCTTTTAAGAACCAGGCGCAGCGAGATAGAAAGCTTCTTAAAAAGAAAAAAAGTAGGGCCCCGGATCGACCCGACCAACAAGGAAGATATATATACGCGTAATAAGATCCGCAATAACCTGATCCCTTTGTTAAAAAGTAAATACAACAAGAATATTACCGAGGTGCTGGCTAACCTGGCTGAAAGTGTTTCCTATGATTACGAATACCTGGACCAACTTGCCAGGCGCTCCCTAAAAGGAAGCAAGCTGCGGCTTAATACAAAGAAGGCCTTAAAACTGCACCCGGCAATCCTGCGGCTTAAAATAAGGCAATGCATAACCTGCCTCCAGGGGGATACCCGCAGGATATCCTTTCAGCACATCAGAGAAATAGAGGACCTGCTTGCCATGCGCCCGGAGGGATCGGTGGTTGATCTTCCCAAAGGTATTTCAGTGCAGAAAACCCGCAATTTCCTGCATTTTTATAAGCGTTAAGCGTTAAATCCATAAAATACTTGATTTTACATCCTTTTGCAGATATAATAAAAATCTAAACCATTTTTTTAATCCGGAGAAATAAAATGCCGACACAAAATAAACCTAACTCCAAGAAAAATAACATGTTTAAGCGTTTCCCTTTTGGCTGGCTATTGGCCATTTTTCTGTTTATCATGCTGGTGAATACTTTTAACAACATGCCTATAGCAGGGGTGCCCAAGGAGATCTCGTATAGTCAGTTTTACCAGATCTTAAAGGATAATCCTGAACGCATAAAGAAGGTCACCAAGACCGAAAGTATTTTGCAGGGTGATTTTTCGGACAATTCAAGGTTCTTTGTAAATATCCCTGATAACGACCCGGAGATGCTCAGCCTTATGCGCCAGAACCTGAAAAATTTTGAGGTAAAGCCTGCGCGCACATTCTGGGTTTCGCTGCTCTTCAACCTGGGCCCAATACTGCTGCTTATTTTCTTCTGGTGGATGATGGCTGCCAAAGGGGAGCAATTGGGAAACCGGGTTATGTCTTTTGGTAAGATCAAACCTAAGATCCATGGGGAGACCGAAAAAACCACTTTTAATGATGTCGCCGGCGTGGATGAAGCCAAGGAGGAGCTGAAGGAGGTTATTGAATTCCTTAAAGATGTCAAAAAATTCCAGAGGCTGGGTGGAAAGATCCCCAAGGGTGTTCTTCTGGTTGGCCCTCCGGGATGCGGAAAGACCCTGATCGCCCGCGCGGTCGCCGGTGAGGCAGAGGTGCCTTTCTTCAGCATATCTGGTTCGGATTTTGTAGAGATGTTTGTGGGAGTGGGGGCAAGCCGCGTGCGCGATCTTTTTGAGCAGGGAAGAAAAGCCGGCAAGATCTCGGGAAAAGGGGCGATCATATTCATTGATGAAATTGACGCGGTAGGCCGCCTGCGTTTTTCCGGCATCGGCGGAGGCCATGATGAGCGTGAGCAAACGCTTAATCAACTGCTGGTTGAGATGGATGGTTTTGACGCCCAGCAGGGGCTTATCCTTATCGCCGCCACCAACCGGCCGGATACACTGGATCCCGCTTTATTGCGGCCCGGAAGATTTGACCGCACCATTATCGTAAATCTTCCTGATATTAAAGGCCGGGAGGAAATACTCAAGGTGCATACCCGCAAGATCAAACTGGCCCCGTCAGTTGACTTGAAATCCGTTGCCAGCCAGACCCCCGGATTCTCCGGAGCAGACCTGGCTAACCTTTGCAACGAAGCTGCTCTTATGGCTGCCAGAAATAACAAGGATACAGTAGAAGAGATAGATTTTGATAAATCCGTTGAGCGCGTGCTTATGGGCCCCGAGAAGAAGAGCCATATTATCTCTAAAAAAGAAAAGCAGATCACCGCCTGGCATGAATCAGGCCACGCTTTATTATCCCTGCTTTTACCGGAGGTAAACCCATTGAAAAAGGTATCCATAATCCCCCGCGGCTTGGCCGGAGGATATACTTTTACCCCTCCCCTTGAAGACAGGCATTATTGGACCAAAAAAGAATTAATCGCCGAGATCATTATGATATTGGGGGGCCGCGCGTCCGAAGAGATAAATTTGAAAGAAGTCACTACGGGAGCGCAAAATGACCTGGAGATGGCTACTGGAATGGCCAGGCGCATGGTTACGCAGTTCGGGATGTCGGAGCGGCTGGGAAACATTACCCTGGGCAGAAGGGAGGGCCTGGTCTTCCTGGGCAGGGACATAATGGAGGAGAAGAATTACAGCGAAGACACCGCCCGCATAATTGATGAAGAGGTAAAAGCTTTAGTAGCTTCGGCTTACGCGAAATCTATCGAATTATTGAGAAGCCACCTGGATCAATTAAAAATGCTTTCTAATGCGCTCATGGAAAAAGAAGTCTTAAGCGGCGAAGAGGTAAAAAAACTGTTAGGCATTGAGAAAAAAGATAAGGATATCGTTTAAATAAATGCGCATATTCCAATTCAAATGCCGGGATGAAGCAAAGAGGATCATGCATGATATAGGGGTAGATCGTTATGGGATCAAGATCATGCTGCCCAAGGCCTCATCCTTCCTGGTCCGGCTCAACGCCATATCAAATATCAACGCTAATATCATAAAACAGGAGGCGCTCTCTTTAGGCGCTGATGCGGCCATTAGCCGCGGAGCCCTTACCGGCCAGGTAAAAGAAACCGGCTGCCTTATTATCGCCACCCTCGATCAGCTGAATTCCCTTATCCATAAACTAAGATCCCAGCCTTTCGGCCTGAAAAAATTCGCCGATGATCTGGATAAAGGCATCAAAAACTACGCGCAAAATGATTTTACTTTATATCTAGGGAATCATTCTTTAAAACTCGGCAAGAGAACGCATATCATGGGGATCATCAATATGACTCCCGATTCATTCAGCGGCGACGGCTTATTATACGGGATAAAAGGCAATGACTGCCTTAAGCTTGCTTTGGCAAAAGCTGAAAGAATGGTCAAAGACGGCGCTGATATTATTGATGTTGGAGGGGAATCCAGCCGTCCGGGAGCAAAAAGCGTAAGCGCCAAAGAGGAGATCCGGCGCACTGTGCCCGTAATAAAATTGCTGTCAAAGAAAATTAAAGCGCCGATCTCTATTGATACTACTAAACCCGAGGTGGCTAAAGTTGCTTTGGAGGCCGGGGCGCAAATGGTCAATGATATTTCCGGCCTGAGGAGCAAACAGATGGCCAGGATAGCAGCTAAATATAGGGCTGCTGTGGTAATTATGCATATGCTAGGCAGGCCAGTGAATATGCAAAAGTCCATCGCCTACCAATCTTTGATTGACGATATAATTGGCTATTTAAAGAAAGCGGTGGAAGCAGCCCAGGAGTGCGGCATAGAACCCGGTAAAATTGTCATTGACCCGGGTATCGGCTTCGGCAAAAAACCGGAGCATAATCTTGAGATAATCAACAAGCTGGCGGATTTTAAAATCCTGGGCAAGCCCATACTTTTAGGGCCCTCACGAAAATCATTTATCGCTAAGGTTTTAGGGACAAATCCGCCGGATCTGACCCTGGGTAGTGTCGCGGCAAGCGTAATGGCGGCAGAGAGGGGGGTTCATATATTACGCGTGCATGACGTAAAAGAGATCAACCGGGCCTTAAAGATAGTAACAGCTGTAAAGAAAGAAACCTATGCTTAGTTTGGCGCAGCACTGGAAGCCTGTTACCGAAATTATCATCCTCTGGTTTGTTATTTACCAGCTCATGCTTTTTTTTGAAGGCACCAGGGCTTTACAGGTATTGCGCGGGATAATAATTTTGTTGCTCGCTTTTTTCATTTCCCAGAAACTGGATTTAAAGGTCCTGGATTGGCTGATGAAGAAGCTCTTTGGCATATCGGTTATCGCCATACTGGTTATCTTCCATCCGGAGATAAGGCAGGGCCTGGCCCAATTAGGCAAACGCCAGCTCTTTAAAAATAGCCCGGGGGAAAAAGAGATAGACCTTATTGTCGGTCAGATTGCCCAGGCCTGTGAAAACCTGGCCGGCAATAAACTGGGAGGGTTGATCGCCATTGAGAAAAACGATTCCCTGGCGGCATATATTCAAAGCGGGGAAATCATAGACTCGCGCGTCTGTGCGGACCTGATAGAAGCGATCTTTACCCCTAACAATCCGCTACACGACGGAGGCCTGATAATCCAGCGCGGCAGAATAGCTGCGGCGGCATGCATTTTCCCGCTGACCGCAAACCTCGAACTAAGCCGGGTCTTCGGAACCCGGCACCGGGCTGCACTGGGTTTAAGCGAAGAAACGGACGCTATTTCAATCATTGTTTCCGAAGAGAGGCAAGACATATCCGTAATCTATCGTAAGAAATTTTATAAGGATTTAGGCGCTGATGAGTTAGAATCCAAGATAAAAGAGCTAATCAAGGCCAAAAATGAAGCTTAAGCATAGGATAAATATTCTTTACCGCGTAAAACTTTTATTCACCTGCCACCCCTGGTTAAAGCTTATTTCCTTAATCCTGGCAATTATTCTCTGGTTTTATGTCAGAGGGGAGTCCAACCGTTAAATTATGCCTGAATTAGGTGTAAATATAGACCATGTGGCAACCTTACGCCAGGCCCGGCGCGGGCTTGTGCCTGATCCTGTATACGCGGCATACTTATGCGAAAAGGCAGGGGCAGATAGTATCGTAGCCCACTTGCGGGAGGACCGCAGGCACATTCAGGATAAGGACATCCTTCTTTTACGCGAAAAAATCAAAACCAGGCTTAATCTTGAGATGTCCGTAGCGTCTTCCATCGTCAGGATTGCCTGTAAAATAAAACCTTACCAGGTTACCCTTGTGCCGGAGCATAGAAGAGAACTGACCACCGAAGGAGGGTTAGATGTCGCGGCTAACTCCAAAAAAATATCCGCAGCCATCCGGAAACTAAGAAAAGAGGGCATTCTGGTAAGCCTATTCATCGACCCTGACAAAAAACAGATCGCTGCCTCCCAAAAAATAGGCGCCGGGATAATTGAATTGCACACCGGCCGTTACAGCGAGGCAAAAGGCAATAAACAAAAGGAAAGATTTTTTAATGAAATAAAACTGGCGGTCAATTACGCCAGAAGTATCGGCCTATCCGTTAATGCCGGGCATGGATTGGATTACGCTAATGTCAGGCGCGTCGCGGAAATTAAGGGGATAAGAGAGCTTAATATCGGATATTCCATTATCTGCAAAGCAATTTACGTAGGTTTATTTAAAGCAGTTGAGGAAATGCGGGAGTTGACCAGATAATGTTTATCGGCACAGGGGTAGATATTACTGAAGTCCGGCGTATCCGCCAGGCGGTTGAAAGATGGGGGGATGATTTCCTTGCACGTGTCTTTACCAAAGATGAATTAAAAAATGCCCAAAATAAAACCTCCCTTTATCAGCATTTAGCCGGCAGGTTTGCCGCCAAAGAAGCGGTTTTTAAGGCGGCCGGCGACAGCCGGATCTCCTGGCAGGATATCCAGATAAATAACGATCAACAGGGAAAACCTGTTTGTATCTTCCTTAACGGGAAAGGGAGGAATATGAACGTATGCATTTCAATTTCACATGTTAAAACCTATGCGGTTGCCAGCGCGGTTATTACAAAGAAAGGCCAAAACTCATAAGGGTGATTACGGCCACCTGTTTATCCTGGCAGGTTCGGCGAGATTCTCAGGGGCAGGTTTGCTTTGCGCTGAAGCAGCTTTACGCGCCGGAGCCGGATTGGTAACCCTGGGGCTGCCGAAAAGCATAAATCTGGCGATAATCAAGATCAAGCCCAGAGAGGTTATGACTTTGCCTCTGGCAGAAACTAAAGAGGGGACATTAGGCTTGGCTGCCTTCGCTAAAATTTCCTCAATGCTTAAACAGGCAGATGTGCTGGTTATCGGCCCGGGGCTGGGGAATAATAAATCAACCTACGGCCTGATAAGGAAAGTTATAAATAAGTGCGCGATCCCCGCAATTATTGACGCCGACGGCCTTAACGCTATTAGTAATAACCTGAAAATATTAAAGAACCATAAGGGAGTAACCATACTTACTCCGCATCAAAAAGAGCTTAGCCGGCTTTTTGGGTTGGATATAGCCAGGGTGCAAAAAAACAGGAAATTGATTGCGCAAAAGTACGCGCAATATTATAATAATATAATTATCCTTAAAGGTCACAATACCCTTGTAGCTGGCAGCCGGGGCCAGTTGTATGTGAACAAGACCGGCAACCCCGGAATGGCCACAGCCGGCAGCGGTGATGTGCTCAGCGGTATAGTCGGGGCATTCCTGGGCCAGGGATTGGACGCCTTTAGCGCTGCCAAATATGCGGTTTATATCCACGGCCTGGCAGGGGATATAGCGGCTAAAGATAAAACGCAAATGGGATTGATCGCATCGGATATTATTAATAGAATTCCGGAAGCAATAAAGAGGTGTAGTTAGTGAATCTAGATTTGATTTGCTTGAGAAATAATTCTGCTGGCGTAGCTCAGTTGGTAGAGCTCCTCACTTGTAATGAGGAGGTCGCCCGTTCAATTCGGGTCGCCAGCTTTGGAACGAGTAATATATGGGCAGGTACCCAAGTGGCCAAAGGGGACAGACTGTGTAAACGCAGCGTCTTGTCGAAAGGCAGGATGGAAAAGTAGGTGAATTCAGGGAAGCCCCAGGATGTACTTGGGGTAATCCTGAGCGAAGTTCCGAGCAAAGCGAGGAACGAGTCCTGAGTTTACGAAGGACCAAGCCTCGCATGCGAGGAAAACGTGCAGAGACTAAGCGCCTACCACCTAAAGCAAAAGCCAAGGTGATGAGATAGTCCAAGCCTCGGGGTAACCCGGGGGCACTTGAAATCTGTTGCACCTGTGCTTCAGAGGTTCGAATCCTCTCCTGCCCATTAAAATTTTGCGACAAGCAAAATTTTAATGGCACTGAACGAGCGTTAAACGCCCCGACAAGGGGCGTAGCGAGTTAAGTGCCTCAGCTATGAATTATGCGGGCATAGCACAGAGGAAGTGCAGTAGCCTTCCAAGCTACCTACACGGGTTCGAGTCCCGTTGCCCGCTCTGAATAAGAGGGAGGGAAATTTTAAGTTCGATTCCCCTCTCCCGCTTAACTAAAAAATGAGCACTGCCATTAAGGAAAATACAGAGATGCTCCATAAATTGCTGGATAATACCGGCGTAATCGTAATTTATCTGGACCGGAATGGGAATATCCTGCTCTGCAATAAGAAAGTATGGGATATAACCGGGCTAAATGGCGGGGATATTATCGGTAAAAACTGGCTTGAGGTTTTATTCCGCGATAAAAGCAGCTTGCTCAAGAAAGATATGCTTAAAGCGGTTATGGATGAGTCCATGAAACTCAAGAGGGAAAAAGATTTTGAGGGGATTATCTTAGACAAAGACGGCAATGAAAGGCTTATCTCCTGGAACCTGGCTCCTGTTCACAATGATAGTGACCAGGCCGAGGGGAACATATTGATCGGTCAGGATATTACTGAAGCAAGAGAAAAGGCATGCCCTTCAAAGAATATAGATAAGACTTTTAAGGATATACTATCCGGAATAAAAGAATACGCCTTGTACCTGACTAACCCGGACGGCCTTATCACTTATTTTGGCATGGGTTCAGAGGCGATGCTGGGCTGGAGCAAGCGGGATATTATTTTTAAGCATGCCGGAATCCTGCACTATCCCGGCGCATCTAACTCCGGCTTAGAGCTTATTTTAGAAAATGTCCGCCGCCTGGGGAAATATGAAACCGAAACCGAGCTTCTTGCTAAAACCGGAGAGGTGATCCCGGTGATCTTGACCGTCAACCACTTTTTGGATTCAGCCGGTAAGCCTTCCGGATACATTTTCATCGCCAAGGATATAACCGAGAGAAAAAAAATGGAATACCAGGCATTCCAGGCGGAAAAACTGGCTGCATTGGGCCAGCTTTCTGCCGGTATAGCCCATGAGATCAACAACCCGCTTCTGGTGATATCCGGAAGAGCGGAATTGTTAAAGGATGAGAAGGACAGCCAAAAGTTAATCAAAGGGCTTAATTTGATCGACACCCAGGCCCAGCGCATCCGTAAGCTCGTGGACGGTATCCTGAGGTTTGCCCGTAAAACGACACCGGCTTTTAAGGAGATTGATCTAAATGAGGTTATTGAGCTGGTTTTGCCGCTTATCTGCTGCAATGCCATTCCTACGGCTGGAATTGAAATCAAAAAGGAGTTTGAGAAAAACATGCCCCGCATAAAAGGAGACCCTCACCAGTTGCAGGAGGTTTTTCTGAACCTCCTCATAAATGCCTATCAATCTATGCCTGAAGGAGGAACGGTCAGCATCACCACAAGTAATTTACAGGATCTTTACGCGCAGGTGCGCATCCGCGACACCGGAGCAGGTATTCCGGCGCACCACCTGAAAAACATCTTTATGCCGTTCTTCTCCACTAAGGACTATGGCACAGGATTAGGGTTATCTATCAGCCACAACATTATCAAGAGCCACAACGGTTCAATTGAAGTGGAAAGCCAGGTTGGAAGGGGATCAACTTTTACCGTTAAATTGCCTTTTATCCAAAAGGAGGTGCCCGGTGGCCTATAAAGTTCTGGTTGTAGATGATGAGGATGAAGTAAGGAGCCTGCTTGATGACCTGTTGAACAGGGAAGGTTACCTGTCGCAAGCCTGCGCCACCGGCGAAGCGGCCATTGAGCTATTAAAAAAAGAGAAATTTGACGTCGTGCTCCTGGATATCAAACTCTCCGGGACAAGCGGCCTGGAGGTGCTCAAAAACATAAGGGAGCGCCATAAAGAGATCCCGGTGGTGATGATCACCGGTTTTGGCTATGACGAGGACCTGATCGCCAAATCAAAACAACTCGGCTGCTGCGGATACATCGGGAAGAATATGCCCGTATCCCAGATATTATCCACTTTTAAGCACCTTGTAAAGAAGGCAAGAGAAAAGGAGCACCACGTAAGATGAGCGAAGAATTTCTCAAGCCCGTCTATATAGACGCTTTTGACCTGGATGACGCCTGGTTCCAATGTTTATCGGCGATACTGGATAAGGGCCACGCCTATACAATCACGCGGGGCAGCTATGAGGGGCAGAAACGGCTTGAATTTGATTTTGTATCGGTCAGGGCGCGTAAGCCGGCCCATCAGATAATCCCGATCATTCCGGAAGGGATGAGCATCCCTGCTCCGACGGATATGGATTATATCCAGGGCTATCTAAACTATCTGCTTACAGGTACTAAAACCGAAACAGAGGATTATACCTACGGGGAGAGGCTGGTGGACCCCAAGGTCAAGATTAATCAGGAGTCAGGCGGCAAGGGGCTGGTGCGTGAAATGCCCCTGAATGTGAACCAGATAGAAGAAGTGATCAAGATGTATAAGGAAAAAGGCCCAGGGACCAACCAGGCGGTAATGGAGATCGGCATGCCCTCGGATATTAAATTGGTTGACCCGCCGTGCCTGAGGTTGATTGATACGCGCATTCGTTACGGCAAGCTCCATTTTATCCTGTACTTCCGCTCATGGGACCTTTGGGGAGGGTTCCCTTCAAATTTGGGCGGATTGCAGCTGGTAAAGCAGTATATGGCGGAGGAGATCGGGGTGGATGACGGAGAGATTATCGCGGTAAGCAAGGGTTTGCATCTTTACGATTACGCCTGGGACCTGGCAAAGCTAAGGACAAATAAAATGAGCCTGGTGATAAAATAATGGGAGATGCGCAATAATGGAAGAGAGACGGGAATTTCCGCGGCTTAACTATTCGACTCCGCTTGGTTTTAAAGTTTGCAGTAAGGATACTATCTCAAAGCTGTGCGCCGGATATACTGTGGACATCAGCCAGTCTGGTTTGCTGTGTAACATAAACGAGAAGGTCAATCAGGATGATATACTCTGGCTTTCCTTTGACCGCTCGACCCTGGATTTCTGCAGGGAGATGGAAAAAAGGGCGTTCATCTATCAGAACGGGATCATCGGCAATGTAACCAGGGTAGAGCCGGAGCAAGCCGGCAGCTACAGCGTGGGGATCAGGTTTATTACCCGCCAGGAAAAGGGCGCGGAAAATATTTATCCGCAGTCCTATTTTCTTGAGAAGAATTTCCGGGAGAGGAATGAATAAATTGCGTATTGCCATATTGGGTGACGGCGGATGGGGCACAACATTAGCGCTGCTGCTTTCCCGCAAGGGCTATCCCGTTACACTTTGGGGTGCCTTTCGCGATTACAGCAGGGCCATGGCAAGAAGCCGGCTAAACCCTAAGTTTTTGCCCGGGGTGCGAATCCCCGCGAAAGTTGAAATAACCAGCGACCTCAAAATAGCCCTCAATGGAAAGGGGCTCATTGTCCTGGCTGTCCCTTCTCAATATACCAGGCAGATCCTAAAAAAAGTAAAGGGTAATTTTAACAGCAGCGCGATATTTTTAAGCGTTACTAAAGGCATTGAGACCAGCTCATTGAAAAGGATATCTGAAATCGTGCATGAGGAATTGGGGCCGGTAAAATTAGCAGTCCTCTCCGGGCCGACTATTGCCCGGGAGGTAGCAAAAGGTGTTCCCACTGCCGCGGTAGTTGCCTCCCATAATATGAAGATCCGGAAATTTTTACAAAACGTATTTAATACGGAAAATTTCCGCGTATATACCAATGCGGATATTATCGGCGTGGAATTAGGGGGCAGCTTAAAGAACGTGATCGCCATTGCCTGCGGGGTATCAGATGGTTTGGGATTCGGAACCAATACAAAAGCGGCGATCCTGGCGCGGGGCTTAGCTGAAATTTCCAGGCTGGGTAAGGCTATGGGTGCAGAGCTTGGAACTTTCAGCGGGATAAGCGGGCTGGGTGACCTGGTAACTACCTGTATAAGCAAAGAGAGCAGGAATAGATTTGTGGGAGAGCAGATCGGCAGGGGAAAAACCTTAGAAGAGATCCATAAGCATATGCAGATGGTTGCCGAAGGGGTGCCTACGGCAAGTTCTGCTTATGCCTTAAGCAAGAAATATAAGGTAGAGATGCCCATAACCAAAGAGGTGTATGGGTTATTATATAAAAATAAGTCCCCGCTTCAGGCTGTGCGGGATTTAATGACTAGAAAGAGTAAAGAGGAATAACTTAAGCAAAGGTCCTTCGTCGCGGACATCGCGACTTCAGGACGTTTTGCTGATTCAATAGGTTGCAAAACGGGCGTGGTCATCCCGCACAAATCGTACGGGATTTCGCCACGCATGATGTAATACGGGGCGTGGCTCAGCTTGGTAGAGCGCAGCGTTCGGGACGCTGAGGTCACAGGTTCAAGTCCTGTCGCCCCGACCAGATTTGACTTCGCGGATTTTTCGCAGAAGAAGATAGATTTTTAAAATCCTTTTGCGCCAAAAAATTTTCATCATAACTTCTTTTATAATAAGGAATTAAATCAAAGGGCTTTTTGAAATCTAAAAGAACTTTTCTATCCAGCAGGCGGCGGTTCGTTCCAATTTTTTCCACCAAAGACTTAATTTCGTAGAAATCTTCGTTTGAGGCAAGTTTCTCGGCGTGGCAAGCATCATTAAGCCAATCTCTGAGGGGTTCGTTCCAATTGTTTCCCTTTCGCCCAAAATCCCGCTTTCTTTCTAAAAGTTCTGTTTTTAGCTTAACCAGCTCATCCTTTTTTATAAGGTAGGTTTCTTTTTCAATTGTTCCATCCAGAAAAGCATTTACTAACTTATCCAGCTTTTCGTTAGCTTCCTTAATCTTAAATTCCAGATTTTGGGCGAAAGATTTCGAAGACTGGCTTTGTTCTTTTTCCCAGATATCTACTTGAGCGCGCATTTTTTCTGTCCAGTCTTGGCAAAGAGCGACTTTTGAAAGTGAGTCTTTTAGCTTAGCAGCTAGTAAATCTTCTCTGAGGTATCTTTGAGAGCATGGGCCAAGCCGTTTTGTACAACGATAATATCTGTAAGTGCCACCATGACCGTGGGCGTATTGGGCAGTTATCGCAGCTCCACACTCACCACACCTTAATAACCCAACAAAAGGAAAGTTATGGCTCTTCTTGCTTTTTCTTGGCTTGGCTCGGTCTTTAAGAATTTTCTGTACTATTTCAAAAGTCGCTCGGGAAACAATTGGCTGAAATTTCCCCTCATAGGTCTCGCCATTATGAACAATTAGCCCGGTATAGATGGGGTTAGAAAGCATGTGTTTAACTACTGCTTTACAAAGTCTTTTATCCGTTTTGCTTGCCACGCCCAAAAACTTAAGGCGTTCGCCAAGGCTTTCTAAAGTATGTCTTCCTTGAGCGAATTCTTCAAAGGCTTTAGCGATTACTCTTGCCTTTGTGGGGTCTGGCTCAATGTTTCTTGTCTTAGCGTTATTCACATAACCAAGGGGAGCTAAGCCAGTCCACTCACCACGCCTGAGTTTTTGGCGCATCCCACGCTTTACATTTTCACTTAAATTATCTGAGTAATATTTCGATTGGCCAAAGGCGACCTGAAGCATAAAGAGTCCTTGAGGGGTTGGCTCAAACCAGAAGGTAGGGAAGCGCAAAGAAACCAACTCCCCGGTATCAATAAGATAAATGATTTGCCCGCCATCGACACTGTTCCTAGCAAGGCGATCTGAGGCTGTGTCGCAAGCTTATAAAATAATAGCCATCCACATAAGGATGGCTGATTTTTTAATAACAAACTTCTATTTTTTACTCTGTTTTGTTATTTTATGTAAATTTTTAATCC